>ENA-ORDP01000774-ORDP01000774.1-marine-sediment-metagenome-genome-assembly--contig:-NODE-774-length-19324-cov-4.454772_pt1 | contig 19324 bp, 14 predicted proteins | sample MGYA00248627_ERZ508539 | MGnify/ENA primary metagenome ERZ508539 (study PRJEB26208, sample SAMN05571518) | marine sediment metagenome | biome: deep sea; feature: Hydrothermal vent; material... | reverse complement strand
CATATGTGAGCATTCGAGTACGAACACACGCCGTAATGGGACAAAAGATGAATGCACTGAATAGTTACGATAATTTTATTGTTCCCGGTTGCGCGTTCGTTGCAGCAGCTCGGCACGAAGTTTCCACAGTCCTGCCAGGTGCTCAGCTGCGATACGTGGAATCTTTGCTGGGCGATAGACGACTGTTTCACCAGCTGCACGGACTCGATGATTGATAGGCACCTCAAAGATCGAAACTCCAGCCGCTGTGGCTCGAGCATAAAACTCCCACCAGAATCCCTGCGCCAGAATCCCGGTCTCACCCTGCATCGTTGTCTTGAGTGCACGGCGTGAGATCAGCAGGTATGGCGAAGAAGGGTCTTTGAGGCGAACAGGGAATAACGTCTTGTAAACGACACCGAACGCCCCTGACATTAGTCTGCGGATAATATTGTCATTTCTTGGATTGCGATAACCGACAATCAAGTCTGCTGTGCTACGCTCCTCCCACAGCAAGCGAAAGTCGCTCGGGTCGCACTGACCATCTGAGTCGATGAAGCCGACGTAATCAGCAGAAGAACGTTTGAAACCATCGATCACCGCCCTTGAATAGCCTTTACGCTTGCTGCTGGTTATGAGCTGAATCGGAAGGTCTTTGGCGACATGAAGAATCACCGCAACCGTATTGTCGGTAGAGCCATCCTCGCAAACGATAAATTCGAGATCGACGTCGTTCTGTTCAGTGACGATTTGATGAAATTCACGTAGTGTGCCTTCGATGGCATCCCCTTCGTTGTGTGCAGGGAGAACGACCTCGACCTTGGTGGTCATCTCGTAAGGCTCCTAACGCCTCATCAGGTGTTCTTCGAGCATTGCCAGCCGATCTGGTGTCGCAATGGACGCGTACCAGTCGGTGGTTCGACCTATTCCCTGCGCTAGTGAAATGCCTGGCTTCCAGCCGAGCAACTCGGAGATTCTGGTATTGTCAGATGCTCTGCTCTTGACACCGACCGGCATGTCGAGTTGAAAGTCGATTTTGTTCGGACGCCAGCCAAGAGATTCGAAAACCACTTCGACCAGGTCAAGCACAGTGTTGTGTTCATCTGTCCCGATATTGATCACTTCAAAGCCCTCCAGCTTTGCTCCGGCCAGCGCCATGCCCATCACGGTATCGGCTACATAAGTGAAGTTACGGGTCTGCTGTCCATTGCCCCAGATCGCATACGGGTCCATCTTAGCGACGGCCTTGGCAATCAGGGCAATCGCTGCATGGGATTCATTTTCACGTTCCCCGTAGGCGGTAAACAGGCGGCAAGCTACACCATCAAGTTCGTGTTGCTTAACATAAGCGCGTAGCTGTAATTCGCCCATAAGCTTGGCCCAGCCATACTCACCATCAGCAAATGCCTTCCCGGGTTTCTCGAAATTCGCATCGGACTCAGCCAGGTATAAAAGTTCTGACTCGCTGGCTTGAAGGTTGGTCGGATAAACGCAAGCCGAACTCGCATGGATGATCTTTCTCACGCCGGCAGCGACGGCACTGTCGAAGACAACGTTATCCAACAACATGTTGTTCACGCATTCCACGGGATGAGTCTCGATATAGCCACGCCCACCGTGCATTGCGGCAAGATGAAAGAGGATGTCGACTCCTTTTGCAGCAGTTGCCGCAACACCTTTGTTGCGCAGGTCACCCTCCAAAAATTCGATCCTGTCACGAGTTTTTGAAAGGTTATCCAATCGCCCCGATGAGAGGTCATCACAAACGCGAATACGTGCACCATTGCTGAGTAGTAAATCCACAAGGTGGCTGCCTATGAAAGATGCGCCACCGGTAATCAGAACGTTTTTCTCAGCGTAGAATTGTTGAAGCTGACTGTGCATAATTTACCTATATCAGGGGGATGAGCTATGTGGAGATTATTGAGGTTTGTTCTGGGCCTGGTTTGCAATCTTAGTTGTGGTTGACAGGGTGGGCGACAGCCAATGGCAGTGAATTATAATCCCCTTTTTATCAGTCGGTAAGCTATACCGGGTGTGGACAAGAAAATCAGCCGGGATGTGGTGCAGCTTCTTTGCTCCTGACATTTGAGATCTTCAGCAAGCCAACCAGACTGCACACCACTATCCTGCACGATAACCGAATCACAATCCACCCCAGTGTCGTCTCTGGAGATAAATAGGCACCAACGGGCCGTGCATCACCTAGCCGTCGCCGGTATGGGATTTTTGTGGGTTGGTATTGGGAATCGGCAGGTAATTAAGCCGCTGGCTATTCTATAGCGATCAATGTAGTTTGAATGTCGCCTTGATTGCTGTCTTGTCTGCACGCAGGACCTTAACCGTTATTGTTTGATCGGGCTTCATGCCCAGCAGAGCCAGTTTCAGATCGGCATAGGTGGTCACGCTCTGGTCATTGATGGCAACGATGCGATCGCCTTTTTTCAAGCCGGCTTTGGGGGCGGAACTGGTGGATGAGAAATTGATAATCTCAAGCCCCTTTTCGGTCTTGAGCATGACGCCCAGCAACCCTGCCCTTGGAAGCGTATCTGTGAGGGGATAATAGTGTATGAGTTGTCGGGCTTCGTTGCCAGCGGATGCGGGTTGCAGAGCGCGTATCTTGATCGCCAGGCGTCGTCGCAGGCGATTGGGTATGCCTTGTTTTTTGACATGCTGGGTACCCGCCAGTATCACCAACAACCGACTCGGGTGAGTTTTAAGGTAACCTGCCGCCCGTTGTGCCATGCCTTCATCCCAGAGTACCTGGGCTTGCAAAAAGTACTCGAATGACGGGCTCTTGCCTTGTCTTTGCTTGCGGTGTTGCTCATAAACGGGTCGTAGTTCAGCGATATACGTCGCATCTTCCTGGGTTGTGCGGTCGGGTAGCTGGGCTTTTTGTAGTGCAGAGAGACCGGCAAAGCCCTTAATGCTGACCGCAGCAGTCAATTCTGTGGCAACATTCAACGCTAGCAAGGGGATTTTTTGTGCTTTGGCGTAACGAAGAATGGGTCGGTAGAGGCGGTAGTCATAACGCCAGCGACTGAAGTATTCTGTACTGCGCAACATTTCGGCCTCATCGATATTGCCGGCGATGTAATCATCCAGTGCCTGTTGGAAGGGTTGCTGGAAATACTCCATGGCGATGGTCAGGGGTTTGCCGGATGCAAGCAGTGTGCGGATAATCGCCAACTGGGTCAGGTGTTGGCCGTAGCGGGTGTGCTCTTCGCCGATCAGTATGACTTTTGCGCCCTGGAGTCGTCCGGGCAATTGTGACAGGGGAAAAGTCTTATCCTGCTGTTGAAAATAGGGCAGTGCAGGTGTGGCTTCAGCACTTTGCATGACCGCCCAACTGACCAGGAGTAGAAGGAATTTGAATAGTTTGAACATACGATGGCTTCGACAAAAGTGGTTAGCGGGTTCGGTAGCAATACTGCTGCTGATGGTGACATTGGTTACTCAGGCCGGGGTCGTGGCACATTACGAGATTTATGCCCGTATCGTGCCGGCACAACGGCAAATGCAGGTACGGGTGCAGATTACCGGTTTACCACGACAGCTGCGGAGTTTACTACTGGACCGGCGTTTTGTCGTGAAACCAGGGCAAGACTATCATAGATTGGCGACCGGTAAAACGGCGACCGGACTGCGGCAGCTTGAGGTGAACAAGGGGGAATTGGTGCTCGATTATACGGTTCCACTACGTTTTCAGACAGGTAACATCCTGTGGCTGGACAGGCCCTGGTATCCCTGGCGGGCCGGGCTTATGATGACCGTAGACAGCACGTTTGAGGTTCCTGCCGGTTGGCGGGTACTGAGCCAGGGGCAGGCTCAAACAAAGCAAACCCGAGGCCGGTTTTGGATCTGGCGGTGGCGAGAGTCGCACCCACAACAGGCGATTGATCTGTTAGCAGGGCCTTACCACGAACAGCTGCGACAAGGGCCGGGATACCAAATGGCAGTCTGGTTACTGCAGACAGATCCTGCGCTGGCAAAAACCTACCTCGATGCGGCACAACGCTATATCGCTCTATACAGTCGTTTGCTGGGAGCTTATCCCTATTCTAAATTTGTACTGGTTGAAAACAGCCTGCCAACCGGTTACGGTCTACCCTCATTCACCCTGATTGGCAGCCGGATTATGCGCCTGCCATTTATTATTCGAAGCTCCTTTCCTCACGAAATCCTCCACAACTGGTTTGGTAACGGTGTTTATGTGGATCAGGCGGGTGGTAACTGGAGTGAAGGCCTGACCACGTACCTGGCCGATTATGCCATCGCCGAATCTGCAGGAAAAGGTCGGGTATTTCGCCGTAATCAATTACAAAAGTATGCGGATTTTGTTGCCCGTGGTGATGATATTTCGCTACGAGATTTTCATGCTCGCCACAATGATGTCAGTGCTGCCATAGGGTACAGCAAATCCATGATGTTTTTTCACATGTTACGCAAGCGCCTGGGCACGCCTCTATTCATGAAAGGAGTTCGACAGTTTTATCTCCGGTATCGATTTCGTCAGGCCGGTTTTAATGACCTGCTACAAAGTTTTGAACAGGTTTCAGGATTGCTTTTGCGTCATGAGTTCAGTCAATGGCTGGATACTCCCGGCGCCCCGGCCATTGCACTGGTTGCGGGGAAATGTAAAACAGGACAAGGGAATGTTATTCTCGAAGGCGTGATGAAACAGCGCCAGGCTGGCAGACGTTACCGGTTGATGGTGCCAATCGGGGTCGAGTTTAGCGACGGTACGCTGCGGCAGTATACAAAATTGATGAACAAAACAAGTCAGCATTTCACGATTACATTGCCCAAGGCGGTGAGGCGGTTTGCTCTGGATCCGGGTTTTGATCTTTTCCGACGGCTTGATCCGAGTGAGACACCACCCTCGTTCGGGCAATTTTTTGGTACAGGTACGCTACAACTGGTGCTGCCGGCCAATGCCCCTACGGCGGAATTTCAAGCCTGGCAAGTGCTGGCTCGTTATTGGCAACGGCGCTATCCTGGCCTGAAAATTGTGGATGACACGATCCCATCAACCACAGGCTCATCAGCCACAGGAAAGGTAATATTGCTGGGGCGGGATAACCGCCTGCTGAATCGCCGTTGGCGAGAGAAAGTGGAGCAGCGCTGGCAGAGGTTGCAGCTGCCAGGAGAAGCTAACTGCCGGGCTATCACGACCACCAGGCAGGCTTGGCTGGACTGTCGATCACCGGCCGCCATCGCGGCCTTGTCACGCAAATTGCCACACTACAGCCGCTACAGTTATCTTGCCCTGGGTACAAATTTGCAGGTTCAGGTCAAGGGCCAATGGTTGGTGGATTCGCGTACTATGCAACACTGGTGTGGTCAGGCACCTGCAGTCACACCAGCTTGGCCCAGTACCGATCGCCCAATTGCCAAACGAAATTTGTTGATGCAATGATATGATAAGTGGGTCACACAGTAGCCCAGCACCGTAAAGAGTCCACAAAATGGTCAGAATTACCGGCATTTTGCAAAAAATATCAGTCGATGCCGGTACGCGGGTCGGTGCTGACCCAGGGTGCATGAAAAACGTACTGCCAACCCCACTCCCGGCCTGCATTGGGATACTTTCTATCCAGTGCGTTGGGCAAATACACCCCCGCCAAACCGTCTTTCAGGTCTTTGGGATGGTGTTTGTTGTGAAATAGAATGAAGCGGCTTATCCAGTGTAAATAGGCCTGCTCAGTTCTTATGCTATAGTGCCGTTGCTGTATAGCGTGACGAATAGATTGCAGGAACGGCGAGCGTTCAGACTGAAGATTCATGCCAGTCAGAGTGGCATGACGCATATTATCCAGCAAGTGTGCTTGTGAACTCTGTGAGAACACTTTGTTGTCATGTTTTATAAAGTGTGGCGCATCTGGTCGGGTGTAAGTCCCGACATGAAAAGGGTTAACCACCCATCATTACCGAGTGTTGCGCCTCTGGCGGAACGGTATTCTGGTCAGAGAAGGCTGGAGTATTTGTGAACAAGAGAGATGAAGCGTACACAGGGTATGTTATAGGCCGTTTGGTCACGTAGGATCTTAGAGAGGGAATCGCTTCGAAATGAACAGTCCCGATTGGCCAGCGTTGTAACGTCCGCGAAGCCAATACAAAGCAGGCGAATTGGTGAGCCTGTGGAGAATCGGCGGAGTTCTCAAGCTACGGCATGTAACAAGAGATGCGTCATGAACGAGGGAGATCTCATGGGCTCCAAAGGAAAGGTAAGGCAGGCAGTACCGCTACAAACGGGGAAGGTGCTTGATGGCTGGTGGGAAGTCGGATCACCTCATAGTACTCCGAGACGGTAGGGCCGATCACATGGGGAAGGGGGTGACAGATGTATGTAGTATGCAAAGGCAACTTGTACCGGACAGAGTAGGGTCGGATAGAGACAAGCCAACCTTCTTGCACGCAATAACCAACAAGGCGAGCACTGCGAAAGCTCACCGATTTCAAAATCTCTACCAACACCTGAACGAAGCGTTACTACATCGCGCATGGCGAAAGCTGAACAAGCGTGGAGCAGCAGGCGTGGATAGGAAGACGGTCGCCTAATACGGAGAGGATCTGGGTGGCAATATCAGGCGACTGGTAGAGCGTCTAAAACGGGGTGACTACCGGAGTCGGCCAGTGCGGCGAAAGTACATCCCCAAGGGGAACGGCAAAGAACGGCCACTGGGAATACCGGTGGTTGAAGACAGGCTGCTGCAAGGTGCTGCAAGACTGCTGTTAGAGGCGATTTTCGAGGCAGATTTTGAACCCGTCAGTTATGCCTACAGTATTTTACCTGGAAGATCTGCTCGGCTGCCCGGTTGATCTGGTTACCGAAAAGGCCCTGCGGCCGGAACTCCGTCCCTACGTTGAACAGGAGCGGGTCTATGTCTGATGCCTGCAAACGTGAATGGCGGTTTTACCTCTACGACATCATCGACTTTGCTGAGAGGGTACTGGCCCACGCTTTGGGAGTGAACTTTACCACCGTAACCCGTTAGGAAAACGGCAAAACAGCTCCATCGAAGTTGGCGCAGCGACAATTTGACCAGTTTTGTGTGCAGAAAAAGAAACAGGGGAAACTGGTCTGATGGTTATCAATGCCACACTACAGCCGCTATAGTTATCTTGTCCTGGGTGCGAATTTACAGGTTCAGGTCAAGGGCCTATGGTCGGTGGATTCGCGTGCCATGCAACACTGGTGTGGTCAGGCGCCTGCCGTTACACCAGCTTGGCCCAGTACCGATCGCCCAATTGCCAAACGAAATTTATTGATGTAATGATATGATAAGCGGGTCATCCAGTAGCCCAGCACTGAAAGAGTCCACAAAATGGTCAGAATTACCGGTATTTTACAAAAGATGTCTGTCGAGAATACCTGCCCTGTTACCTATCGACTGTCTTTGGGGGGGCAACCGCTGGTGGTCAATGATTATCTGGGGCAGGATATCGAAATGGTGTTTAGTGGCAGAATCTTGTGTCTGGCCTGCGGTCGGCAGACACGTAAGAGCTTTCAGCGGGGGTATTGCTACCCCTGTTTTCGTAAATTGGCCTGTTGTGACCTGTGCATCGTGCGCCCGGAACTTTGCCATTTTTCTGCCGGGACCTGCCGGCAGCCACAGTGGGGACAGCAACATTGTATGACCGATCACATTGTCTATCTGGCCAATTCCTCGGGAACAAAGGTCGGGATTACCCGTGCCACGCAGTTACCGACGCGTTGGATCGACCAGGGTGCCGATTGTGCACTGGCAATTTTTTCCGTGCCCAACCGGCTGGTCTCGGGCCAATTGGAAGTAGCGTTTAAAGCCCATATTGCCGATCGTACGGACTGGCGAAAAATGCTCAAAGGTTCACCTGCCGTAGTGGCACTGCGCGAAATCCGTGACCAACTTGTCGCGAAGATTGATGATGGCTTGCTGGAACTGAGAAAACAGCATCGCATTACCTTTCTCGGCGATGCAGATATCGTACCGATTGTGTATCCTGTTGCGCAGTATCCCGAAAAAATCAAGGCACTTAATTTTGATAAAACGACCACAATTTCGGGCTGTTTGCAGGGGATCAAGGGGCAGTATCTACTGCTCGACAGCGGTGTTCTCAATATTCGCAAGTTTGCTGGCTATGAAATTACCCTTATCTCGTAACCCAGTATTTATGCGGGGCCTGTTTATTTTGCAGCTTATGTGGCTGCCAGCGACAAGCGTAGTGGCTGCCGAGCGGCAGGTTGATGTGCCGTTTGTGCTGAACAGTCTTTTATTGGAGCAGGGTTTGCGGCAACGACTTTTTACCGCCAGCGATGGTACGGCTCCACTCTGGCAGGATGGCACCGGTTGTAATTATCTTATTTTGTCAAAGCCGCAACTGCGGGCCAAGCCACCAACACTGAATTTCTTCAGTCGTGGTGAAGCCAGAATCGGCAAGGCAATAGGCAATGGTAAGTGCCTGATTTTATTTCAGTGGCAGGGCTATTTGAGTGTAAATGAGCAACCCTATGTGATGCCGCCTGATACCCGGGTACGATTCAAGGTGCTCGATACCCGTATTTACGGATTGGACCGACGTGAACACCCGGTTTCATCGACACTTTGGCAATGGGTCAGACAATATATTGAGCCAAAACTGGAACAGTTTACGATTGAAATCAGCCAGCCGCTGGATGCGCTGCGTAAGATTTTGCCGCTGGTATTTCCGCAGTATGATTTTGTTGATCTGGAATCACTACTCAATTCCCTGCAACTGGCAAATCTTGAGGTTGTCAAGCAAGGGGTGCGTGGGCATCTGCGCTTTAAGGTCACCACGCAGTCCGTACCGACATTACCGGCTGAGCCGGTTTTATCGAAGGCGGAGCTTGGGCGTTGGCGCGAAGTCTGGCGGCAATTCGACCATTTAGTGACCTCACTGGTGCGTGAATTGGCCCTGCAGTCACAAGAAGAAGAGGTCGATAATGCGCTGCTGAATATTTTGCTGGATGCCCGGTATGCTATTGAGAAGGCATTGACAACGCAGAATCCTGGCAGAAGAGATCCGGTCCGAAGTCTGTTTCTTGCCACCTGGCAGCAACTGGCTCCGTTGGTCAGGCATATCCGTGTGGGTCAGCAGGGCAAGCAGAGTATTCAGCTGCTGAGCCTGGTGACTGCTGCAGATGCTTTACAGGCAGCGGATCGCCTGGGAACACCGGTTGGCCTGGAGATCACGGTGGATGGTATGCGCCGTCTGGCACGTATCTTATCCGCCAGTAGCCGGGAAGATTCTCGACAAGATACCGTCGACCCGCAATTGCGCGAATTATTCCATTTTGGCCCGCCACTGGACAAGCCGCCGCCAATACCGGATCAAAGTCGCCTGGATTTTTTGTTGCCGAGCGTACAGGCTGCCAGCCTGAGCAAGGAAGGTCGCTATCGGTTACTCAATCGTATGCTTGCGGAGCGACCATCGCTCGACAGCTATCTGGCACTTGCCCACTCAATGTTGGTAGAGATAGCCGCTGAAACCGAAAAAAAATATCCTCTTGGCGCACAATACAAGGGTTTGTTCAGACCATTACTACTGGCCACTGCCTGGCAGGAAACCTGTTGGCGTCAATACATCAAAAAACGGGGTAAACGTGTGCCCTTTCTTTCGCGGGCCGGAGCGGTGGGTATTATGCAGGTGATTCCCAGGGTCTGGCGCGGCTTTTATGATCCACGCTATTTGCGACGAGATGTTATTTACAATGCCCGTGCAGGCAGTGAAATTCTTATGCACTACTTGCGCAAATATGCCATTACTGAAGATCTCAAACGCCAAAAAAAAAGCAGCCTGGCCAATCTTGTGCAGGCTACTTATGCCGCATACAATGGTGGGCCACGAGAGTTCAGACGCTACCGAAAATCCCGAATAACTCGCAATCAGGCTATAGTCTACCGTTCTTTTTTGGGTAAATTCCGGCAGATTAAGGCTGGCCGTGAACTGGCTGTGCGACAGTGTTACGTCGGTACCGGAAAAACCTGATTCAGTCTAACATCCTGCCAGGTCCAGTTTTCCCCTTTATGTATGAACGCGCTTTCAGGAGAGACTCACGCTGTGAAACGTACGTTACGAGTGATTATCCCACTTGCCTTATTGGCAGCTGCCGCAGCGGGATTCCTCTACTTCAAAAAAACCAAGGCTCCACGAAGTCCGGCATCGGTTGTGGAAAGAATCTGGAATGTTACAACGAAGCTCGTGAGATTGGGTAAAAATACTCCTGAGTTGTCATTACTGGGCGAGGTGATGTCAGACCGGGTAGCGTATCTTAAATCGACCGTTGAAGGGGATATTCGTGCTGTTGAGGTGGTCTCCGGGCAACGAGTTACGGCGCAGCAGGTACTGATTCGAATCGATGATGTGCGTTTCCGCTTGACCCGGGAACAAAGACAGGCAGATGTAGCAGAGCTACGGGCACAGATCCAACAATTGCGACAAAGCCATGAGGCGGACCAGCAGGCTCAGGTTCAGGAAAAATTGCTGCTGACGTTGGCGCAGACTAATCTTGAACGTGCCCAACGTCTGGCCAGATCAAAAGTAGCCGCAGTTTCCAGGGTAGACGATGCCAGAAAATTGCTGGTGCAACAGCAACTGGCAATGATCCGCCGTAATCAGGTGCTGACCAATTTTCCTGCCAGCCTGGCCGCATTGGATGCCCGCCGGCAACGTGCACTAGCGGCTTTGCAAATCGCCAATGATGACCTCTCGCACACGGTCATCAGGGCGCCTTTTTCAGGAAGAGTCCTGACCGTGCAGGTTGCCGTCGGGGACCGTAGTAGCAAAAACACTCCCTTGCTCAGTCTGGTGCCTGACCACAGCTTGCAGTTACGTGCTGAGTTGCCGCAGCGTTATCTGTCGTTGATTTACGCACATCAGGGCACCACAGAGGCGACGTTATCGTGGCAAGACCAAAACTATCCAATGCGACTCGATCGAATCGCCGCTGAAATTATGAAAGGACGTAGTGGTGTCGATGCCTATTTCGTCTTCACCGGACAGGAGCCACAGCTGGCAATCGGCAGGATTTTGGAACTGCAGATCAAGCTGCCACCGATTGCTCGCTCGGTTGTGGTGCCGATTACCTCGGTGTACGGTGGAGCACGGGTTTATCGCTTGGTGGATGGACGTATGCGGCGGCTTGATGTGAAGATTCAAGGGCAGCGGAAACGCCGGAATTATACCGAGGTGATCCTGTCCAGCGCCAAACTTCAGGATGGTGACCAACTGGTGGTAACGCCATTGCCACAGGCTATCGATGGCCTGCGGGTTCGTTCTGCTGGGTCTGCCGCCGGCAAGGCGCAATAGTCGTGCGAGAAGACAGCCTGCAACGGTTTGCCCAGCATCCGGTTGCGGCGAATTTGTTGATGTTGATGCTGATCATTGCCGGTACACTGGGACTCAATCGCCTTAACATCCAGTTCTTTCCAACGTTTACACTCGATTTTATTACGGTAAATGTGAACTGGACCGGAGCTAGTGCCGAGGATGTGGCGCGAGGGATTACCGCGCCGCTGGAACGTGAGCTGCAAAATGTCGACGGCGTTAAAACCATGACTTCCACATCGGCGACCGGTCATGTGGCGATTGTCATAGAACTTAACTCCAAGACGGATATGCAAACGGCACTGGATCAGGTGAAAGCACTGGTTGAGCAGACTTCGGGCATACCATCGACTGCGGACAAGCCCGTAGTCAGGCGGGTTTTACGTCATGAAAATGTGGGCCGTTTGTTACTCGTGGGTACGGATGACCTGGAAACCCTGCGGCCACTGGCCCAGAGATTCCGCCAGCAGTTGCTGGACCGTGGTATCGCAAAAGTCGAGATCACCGGTTTACCCAGGCAAGAAATTGCGATCGAGGTTCCGGCCCGGACATTGGCCGAGATGAGTGCTTCGGTTAGCTCCTTGGGGCCCCTGACCGCGCAGGCGTCGCGGGATGTGCCGCTTGGTGTAGCCGGTCGCAAAGAAGCTGCACGGCAACTACGCTTTGTCGAGCAGCGTCGCTCTGTGGTCGGTTTTGAACAGCTTGTTGTTGCTACCGATGCTGAAGGCAGGCAGACCCGGCTTGGTGATATCGCAACCATCAAACGGCAGGATCGGGATGGTGAGGTCCGGGTATGGTACAAAGGCCGACCTGCTGTGGAACTTAACCTGCAACGTAGCGAGACGGGTGACAGCCTTAAATCTGCCAGAGTTCAGAACCAATGGCTCCAGGAAATCCGGCCCACACTGCCGCAGGGAGTGCAGATTATTGCCTATGACCAACGCTGGACTTTGATCGCCGATCGGATCAATCTATTGATCAAAAATGGCCTGACCGGTCTGGCGTTGGTGGTGATTATGTTATTTCTGTTCCTCAATGCCCGGGTTGCCTGGTGGGTGTCGGTCGGTATTCCGGTATCATTTATGGCCACTCTCTGGATTCTGTTTATGGTGGGTGGCTCGATCAATATGATTAGCCTGTTTGCGCTGATTATGGCGCTGGGGATTATTGTTGATGATGCCATTGTGGTGGGTGAGGATGCACTGACCCATTATCAGATGGGTGAGCCACCATTGGCTGCTGTGGTCGGTGGTGCCCGGCGGATGCTGGCGCCGGTCCTTTCCTCCTCACTGACTACGGTGGGGGCATTTTTACCGTTAATGTTGGTGGGTGGAATTATCGGCAACATTTTATTTGATATTCCATTGATTATCGTTTGTGTAATTCTGGCTTCTCTGGTCGAATCTTTCTTCGTATTACCGGGTCACTTGTACCACTCACTGTCCAAAGAAGGCGCATACCAGCCCAGTGCGATGCGACGGCGTTTGGACGAGACCTTTAATCGCTTTCGAGACGGTCCGTTTCGTCGCCTGGTCACACTCAGTCTGGACTTTCGCTGGGCCACGCTCGCTGCAGGATTGGCGTTGTTAATCGTATCTGTCGGTTTGATTGCAGGGGGGCGGTTGAAATTTCATTTTTTTCCGACGCCGGAAGGCACGAGCGTCTATGGCAGTGTGGCTTTTGTGTCGGGCACTCCCAGACAAAAGGTTCATGATTATTTATTGAATATGGAACGCAGCCTGTACGCAGCTGAAAAGTCATTTAATACCCATCTTGTTAGCACCGCTATTGTGCTCGATGGACAAATGGTGCGTGATGACAACAATCGCAGCCGCGGTGATGTATTCGGTACGGTCAGGGTAGAGATGGTCCAGCCTGATGCCCGTACCGTGCGTAACAAGGAATTTCTCCATGCCTGGCGTAAACGACTTCAGCTCGTCCCTGGCATTGAGAGCTTGTCTATCTTCGAGCGTCGTGGGGGACCTCCGGGACGCGATATTGATATCCGCTTGATCGGTGGGAATACCCGGACGCTGAAAGCTGCAGCAACTGAGCTTGAGGAAATTCTCAGGGCAACCAAGGGTGTGACCTCGGTATCTGATGATCTTCCCTATGGTCGCGAACAGCTGGTGTTGTCGTTAACGCCGCAAGGACAGTCATTGGGCCTGACGGTGGATAGTGTTTCACGCCAGTTGCGCAGTGCTTTCGATGGTTATTTGGTGCAGGTATTTCCACGCGGAGATGATGAGCTTGAGGTCAGGGTTAGATTGCCTTCGGCACAACGAGATTATCTGAATCGGCTCGAACAATTGATGTTGACCACGGCCACGGGGCAAAATGTGCTGCTGTCCAATGTCTTGCATATCAGCACACGCCGCGGTTTTGACCTGATTCGACGAGCCGACAATCGTCCGGCCGTTACGGTGCAGGGTGATGTTGATTCCAGCGTTAATAACAGCAATCAGATACTCGCCAAGCTGGAGGCGGGTCCATTAGCGCGACTTGCCACCCGATATGGTGTCGATTTTTCACTGCAAGGCCGGGCTGCGGACCAGAAACAGACACTGGGGGATCTGCGTCTGGGGATGCTCTATGCGTTAGCGATGATGTATCTGGTATTGGCCTGGGTATTCAGTTCCTATGCCTGGCCACTGGTGGTTATGAGCATTATTCCTTTTGGCCTGGTCGGTGCATTATGGGGCCATTACTTGATGAATCTTGATTTGACCATTCTTTCCTTATTCGGCTTTTTTGGTTTGTCGGGGATTGTAGTCAATGATTCTATTATTCTGGTGGTGTTCTATCGTGAACGTCGTCGCCTCGGACAGGCAGCCCGTGAGGCGTTGATTGAAGCGACCCGAATGCGCTTACGGCCGGTGTTGCTGACCTCCCTGACCACGATCGGTGGTCTGACGCCATTGTTGTTCGAGCAATCCAGACAGGCCCAGTTTCTGATTCCGATGGCCACATCGATCGCCTTCGGCCTGATGTTTTCGACCATCATGGTGCTATTTCTAGTACCGGCACTACTTTATGTTTATGAGCGCACGGCCGAGCGCTTCGGGTTTCAGCGTAAAATTCCGCTCGCCAGCACCTAGAAAAAAGGGGTCAGGAAAAAAGGGGTCAGAGCCCTTTTTTTATAGACAGCATATATTTTAATTAGTTAAAGCAAAAAAAAGGGCTCTGACCCCTTTTTTTCTTTTTGATGCCGCAGAGCCCAATGCACATGTTCTTGCACCAGTGTAGATGGGTGGCGATGGTCGAGCAGTGCTTTGTGAATTTGCTGTGTTGGTGAACAATTGCCAAGTGCCACTGCAATATTGCGTAGCCAGCGAAGATGGCCGATACGCCGAATGGGTGAACCTTCGGTACGGTGCAGGAACTGGGTTTCGTTCCAGCTGAACAATTCGACCAAAGTGCTTCCTACCAGTTCTGGCCGGGGTAGGAAGGCGGCTTCTTCGGATACCTGGGCAAAGCGATTCCAGGGGCAGACTGCTTGACAGTCATCACAGCCAAAGATCCGGGTGCCAATACCAGAGCGCAGGGCTTCGGGGATGGCATCGCGCAGTTCAATCGTCAAATAGGAAATACAGCGTCTGGCATCGAGCACATAGGGTGCGATAATGGCACGGGTTGGGCAGATGTCGATGCATTGCTGACAAGTACCACAGTGGTTTGTAGCGGGCTGATCTGTTGGTAGCGGCAGATCGGTGTAGATTTCCCCCAGAAAAAACCAGGAGCCAGCTTGACGATTGACCAGGTTGGTATGTTTGCCGATCCAGCCCAGACCGGCTTTTTGGGCCAGTGGTTTTTCCAATACCGGTGCGCTGTCGGCAAACACCCGGTAGTGGGTGGAACTGCTGTTTTGAGCCATCTTGGTGGCCAGGCGCTGCAGTCGCCTGCGAATCAGTTTATGGTAGTCACGGCCTCTGGCATAGCAAGCGATCATGGCCCGGATGTTGTCGCCCTCATCATTACCAGCTGTTGGTTCGTGAAAATAGTCCATGCGAACACTGATGACACGTCGGGTGTTGACCACCAGTTGCCCGGGTCGGGAGCGTTTGAGTCCATGATGGGCCATATAGGCCATCTCACCATGTAGACCCTTGACTAACCATTGCTGCAAGTGTTCCTCGGCCAGCGACAGATCGATATCCGTGATGCCGACTTGCTGAAAACCGAGCTGGTGGCCCCAGAGGCGAATATCTGAGGCCAGTTGTTGGAGATTCAAAGCAGTATTTCACCGCTATAGTTGCTGTGCTTGGGTGGATTCCCGGGATTCCAGCCCCGGGGCACTACGCAATACCTGGAGCAGTTGTTCATTTTCACTGTAGGTTCCCACTGTGACTCGCAGGCAATTTTCCAGAATGGAGCCGGTCTGATGCAGGTTTTTGATCAGAATATTCCGCGCTTTAAGATGTTCAAACACCCTGCAGGCATCCTTGACACGCAGTAGTATGAAATTGGCGCTGCTGGGAAAACAGGTAACACCGGGTATGGCACCCAGTTGGGCAAGAAGGTACTCACGCTGACGGCAGATTTCCCGGGCCTGTTGGCGCAGCAGGTCGATATGCTCCAGGGCCAGTACCACGGCAGCCTGGGACAGGCTGTTGATATTGTAGGGTAGGCGAACTTTCTCGATTTGTTCAACCCAGGTTTTTGCACCACTCAACCAGCCCAGACGTAGACCGGCAAGCCCGAGTTTGGAGACGGTGCGCATCACCAATAGATTGTTCCAGCGGCCCAGTAGTGGTAAAAAGCTGTGCTCGGCAAAGGCAAAGTAGGCCTCATCAATGACCACCAGCCCTGATGTAGCGGTGATGATTTGCTCAATCGCAGACACCTCAAAGCAGTTACCGCTGGGGTTGTTGGGATGGGCGATAAAAACCAGTGCTGGTTGATGTTGTGTAATGGCGGCGAGCATCGCCTCGGTATCCAGTGAGAAATTATTACCTAACGGGATGCCAATAAATTTTGTGCCGGAGAATCTGGCGATCATTTCATACATCACAAAACTGGGAACCGGGGCCAGAACGGTACGACCCTGGCCACCGAATACCAGTTGCAGCATCTGGATCAGCTCATCCGAGCCATTACCCAGGACCACTTGCTGGCCTGCTGGCAAGGGGAATTGTTTCAGAATCTGGAATTTCAGAGCACTGGCTGAGGCATCCGGGTAGCGATTGATGTCAATCTGCGCCATTTTCTCGGCCAGTAATTGACTCCAGGCGAGCGGTAAGGTGTGAGGGTTCTCCATGGCATCCATTTTAACCATGCCCAGGCTGTCTGGTACCTGGTAAGCCGACAAGGTCAGGATATCGGGTCGAATCCATTGGGTAAGCTGCTCCCGGCTTGGCGAATCAGAGGCCATGTTGTTGTCGATAGGCTGCCGATTGAGCATGCGCCGTGAGTCCTTCGGCCTTGGCCAGTGTGGTGGCGATGTCGGCAAGTGCCGCAGCTCCTGCCACACTGCAGCCAATCAGGCTGGTGCGTTTTAAAAAGTCATAGACTCCCAGAGGAGAGCTGAAGCGTGCAGTACCTGCGGTTGGCAGTACATGGTTGGGACCGGCACAATAATCACCGAGCGCCTCAGCACTGTGGCTGCCCATAAAAATGGCCCCGGCATGACGGATTTTCCGGGCCATAGCCCGGGCTTGCGGGACTGCCAGCTCCAGGTGTTCCGGGGCAATACGATTAACCAGGTCAATGGCTTCAGCCAGGTCATTGCATTGAATCAGGGCGCCGTGTTCCCGGAGTGCCTTGCGAATGGTTTGCTGGCGTGACATGTCGGGTAGTAGACGTTCGATCGCCGCTGCCACTTGATGGATCAACGCGGGTTCCGGACTGATGAAAATAGCCTGGGCCTGTACATCATGTTCGGCTTGGGCGAATAAGTCCATTGCCAGCCAGTCCGGGTTGCTGTCGCCGGAAGCCACAACGACCACTTCAGAAGGTCCGGCGATCATATCGATGCCGGTTTTGCCAAAGACCATGGCTTTGGCAGTGGCGACGTAGATGTTGCCGGGACCGACGATTTTGTCGACAGCGGGGACCGTGGCGGTACCATAGGCCAAAGCTGCGATCGCCTGCGCACCTCCGATACGAAATACCCGATCAACACCGGTAATCTTCGCGGCTGCCAGAACCGTATCATTGAGCTGGTTATCCGGGGTTGGTGTGACCATGACCAGTTCACCAACTCCGGCTACCCGGGCCGGGATGGCGGTCATCAGCACCGAGGAAGGGTAGGCAGCTATGCCGCCGGGAACATACAAACCGACCCGGTCCAATGGTGTGATTTGCTGGCCCATAACCGAGCCATCCGCTTCACTGTATTGCCAGCTTTCTTCACGTTGATGCTGATGAAATTTGTCAATCCGTGCTGCAGCCTGTTGTAAGGCGGTGCGTAGTTTCGGGTCGATATCCTGTAATGCCTGTTGCAAGCGCTGCTGTGGAATTTCCAGCGCAGATGCATCGCTGATATCGAGTCGATCAAAACGTCTGCTGTATTCGAGCAGCGCTTGATCGCCCTGTGTGCGAATTGCAGAAATGATCTCAAGGACGACATCACGGACATCATTTGCCGTGTTCTGCTGGCGTTCCAGCAGCGCGGTAAACCCACGCATAAAATCGGGATCGCTGGTATTGAGAACTGGCAATATCATGGTCAGGGAGATCGGGAATTTATACTTTGAGACAATCAGCCAGCCTTTCGGAAATCTCCATAATTGACTGGTCTTTGAGTTTCATGGAGGCCTGGTTGGCGACGAGCCGGGAGCTGACATGCGCAATGGTCTCAACTTCGACCAGGCCATTGGCCCGTAGCGTTCCACCGGTATCAACGAGATCGACAATCTGATCCGCTAATCCGGCCAGCGGAGCCAGCTCCATGGAGCCATATAGTTTGATGACTTCAGCCTGCAGTCCACGTCGGGCAAAAAAATTACGCGTTGTGTTGGTGTATTTCGTTGCGATACGCAGCCGTCGATGTACGCTATGGGGTTTCATGGCAGGTTCAGCGACCGCCATACGACAGCGGGCAATGCCCAGATCCAGCAACTCATACAGGCCAGCACCGTCATATTCAACCAATATATCTTTGCCAACCACGCCAAGGTCGGCAGCACCGAAGCGAACGTAGGTGGGCACATCGGTGGAGCGCACCACCACCAGTGACAGGTGTACGAGGCTAGTGGGCAATATCAGTTTGCGGCTGGTAAAAGGATCTTCCAGTACTTGAATCCCCGCACGCTCCAGCAAGGGTAGCGTTTCTTTGAGTACACGGCCCTTGGCAACAGCCAGGGTCAGGTTTTCCATCCCGGTTCCGGTGTTCCTCCCATAAGCAGTGTGGTTAGCAGTGCCATTCACAGGCTGGCTCCGCTCGCGGACAGTTTTTGCTGGCGACGCCACAGTGCGCCCGGCACACGACGAATTTCGGCTCCCAGTTGGGCCAGTTTTTCTTCGATATGATCATATCCGCGGTCGATATGGTAGATTCGATCTATGACCGTTTCTCCCTTGGCTACCAGGCCGGCCAGTACCAGACAGGCAGAAGCACGTAAATCGGTGGCCATCACCGGAGCTGCAGTTAATTCAGGAACACCTTTTACAATCAGGGTATTGCCATTGATATCGATATTGGCTCCCATGCGTTGCAATTCCTGGACGTGCATGAAGCGGTTTTCGAATATCGTTTCAACGACGGTTGCCACGCCTTCTGCAACGCTATTGAGTAGGGCAAACTGGGCTTGCATATCGGTGGGGAAGGCCGGGAAGGGTGCTGTTCGTATACTCACTGCCTGTAACTTGCGAGTGTTCGCATGGAGGCGAATCCAGTCGGCTCCTATTTCCAGGCCCACGCCCGCTTCGGCCAGCTTGTCCAATACTGCAGTCAGTGATTGTGGGGCAACATCACGGACCAGCACCTTGCCACCCGTTGTTGCTGCTGCCACCAGGTAGGTTCCGGCTTCAATACGGTCCGGGATGACTTTATGGCGGGGACCATGCAGTTTTTTTT
>ENA-ORDP01000773-ORDP01000773.1-marine-sediment-metagenome-genome-assembly--contig:-NODE-773-length-19363-cov-8.542107_pt1 | contig 19363 bp, 20 predicted proteins | sample MGYA00248627_ERZ508539 | MGnify/ENA primary metagenome ERZ508539 (study PRJEB26208, sample SAMN05571518) | marine sediment metagenome | biome: deep sea; feature: Hydrothermal vent; material... | reverse complement strand
TATCCCCTCACCCCAACCCTCTCCCAGAGGGAGAGGGAGCTATGATGCAAATACTGTTGCAACGATTAATACCCAGCCTAAGGCTTCATCCAGACGCAGCCGCCACCGCTGGCTTCATCGATCGCCTGCAGTCGCGCCTGATGCGCCTTTTGCTCCCGCTCACTGGGATGAATGACCTTGATCGCGGCGCGATCAGCGGCCAGTGGCCGGCGATCGCTGACCTGGTTCCGGCCAGGCTCTTCTTTGCCCCCCAGCGACAGGTGAGTCTGCCCGCCGCTCATGGCCAGCCAGGTTTCCGCCAGAATCTCCGCATCCAGCAACGCACCGTGCAACTCACGCGCCGAGTTGTCGATGTTATAACGTTTACACAAGGCGTCGAGGCTGTTCTTCTGGCCAGGGTGCATTTTGCGCGCCAGCGCCAGTGTGTCCAGCACCGTGCAGAATTCACTCACCAGCGGCGCGGCCTTGTCCAGCAATGTCAACTCATGGTTGATAAAACCCACATCGAAACGGGCATTGTGAATGACCAGCTGGGCACCGCGAATAAAGTTGAGAAACGCCTCGGCGATATCGGCAAAACGGGGCTTGTCTTCCAGCATCTCGTTGCTGATGCCATGCACCTCAATGGCGCCCTCGTCGATCTCCCGATCAGGGTTGAGATACTGATGGTAATGTCTGCCGGTGATGCGCCGGTTGATGACCTCGACACAACCGATCTCGATAATACGATGGCCCTGGGCAGGCTCCAGGCCAGTGGTTTCCGTATCAAGCACGATGTAACGCATAATTCAGTGACAAGTTGCGAGTGACCAGCAAAGTCTAACATATCTTTTATCCTGCTATGCTTATTGCCATGGACAATATAGTCGGAAATTGGGGTGCGTTTTGATGATTAAAAAGACAACAAAACAACCAGACGATAATATTCATGACCGGCGGCATCATGAAACTAAAGGGCTGCGAGAACTGTTTGCTTCGCAGTGGCGTTATTTCCTGAGCATATTGGAAAGTGGCGACGGGAAGACGGGGGAGAGTACACAAGATCCTGCATTAGTCACCGATGCCATTGAAACCGTTATTGACGGCACAGATAAACGTATCCGCGCCATAGGACATTATAAAAAGAGGCTCAGGGATACCGTCCGCATGACGCTGGATTATATTGATGCCGCTGTTGCCAGTATTCCCGAGGCTATCCGGGTTGATAAAGACAGTTTTTCGCACAACCCTGTAATTAATGCCTTTTTTGTTAACATGGATGATATACGAAACATTTTTAGCACATCACATGAATTGCAGAACTTCTTCAGAAAAGCCGAGTATGCGTCATGTGATGAAGCTTATGGCATCCTTTTTGTTACCCGGAATGAAAAAACAGTCCTCGGTAAGATCATTCAGGATGACATGCTGGTTAGCGAAGTAAAACAGACGGCGGTTAACTTTTCAGACCATGAAATTGTGGCGGTATGTGATTCTGAGGAGGGTGCCAGACGGGGATTAAAAGAATTTATATTTAGCCATATTGTCGAATACGTTTCTGCGCACATGCTACATATTCGCCAGCAACAACGAGAACAAATCGACAAGGGCCGCATGGACGTTTGGATCAGCGGAGTCAGCAATCCAGAGGTCTACCTGACTGAATTAATAAACCAGCTAACAACCCCCGGCCCATTATTAACCCACCAAAAAGTCTGTCTACGGCTCAACAAAATGGGAATAAAGGTAGATGAGAATTTATCGGAAACCGTCAATGAATTTACCGCGCATGAGTTTCAAATAGGGAAACAGCCTCCCCGTGTGGTCACCATCGTACGTTATCCACGGAATGAGATGTTAACCAACACAGCATTATTCTAATAGCAGGAACCAGCCCGATCTTTATTGAGCGTTGTACGTGTGTGGACGGCCTCTCTGTGGCATAATGCCCGGCCTTTTTACCCGCTATTTACGCTCTGGAAGTTCCACTCTTGATTACGACAGCTAATATCACCATGCAATTTGGGGCTAAGCCCTTGTTTGAAAACATTTCCGTTAAATTCGGCAATGGCAATCGCTACGGCCTGATTGGCGCTAACGGTTGCGGTAAATCCACCTTTATAAAAATTCTGGGCGGCGATCTGGAACCCACCTCGGGTAATGTTTCGGTGGATGTGGGTGAACAGGTCGGCAAGCTGGGACAGGATCAGTTTGCATTTGAAACTAATACGGTACTGGATACGGTGATCATGGGTGATGCGCATCTGTGGCAGATAAAGCATGAGCGTGACCGCATTTATTCGCTTGCAGAAATGAGTGAAGAAGAAGGCATGAAGGTGGCTGATCTGGAAGTCGAATTCGCCGAGCGGGACGGCTATACCGCCGAATCCCGTGCCGGTGAATTATTGTTAGGTCTCGACATTCCACTGGAGCAACATAACGATCTGATGAGCGCCATTGCCCCAGGCTGGAAGTTACGCGTGTTGCTGGCCCAGGCGCTGTTTGCCAATCCTGACATTTTACTGCTCGACGAACCTACCAATAACCTGGATATCAATACCATTCGCTGGCTGGAAAAAGTGCTCAACGAGTGCAACAGCACCATTATTATCATTTCTCATGATCGCCACTTTCTGAATAGCGTCTGCACCCATATGGCCGATCTGGATTACGGCGAACTGCGCGTCTATCCTGGCAATTACGACGATTACATGACCGCCTCTACCCAGGCCCGTGAACGCCTGCTGTCTGACAATGCAAAGAAAAAAGCCCAGATCAACGAACTTCAGTCCTTTGTCAGCCGCTTTTCAGCCAACGCCTCCAAGGCCAAACAGGCCACTTCGCGGGCCAAACGAATTGAAAAAATTCAACTCGAAGAAGTCAAGCCTTCCAGCCGCAAAAACCCCTTCATTCGTTTCGAGCAGGGGAAAAAACTCTATCGCAATGCCTTTGAGCTGGAAAACCTGAGTAAGGGTTACGCTGATCAACCCTTATTCACTGATCTCAGCATGCTGGCGGAAGTGGGCGAACGCATCGCCGTGATCGGCCCCAACGGAATAGGCAAAACCACCCTGTTGCGCACCCTGGTACATGACCTTGCACCGGACAGCGGCAAGGTTAAATGGTCGGAGAACATCAATATCGGTTACTACGCCCAGGATCATTCGCAAGACTTCAGCAACGACATGTCTCTGTTCGACTGGATGAGCCAGTGGATGAAACCCAGCGATGATGAACAATCCGTTCGCGCGGTGCTGGGGCGGATGCTGTTCTCTCAGGATGAAATCAAAAAGTCCGTGACTAAAGTTTCCGGTGGTGAGCAGGGCCGAATGCTATTCGGTAAGCTCATGCTGCAACAACCGAATGTGCTGGTGATGGATGAACCCACCAATCACCTGGATATGGAATCCATCGAATCCCTGAACCTGGCCCTGGAAAATTATCCCGGCACCCTGGTTTTTGTCAGCCACGACCGGGAATTCGTATCCTCCCTGGCGACCCGGATTATTGAACTGACGCCAATCGGCATCAACAATTACAGCGGTAGTTACGAAGACTACCTGCGTAGTCAGAGTGTAAATTAGCCCAACTGGTCGATGCCCTGATTCGCCAGCTCATCGGCGATTTCATTTTCGGCATGGCCGCTATGGCCTTTTACCCACTTCCACTCTACCTGGTGCTGCTGCACGGCGGCATCCAGACGTTGCCAGAGATCGACATTTTTGACCGGCTTTCTGGCGGCGGTTTTCCAGCCGCGTTTTTTCCAGTTAGGCATCCATTCGGTCTGGCCTTTCATTACATAGGTCGAATCCGTGGTCAACACGATCTTGCAGGAGCGGCTCAGGCTCTCCAACGCCATGATCGCGGCCATCAGTTCCATGCGGTTGTTGGTGGTCTTCTTTTCGCCACCACAGAGTTTTTTCTCCTGGCCATTGTAACGCAGTAAAGCGCCCCAGCCGCCGGGGCCGGGGTTGCCACGGCAGGCGCCGTCCGTCCAGGCTTCAACGATCTTGATCATAATGTTCCTTGTGATGCGGTTTCATAGGTTCTACCAGTCCGGCAGTCACCAGACGCTTGCGCCTGCGCCAGCGCGGGCGAAGCGGCGTCAGCGTGACGACCCGTTTTTTAGCGACAATGGCGTAGCTGCCGCCGAAAATCGGCCACAAACGCTGCCCCAGTTTTTCCAGAAAACCGAGTTTACGCAGAATACTGTCGTTTTGTATCGGTGGGCGAAAAAAATAATAACGGGTAGTGACTACGTCAAAGCCCAACAGGGCCAGCCAGTCCCGCACCCGGCTGACGCTACGAAAAGTCCCGCACCACGGCACGGCGCCCCGCCAGCCCAGCACCAGCCGCCGGAGCATCCATAAACTAAAGGGATTAAAGCCCAGAATCACCACATGCCCTTCCGCTATCAGCACGCGCTCAGCCTCCCGAAGGACTTCATGAGGCTGGCGGGAAAATTCGAGAATATGGGGTAATACCAGCACATCGACACCGTCTGTCTGCAACGGAAGCTGATGAACGTCCCCCTGAAAGCCGGAGGGTTCAAGCGGCGGCAGGTAATCCCGCGCACAGATGTTCATCACCATACGCCGTGAGACTCGGCTGGCGGCAAACTTGTCGGCCTGCCGGGGATGCGCCAGCGCCACCAGATAATAACCAAACAAATCCGGCAGGATTTCATCCAGCACCGCCTTCTCCGTTTTCGCCAGCTGCACGCCGACACCGGTGTCGAACCAGTCAAATAGTTCATGCCAGACCCTCGGCGCGCGCTTACAACGATTAGCACGGCGCTCGGAATAAGGTGTTTTTAGTCGAAATCGCATGCAGTTTTTAAATGCTGATTAAAGTTTTCAAATTAATATCCCGACAATAGAACCATCTGTTTGATATACTGTGCTGGATTCAGTATTCTGCCTTAGCTGTTGATTTAATTACACCTGTATCACAGTATTTAGCCTTTGGCTTTATTATATTCGCAAATGAGTAACCTATAAATAAAATTAATGCGAAATCCCCCGTCATTCCCAACACTATTTCCCGCCCTTGCCGGTATGCTGCTCAGCGCCTGCAACATGATGCCGCAAGCAGCGCCGGTGGTACAAACACCGCCAAAAACCGGGGCTATCACTAAACAGCCGGAATCGGCACAGAAAAAAATCGCGCCGACTGCCATTCCGGCACTCGCCAAAATCGGCGATTATCAGGTCAATGGCGATGCCTACTTCCCTGCCTACTGGTACGGCTTCGACGCAGGTAGTCACGTTTTTGCCAACACGGAACCGGCTGATCTCTGGCAACGCATCCGCAACGGTTTCAGCCTTCCGAACAAGAAGCATCGGCGTATCCAGCAGCAACTGGACTGGTATGTTCGCCACCCGGCTTATATGCGGCGGGTAGCCGAGCGGGCGCGTCCCTACCTATATTACATTGTAACAACACTGGAAAATCACAACATCCCCACTGAAATCGCCCTGCTACCCATCGTTGAGAGTGCTTTCCAACCCTTTGCCTACTCGCATGGCCGCGCCTCCGGCATCTGGCAGTTTATTCCCTCTACCGGCCGACGCTACGGCCTGAAACAGAACTGGTGGTATGATGGCCGCCGCGATGTTTATGCGGCGACCCAGGCCGCTGCCCGGCTACTGGATAATCTGCAGAAGCAGTTCAACGGTGACTGGCTGCTGGCGCTAGCGGCCTATAACTCCGGCGAAGGCACCGTTGAGCGTGCCATCAGAAGAAACCGCCGCAGGGGCAAGCCTACCGATTTCTGGTCACTGAAACTGTCCCCTGAGACCCGTGCCTATGTGCCTAAATTGCTGGCGCTGAAACAATACATCCAGAATCAGGCAGGCTACCATCCGGACATGCCCGCTATCGCCGATACCCCTTATTTTGAACGGGTCAAAATAGACAGGCAGCTCGATCTGGCCAAAGCCGCCGAACTGGCGGATATCAAGCTGGACAAGTTATACCAGCTCAACCCTGCCTACAATCGCTGGGCCACCTCGCCCAATGGCACCAGTTACCTGCTGCTACCACGGGACAAGGCTGAAGCCTTCCGCCAGAAACTGGCTAAATTACCCAATAATGCCCATATCCGCTGGCTGCGCCACAAGATCCGCCAGGGCGAGACTCTCAGCAGTATTTCGCAGAAATACCACACCGACATCCAGACTATCAAACAGGCCAACCACATTCGCGGCAGCCGTCTGCGCGCAGGTCACAGCCTCACCATTCCGGTCGCCAGCCGGCGTCCGCAAAGCTACCACCTGAGCGCGAATCAGCGCAAAAGCACGCTTCAGAACATCCGGCGAAAAGGCGTCAAGCTGACGCATATCGTGCGACGCGGGGATACCTTCTGGGATCTGGCCAGCCGTCACAAAGTCAGCGTGCGCAAACTGGCAAGCTGGAACGGCATGGCGCCGCGCGATCCATTAATGCCCGGACAAAAACTGGTAATCTGGTCACGCACCGGCAAATCGGTCTCACGCCATCGTCTGGCTGAATATTTCATCCATCCCTCACGTAAAATCACCCGGCGCATCGGTTACCGCGTCCGCCGGGGCGACTCACTAGCCCGCATCTCGCAACGATTCCGTGTCAGCATCGCCCAGTTGTGTCGCTGGAATCGCATCAGTAAATACAAATATCTTCAACCCGGCCAGCACCTGACACTGTATGTGGATATCACGCGCCAATCTGGTTAAATACTCTTTTCTGCTGTAAAGTGCCAGTAGTATCCAAGCAATAAGCGAACACCCGGATTTGCCTATATCGGCAAAAATCTTTGCGCGGGGAGAGCTTCCATTCTAAAATCAGTAAACAGACGTTTATTTTTCTGAATCCTCTGCTTCAAGGCCGTAACAACGTGTGAACGGACAAAACGTCACAGCAAACAACACCGCCTCCCTGATCAGAATTCCCGGATACCAGATCAAGGGGGTGCTGGGCCGTGGAGGCATGGCGACGGTCTATCTGGCCGTGCAGGAAAGCCTTGGCCGCAAAGTGGCGCTCAAGATTCTCGATCCCAATCAGGCGCAGGGTAAACAGTTTTCCGAACGTTTTTTGCGCGAAGCCCGTATCGTCAGCCATCTTATGCATCCCAACATCGTCACCGTGTTCGATGTCGGTATCCATGAGGGCTATCACTACCTGTCCATGGAATACATTGCGGGCCAGGATCTCAAAGAAGCCCGCGCCACGCTGACCAAAAAAGAATTGATCCGCATCATCACGGATATTGCCCGGGCGCTGGATTTTGCTGCCAGAAAAGGCTATGTCCACCGTGACGTAAAACCGGAAAACATCATGCTGCATGAAGATGATGGTCGCGTGCTGCTCATGGATTTTGGTATTGCCCGTAGCTATCACACCACTCACGGCCTGACCCGGGCGGGCAGCGCACTGGGCACGCCCTATTATATGAGTCCGGAACAGAACAAGGGACTCAGCGCCGATCACCGTTCCGATATTTACAGTCTGGGGGTGGTATTTTTTCACATGCTCGCAGGCTATGTGCCCTATGATGCCGATTCTGCCGTGGCCATCGGTATCAAACATATTACGGCAGCCATTCCGGCACTCTCCGATGAACTACAGATTTTTCAGCCCATTATCAACACCTGTCTGGCCAAAGAGGCGGATGATCGTTACCAGACAGCCGCTGAACTCATCGAAGCACTAAATCAGATCAGTGATGCTGATCTTGCAACCATCGAGAAAAAAAATGCCGCCTTTCGCGGAACAGGTAAAGATTATCACGCCGAAACCCTGATAAATTCAGGCATAAATTCTGAAAATACCGGCGATGCACAGGCTCCTGCCATCACACGAACAAGGCGCAATCGAACATCTTTTTTTGTCTTTCTGCTGCTGACCATGCTGGTTGCAGGCGCACTGGCCTATCGGCAACAGGACAAGATTGTTTCTTACACCGAAACATGGCCCCTCCCGTGGTTAACGCATATTCTCGAAAAATGGCGCCCGCAGACAGGCATCCTAAGAACAGACACACACACGCCTGCTGTCGCAAAAACTGTCGCAGGGGTCACACAGTCGAATCCGGCTCGGGAAATGACTCTGAAAATAGGACAGGAAAAAGAAAAACAGAAATTAGAGTATATCGATAAAATCCAGTCGGCTATTGATTCGGCCATGCCGGGGCAGGCTCTTATGCTCATGACTGAAATGCAGCAACGGATCCCCGACATTGCCAGGGCGCCAAAATTCATTCAAACCTATCAACGACTTCAGGCTCAACGGCAGCAGGCTCAAACACTGTCTCAGCATCTTGCCCGAGCCAGGAAATATTTCGAATCCGGCATCAGCATAACGGCGGAAAAAGGCAAGCTTCTGTCCGAAATTGAGGCCGCTCTGACGCTGGCTCCGGATAACACCGAGGCACTCAGCATACTACGGGACATTAATCAGTCCTGGCTGAAAAAAGCAAAACAGCAACAGGCCTCATGGCAACTGCGTAAGGAATTACAAAAACTCGACAATCTGATAACGCAGTTCAAGATTCATCAGCCACAGATTCTCGAACAACAGAAGCATCTGCAACAGGCCGCTCGCCACATCGCCCGGGTAAAGAACCTGTTGCAGCAGGCGGACGAGGCCTTCGACAAGGGTCGCCTGATCAGTCCTGCGGATAACAATGCTTACAGCCGTTATAAAAAAGTGCTGAGTATTGAAACACACAACCAGCATGCAAAAAACCAACTGAAAAAAATTGCAGACCAGCTCCATCAACGGATAAGTCAAGCTATTGAAGAAGGGCGACTGACACAGGCAGGGATTCTCTTTGAACAGGCGCAATCCGTTTATGGCCACAGTGACACGATGCTGAATATCAAGGCCATGCTTGAAAAAGCGGTCACCGCCACAGAGCCGAAGATCAGCCAGATCCGGTTCAGCGCCACACCGCTATCGTCACTGGACCCGCCCCAGGCTAAAGTGCTGAAACCGGGGCGCACACTCTACATAGGCTTTCATTTTCGGAACATGAAAGAGACGCGTACACTGTTGCAGGCAATACTGTTTGATGGGGCCGGGCGGGTGCAAATATCGCAGAAACCGGTGATTGTTTCAGGCCGCCAGGGCGATCATTTCTTTCAGATTGATCTCCCGATACAAGGTTTCAACGAAGGCAGCTATATTCTGGAATTACGACTGGATAAGAAACGCCTGTTGAGTCAGCCGTTTCTGGTTAACAATAGTCGCCAACCCTGATTTTCTGGAGTATTGACGTGGTCCGAAATTTACGCCTGTTAGCCGCCCCCTGTATATTAGCCTTATGCGGATGTCAGACCCCGCTCCATACGCACGAACTCGAAAGCCGGAACCAGTCACTGCAACAACAGCTGGATGTCACACAAAATAAAATCCACACACTGGAATCCGAACGTCACCAGTTACAGAAGGCGCTGAACGAATCCAATCGGGTACGGAAGATTATCGGCAAGGAAAAATCCTCCCGTTTTAATGAATCCACCCTGCTGCGCAGCCAGGTACGCCGCTTCCTGCAAGCGCAGATCGATGGTTATAAATCATTTCTCGTCAATAACAACCTGCTCGACTATGTCGGGGGTGAGCTGCTCAAACGCAAGCAATATGATAATCGCTCCATCATGCTGGTGGATCTGAAAAATGAAATTCCCCGTTCCGGGGTGCTCACCGGTGTGGGCGCATGGCTTGTGAAACCCACTCATATGACCGTCAAGGTGTTGCGCAAAATCGATGACAAACTGGTCGTTGTCTGGGAAAGCCGAAATCTGAACATCCCCAAAACCGGCCTGATTAAAACCCGCTTCCATGTTAGCGTCGGAGTCGAAAAAGGCGATGTGCTGGGTTATTACTTTCCCGAAGCGGCCATGGTCGCCTTCGACAAAGGCACCGGCGACACCCGTTACCTGACCCGCAACCTGCGCCCCGGTTCCAGCATCCGCCCATCATCGCTCGAAGGAGAAGATCAACAACGCGCCTATTCGCTGGGTGTGTATGGTCTGCTGCAATAAGCCGGATCATGCTCTGCACCGACGAACTTCAAGAACTGGCCGACAAAATCAAATGCTGGAGCCACGAACTGGGCTTCCAACAAACCGGTATCAGCGATACCGATTTAAGCGCCAGCGAAACGCGTTTGTTGGACTGGCTGGATCAGGGTTTCCACGGCGAAATGGACTGGATGCAACGCCATGGCTCGTTGCGCACCCGGCCACAGGAACTGGTGCCCGGCACCCTGCGTATCATCAGCGTGCGCATGGACTACCTGCCAGCGGCAAGCCGCGACCCGCACAAGGTGCTCCATGATCCCGCGCTCGGTTATGTCTCCCGCTATGCCCTGGGGCGCGACTACCACAAAATGATGCGCAAACGCCTGCAAAAGCTGGCGCAAAAAATTCAGGCTGAAATCGGCCCCTTCGGTTATCGCGCCTTTGTCGACAGCGCCCCGGTACAGGAAAAAGCTTTGGCGCAAAAAGCCGGGCTGGGCTGGACGGGCAAGCACTCCAATGTTGTTAACTCGCGTGCGGGTTCCTGGTTTTTTCTCGGTGAACTGTTCACCGATTTACCCCTGCCCCTGAGCGCCCCGGCGGACAATCATTGCGGTCATTGCCAGGCCTGTATCGAGATCTGTCCCACCCGCGCCATCGTCGCGCCCTATACGGTGGATGCCCGGCGGTGCATTTCCTATCTCACCATCGAGCATGCCGGAGCCATCCCCGTCGAACTGCGCGCGCCGATGGGCAACCGTATTTATGGCTGCGACGATTGCCAGCTGATCTGCCCCTGGAATCGCTTCGCCCAGCCCAGTCCCGAACAGGATTACTCCACGCGCAATGATCTGGATGCGCCGCGATTGTTATCGTTGTTTGAATGGACCGAGGAAAGTTTTCTGACACGCACCGAAGGCAGCCCCCTGCGACGTATGGGGCACCAACGCTGGCTACGCAATATTGCGGTGGCTTTGGGCAATGCGCCCGCCGATGCCGCCATCATCCGTGCGCTGGAACAAAAAAAGGAAACGGCATCCGAGCTTTTGCGGGAACATCTGCACTGGAGCCTGGCTCAGCAGCAATATAAACTAAAAATGCCCCGTCAGGAAAATTTGCGGGTAGGGATAGTCCCTTAATCCGGCGCATGACCTCTCTGGTTCCCACGCTCCGCGTGGGAACCCATACCTTTCTCACCACTGGAACCAACATAATCATGCAATCTGACCCACTTATGCATTCCCACGCAGAGCGTGGGAACGAGAAAAATCTCCTGTTCTGAGTATTGTTGGCATTTTAAGGAACCTTTAATTTAAGTTCGTTCATCCTTCAACAAGGCTCTCCTGAGCGAAGCCGAAGGGGCTCTCCTGAGTTTAACGAAGGGCTTCCTTCGACAGGCTTCCTTCGACAAGCTCAGGACGAACGGTGTTATTTTATATCTTCGTTCGTCGCCAGGTCTTCTCTGGCTTCGCTAAAAGGGCTTGCTTCCGCCTTCTGTGATACAGGCGACGAAGAGCGCCTGTGGCGGATGGTGCGAATGCTTCGCCGGGTCAATGCCTTATGAGGCGATTAATCAAGGATCTAAAAAATGTCTATCCTGGCAGGTTAATCGATCAGCATTGTCTTCAAAACCAGTTTTCTATTTTTAACGCCGGGACGCGTTTAAATTCTTTTGTATTGTTTGTTACCAGTACGCCTTGTCTACTTAGTGCAGTACCGGCAATCATGATATCGTATGGCCCAATTGTGGTGTCCTTTTTTTCTAAATGTACACGAATTGCGGCGGATGTTTTTGCCTCTTCTTTTTTAAAGGGCAACACTTCGACCAATGAACAAATTTCTTCTAACTGTTTTATTCTTTTTTGGGGAGAAGTTGATTTTGCAATACCATATTCAAGTTCATAGAGTACCACTGCCGGAATTCCAATATCTTTAGGTGAGATTTCTAGTAATCTTTCTGCCACATTGCCCATGCCCTTGAAGAAATATATTAAGGTATTTGTGTCAAGGATATACACTACAGCTTTTCGCGGTCAGCATCATGACCAAGTTCTGCTCGGCCCTCTTCGGCCAGAGGCAGATCTTTCCATGAGCCAGCGAGATCAATTATTGGCTGGGGCCATTCATTCGCCACTTTCTCCCGTATCAAACCTGCTACCCACTTACTCTTTGATAAATGGGCGGACTTTGCCGCATCCGTCATTTTTTTTTCAATTTCATCTTCCAGATATATGGTTACCTGTCCCATCTTGCGCACCTCAACAATAACATATATGTGTAATTATATGTGCGGGTGCGAGGTTGTCAACCGTCTACTGTGAGGATGTCATGTGGAACATGAACGCCTGTTTTTAAAGTCTTTAAACAGGGGAATTTTTAGGCGGCCGGATTGTTTTTGCACCTTCTGCCCTTGATGAGAGAAGGCTGGGATGAGGGAGCCATCGGCCGTATGGCCGATCAATCCGACTTTTAGCCGGTGGAACATTCATTTCTGAATATCCATTTAGACACCAATAAGCCGCTGCAATTTATGAATAATCAGCTTTATTTCATCAGGATCAAGCTGGGCCAGTCTTTCTGGCTGCATGCGGCGGATTGAGATTGAGCGGCAGTGTTCGGCTAAAGCATAACTTTCTACATGCAGGTTATCCCTGGCTGAAAGTTTTACATGCAAGGCTTGATATGCTTGTTCAGATCGGCTGCTTAAGGGACAGATGAAAACATGAGGTGGTTTAACATCCAGCAAGTTCTGATCTGTGAGTAATACTATGGGTCGGAGTTTGCCGATTTCCGCACCTTTGGCGGGGTTGAGGCGAGCGAGATAAACGCCTCCCCGCGTAAACCTCACCCTTGCCACCAGTTTTCGGGTTCATCCGGCAGTGCTTCCTCAAATCCTTTGTATACCGCTTCGCTTTCCTGGATATAGGCTGAATCGTCACGCATGGTTTGTAAGGCCTTGGCCATAGCGGCTCGTTCAAGTCGGGCCTCGATTTCATCCAGCTCATGTCGAAGAGCCTGGCGGATCAATTCGGTTCTGCTGATGCCGATTTTGTCGGCAATGAACTTGCTTTCCTTTGCCAGGTCATCCGGGAGCTTTAATGAAATTGCAGTCATAACATGCCATTAAACATATCTATAAGTATATCTTAAAGTATACTTGATAATATGCCTTTTTCAAGGCTGCTGATAAGTCCGGCACCTCAGATTGGTGGGTGTGGGAACTAAATAAGTGTTCCGCATTCCTGACTAGTCAAAACCGTTCGCACTGGGTCCTTCGACTTCGCTCAGGACGAACGGGCTTGGGAGGAATGGGTTGCTCACATCTTTGTACTCTTGAAATAAGGGGTTACTAATCAATGGGTTGTACTTGCCCAGGAGGCACCTTCTTATGATTTCCCGATTAGGCCTCTGGGCACCGATCAAGGCACCAACAAGAACGCTTGTACCAACAACTACTGTAACAGCCATGGATTTATGATGGCGTATATGCAGTCATAATCAACCGCCAGGCCAACAAACCTATCCAAGGAGCTTACTTGATTCTTCTAGTATTGATACTGTTGTTGACAACCCCCGTTTTTTAAGTGCATGTAAGTATTCTTCTGCAGAGTATAGTGTTCAAGCTATTAATTGACCCTAAATATACCCCGACCCTCAAAAATTCAGAACGCCATAAAATATCGCATCTTGCAATATATCGCATTTTGTAATACATTTAATAATAGAAATGAACCTATATGCGTGTAATCAGCCCGAAAGTTATTACCGAAGCAATGACGGCTCATGCTCAGTGGAAAGTGGGGCTTAAATTATGGCTCGATGTTTTTGATTGTGGCGCTTTACCATTTGAGTCGTTTTCTTTTATCCGTGACCTATGGGCGAGTACAAGCGGTTGGAATGTTGATCGTATTCCAGCCAGAAAATTGAGAAAAGAAAGTCGGAAAGGACCACTCGATATCTATATTTTTGATGTGCACAAAAATGATTGTCGTGTTGTCGTCTGGGGAAGCCCAAAGGCGCATACATTTTTTGTGAAAGGTGTGTACTCGCATGCCGAGTATGACAAATGGTGGAAAGACCAGGTTAAATAAGTGATGGTGTTAAAAAATGAAGAAACAACCGCTAAACAACCATGATGAAATGCTATTGAATGGCCTTGATGGTTTATCTCAAATGTTCGAGCAACTGGCTCCTGTTGTTGATTCTTTTGCTAACGATATGGCTGCGCTCATGGAGGCCTGCTCTACGCCTATAGAAAATGATGCAGGGCTAGATAAACGTATGGTGTTAATTGATGAACTGTATAGTTATGCAAAATCCGAGGCCGATATTTCTGCTATTTTTGCTGTGATGGTAGCGGATCGGGTTCATGAATATGAACACGAACACTTGGTTATCCCGGAGGTTGAACCTGGAGAAGCCCTGGCCTTTTTTATGAAAGAACGGGCGGTAAAACAAAAAGACTTAAAACAAATTGCACCACAAAGTATCATTTCAGAAATATTGAACGGCCACCGAAAAATGACCGTTGAGCATATTAAAGAGTTTTCTAAATTTTTCGGTGTCCCCGAAACAACCTTTATGGGGTGATGCAATTAACCAGCATTTAGCGCAATTGTAACCGTTAGCTGGGCCTACGGAAAAGGTGACGGAGGGATTTAATTTGGGTGCAGATTCATCCAGCTCATGACGAAGAGCCTGACGGATCAGCTCGGTTCTGCTTATGCCGATTTTCTCAGCGATAGACTTGCTTTCCTCCGCCAGGTCCATCCGCCCCGCCCAAAATGTTCATTTATAGACACCCATGTTCATTTATAGACATCCACAAAATTAATTGGACACCCCCATCACCATCCAGTAATCTAAACCAGTCAACCATCAGCAAAGGACAGCATGATGCCTACCCCACGGAAGACTCTGGTTTCTCTCGATGCCACCCCTTATTATCATTGTGTTTCCCGTTGTGTCCGCCAGGCTTTTTTGTGTGGCGCGGATACGTTTAGCGGTAAAGACTTTGAACACCGCAGACAGTGGCTTGAAGATCGCCTGTTGACGGTTGCTGCGGCCTTTTCTATTGATATCGCGGCTTATGCGATTATGAGTAATCATTATCACCTGGTGTTGTGTATCAATCGCGAGCGGGCGTTGGGCTGGTCGCTTCGGGAGGTGATTGAGCACTGGCATCAGTTGTTTAAAGGCGGTGACTTATCTCAACGTTTTATAGCGGGTGAATCACTCAGTGATATAGAACGTGATGCGCTGTGCGTTGAGGTGGAAGGCTGGCGTGAGCGGCTGATGTCGATTAGCTGGTTTATGCGTTGTACCAATGAACCCATTGCCCGGCAGGCTAATGTGGAGGATGAAGCGACCGGACGGTTCTGGGAAGGGCGGTTTAAGTCACAGGCGCTGCTGGATGAGAAGGCGTTGCTTGCCTGTATGGCCTATGTGGATCTGAATCCGGTTCGGGCAAAGTTGGCGGATACACCGGAACAGTCAGAGTATACCTCTATCGGGCAGCGGATCAGGCAGGTGAATAAACAGGCGATTAAACGACCTGACAGACAAATGAAACCCTCACTCCGCCTTCAGGTTCAACAGATAGATCCGCGAGAACAACCCGTTGGTCTGCTGGCTTTTTCAGGCGGTACAGGAAAAGACTGGTCTGCGGGTTTACCCTTTCGTCTTGATGATTATCTACAGCTGGTTGACTGGAGTGGACGCATTATCCGTGAGGATAAAAAAGGCGCGATTGCCGCTGACGCGCCGGCTATTTTGCAACGCCTGGAGATGGATGCCTCTCAGTTTGTTTATCTCAGTCAGCATTTCGAATCACCTTTCAAAAACCTGGTGGGTGCAGCGCATAAAGTCAGAAAGATCTGTCAGGCTATGGGGCAGAACTGGGTACAGGGTATTAGCCAGTGTGAACGGTTCTTTTCCAGTCAATAAGGGTTAATCCCTGAAGCGTGTTCACGCTCAGGCTTCACTGGCATTACTGTCAAAACAGGCGATAAAAGATCCGCTGACGGACGGCTATTGTCTGGTTGGGGTGAAACCTGGCACAACAATGCCAGAGAAGTTTAAACCTGCTATTTTCCTTTGGCCTTTTTTATTTTTTTTCGGGTTTGTTGTCATTTACAGCTTGTTGCTGGGGTTGTTCTTTTTTGGTTTAATTTATGGGTGTCTAATAATGTTGGAATTCCCCGTAGCTTGCTGCGGGGTGGTTTATTTCTGAATATCAATTTAGACACCAATAAGGCGTTGTAATTTATGAATGATTTGCTTTACTTCATCGGAATCAAGCTGAGCCAGTCTTTCTGGCTGGGTGCGACGGATTGAGATTGAACGGCAATGCTCGGTTAAGGCATAACTTTCTGCATGCAGGTTATCCCTGGTTGAAAGTTTCACATGCAAGGCCTGATAGGCCTGTTCTGATCGGCTGCTTTAAAGGGCAGATGAAAATATGCGGGAGTTTAACATCCAGCAATTTCTGATCCGTGAGTAACACAACGGGTCGGAGTTTGCCGATTTCCGCACCATTGGCAGGGTCGGGCAGGCAAGAAAAACGCCTCTCTGTGTAAACTTCACCCCTGCCACCAGTTTTCGGGTTCATCCGGCAGTGCTTCCTCAAGCCCTTCGTATACCGCTTCGCTTTCCTGGATATAGGCTGAATCGTCACGCATGGTTTGTAAGGCCTTGGCCATAGCGGCTCGTTCAAGTCGGGCCTCGATTTCATCCAGCTCATGTCGAAGAGCCTGGCGGATCAATTCGGTTCTGCTGATGCCGATTTTGTCGGCAATGAACTTGCTTTCCTTTGCCAGGTCATCCGGGAGCTTTAATGAAATTGCAGTCATAACATGCCATTAAACATATCTATAAGTATATCTTAAAGTATACTTGATAATATGCCTTTTTCAAGGCTGCTGATAAGTCCGGCACCTCAGATTGGTGGGTGTGGGAACTAAATAAGTGTTCCGCATTCCTGACTAGTCAAAACCGTTCGCACTGGGTCCTTCGACTTCGCTCAGGACGAACGGGCCTGGGAGGAACGGGTTCATCACGAACGATGAAAACTCTCCACGACGCTTAATATTTTGTCCTGATAAACGTCTAAGCTCTACGTTCTCGGCTATGCCAAACACGGATTATCACAATTACCTTGCCATCCAACTGGTAACGCAAAACATAGGTTCCTGCTCCAAATGGCAAGTAATACTCTCTTCTGTCTGTGCCATCACTCATTGGCCTACCCAGTTCGGGCATGTCTTCAAGGTTATCCGCCCCGTCCAAAATAACTTCCATAGCGCGAGCTGCCGCTCTGGGGTTTTTTTCTACGAGAAATTCATATAGTCGTTCAATATCCTGAAAAGCAGCAGGCAACCAGCGTAGTTTCACCCAGCGTCCTTATTCTGTCTGCGGGCCTTCATGGCGAGCCCCGTTAGTTTGTCTTTCATCTTGTTATGGCTAATGTACTCACCAGTATCCATGTACTGTTGCCAACGCTGCATGTCCTCTTGTTTTTCATGCTCATAAGTTTCCTCGCGGTCTAAATATTCCTCGATAGCTCGCGTCATAAGCCAATGAGGCGAACGCTCTTTCTGTTCGCCCAGCGTCTTCAGTCGGACTCGTATTTTGTCATCTAACTTAACACCCATTGTTGTTTTCATAAGCGTGGCTCTACTTGGTTGCACCTTTTGCAACTATAGCATAGTCTACCCTCAATACCTCTGTCCATAGAATCAATTTAAACATCAGCAAACCCTTGTAATCTATGGATAATAATTTTTACTTCATCACGATTAAGCTGGGTCGGTCTTTCTGGTTGCATTCGTCGTCTTAACGCAGAGAAAATCCGGAAAACGGGTCATCCCTTAGCTGCGGCCGATGCAGACATACTCAAAACCCTGTTCTTTCATTGACTCTGGTTCATAGACATTACGCAGATCAATGAACGCGCTACCTTTCATGCGTTTTTTGACTTCATTCATGTCTAGTCCACGGTAGGCATTCCATTCGGTCATGAGCACCACTGCATCTGCGTTTTCCAGGGTTTCATAGATGTCGTCGATGTAGGTAATGGAGTTGGGTAGCAAAGGCCGGGCTTCTTCGACGCCCTGGGGATCGTGGGCGCGTATGGTCGCGCCCTTGTCAGCCAGCGCAGGCAGGATAGCCAGTGCCGGTGCGTCGCGCATATCGTCAGTTTCGGGCTTGAAGGTCAGACCCAGTACCGCAATGGTTTTACCGGCTTCGCTGCCGCCGAGTGCGGCGCGTATTTTTTGCACCATACGAGCTTTCTGTGCGGCGTTAACTTCGACCACAGTTTCGACAATGCGAGTTGAGACACCGTGCTCCTGGGCAATACGGATCAGCGCGAGGGTGTCTTTTGGAAAGCAGGAGCCGCCATAGCCGGGACCCGCATGCAGAAATTTACGGCCAATGCGCCCATCCATGCCCATGCCTTTGGCAACGGCCTGCACATCGGCGCCGACTACTTCACAGAGTTGGGATATTTCGTTGATGAAGCTAATTTTTGTTGCAAGGAAAGCGTTGGAGGCGTATTTGATCAGCTCGGCACTTTCCAGTTCGGTAAACATGATGGGGGCTTCGATCAGGTTAATGGGTCGATAAAGCTCAGACAATAGAGTTTTGGCGCGATCGCTTTCGACGCCGAGCACCACGCGATCCGGGCGCATGAAATCTCCGATGGCCGCACCTTCGCGCAGAAATTCGGGATTGGAGGCAACATCGAAATCAGCCTCAGGATTCGTTTCTTCGATAATACGCTTGACCTGACGGGCGGTGCCCACGGGGACAGTGGATTTATCGACGATGACGGTATAGCCGTTTAAATGAGTGGCAATCTCTTTGGCGGCGGCATAAACATAGCTTAAATCTGCATGGCCATCGCCGCGGCGGGTAGGGGTGCCGACGGCAATAAAAACTAAATCAGCATCATGTACATTAACGCTTAAGTCAGTAGAGAACCTTAAACGGCCAGCATCGACGTTACGTCTGACCAGATCGTCAAGACCGGGTTCATAAATGGGGATACCACCTGCATTGAGTTTGTCAATTTTGTCCTGGGCGATATCCACACAGGTAACGTTTGCACCAAATTCGGCGAAGCATGCGCCCGATACCAGGCCGACGTAGCCTGCGCCAATCATTACTACATTCATTGTTATATTCCTTGGTTACTATTTTGGATTATTTATTAAACATTCATCCTTCGACTTCGCTCAGGACGAACGGTGGTATTTTATTGCCATTCATCCTTCGACTTTGCTCAGGACGAACGGGGGTGTTTTATTGCCCTTTATCCTTCGACTTTGCCCAGGACGAACGGGGGTGTTTTATTGCCCTTTATCCTTCGACTTCGCTCAGGACGA
>ENA-ORDP01000771-ORDP01000771.1-marine-sediment-metagenome-genome-assembly--contig:-NODE-771-length-19409-cov-4.770487_pt1 | contig 19409 bp, 19 predicted proteins | sample MGYA00248627_ERZ508539 | MGnify/ENA primary metagenome ERZ508539 (study PRJEB26208, sample SAMN05571518) | marine sediment metagenome | biome: deep sea; feature: Hydrothermal vent; material... | reverse complement strand
GCGACGCAGACGGGCGGCTGGTGCTGATTACCGACGGTTTCGGCGGCGCCTGGGAGAACAAGCTGATGGAGCGTTTCCGGGCCGCTTTCGGCGCCGCGGCGGAGCGGGTGATTTTCCTCCCCCGGCAGGTGGAAAGCGATTTTCACGGTCTCCTGGCGCTGGCCGACGCGATCATCGACGTGCCCCATTTCACCGGCGGTTATACTTCGCAGGAAGCATTCGCTTTCGGCGCTCCCATCGTTTCGTGGCCCGGAGAATTCATGCGCGGCCGGGTGACATGCGCCTTTTACCGGAAAATTGGAATTGAAGACCTGATCTGCGGCAATGAGAAGGAATTTATCGAGACCGCCTACCGCCTCGCCCATGACAAGCCCTGGCGGGATGATTTAAGCGCCCGGATCAGGGAAAAATCCGCCGTCCTTTTCGAAGACCCGGGCGTGGTTCGTGAAATGGAGGATTTTTTCGCCACGGCCCTTGAAAAGGCGGAAGAAGGCTTTTTTCCTTTAAATTAACAATTGAAGGCTAATTACTTAATAATGGCGAAAACGTCTCGGATTTTGTCCGCCCGCCGCCGGGTGCTGCGTATCGGAATTGATTTCGATAACACGATCGCCTGTTATGACCGGGTCTGGCGCAAGGTGGCCATGGAAGGCAAATTGGTTTCTCGGGATTTTGCCGGCGGAAAGGCGGAAATTCGCGCCGCCGTTCGCGCCGCCGGGGATGGCGAAACCAACTGGCGGCGGCTTCAGGGGCGGATATACGGAAAGCACATGCATGAGGCCCAACTGATGGAAGGGGTGGACGATTTTTTGAATAATTGCCGCCGCCACGGCCATTGCGTCTTTATCGTCAGCCACAAGACCGAATACGGCCATTTCGATCCCGAGCGTATAAACCTCCGCCGGGCGGCTTTCGAGTGGATGGAAGGCCGGGGATTTTTCGATGGCGGCGGCTACGCCATCGACCGCGGGAATGTCTTTTTTGAATCCACCCGTGAAGAAAAGCTGGATCGTATCCGGTCGCTGAACCTGGATCATTTTATCGACGATCTGGCCGAGGTGCTGGAAAATCCCGGTTTTCCGGAAGGCCCGGAACGGCATCGCTACGCGGCTAATTGGCCGCGGATCATGGATAGGGTGTTCGGCGATGCCGTCTGATCTCGGCATGGATGAAATTCGCCGGATCGCCGAGGGCTTGGTCGGCGGGCCGGTGGAATCCGTCACCCCGGCCGCCGGCGGCGGCAACAACCGGGTATTCCGCCTGGATCACGACGGCAGGTCTTTCGCGCTGAAATTTTACCCCCACCAGGAAGACGATCCACGCGACCGGCTGGGAACCGAATGGCGCGCCCTGGTTTTCATGACCGGCGAGGGCATTGAAGCCGTGCCGCGGCCTCTGGCCAGGGATGTGGATCGCTACTGCGCCCTTTATGAGTGGGTCGAGGGCGTCCATGTCGTAGAGGCGCTCAAAGCCGACGTGATTGCCCTGGCGGATTTTCTGGAGGAACTTCAATCCCTCGGCAAAAGTAACGGGGCGTTGGAAATCGGTTCCGCCTCGGCGGCCTGTTTTTCGGTTGGCGACACGGTGGATCAGTTGCACACTCGCCTTGAGCGGGCGAGAGAGGTGGCCGCCGATTTTCCGGAATTGGAAATGTTTTTGATGGACGATCTGGCCCCCGCCGTTCGTGAAATTACGGACCTGGCCAGGAGCCGCCTGGCGGTTACAGGAATTTCCGAAACCCCGGGATGCCGGGTGCTCAGCCCCTCCGATTTCGGTCTCCACAACACCCTGAAACGGCCCGACGGCAGGCTTGTCTTTCTTGATTTTGAATACTTCGGCTGGGACTCCCTGGAAAAAACCGTCGCCGATGTCATGCTCCATCCGGGCATGGAAGTTCCGCAAAACCTGGGCCGTCTTTTCTTCGAGCGCATAAAACGGCGCCTCGCCGCCGCCGATCAGGCGTTCGAGGAACGTTTCCGGGCGCTTTATCCGCTCTATGCCTTGATCTGGTGCCTGATTATGCTAAACGAGTTTATTCCCGAACGGTGGAAACGCCGCAACCTGGGGCATCGGCGTAACGACAGGGTCGCGGTCCATGCCCAACAACTGGCTCTTGTCCGGAAACGTCTCGGCAATCTTAAAAAGATCCATGAAACTTTCTGAAACCGCGCGGGAAATACAACTTGACGGGCGCTCCAGAAAGCTCCGCCTGAAGATCGTCAATACCCTGGTGGCGGCCGGCCGCGGCCATGTGGGGGCGGCGCTCTCCCTGGTTGAAATCCTCCGCGTTCTCTACGACGACGTGCTCGATTTCAGGCCCCTGGACCCGGCATGGACGGAACGCGACCGTTTTATTCTCAGCAAGGGGCACGGATGCCTGGCGCTATATGTGCTGCTGGCTGAAAAAGGATTTTTCCCTGAAAAAGAACTGGCGACATTCTGCTCCCACGACAGCATCCTCGGCGGCCATCCGGAGCGCGGCATGGTGCCTGGGATCGAGGCTTCTACCGGCGCCCTCGGCCATGGCCTTTCCATCGGTCTCGGCCTGGCCCTGGCCCAGAGGATGAAGAAACGCCGGTCGCGGGTTTTCGTCGTTCTCGGCGACGGCGAAATCAACGAAGGCTCGGTCTGGGAAGCGGCGCTAAGCGCCGGCAAGCACAAGCTGTCCAATCTGGTGGCGGTCATCGATTACAACAAGCTGCAATCCTACGGCCCGGTGGACGAGGTGCAGCCCCTGGAACCGCTCGCCGATAAATGGCGGAGCTTCGGCTTCGCGGTGCAAGAAGTGAACGGCCACGACGTGGCGGCGCTGAAAGATATATTCGCCCGCCTGCCCCTGGAAGAGGGAAAGCCGAGCGCGATTATCGCCCACACCGTCAAGGGCAAGGGTATTCCGGATGCCGAAAACAATCCTTTCTGGCATCACAAGAACAAGCTTACATCCGCCGAAATGGCGCTAATCAACGCCGCCATGGGGAAGGATTGACATGCGCCGGACATGCCTCGACATGGTCCATGAACTGGCCCGCCGGGACGACCGGGTGATCTATATCGGATCGGACCCGGGACCGGGGACCATGGCCGCCATGGGCGAGGAATTTCCCTCGCGCTGCCTGATCGAGGGCATCTCGGAGGCCAACGTAATCGGCATGGCGGCCGGTTTGGCCATGGAAGGCTATATCCCCTACGTCAACACCATCGCCACCTTTCTGACCCGGCGCTGCTACGAACAGGTCGCCCTGGATCTCTGTCTGCACAAGCTTCCGGTGCGCCTGATTGGCAACGGCGGCGGCATGGTCTATGCCCCCCTGGGCCCCAGCCACACGGCGGTGGAGGATATGGCGATCATGCGGGCCCTGCCCGACATGACGGTCGTGGCCCTGGCCGATGCCGATGAAATGCGCCGCTTCATGCCCCTGACCCTCGATTGGCCCGGACCCATTTACATCCGTCTGGCCCGGGGCGGCGACCCCCTGGTATCCAAGGACGAAAACGGCTTCGAAATCGGCAAGGCTATTCTCATGCGGCCGCCGGGAGACGTGCTGATCGTCTCGACCGGCAGCATGCTTTGCCAGTGTTTGAAGGCGGCGGAAACGCTTCAGGAAGAAGGCATAAGCGCCGGGGTGCTCCACGTTCACACCATCAAGCCCCTGGACGGCGAGGCGCTTCATAAACATTCGCAAGGTGTTTGCATGGTGGCGACGGTCGAGGAACATCTGCGTACCGGCGGCCTTAACTCCGCCGTCCTGGAAGCCCTTTCGGACCGCCCGGAAAAACCGATGCCCCGGGTTATGAGTTTCAGCATTCCGGATGTCTTCACCCATCGTTACGGCTCGCAGAGCGATATCCTGGAGCATTACGGCCTGACCTCGAACGGGATCGCCGCCGCTATAGCGGCGGCGATTGAGCCATGACCAGCAAGCTCTTGTTGTTCGGCGCTACCGGCAAGATGGGAACGGCGGTCAATGAGGCCCTCGGCAAGGTATTTGAAATCGAAAATGTAAGTTCGAAGGATATCGACGTCGCCGATTTGGATGCGGTGGCCGCCCTGGTCGCCGATACGGTCCCCGACGTGGTCGTCAATGCCGCCGCCTATATGGGCGTCGATGCTTGCGAGACCGATCCCGGCAAAGCTTTCAGGATCAATGCCCTGTTCCCGCGCCGGCTCGCCGTTATGGGCCGCGAGATGGGCTACGTTGTGGTTCATTTTTCCACCGACGCGGTGTTCAGCGGCGGGCTAGGCAGACCGTTATCGGAAGACGACGAACCCGATCCGGTGAATGTCTACGGCGCCGGCAAATATGCCGGTGACGTATTGATCCGCGACGCGACGGCCCGGCATTACGTCTTCCGGTTGCCGGTCCTGTTCGGCGAAAACCCCAAGTCTTCGCAGTTTATCGAGAAACTTATCAAGCGCGCCCGGGCCGGGGAGCGCCGGTTCCAGGTTGCCCGCGACGTGGTCAACAGCCCGTCTTATTCCCTCGACATCGCCAGCACTCTGAGCCGGGCGCTGAAAGAGGAATGGGCGTACGGCCTTTATCACGTCGCCAATGAGGGCCAGGCCTCGCTCCATGAGCTGATCACCGAGGTCATGGCGGGCCTTGGCCTGGAGGTTACAGTCGAGCCGGTTGCTTGCAAAATTTTTCCTTCCAAGGGTGCGCGCAATACCTTCACCCCCATGCGGTCGGTTAAAATCAAACCGCTGCGGCCGTGGAAAGAAGCGCTAAGTGAATATTTGGACCGGATAACAGGGGGCGGCGTTTAATGGCCTCGCGCAATTACAAATTCGTCCGGGTCTCCATCGTCGCTTATCAAAAGGTCTTTCGGGACGTTTTCGACGCTATTGGCGAAGACGCCCCCTATGACGACCTGTTGAAGACGTTTTTCAATCTTTCCCTGGTTTATTCGGACACCGTGCCGCGGGAATTGGAAGCGCTCGGCAATGAAGCGCACGAGATCATTCTCAATGGAGAAGTTTTTCAAAAACGCTGGGCCGAGGAAAACGGCGTCAGCTACGACCCCGGCAATTGGAAAAAGGAAATCCTGCTTGCCCAGCTTGACGCCATCCGTCCCGATATCATTTACATCATGGGGATTACCCACCCTGAATACGAAGTCTTTTTTGAAAACGGTTTCCGGGAAAGGATCGATTACGTCAAGGCCGTCGTCGGCTATGCCTGCTACATCGAGGATGTGGAAACCGCGAAAAGAATCAAAGCGGACTGCATTATCTCGTGCGTGCCCGAGGTGCGTGCCTACTTCATTCGCGCCGGAATCCCCACGGAACTGGTTTATCACGGTTTCGACGAGGCGGTTCTGGATAATCTTGAACGTTGGCGTGTCCAACAAGGGCTGCCTTCGAAACCGGAAAGAACATGCGATTTTTCCTTTGTCGGCCAGACCGGATTTTCCGATACCGACGCATATGCCGGTCGTTACTGGCATCTTGTCCACCTGCTGCTGGCGACTGATCTGGAGGTCTGGGGCTGGGAAAATGCCGATTGGCTGAAGGGGGCGAACGGCGATGAAATGTCCCGGGAATATAAAAACCGGGAACAAGTCGTCGAAATGATTAAACGGGTCAAACAAGCGGCCGAAGGCCTGCCGCCGGCGGTGATCGTCGAGGCGTTTAAGGATGTCCTCCGAAAACTCACCGGCCATGACGCGCCTCAGTTAGCCCTCCGTCTTCTTTTTCCCGAACGCTTCCACGATGCCGCTCATGGCGTCGAGATGTTCAATGTCCTCGCCTGTTCAAAAATCACTTTCAACCGGCATGTGGGGTTCATGTTGCAGGCGGCCTGCATCGGCAACATGCGGATGTTCGAAGCGACCGGCGTCGGCGCCTGTCTGGTCAACGAGTCCGGTGTCAACATGCGGGTCTTGTTTGAAGAGGACACGGAAATCGTTACCTACGGCAGCCCGGAAGAGGCGGCGGAAAAGGTGAAATATCTTGTCGACCATCCGGATGAATGCCGGGCCATTGCCGAGGCCGGACGCGCCCGCACCCTGCGCGACCACACCACCGCCAAACGCTGCGCCGAAATTCATGAAGTCCTGGCCAACCTGCTCGATTAGGCTGCTTTCGCGGGAAGGCTAATACGGGTATGGTTGAATAACATCGCTCCGGGGCAATAGGGAGGCAAAATACATCAATGGGTTCAGGCTCTTCACCTGACGCAACCTATAGGATTTGCAGCCGTTGCGTAATGGATACGACGGCATCCGAGATCACCTTCGATGACGACGGCGTGTGCGGCTTTTGTCATGAGTTTGAAAATGTGCGCAAACCCAACTGGCACCCGGACGGCGAAGGGCAGAAGATTCTGGATCGACAGGTCGAGGAAATAAAGGCGGCCGGAAGCGGCAGGGAATTCGACTGCATGTTCGGCCTGTCGGGCGGCATAGACAGCTCATTTCTGGCGCTTCAGGTGAAGCGCCTGGGGCTGCGGCCGCTGGTCGTCCATGTGGATACGGGCTGGAACACCGAACTGGCCGTTAACAACATTGAAAATGTGGTGCGCCGCCTGAGTCTTGATCTTCATACCGAGGTCATCGACTGGGACGAGATGCGGGATATTCAGGTGGCTTTCTTTCGGGCCGGCGTGGTCAACCAGGATATTCCCCAGGACAACGCCATTTTCGCGACCCTCCACCGCATCGCCGTGGAGGCCGGTATCGGCTATATGCTGCACGGCTTCAACATCGTTACCGAGAGCATTCTTCCCGGTTCCTGGGGGTTCGACAATATGGATTCCAAACATATCAGGGCCATTCACGACAAATTCGGCACCGCGCCTTTGACAAGCTATCCGTTGCTCGGTTTCGAGGAACTGTGCGCCCTGCGCTACGGTTTTCCCAATTCGACACCTTACAAGGTGATAGCGCCTCTCGACCTGCTGCCCTACAACAAGCCGATGGCGCTCAGGACCGTGGCGGCGGAACTCGGCTTCCGGGACTACGGAACCAAGCACGGGGAATCCAGGTTCACCAAGTTCTATCAGGAATACTTCCTGCCCGAACGGTTCGGATACGACAAGCGGCGGGCTCATTATTCGAGCCTGATCGTGGCCGGGCAGCTAAGCCGTGAAGACGCCATGAAGAACCTCGAACAGCCTCCGTATGATCCCGAACAATTGGCGAATGACCGTTCATACTTCATAAAAAAACTGGCGGTCGGCAATGATGAATTCGAAGGCTTTCTCAACGCTCCGAAAGCCGCCCATTCAGATTTTCCAAACTACCGGGATAGTTTCGCCATGGTCGAGGAATTGTCCAATCATGCCCGGCGGCTGCGGCTTATGTGGGCCAACCTGGCCCGCCAAGCGGACGCCTGACGGCGGCCTGTATCATTGATGCTGACGATCATCGACTGCGGCTCCGGGAACATAAGATCCCTGGTCAAAATCCTGGAAAAAGTCGGCGCCGAAGTGCGGGTCGCGGAAGACGCGGACGGCGTGAAGGACGCGGAAATGATCGTGCTTCCCGGCGTCGGCCATTTTGCCACCGCCATGAAAGAGCTGGAACGGCGCGGCCTTGTCGAAGCGCTGAGAGAAAAGGTCGTCGGCCGGGGCGTTCCTTTCCTGGGCGTTTGCCTGGGCATGCAGCTTCTCGCCCGGCGGAGCGAGGAAGGGGACGTGGCGGGGCTCGGCTGGGTGGATGCCGATTGCGTCAGGTTTGACTTTTCCGGCCATGAGCAGGCGTTGAAGATTCCCAACATGGGATGGCGGGGCATTGCCGCCACTGATGGAAGCCCGCTGTTCCCGCCCTTTGATCGGCCCTGGCGGTTTTATTTCGTTCACGGCTATCACATGCGGGGTGACGATCCGGGCATGGTTATGGCCACCGCCGATTACGGCGGGCCGTTCACTGCCGCGGTTGCCGTCGGCAACATTGTCGGCGTCCAGTTTCACCCCGAAAAAAGCCACCGTTTCGGCGTCGCTTTCTTTGAAAATTATCTCAGGGCCTTTTCACCATGAACGCGCCGGACACCGCCCATATCCCTGAAATCAGGATCATTCCCTGTCTTTTGTTGCGCCAATCCGGTTTCGTCAAGACCGTCAAATTCCAAAATCCGAAATATCTCGGCGATCCGGTCAACATCGTGCGTATCTTTAATGAGAAGGAAATCGACGAGATATGTATCCTCGATATCGGCCTTGCCGGGACTGATGGGGGGCCGAGGCTTGATGTCATCCGGCGGATCGCCGATGAATGCTTCATGCCGGCAAGCTACGGCGGCGGAGTACGCGGCGCCGAAGACGCCCGCAACGTTCTGGCGGCGGGTTTCGAAAAAGTGGTCTTCAACACCGCCGCGGCCCTAAATCCTTCGGTTATCGAAGAATCGTCAAAAGCCTTCGGCAGCCAGAGCATCGTCGTTTCAATGGACGTGGCCACCGGCCCCGGCGGCGAAAGGTCGGTCATGGCCGAAGGCGGCGGGCGGCCGGTCGATAACGACCCGGTGGCCTATGCCAGGCGCATGGTGGACCTGGGGGCGGGCGAGATTCTGCTTAACTCCATCAACCGGGACGGCACGATGGAAGGTTTCGATCTCGATCTGATCGGCGTTATTTCCCGCTCCGTGCCGGTGCCCGTGATCGCCTGCGGCGGGGCCAGGGACGCAGACGACCTGATTGCCGCCATTCGCACCGGCGGCGCGGCGGCGGCGGCGGCGGGCAGCCTGTTCGTATTTTACGGACGTCTGCGCGCCGTGCTGATCAACCCGCCGGGCGTCGATGATCTGGGCGAGGCCTGGCGGCGCTTCGATGCCGCCGGTAAAAGCCTTTGATATTGATAAACAAGGGTTTATCATCCCGGCCATGCACGTTCGGATCGCTCTTATCGGCGCCGGTTACTGGGGGCGCAACCTCGCCCGCAACATCCATTCCAACCCCAGATCGGAATTGAAGACGGTTTGTGACGCAGACCCCGGAACCGCCCTGGCGACGGCGGAGGAATATGGCGCCGAGGCTTCATCCGACCTGGGCGACGTTCTGGCCGACCGCGATATCGATGCGGTGGTCATCGCCACCCCGTCCAGCCTTCACCCGGAACACGCCATTGCGGCGGCCGGGGCGGGCAAGCATATCTTCGTCGAAAAACCGATGGCCAATTCCGCCGAAGACGCCAGGGCGATGGCCGGGGCCGCGGAAGAAGCGGGGGTGAAGCTGATGGTCGGCTTTACGTTTCTTTACAACAACATCGTCGCCGACATAAAGGGCCGTATCGATTCGGGCGATCTCGGCGATATTCATTACGTTTACAGCCGGCGTCTGAACCTCGGGAAATTCCGCCGCGACAACGATGTGGTCTGGACGCTGGCGCCCCATGACATTTCAATTCTCAACTACTGGTTCAACGACAAGCCGAAACGGGTTACGGCTCGCGGACTGACCTATGCCCATCCTCAATCCGGTCAGGTGGAAGTCTGCTTCGCCCAACTGGATTACGGCAACGATCTGTCCGGCAATCTTCATCTGTCATGGCTGGACCCGCAAAAGTTCCGCGAGATGGTGATCGTCGGCTCAAAGAAAATGCTGATTTACGATGACGCCACGCCCGGCCGCCACATCCGGATTTTCGACAAAAGGGTGGACGTTACGGATAACCCCCGGGGCGGCGATTCGCACGATTACGTGACCCGCCTCAGGACGGGAGACATCGTCATCCCCAACATCCGGCTTGAAGAACCACTGGCCGCGGAAATCGAGCATTTCGTGGATTGTATCATTACCGGTAACGACCCATTAACGGACGGTCGTCATGGCGTTGCCGTCACCCAGGTCATGAGCGCCATGAGCCGCTCCATCGAGACGGACGGGGCCTTGACGGCGGTTGAATACGATTAACGAGATGACCGGCAGGATAACCGGAATTCCTCTCGTCGATCTTAAAGCCCAGTACCGGGCGCACAGGGAAGAGTTCGACCGGGCGGTGGCGAAATGCGCCGAAAGCGCCCGCTTCATCGGTGGCGAAGAGCACCAGGCTTTCGCCGCTGAATTCGCCGATTATTGCGGCGGCGGTCATGTTGCGCTCTGTGGTAACGGCACCGATGCGCTGACCCTCGCCATTCTCGGCCTGCTCGGTCCCGGCGACGGCAGGGCCGAGATCATCACCGTCTCTCATACCTTCATCGCCACCGTCGAGGCTATCGTCAGCGCCGGCTACCGCCCGCGGCTGGTGGACATCGATCCCGCGACTTATTGCATGGACCCGGCTTCTCTCGCCGCCGCCGTCGGCAAAGACACCCGGGCGGTCGTTCCCGTCCACCTTTACGGCCGGATGGCCCCCATGGACGCGATAATGGAGATCGCCGGAAAAAACGGTCTGTCGGTGATCGAGGACGCCGCCCAGGCCCACGGCGCCGCCTGGAAGGGCAAGGGGCCGGGGCAATGGGGGGACGCCGCCTGCTTCAGCTTCTATCCCGGCAAGAATCTCGGGGCATGGGGGGACGGCGGCGCCGTTTTCACCGGCAATTCCGCTCTTGCCGCCCGGGTCGCCATGCATGCCGATCACGGGCGCAGCGGCAAATACCGCCACGAATTCCTCGCCGTCAATTCCCGTCTCGACGGCCTTCAGGCCGCCATCCTGCGGGTGAAGCTCAGGCATTTGGATGACTGGACCGTTGCCCGCAACCGGGTGGCGGCATGGTACGGGGAACGCCTGGCCGGGCTGCCCGGGGTCACTATTCCCGCCGCCGATGCGCGGGGCGATGCGCGGCATGTCTATCATCTATATGTCGTGCGCCTCATGGGAAAGGACCGGGACGGGGTGCTTGAAAAGCTCCGCAGATGCGGCATCGGGGCCGGGGTTCACTATCCGCTGCCGTTGCACGAACAGCCCGCCCTTAGCCATCTCGGCATGGCGCCCGGCGACCTGCCTCATACCCATAAGGCCGCCGGTGAAATCATCTCTCTTCCCATGTATCCGGAACTGACCGAGGATCAGGTCGATCGGGTGGCGGCGGCGCTCGGGAAGGCTGTCGGCTGAAGGCGGCTAAAATCGACCGCCGAGAATGATTTCGGCCACCCGGCACCGGCCTTTGCCGTCGACCGCCTGGGGGCCGCGTCGGCACATGGCGTCCCGGGCGTCTATGCCGTCTTTTTCGGATGCCAGCGCGGCAATCGCCTCCGCCAATCGCTTGGCGCTCCCTGAGTCCCACGGACCCAGGTTGACGGCGGTTCCGGCTTCGGCGAAGGCGGCGGCGGCGGTCGTTTCATGACCGATGGACGGGATGAGGATGGCGGGGGTGCCGGTGGCGGCCAGCTCATAGGCGGTGACGCCGGCGGCGGCGACAACCAGATCCGCCTCTAGGATAAGAGCGCAAAGGTTTGGCGCATTGGAAAAAATGTGGAAACCGCCGGGACTGCCATCGATGATCTTGCGGACTGCCAGGCTATCGCCGAATCCCGGCCCCAGGACTACATTGAGCTTGGCGGCGGGTGGTCGGGCGGCCATTGCGGCTAGAGCGGCGACAGCTTTCAAGGTCAGGCCGCTGGGGTCGGAACCGCCGAAAGTGAGTAAAATCGTCCCCACATCATCCGCGACGGCGGTTCTTTCGCCGCCGTCGAATTGGCGGCCTATAACCCCGTAGCGCGGCCCCAGGTAACAGGCGCATCCGGGATGGATTTGCGGGTAGCGCCGTGCTTTTTCGGCAATGGAGCCGTTGATCAGCACCTGGGCGGGGATGGGTTTGTCGTCTTTGCCGCCTCTGTCGTCGATGACGATGACCCGCTTTCCGGCGTCGAGCAGACGCCGGAGGATGCCTGTTTCAAGCTCCGGCAGGTCGAAGACGATGGTATCGGCGGTTTCTTCCGCAAGCAGAGCCGCTTGCGTATCTGGTTTTATTTCGCGGTTGATGGCCCGGACGGGAAAGCCCGCGGCGGAAACCAGATCAACGCCTTCGGCGTAATCCTTCATGACAAAGCGCACTAGCGCCGCCTTGCCGATTTCCTCCGCCAGGGCCAGACAGCGGAAGGCGTGGCCGAGGGAAAGTCCTCGGCGGCGTCCACCGTCGACGCGGAAGAGGATTTGCCGGGCGGTCATTAAACGGCGCTCAGACGTTTTCGCCGGTGATCGGTTCTTCTTCCCTGATGTCGGTCTTGGCGGGGCGACCGAGAACGCTTTCAAGCTCGCCCGGCGGCAGTCCCCGTTCGGGGCGCACGCATTTGACGTCTTCGGGGCGGATCAATGTCCCAGTGGCAATATACCTGGCCGCGAAAAGGCTCCGCCGAGCCTCGGCGGCGTTGCCCCGGTCGGGCCGCCGGTCGTCGGCGGCGGCGCGGCCAAGCGACTTTTCCACCTTTCGGATACCCCGAACCAAGTTTGCCATTTCGGCCTGGTCGGCGGAAAGTTTGTGGTCCGGACCGGGCAGTTCCTTGTCGGTGGTGAAATGTTTTTCGATAAGCGACGCGCCCAGCGCCACCGCCGCCATGGCTACCTCGTTACCGAGCAGATGATCCGAAAAACCGACCGGCAGATTAAAAGCCCCGGCGATCTGGCCGATGGTTCTCAGGTTAGCCGTTTCCGGTTCAGCCGGATAGAGGGAGACGCAGTGCATGAGAGCCGGCCCTTCGTCTTGCACCGCCTTGATGGCCTCAACGGCGGTGGCGATTTCGTCCATGGTCGCCATGCCGGTGGACAGGATTACGGGCTTTCCGGTGCCGGCTACCAGACGGAGAAGGGGAAGGTTGGTTAGGTCCATGGAAGCGATCTTGTAGGCGGGGACGCCGACCTCTTCCAAAATATCTACGGCCCAGGCGGAAAAAGGCGTCGAGAAAAAGGTTAAGCCTTCATCGGCGGCGACACTTGCCAGTTCCTTGTGGGCTTTCAGGTCCAGTTCACTGTTGCGGATCAGATCGAAATGCTCGAAATTCCTGAGCGTCAGTTCGTCCGCTTTGAAAGTCTGGAACTTGACCGCATCGACACCGGCGGCGGCGGCGGCGCGGATCATCTTTGCACCGAGCTCCACCTTGCCTTCGTGATTGAAGCCGATCTCGGCAATGGCATAAACCCGGCGGCCCGGCCCGACGGCCCTGTCTCCGATGGTGATTTCAGGCATGGTCTTTCTTTCCGGTGGTCGATTGCACAACGGTATATATTAAACATAAGAAGAGACCGCCGCTCCAGAGACAATAGTCCGGCAGCGACTCACCCCTCTTTACCAAGCCGACATGCCGCCGTCGATCGCCAGGTTCTGTCCGGTGATGTAGCTTGCGGCGGGGGACATCATAAATACTACCGCTCCCGGTATTTCCCCAATCTCGGCCATGCGCCCCATCGGGCAGCGTTCGCCATAATTGCGTTGGAAGCGTTCCGGTTGGGGTGACCAGGGATTCCGCACGCCTCCCGGCGACACGGCATTGACGCGGATACCGTCTGCTGCGAGGTGCGCCGCGAAATAGCGGGTCATTTGGATAATGCCTGCCTTGGTCGCGCTATAGACTTCTGAAGCGTTGCGTGGCCAGTCCTCGTAGTAGATTCCGGGGTCCGGACTGATCAGGCCGTAGATAGAGCCGATATTGACGATGCATCCCCCTTTGCCGTGCTTTCGCCGCATGTCGACGAAGGCTTTAGTGCACCAAAACGTACCCTTGAGGTTGACGTCGATGACATGGTCGAATTCCACCTCGTTTCGTTCCATAAAGGGACTGTGCACGGCGGCTCCGGCGTTGTTGACCAAGCCGTTTAGGTCGCCGAACCTTTTGGATCCATTTTTGAAAACCTGGCTGACTTGATCTTGATCGCGGACGTCCATGGCCATGAGTTCTATGCGCTCGACCGGCCATTTCTTCTGGGCGGCTTTTTCTTCGACCAGTTTTCGAGAAACGTCGGTCGCCACTACCGATGCCCCAAGTGCGAGACAGGCGGAAGCAATTTCACCACCGAGACGGCCGCCGCAACCCGTAATCAGTACGGTCAAATCATCGAGTCCGAATAGGATACGGATTCCGTAATCATTATTTGCAGGATCATCGCTCATGTCTGGACTTTCGTTAATTTTTGTCTGTCCTGTGGGCAAGCTCGGTGTTGAGGGGAACAAAGGAATAAGCGCCGCCTTTCAGGCAATTATGACATCTGGTACCCTTGAGATCATCCCGCAGATGCCGGCGGCGAAACTTGCGGAATTTTTTGCTATGCCATGCTTCCGCTAGACTCATCTTGTTAAGATCCTCAATGGCAAGATCGTTATCGTAGTCATTGCAACAAGCTCTCATATAGCCTTCGAGAGAAATATGAGCCTTGACAAATGGATTTTCACATTCGGAAACAGGAGGTGGGGGTAGGTCGGTAGTTTGTCCGGATTGGTTATGGCATTCGTATTTGCTTATTTCTTCGACGCTGTCACCAATAAGACGAACTAGATTCACGAAGGTTTCTTCAGTTTCCGGCGTTAGCGCCGAGGAAACACCCACGAATACATGCCGGTCGAGTTGGCGCGCATATTGGCCGACGAAGCGTACGGTTTCGATTGCCTTGTCAAAATCATCCCGGCCATGGATTGCGCTATAGGTTTGACGATCGCCGCCGTTGATGGAAAATTTTATTGAATCCAGTCCGGCATCAATCAACCGCCTGAACAACGTCGCGTCGCCGATCACCCCGTTGGTGGAGATGTAAAGGTATTCATAGCCCAATTTTTTACAATATAGGATAAATTCCTCCAAATGTTTACAGGTAAGGGGCTCGGCTCCGGAAAACAGGCCGACTTCTCGGGCTCCGAGCTCATAGGCTTCGGCTACCAAACGGTTGAAAAGAACAGGCTCCATTTGGCGGCCTGGACGGCGCATTTTGCCGATGGCGCAGAACGAGCAGCGATGGTTGCAAATATTTGTCGTTTCAATATTTATTTGGATTGGAAAGGGTGGGGCCTCGACCCGCTGCTGGCGCTCCCGCAGCAAGGCGAAGCGTTTTTCCATCCAGCTCCTTCCCGTGTTCCGGTTGTAAAGGGCTTCATGGGACGATATGTCGGCGTCCTTGCCGTCGTTTATGGTTTGCTTCATCTGCCGGTTCGCTCTTTTTCGTATCGCACGTCAAACACCGGTCGGACAATTGTATCGCCCAGGCGGGCATCCAGATTACCTTTGTCTATTTCTTCGGTGATCACCGGCAGGGTTTTGTCGTAAGCGGTCAGGATGACATCGATGTCCGTCTTGTTGTGAGCGTAGCACAATCCGTGAAATTGGGTTATCAGCACACCATTGCGAATCATTCCTCTTTGAAATACCGTTTTTACGGCGGCGGCGCTGGCGTCCGCCGTCCCGGTAAAAACAACCTTACGCATCTGCGGAAGCCCATCGAGGGAAATTACGTCGCCAAGCATATGTTCGTTGATGCGTCGTTCGGCTTCGACCTTCAACCGATTGCCGTTTCGCGCCAGGGTTTCAATTACCGGCTCGCTTTCAAGCTTGCTGATCGTCGCTATCGCGGCGGCAAGGGACAATGCCTCGCCGCTGAAGGTGCCGGAGAAAAAAACATCCTCGAAAAGACGCATTAGGTCGGCCCGTCCCACCAGAGCCGAAATAGGCATGCCGTTACCCATGGCCTTGCCCAATGTCGTCAAATCGGGGGTAATGCCGCAAAGCGCCTGAACGCCGCCCAGATGAGCCCTAAACCCAGACACAATCTCGTCGAAAATCAAGATGGCGCCGGCGGCGCGGACCATCTCGGCGGCTTCCCTGAGGAAGGCATCGTTCCCCGGCGCCGGTTCCACAATCACCGCGGCTATGTTTCCGGGATAATCCCTGAATAGGGACGCCAGGGCGTCGATGCTCCCGTAGGAAAAAGCGTGTGACAGGGCTCCAACCGATTTGGGAATACCCCAATTCCGGGACGTGGTGGCGATGGACCAGTCGCCCCATCCGTGGTACCCGGCCATAAGAATGTGGTCTCGGCCAGTTGCGGCACGGGCCAGGCGGACCGCGGCGGTGGTGACGTCGGTTCCGTTTTTGCCGAAACGGACCATCTCCGCTGATGGTACGAGCCTGACCAGAAGTTCGGCTAGTTCCATTTCCAATTTGCTGGACAGACTGAACAACATCCCTCGTTCCAACTGAGCCTTTACCGCGTTATCCACATCCGGGTCGCAGTAACCGAGCAAGATCGGCATCAGGGCGCACATCTGGTCCACATATTCGGCGCCGTCCACATCCCAAAGGCGACCGCCCCGGGCGCGTTCTATGAAATGTGGCGCGGCGCTTCCCGGAAATGCGGAATGCGCCTTGCTGAATGTTTGAGTCCCGAGGGGAATAATTTCGAGTGCCCGGGCTAATGCAATCCGAGATTCCATGAAGCGATCGTCCGACATGGATGCGCCTTTGCTCCTCTCCAAAGCTTTTTGATTCCAGGGCCGGCCACGGACCGGGACTTTCAAATCCACGTTAGAGTCTCTTACGCATACGGTCAAAATGTCTATTGTTACCGGTTCATGCGACCCGCCCGGAAGGGGGATGATTGCAATTGAACAGACCTCGCGCCTACACTGCACCGCGTTTCTTATATCGTATTTTAATTAACAAATGACGAAAGGTGGGGGAAACGCCTTTTGCAGGCTCCGTCAGATGGATGTTCTTGGAATTATTCAGTGCCGCACCTCTTCGGCGCGCCTTCCCGGAAAGGCTGCCGAGGTTTTATCGGGGCGGTCGGTTATCGAGTGGGTAATTAGCCGCGCCAAGCGGTCAACGAAACTGACCGATTTGGTTATCGCCACGCCGGATTCCTCAGATGACGACTGGCTTGAGGAAACGGCCATACGCGCCGGCCTGGAAGTGATCCGCGGCAGTCTCGATGATGTGTTGTCGCGTTATGTCACGGCCCTTGAGCGATTTCCCGCCCGGGCCGTTGTCAGGATTACCGGGGATAATCCTCTGACCGACCCGGGGTTGTTAGACGATTTGATTGATTACTTTATATCCGAGAACCCGGACTATGCATACGTCAGCGAGGCTCCTTACGGCGCCACGGCGGATATCTTCGATTCCGATAGACTTGTCGAGGTTGCGAAAACGGCCTTATCGCCGCGTCAGCGAGAGCATGTCAACGCCGCCTTTCTGGACAATTACCTTACCTGCCGGATTACATCTCTTGCTCCTGCCGCCGCCCGGCAACGGCCGGATGTCCGGCTGACTCTCGATGATCAAAACGACTTGGCGCGCCTTCGGGAAATTTTCAAACGATTGGAGAATCCGCTATCGGCGGGTCTTGACGAAATTATTGCCGTTTATGACGGATTGCCAGATGCGTACAAGGTTACGTTCGATAATTAAAGCATATCAAGATTGATCGCGTTCAAACGCCACGCGGGCTCGCGCCCGCTATCACGGCGGACTGCTACTGTCGCCGCAATCAGAGCACGTCAGGATTAAATGATTCCATTCAATCCTGCCGCGCCCTAGGGTCCAAACTCATCGCCAGTCTGATAAGCCGTTCATATTTTAAGGCATCTTTTAAAAACCGGTCGTCTCCGGCGTCCCGCCGCCGGAAAATGAAGGCGTATTTGTGGGCCAGGTCGGCAATCAGAAAACGACTTCCTAGCGCCGCTTCGATATTATCAAGCGGAAATTCCCGCCGATAGGCGTCAAGAAACAGATGCATCAGATCAGGCTTTCCGTTACCGAGGCGCAAAGCGGCAAAGAAAGCATCCGCCACTACCGGGTTGGTCGAAAAGCTATCGGGGTCGATGATGAAGATATCCGTGGGAGTGACAAGAATATTCCTCGCGTGAAGATCGTTGTGAACGAGTTGCCAACGCACCTTTCCCGCTTCCCTTTTCGCCGCCATAACTATCTTCGCCAGATCAGGCCGTTCCAGCTTGGTCAATTCACGCGAAACCTGCTCTGTTTCAGCCCAGATGGGGGAGCGTAGAACGGGTGCCTCGATTTCCGCCAGAATCGAATGTAACGCCGCGATCTTTCGTGCCGCTTCCTCACAATGGATTGTGGGCTCGAAGGGTTTTTCATCCATCAAGAGGGTGACGCTGTAATGCCGTCCGTCGATCGTCTCCAGCGTCCTGCCGCCGGCGGATCGATGAGCCGGCGGGCAGAGCCCCGCCTTCAAAAGGGCCTCCATGACATCGTGGTAAACGGCCAGCCGGTCGTCGGTCAGGAACCAATGCTCCTTGATCAGCCAGGTCTGTCCTTCGGTCTCGACGGTATGCAGGTGAGGGATGTCCCGGAACGGAACCGGATGTAATGTCGTTCGGAGATTGGGAAAGAGATCGCCGAGGCGGCGCAGAGTATCGGACGGGATCACGGTTTCGGCTCGATATCGCCCCATTGGATGTATCCACCTTCCGTTACCGGCCGGGTCATGGTCCAGCCTTCGATCATGTCCCAATGCTCGACACCGATCCCCATTCTTGGTTTTCCGAAGCGGATTGTTTCGGTGGAGATCAGGTCTCCCGGCCGGAGGTCGCGACCGGCGACCAGGGCCACTCGGTGCGGGCTTTCCGGGCGGCTGCCGGGGCCTTCCCGCGCCGCCTTGCCGAGGGCCAAATAGGCCTTGCGGATGTTGCCGATCACTCCCGCCAAATCGGCCCGGCTGATGGCCCAGATGTGTTCGCATTCTTTTATGAAGCGATCTTCCGATATGGGTTTTTCGATGGAATTAGCGCCCATGGCGACGGCCAGATAAGCCATTTCGTAGCCGTCATAATGATCAGATAGACCGACCGGACAATCGAACAATTCCTTTAAACGGGGGATAATCCGGAGATCGTGGGTCTCGGCCGGTGCCGGGTGTCCGGTCGGATTGTGGTTCACAACTAGTTTCTCGCAACCGGCGTTCCGGGCGATCCGCACCGTCATTTCCACTTCGTGCTGATAGGCCCCACCGGTATCCAGGAACAAGACCAGTCCGCTTTTTGCCGCATAACGGATCAATGGTAAATGGACAATGTCGGGCGAGGCGATTTTGACCGCCTCGGCCCCGATATCGACCAGGAAATCGACCCGTTCAAAATCATGGGCCGTCGCCATGAACGGCACGCCCAAGGTATCGGTGTATTCCTTGATCTTGCGGTGCTGGTCAAGCGTGAACTGATAGCGCCGCATATGCTCAAGAAGGGATTCGTCGTATTTTCTGCCCCGGTTATTTCATGTTCGTAGAAGAGTTCGGTCTTGATGCAGTCGGCGCCGGCCTCTACCGCCAGGCGTGCGTTTTCCTTTGCGATCTCGACGCTGCCCCGATGGCAGGTTCCTAGTTCGGCAACGAAAACAGGCGGATGGCCGTTGCCGATCCGGCGCTTCCCAAACGGAATTGTTGTCATCTTTCGGAGGGCTCCCCTGGAATGTTACTCCAATCAATATTGACGCCCATATCTTGTCTCATCCTTTGCGGACCTTATTTTTCCACGACAGGCTGTCCATATCCCAGTCATCGGGCAGGCGGTCGAAGCCGTGTTTCCGGGCGCCGTG
>ENA-ORDP01000770-ORDP01000770.1-marine-sediment-metagenome-genome-assembly--contig:-NODE-770-length-19416-cov-5.438407_pt1 | contig 19416 bp, 17 predicted proteins | sample MGYA00248627_ERZ508539 | MGnify/ENA primary metagenome ERZ508539 (study PRJEB26208, sample SAMN05571518) | marine sediment metagenome | biome: deep sea; feature: Hydrothermal vent; material... | reverse complement strand
ATTGTAAAATGCAAAAATGAGAGCGGTATAACTTCGGCTATACTTGAATTTTGAATTGTAAATTCAAGCAGCCTCAGTATATTAAGCCGGAAAATAATTTTTTACACTTGTTTATCAGGCTTTACTAATTTTGCAGTCCAAAAACCATTTACCATGGAAAGCAAACTCAAAATATACAATACGCTTACGCGTAAAAAAGAGCTCTTCAATCCCATCAACCCGCCGCATGTGGGCATGTATGTCTGTGGGCCAACGGTGTATGGCGATGCCCACTTGGGACATGCCCGGCCTGGAATCACTTTTGATATTGTTTTCCGCTATCTGCACCATCTCGGCTACAAAGTCCGTTATGTACGCAACATTACCGACGTAGGACATTTGGTGGACGATGCCGATGCCGGCGAAGATAAAATACAGAAACAAGCCAGGCTGGAGCAACTGGAACCTATGGAGGTAGTGAAGTTTTACACCGACCGTTACCATGCAAACATGCATCAACTCAATCTGTTACCTCCAAGTATTGAACCAACAGCTTCGGGACATATTATTGAGCAGATAGAGCTGGTGAAGAAGATTTTGAAAAACGGTTATGCTTACGAGTCGGATGGTTCCCTCTATTTTGATGTGGAGAAATACAACAAAGATTACCATTACGGGAAACTTTCCGGACGACGCATTGAAGAGCTGAGGCAAAATACCCGCGAGCTTGCCGGACAGGAAGAGAAACACAACGCTTTCGATTTTGCCCTTTGGAAAAAGGCCGATCCAAAACACCTCATGCACTGGCCATCGCCTTGGAGCGAAGGTTATCCGGGCTGGCATTTGGAATGCTCTGCCATGGGCGCCAAATACCTCGGCGAGACGTTCGACATCCACGGTGGCGGGATGGATTTACTTTTCCCACACCACGAATCGGAAATTGCACAGGCCAATGCCGCCACCGGACACGACCCTGTGAAATACTGGATGCATAACAACATGATTACCATCAACGGGCAAAAAATGGGAAAATCGCTGAACAACTTCATCACGCTCGATGAGTTCTTCTCCGGAAGTCACAAAGCGCTTGACCGGGCCTACAATCCCATGACCATTCGCTTTTTTATCCTGCAGGCACACTACCGCAGCACGCTCGATTTCTCCACCGACGCGCTGAAAGCTGCCGAAAAAGGATTACACAAGCTTTTTGATGCCTTTTACCTGCTGGACGATCTGAAACCTTCGGCCACTTCCTCAGTTGACATTAAAGCCATAGAAGCTAAGTGCTATGAAGCCATGAAAGATGACTTTAGCACACCGATGGTGATAGCACATTTGTTTGATTTGGCTCACGCCCTGAACCAAGTGAACAGCGGCCAGGAAAGCCTCACAAAGGCAGACATTGGTTATGCAAAATCTTTCTTTTCCGTTTTTCTATTCGACCTGCTGGGATTGAAAGATGAAAAGGAAAAAGATGACAGTCAGCTAATAGACTATCTAATGAAAACACTTCTCGGTATCAGACAGGAAGCCAAAAACAAAAAGGATTATGCCACTTCCGATTTGATTCGCGACGAGCTGGCCAAAATGGATATCCGGATTAAAGACACCAAAGAGGGCGCCAAATGGAGCTTTAAATAATATTGTCCTTTCAGGTGGCCTTTGCACCAAAAAGAGAACAAGAAACCAAAAAACCCTACCCAAACCGGACAGGGTTTTTTTATTCACCTTCAAAAGGTATTATTTCATTAGCTCTTTGAGTTTGCTTTGCAAAGCCTCACCTCTTAAGTTTTCAGCTATAATTATTCCTTTGGGACCAACCAGCACATTGTGTGGAATAGACTGGACACCATAAAGTTTCCCTGCTGCGGAACCCCAAAATTTCAGGTCGGAAACCTGCGGCCATACCAAACCGTCTTTTTTAATCGCTTCCACCCATTTGCTATGATCTTTGTCAAACGAAACACCAAAGACGGTAAATCCCTTGTCTTTGAATGCGTTATAAGCCTTCACAATATTGGGGTTTTCGACACGGCAGGGCAGACACCACGAAGCCCAAAAATCAACCAGCACATATTTGTGTGTTTTCACAACCGAAGAAAGCGAAAGTGGTTTCCCGTTCACATCGTTCAGCGTGAAATCTAAATAAGGCTGACCCACGGCAACACGTTTAAGTGTAGCCACACGTTGTTTCAGGTATTTGACATTCTGATTACTATCAAGACTCGTGTCAAAGGAATTAGTGGCTGCTTCCAACTGGTCCAAAGAGAGTCCGAAAGAATTACTCAAAATGATAAATGGGGAAACCACACTTTTGTTGTGGCGTTTTACATAACCCAGCATATAGTCGGTACGGTCTTTCTCAATCTGGTTGTACTGGTCTTCCAAATCTTTCATGGTTTTTTTATCTTTCTTCAGACGTGCCTGGCCATATCTTACGCCAAGCTGCCTTTCCTGACCCAGAAATCTCTTTGTAGAGTCGGTATATGCGTCAAATTGAGTTTGTGCTTTTGAGCCTTTTATAACGGGATGACGCAGGTTTTTCAGATCGGCGTCCACGGTAATATTACTGTTTTCGACCCACACCGGCATGTAAGCATTAAACTTTTTTATGGTAAAATAATATAAAGCCGGGCCGTCCACATGGCCTTTGAATTCGCCCTGACCGTCTTTCAGGGTAATAGAATCTTTCTTAATCCATTTGCCCTGTTCACGCTTCTGCATGATAACTTTCGCATCCTGTTTCAGGCTTTTAATATTCATTTTAACGGTAAACTGCTGTACCGTTTTGTTGTTTTGGCAAGAGGCAAACACCAGCAGTATTATGGTCATAAGCCCAACCATTTGAAATAATTTTCGCATGATATAAAATTGATTTTAATTGTTTTAAGCTTGCAAAGCTAATGAATTAAGTGAAAACCAGTGAATTTTAACAAATTTTAATGGTGGATTACTTCTATGGCAGCTCCGAGGAAATAATGAATGAGAGAATGTTAAACGCTGGATGAAGCATCCTGTAACCAACACATACTTACCACAAAACACTATAAATTCACATCGTTTTACAACGAGAATGCCCCTGTGCATAAAATTTCCGGTAGGGTAAAAGCGGAATTGTACGGTACAAGAGCAAACATTTAAAACTTTATACCATGAAAAAATTAAAATTAGTTTTACCTTTTCTTGTGGGAATGATTTTCTTCCTCGCAAGTTGTTCAAAAGACAATCCCACCACCGACACCTCTTTTACTGCCGTGCAGGATGATGCCTATGCAGAAAATACCTTCGACAACATTACCAGCATCACAGATGAAGCCTACAGCCTCAGTTCTACCAATTTCAAATCTACGGAAGGCCGCATCTTCCTCAGCAGCTGCGTCACCGTTACCCTTGATACAACCGCGTTTCCAAGAGTACTCACCATCGATTTTGGTGACACGAACTGCCTGGGCAAAGATGGCCGTTACCGCAGGGGGAAGATCCTTGTTTCGTTTACCGGAAGATACTACCGGCCCGGTACCATCATCACCACTACTTTCGACAATTTTTATGTTAATGATAACCAGATAGAAGGAACAAAAGTGGTGACCAACAACGGTCTTAACGACCAGGGACACCTGTCATGGACTATTTCGGTCAACGGCATCATCACCCTGGCCAATGGAAATGGTACCATCTCCTGGAAATCGCAACGTACCCGCGAATGGACAGAAGGCCGGGACACGCCACACAATCGTTGGGATGATGTCTTTCTGATTACCGGTCAGGCTTCAGGCAAAAGAGCCAACGGACTATCGTGGACGCACGAAATCGCCAAACCGCTGGAATTGAAACTGGCCTGCCGTTTTATCGTCTCGGGAACCGTACAGATAAAACCCGAGGGGAAGCCGATGCGCACACTCGACTTTGGCGATGGCGAATGTGATAACCTGGCTACAGTAACTGTTGATGGGAAAACACGCACTATCCACCTGAAACCATAGCATCAGGACAATTGCAGCACCAAATCCGGGATGACGAAAACTCCCGGATTTGGTCATGTTGTTTTGAATATTTACTTTTAAGAAAAATTAGCACATTGACGGGGGTAGAATTTAAACAGTTGTTTGACACGCATTTTGATGCCATCAGAAATTATATCTGGTATCGCTCGGGAAATCCGGAACTGGCATCCGATGTGGCACAGGAAACTTTTCTGAAACTGTGGGAGAAAAGACCATACACTGACAAAACAAAACTGAGAGGACTGCTTTTTAAAATGGCAGGCGATATTTTTATCAGCGCTTACCGCAAACAAACAACAGAACTGAAATTCAGGATGAACTTAAAACCGGGTTTCGAAAACAGAACGCCTGAAGAAGAATTACATTACCGTGAACTCAAAGAAAAATATGAAAAAACACTCAGCAAAATGCCCGAAACCCAACGGTTGGTGTTTTTGATGAACAGGATGGACAAAATGAAATACAGAGAGATAGCCGAAGCAACCGGCATCGGTATAAAAGCAGTGGAGAAGAGGATGTCGCAGGCACTCAGATTGTTAAAACAAGAAATACAAAACTAAAGTGGAACAAAAAAATCACATACACAACACAGAGAAGCTACTCACAGAACTGGATAAGCTGCATGTTTCCATGGAGGTTCCTTACGAAAATGGCAGTGATGAAATCTGGGAAGCCATGCAACAGAAAATGGCAACAAAAGAGATACGCATTCGCCGTATTCAGCCTGCCCGGAGACGCCTGTGGCTAACTGCTGCCACGGTGGCAATTTTGATGGGGATGGTTACTTTGCTCCGATTTTATCCTCATACCATCCGGACAGCACCGGGGCAAATGGTTACGCTTACACTGCCCGACGGGTCAACGGCAGCACTCAACGCACAATCCAGGCTGACTTATTATCCCCTGTGGTGGAGCATTTCGCCAAAAGTAACGCTTACCGGAGAAGCTTTCTTTAAAGGACACCACAGCCAAAGATTCTCGGTGAAATCGGATCGTGGAACTGTGGTAGTGCTGGGAACCAGTTTTGATATTTATGCCCGCAGCGATAATTACCGTGTGGTTTGTTTTACCGGTAAAGTCCGTGTTACCTCACGCACAAAAAATCAAATTGTCCTCACCCCCGGCGAGAAAGCTGTTGTCAGCCCACACGGCGATATCACCTTTTCCAAAGAGATAAAAACCCGTGATTATAACGCCTGGACAAACCACCAGTTTGTGTTTACTGCCGTCCCTCTTGCTTCCGTGTTGAAAGAGCTGGCACGACGCTATAACGTGGAAATAGATTTAAAAAAACCTGTTCAGAGGGCCAATTATACCGGTAATTTCTCTGCTGAGATACCAGTGGAACAGGCGTTGAATATCATTTGTAAACCTTTTGGCCTTACCTTTGTAAAAACGGATCTCCGGCACTTTGTTATTCAGTAACCCGATAGATTGATGTTCAAAAGGCAGATAATTATTTTTCTGTTATTTATTCCGGTATGCCTCTCTGCCCAGCAGAGGGAGATTGTTGTCAGTGCACATAACAGACCGCTTAATAAGGTGTTGGTCAACCTTCGTGACAAATATACTATTCGCTTTTCTTTCGATGATAATCTGTTGTCGCAATACAAAGTTACCCTCAACAAAACATTCACAAATCCTGAAAGTGCTATCCGCGAATTGCTGAAACCATTTCCCCTCGCCTTTCACCGGCAGGGGGATGTTTTTGTGATTTGGAAAAAGGCTGTCAAGCCCGTAACCGATGGTAGATTTTACCTGAAAGGCTACATAAAAGACAGCAAAACAGGAGAGCCGCTGGCTTTTTCACATATTCTGACCAGCGAAAAAAACACCATTTCGGATGTAAAAGGTTATTTTAGTGAAATTGTCCGCCACGACAGTCTTTATCATCTGATTATCTCCCACCTCGGTTATTATATTCTTGACACACTGCTTCCACCGGGAAGAGTACACACCATCCGTTTGATGCCCTCATCGATACCACTTCAGGAGGTAAAAATCACCGGGGAAGCCATCGATTTTGTTTCGCAAATCGGTCAACAACCCGGTATCATAAGGCTAAACAGCAAAGTAGCTACACACCTGCCGGGATATGGCGATAATTCGGTTTTCAATTTGTTGCGGCTGCAGCCCGGCATTCTGGCTTCGGGCGAGCAAACCAACAGCCTGATTATCTGGGGAAGCTATGCCGGCCAGAGCAAGGTGATGTTCGATGGTTTCACTGTTTACGGGCTCAGGAATTTCAACGACAACATCAGCTCTTTCAACCCACTTATGGCCAAAGACATTGAGGTTATGAAAGGGGGCTATGATGCCCGTTACGGCGGACGCGTGGGAGGCATTGTAAACATCTCGGGTATCACCGGAAACACCAAAAAAGTATCTTTTATCCTCAACGTCAACAATATGACACTCAACTCGTTGTTGGAAATTCCCTTTAAAAACCGGTCAGCACTTGTGATTGCTTTCCGGCACACTTATTTCAACCTTTACAACCCCAGCGATTACAACGTACGCCGCCAGGATACAACCAACCGACCGGCAGACATAAGCATTCACGTGGTGCCCGATTATGTTTTTCGCGACATGAACATAAAATACTCCGGCCAGGCAGGCAAAAACGATCATTATTATCTCAGCCTGTATGGCAGCAACGATATTTTTAAATACAACATCAACCAGCAGATACAGTTCAGGAAGATACTAAAAAATACACAGGAAGAAAATACGCAGACCGGTGGCTCATTTTTCTACGGCAAAAGCTGGAAAAAGGGTGGCTCAACCAACTTCTCTGCTTCATTTTCCCTTTTGCAGAAAAATTATTCCGACGATTACCGCCTCGAAAAAACCTGGAACAAAGAGGTGGATACGCTAAACCAAACCCACTCGCTGAACAACCTGGGTGAATTCTCCTTAAAAGCCGAAAACCGGTTTCCGGTCACCACTCACCATACTTTTGAATTTGGCGGTGGCCTCATCGCCAACAGCAGCTACCTCAAAGTGGATACCTTTGGTGTGGACATGTCTGACCTGAGTGTCTCTTCTTCGCGGACATTTGTTTATTTTCAGGATGTTATCTCGGCCGGAAAGCAGCTTACGTTGAAAATCGGCGGTAGGTTGACCTACGCTTTTAACCTACGAAAAGGTTATCCCGAACCACGGTTTTCGGCCGTATATAAGCCTTCCGGAAAATGGACTTTTTCTATGGCCTGGGGACTATATAACCAGTATATTTCCGAGACGTCGGTGGTGGACAATCAGGGAAATTACCGTTACCTGTGGGCGGTGAGCGACAACAAAGATATTCCGGTTTTGAAAGCCATGCATACGGTGGCCGGAATCAGTTTTACGCAAAAAGGATATCTCGTCAGCCTTGAAGGTTATTACAAAACCGTTGATGGGCTGAGCAGGTTTTTTCGCTACAGAAATATTGTAGCCCCGGGCATATACCACGGCAAAGGCAGGAGTTACGGCCTGAATTTGATGTTAAAAAAAGATTGCCGGGGCAGCACCTTTTGGGTAGCCTATTCGCTAAGCCGCACGGAAGAGATGTTCGACTATTATCCGAAACGGTTGCAGAAATACCGGCGGGCACCTCAAGACCAGCGGCATGAAGTGAAAGTAGGCGTCATGGTCAACCTGCATCCGATTTACTTTTCGGCGAATTATGTTTATGGGTCGGGTTTCCCCATCAGCTATAACAAAAACCAACAAGTTGAGAAAGATTATCCTTACAGCCGGCTGGATGTGGCTGCCTCTTGGAAGTTTCTGAACCGAAAGCTGAAAGGGGAAATCGGTATCTCGGTTTTGAATGTACTCAACACACAAAACATAAAATTCTCCAACTTTGAAAAAATCCCGCTTAACCAGACCAGCTCCATAAATATCTATGCCGAGGCCATTCCACGCACACCTACACTCTATCTGAAGTTTAGTTTTTAATTGAACACGTTAAGGTTCCACTGCTTTGGAGGGTTCAAAAAAAAGCGGATGAGATACAAAAAATCGTTCTATTGTTACAGGGATATTATACTTTTGCCCCATAAAATTTACACACTATGGCACACAGCAGCAAAGAGGTTATTCTTCTGAATATTTCGGGAAAAGACAAGCCCGGATTGACGGCATCACTTATGGAAGTACTCTCACAATACGATGTGAATATCCTCGACATGGGTCAGTCGGTTATCCATCAGGATCTCGGGTTGGGTATTCTCTTCGAAGTACCAAAAGAATCAAAATCGTCCAGTATCCTGAAAGACCTGCTTTTTAAGTCGTATGAGCTGGGCACAAACATAAAGTTTACCCCCATTCCAATTGACAAATATGAAGAGTGGGTGAGCAATCAGGGAAAAGGACGTTACATCATTACTTTGCTGGCGCCGAGACTGACGGCTTCTAACTTATCGCAGGTGGCCACGGTTATTGTTGAACAAAAGTTGAACATTGATACCATTTCTCGCTTGTCGGGGAGAAAATCGTTGAAGAAGATAGACAATGTTGCCAAGGCTGTGGTTGAATTTACGGTTCGTGGCACTCCGGTGGACATAACCGCCATGAAACAGGCATTGCTGAATATTGCTTCGGGTAGCGATTTTGACATTGCTTTTCAGGAAGACAACGTTTTCCGCAGAAGCCGGCGGCTGGTATGTTTCGACATGGACTCTACACTCATTCAAACGGAAGTGATTGATGAGCTGGCTGAAAAAGCCGGTGTTGGAAAAGAGGTGAAGGAAATTACCGCTAGTTCTATGCGGGGTGAAATAGATTTCAAAGAGAGTTTCAGACAACGTATTGCACTATTAAAAGGCCTGGATGAATCGGTATTAAAAGAAATTGCCGATAACCTGCCCATCACCGAAGGTGCCGAACGGCTTCTGCGTACACTGAAACAATATGGTTACCGCACGGCGATTCTCTCCGGTGGTTTCACCTATTTTGGTAATTATCTGAAAGCCAGGCTGGGTATTGATTATGTTTTTGCCAACGAACTGGAAATAAAAGACGGGAAACTTACCGGCCATCATCTGCACGAAATTGTGGATGGCAAGCGAAAAGCAAAGCTTTTGGAATTGCTGGCTTTTAAAGAGGACATTCATCTGGAACAGGTAATTGCTGTGGGCGATGGCGCCAACGACCTTCCCATGCTGGAAAAGGCAGGTATGGGGATTGCTTTTCATGCGAAACCTACGGTAAAAGCTTCGGCACAACATGCCATCTCCGTCAACGGGCTGGATACCATTCTGTATCTGCTTGGCTTTCGTGACAGGGAAATTAACATTTGAAAATATTTTCCGTAGATTTTGTTTTCTCTACCCTATTCGGCACTGCGGCATCGACCGACCCGGTTTGGTCATCACCACCTGCCACAGCTGGTTGTAGCGTGAACGAAAGCCACCGGCGCTGCTCAGTAGAAAGTATTGCCACATACGGTAAAATCGTTCGCCGTACACCTCTTTCAACTGCGGCCAGGCTTTCTGAAAGTTGGCATACCAGGCCATGAGTGTCTTGTCATAACCCCACCCGAAATTGTGCAGGTCTTCTATCACAAACAGGCCTTCGGCTGCTTTGGCAATTTGTGCCAGAGAGGGAATCATCCCATTGGGAAAAATGTACTTGTTAGTCCATTCATTCACGTAAGTTACGCTGGTGTTGTTGCCGATGGTGTGAATTAGTGAAATACCGGTTTCTTTCAGGCAGCGACTGACGACTTCCATGTACGTCCGGTAGTTTTTGTATCCCACATGCTCCAGAAAGCCGATGGAAAGAATAGCATCAAATTTTCCCTGAACTTCGCGGTAATCCTGAAAACGCAGTTCTACCGGCAGGCCTTTGCAAAGTTGCTGTCCCAGTTCAATTTGTTTTTTAGATATACTGACACCGAGCACATCCACATCATAATTTTCGGTAGCATATTTGGCAAAACTGCCCCATCCACAGCCGATGTCCAGTACTTTCATGCCTGATTTTAGATCCAGCTTTCGGCAGATAAGTTCCAACTTGGCTTCCTGTGCTTCGTCTAAATTTTTGGCCTTTTTCCAGTATCCACTCGAATAGCACATTCTTTTGTCCAGCATCTGCCGGAACAGGTCATTACCGAGGTCGTAATGCTCGCGACCCACACGTTTCGATTTTGTTTTGGTTTGCTGGTTGAAAAGCTTTGTGGATAAAATGAAGATAACGGTTTTCAGGTTTCGTTTTATTTTTTGTTCGAGGTTTGCCCGCAGAATTTTGTTGAAGAATTCGTCCAGCGCTTCCACATCCCACCATCCGTCCATATATGACTCGCCAACACCCAGTTCGGATTCTGAAAGCCAGCGTTTGTAAACCCGCTCGTCATGGACTTGAATATCCCCGGGCTGGCTGCCGTTGAGCGTTATTCCCGCTTCGGCCAACAGGGATTGTACGATATCTTTTGCTTTCATGATTTTGTCTTTAAGAACGTTATCCCACAAAGTTACAAAAAGGAATCAGAGTTATCAATAAAATAACAGGAAAATATTGGAATAAATATAATTTCAAGCGAAGACGCTTGAAGCGGATGGTTTTATTGAAAAGATTCCGGACGGATATCATGGAGCATGTTCAGGTAGTTTTGGTAGCGAAACAGGGGGAAAGAGCCATTTTCTACCGCCTTGCTAACGGCACATCCAGGCTCGTTAATATGCAGACAGTCGGAGAAATGGCATTGACCCATAAGCTGTCTTATTTCCGGAAAACGTTGTCCCAGCTCTGTTTTTTCAAATGCTACCAGTCCGAACTCTTTTATTCCGGGTGTGTCGATAATATCTCCGCCAAAAGCCAGCGGAAACATCTCTGCAAAGGTGGTGGTGTGTTTGCCTTTGAGGTGAGCCCGTGAAATTTCTCCCTCTTTCAGGTTGAGTGACGAATCTATTTTGTTAATTAATGCTGACTTTCCTACTCCCGAATGTCCGGCAAGCAGACTGACTTTGCCGTGTAGCATCTCTTTAAAATCTTCAATATGAAAACTATTTTTGGCAGAGGTTACCAAACAGAAGTATCCGGCAGCAGAATAGACTTTTACGTATTCTTCCAGCTGCAATTTTGTATCCTCGTTGTACAAATCAGATTTGTTAAAAACCAGCACGGCAGGGATATGATATGCCTCGGCAGTAACCAAAAAGCGGTCGATGAAACCGGTGGAGGTTCTGGGTTTCACCAGCGAGCCGATAAGTACGGCCTGATCGAGATTGGAGGCAATAATATGGGAAGCTTTGGACAGTTTTGTCGCTTTGCGGATAATGTAATTCTTCCGCTCATAGATATGAACAATAAGACCTGTTTTATCGACTTCCGGTAATTTAAAATCCACCCTGTCACCAACTGCGATGGGGTTTGTTGTGCGGATACCTTTTATTTTAAACCTGCCTTTCAGCTTGCAGTTAAAAAGGACTCCCCCATCAACTTTTACAACATACCAACTGCCTGTAGATCGAACGACAACGCCGTTTTCCAGGCTACTCATGAAAAATGATAATGTTTTTTCACCGCTGAGCGAATATCCCAAATGCACTCCAGGCCATTTTCAAAAGTTACAAAATCACCGGGTTTCAAGTGGAATTTTCCGTTTTTAGTTTCGATTGTCACATCTCCTTCAAGGATAAGACATTGTTCTTCTGTGTCATAAGTCCATGGAAATCGGGAAATCTCTTTTTCCCATACCGGCCACGACCGGATACCTCTTTCGGTGATTTGTTTGTCGGATAGTTTCTCAATTTTTACTGTTGCCATCTTTTCTTAAATATTAATTTTCTCAAAAAAGCCTATAAAAGTACAAATAATTCTTTCCTTCGGATGCGGTTCATTGTGGGCGTTACCAGCAACGACTGTTTTAACGTGCATTTCTCTTAAGCCAGTAAGCAGGGTTCTGCAGGCTTTTGTCATGCCATACTTCAAAATGAAGTTCGGTTTTTCCCTGCAGACTGGTATGAATGACCCCGAGAGCCTTATATTCCGAAACCCATTGGTTATTTTTGACCAAAACCTTATCCAGACCTGAATAAACAGTGAAGTAGTTTCCGTGTTTCAAAATTACGGCAATGTTGGTGTTGGTAATCCGCACGATGTTGACAACGACTCCGGGAAATACGGCACGCGCCACACTACCTTTTGCCGTAGCAATATTGACACCGTTGTTTTTAATTTTAACATGCTTCAAAACAGGATGGTTGTGAACTCCGAATGTTTGGGAGACAACCCCTTTTTTTACCGGCCAGGGAAGATGTCCTTTGTTAGCCATAAACGAAGAAGAGAGCCGTCTTTCAGAAGCGGTGAGTGGTCTCGGTTTTGCTGTGTTTGAAGCTTTCCTCGTCGAAATAGTAATTGCCCTTTTTATCTGAGCCTCCAGTTTTTGCGATTCTTTTTGCTTCCGCCTCAGTCGGGCACGCAGACTTTTTTCCTGCCCTGACAGCTTTTGTTTTAGCCTGATTTTCTGACGTTGCTCTAACTCAAGTTGTGACAGTTGGGTAGTTTCATTGTCCATCAACGTTTTCTTTTCGACTTTGTCCTGATTCAACTTGTACAGCTTATCCTTTTTTTGCTTTTCCAGGATGGTAATCCGGCCGGCTTCCTTGCGGATATAAGCTGAAATTTCATCGAGATAACGCAGGCGCTGGTATGCCTGGTTGAAATCGGAGGCAGAAAAGATGAAAATCAACCGGTTATAATTACTATTATTCTTGTAAAGATACCAGGCAATGTTGACATATTCTTTTTTAAGCGTAGCCAGATGGTTATTCAAATCCCGAATGGATATCCGTGTAACGGCAATATTATCGGTGAGTGTAACAATTTCTTTTTTAAGAATGGCCATCAACCGGTGTCGCATGTTGATGCGGTTGCTGATAAGCTGCAATTCGTAAACGGTATTTTTTTTACTCTTGTTTACCTCGCCAAGAAGTTGGTTAGTATAGGAAATTTCCTTTTCAAGTTTTTGTCGTTTGGCTTTGAGGCTGGTGGTTTTGGTCTGGGAAAATCCTGGCGTAATTCCTCCAAAAAAGATAAGAAAAAGGATAAGAGAAAGCGATTTCTTCCTGACCATAGTTACATCTGTTACATAGTGACAAAGATAAACGCAAAACCCGAACTTCAAAAACCAAAAATTCTTTTCTGCCGGGTTCAGGAAAACTTTTCCGTGAATATGCTGAGTCTTTTGCAGGACTTAGGCAGTAACTATCACTGAAAAAGCTTCTTGTATTTACGGGGAATTATGAACGGAAATCCGCGTGGAACATCTATTTCAGTTCTTTTAAAGGTGATATTAATGATTATCTTTTGGTTGGCATCAATAACAATCTGCATTTTCAGCGGAATGGTTCTCCCGTCAATGTTTTGGTATTCATCATAGAAAACGTGCAAATTCTCATCCTGCATTCCACTTTCACTCAAATAGAGTTCCTTAATGTTAAAAGTTTCCGGGTCGAGCCACATTTTTTGTGTCAGCAGATGGAATCGGGAAAGGGCGTTTTTGGCTGGCATTCGCATTTTCATGCTAAGCAGATATCGCTGTTTATCTATCGAAACAGAAGAGTCGGCAAGAGGATAGGAAACACCTCTTCCCAGTAGTAGCGACTGTAGCATATCGTAATTAATACTGGTGTGCATGAGACTGTCGAGTAAATAATATGCACCAAGAATATAATTTTTCTTAATGCGGTTCAGAAGTTTTACCGAATCAGCCGTCAGCACTACACGTGCAGCTTCAATACCCATAGCTGGTACGATACTCATCCAAATAATGCTGTCGTTTTTCAGGCGCATTTGTGCTCTGAACTGAACCGGCTCTTTCTCTCCTTTTTGGTACGAAACACTCAGTTTTGTGCTGAGGTAAGAAAAAGAGGGCGTGTTTTTTTCCAACTTTTGATAAAGCTGTTCAAAAGGTATTGGCGCTAAAGGCTTTCTTGTCAGTAGTTTTACAGACTTGCAAGCAGGGAAAAAGAAGATGATTCCTGCCGAAAAACCAAGTATCAGCAAAACACGGTAATTCCTACTCATAAAGTTTTCCGGTTTTAATTTTTTTCTTCAGCAGTTTGGAATGGTCTTTTAGTCCGGCAGCTTTTTTCCATTGTACCAGTGCTTCTTTGTGCTTTCCCAACCGGTACAGAATATCCCCATAATGCTCTACCACCACGCCGCTGGTTTTCCCACCGTTGTCCAGCGCTTTTTGTTCCCACGTCAGCGCCTGGTTATATTTTTTCTGTTTGTAAAGTACCCAGGCGTATGTATCCAAATTGTTTTGGTTATAGGGATCCAGATTCACAGCTTTTTTAGCGAGAGAAGCGGCCTTGTCCAGCCGGACACCATCCTGTGCCAGGTAGTAGGCATAATTGTTTAGCACAATGGTATTTTCACTGTTCAGCCGTAAGGCTTCATCATAAGCTTTGTAAGCAGCACTGTTTTCTTTCAGTTCGTGGTAGGTGTCGCCGAGGGTAGAATTGATATTTTCTAAAAGAGCATTATTACCAGTAGCCAGGTCTTTGCTCTTTTCAAGAAAGGCTTTTGCATCTTTGAATTTTTTTAACTGAAATGTGGCAATACCTCCAAGAAAATAAGGAATTGGTTTTTGTGGAAAGTGAATAATGGCAACGGTAGCATCGGCTTCCAGCGCTTTATCATCGTTCAAATAAAGATCACAGAAGAGCAGTTGCTCCCAAAGGCTATAGTTTTTCTTATCCTTCACAAGCAGCTTCCGGAACAGGGGTCTTGCCTTTTCATATTTTTTATTTTCATAAAGCATGCTGGCATAAAAGGCATCGGCCAGCGAATCATCAGGGTTAGCCGATTTTATTACCTCTGACAGCTCCAGTGCCTGTGCCTTCTGATTGTCAGTGAGCTGTCCAGAATAATAGTTCAACAGCAGGTTGACTTTTGTTTTTGTATCCAGTTTAGGATTGGCAAAACCTTTTTTCAGCTCATCGAACGATTTTGCAGGTTTGCCATTTTTCCGGTAGAAATCGGCCAGCGAAATATGCACATACGGATCCTGCGGATTGAGTCTGATAATCTGGCGGTATGCCCATTCTGCGGTTTTCGGGAGTTCGTGCTTAGAAGCGAATTCGGCCAGCATGGCATAAGCTCTGGCATTTTCAGGATTGTATTTTACCAGCTGTTCGTACTGAACAAGAGCCGAATCTTTCTCGTTAAGACGAAGATAAAGTTCTGCAATTTGCTTGGTAAGCTGCGGGTTTATTCCCATCAGCATCTCTACAGTACGGTAAGTCTGGACAGCATGTTTATAGTCTCCTGTAAAATAGTAGGCATAGGCCAGCTCATTTTGGAAACGTAAGTTTCCCGGCTCTTCCTCACAAAGTTTTTTATAGGTGCTCAGGTAATTCTTGTAGTCGCCGTTGGCTTTGGAAAGGTCGGCATAAAGCACCTGATACCATTTGTTGAGACTATCCTGCACCACCGCTTTTTTGGACAGAGCAAGTGCTTCCTTATTTTTTCCATAAACAGACAACAGGCGGGCTTTTTCGTAATTGGCTGCAGCATCTTCCGGATTAATTTTCAATACCAGCGACAGCAGGCTGTCTGCCTGTTTTAGTCGTCCGGTAACTTTATAGGTGATAGCGCGGGCAAACAGGTCAGCTTCCTTATACTGTTTCTGCTCTGTAAGTTTCTGTTCCTTAAGCTGTCTTTTGCTTAGACGATGATGCCTTCCCTGAGCAAAAGCCTGACTTCCTCCCATCAGGAGTATGAATAGTATGAGAATTTTTAATTTCGTTATCATTATTTTCTGTTATAAACTGTTCCGTTTTATTTCCCTCCGGTATGTCCGAAGCCGCCTGCCCCGCGTGTGGTATCAGTGAGGACTTCCACCTCTTCCCATAACGCCTGAACATGTGAAGAGATAACCATTTGCGCTATGCGGTCACCATCTGCAATCTCATACACTTCTGTGGAAAGATTTATCAATATCACCCGGATTTCCCCGCGATAATCGGCGTCGATGGTGCCGGGACTGTTCAACACGGTAATACCTTTTTTCAATGCCAGTCCACTGCGCGGACGTACCTGTGCTTCATATCCTACCGGTAGTTCTATGAACAACCCCGTCGGCACCAACACCCGTTCCATGGGTTCCATACGTATGGGAGCGTCAAGGTTGGCTCGTAAATCCATTCCTGCAGAGGCGATGGTTTCATATTTTGGTAATGCATGTTTTGAATGGTTGACAATATTAATTTCCATTTCCTATCTTTCTGGTTTTACGTAATTTATAGTGTTTTTGTCAAAAAATATAGCTTTTCCTTTTTCCCGAAAACTCAGGGTAGTGTAAAACCGTTCTTTTCAACTAAACTATTCGGGCTCAAAAGTAAAGAAAAAAGCAACGAGGGAACAACGCGGTAATGTCGTAAAATGTTAAACAATGTTTAAAGGACTCTGTATTTGTGAGGAGCTCGGAAGTGAATGGTAAGCCGCATTTAATTTATGTGTTTGTATTATTTACCAGAAGATATCGCTTTTGCCGGCATACGAAATATGCCCGCATCGTTCGAGATGCCAGGCAATGAAACTCCGCTTGTTTTAAACTTTAGCCTTTAAACAAATTCTTTTACAATTCACGCTTGATACTTTTCCTCCTCGTCTAACTTTTCTAAGCTGATTACTTTACCCGAATATTTGTAATTTTGCGCACTTAAAAATTTGTCTCCATGGAAAAACAGGAATATGTTTGCCCGAAATGTGGCAACAAACAATACAAAGTGGACGAAATTCGTACCACGGGCGGCGCTTTCGGCAACATTGTTGACTTTTTTACCAATTAATTTTTAATTAATTCCTTTTTCAGGAAATTTATAAAAAGCTTTTTATGGCACATCAAGAAGATTTATTGAAAAAAATTATTGCTCATGCAAAGGAGTACGGATTTGTTTATCCTTCCAGTGATATTTATGACGGGCTGAGTGCCGTTTATGATTACGGCCCGAACGGCGTTGAGCTAAAAAAAAACATCCGTAATTATTGGTGGAAAGCCATGGTACAAATGAATGAAAACATTGTGGGTCTCGATGCTGCCATCTTTATGCATCCCATGGTCTGGAAAGCTTCGGGACATGTGGATGCTTTCAGCGATCCGCTCATCGACAATAAAGATTCAAAAAAGCGCTATCGTGCGGATGTGCTGGTGGAAGATTATCTCGCCAAAATAGAAGCCAAAATCGACAAAGAGATAACCAAAGCCCGGAAACGGTTTGGCGACAGTTTCAACGAACAACAGTTTTCGGAAACCAACCCGCGGGTGCTGGCCAACCAAAAAAAGATAGAAGAGATCAAAAATCGCCTCTACCCGGCTATGGACCGCTCGGATATGGCGGCCATAAAACAACTTATTGAAGACTTGGAGATTGCTGATCCGGTTTCCGGATCCAAAAGCTGGACAGAAGTACGTCAGTTTAACCTTATGTTCTCCACCCAAATAGGTTCCGTATCCAATAGCGCTTCTGAGATTTACCTTCGTCCCGAAACAGCTCAGGGTATTTTTGTGAACTTCCTGAATGTGCAGAAGTCTTCACGCATGAAAATACCTTTTGGCATTGCACAAACCGGGAAGGCCTTTAGAAATGAGATTGTAGCCAGGCAGTTTATCTTTCGTATGCGGGAATTTGAGCAGATGGAAATGCAGTTTTTTGTACGCCCCGGAACCGAGATGGAATGGTATAAATTTTGGAAAGCCGAGCGTATGAAATGGCATCTTTCTACCGGTATTCCGGCAGAAAAGTTTCGTTTTCACGACCATGATAAACTGGCACATTACGCCAATGCTGCCGCCGACATTGAATTTGAATTTCCCATGGGGTTCAAAGAATTGGAAGGTATCCATTCGCGTACCAACTTCGATCTGAGTGCCCATGAAAAGTATTCCGGCAAAAAGCTGCAATATTTCGATTCGGAAATCGACGAAAGTTATATCCCTTACGTCATTGAAACTTCCATTGGCCTGGACCGTATGTTTCTGGCGCTGCTGAGTAACGCATACACCGAAGAAAATCTGGAAGGTGGCGCCCGGCGTGTTGTTATGAAACTGCCTGCTTTTCTTGCACCATACAAAATTGCAGTTTTTCCGTTAATCAAAAAAAATGGTCTGCCGGAGAAAGCCCGTGAAATTATGGATGGTTTGAAATACGATTTTATGTGTTTTTACGAGGAAAAAGATACCATCGGAAAACGTTATCGCCGCCACGATGCCATCGGAACCCCTTTCTGTGTTACCGTGGATCATCAAACGCTGGAGGACAACACTGTTACGCTACGCGAGCGCGACAGTATGAAACAGGAACGGATACCGGTGGATAAAATTTCCGGAATTGTCGCCAAAAGTCTAACGCTGAAAAATCAGGGTTTATAACCTGAATCTTCGAGGAGTGTTTGAGCATCTTTCATTTTCAAAAGCTGCTGAAGGGTTACCTTCGGGTGTTTCCACATGTATTCGCGAACCATTTGCCAGCCAAACCATCTTGCCATAGCCGGCGGAGAGTTGTGCGAAAAGCCATTGCTGAACGGCCCGGGCTGCATCATTTTGTTGATGAGCATGTAACCGGTAGCATACAAAAACCTGTTTTTTACCATGACAGCCCAAACTGCTTTTTTGTTTCGTTTCATCCACTGCAACTGTTTTTGCGTGTAACAAATTTTCAGCGTGTCGGGAATATTCGGCAGCATGGCATCCAGAAAATAAAGTTCCTTGCCGCCTTCCATCATGTTGTCCAAAAGGGTTTTAGGTTGAAAACGCTGGCGAAAATCCTGCCGGTAAAGTGTTCGTACAACATCAACAATTATATTTTCTTTGGTCATACAGTGACGATGATAAAGCGGAATGTTCAAGTCGGAGTAAAGCGGAAACTTTTCCCCGAGATAATCGTCCAAAGCAATAACAACAGCATAATCATTTTTCATTACAGGCTGTTTGTAATCCAAATCGGAAACATAGGTATAAACCTCCGGCAAATGGTAAGCGGGATAGTAATATTTCAAATGTGCAAATGCTGACCGGAGTTGCTGCCGTTCGCTATTCAGGTTTGGGAAAACCTTTATGGTTTTACTATAAACGTAACGAATCTGTGTATCGGTTACATAAGCATAGAGCTTGTGTATATTAGCGGTATCATTTAAATCGGCATTTAAAAACGGAAGAAATTCAGGTTTTATTTTTTTTAAACCTGCTTTAAAATTTTTTAAGTCGAGACTAAAAAGCGCCTTCCCGTAACGATGAATATCTATTTGTACTTTGGGTAACTTACTTTCGGGAACAACCGGGATTTTCCGTTGCCTGTGCCAACATGAAGACAATCCGGCCATTAAAAACAGAAGAAGTAAAACAGCGATAAATGTTCGTTTCATAACAATTCAGATAATAGGCATCAGACACAAAAGAATACAAAAAAATGCCAGCACAAAAGTACTGACATTT
>ENA-ORDP01000769-ORDP01000769.1-marine-sediment-metagenome-genome-assembly--contig:-NODE-769-length-19424-cov-4.160669_pt1 | contig 19424 bp, 23 predicted proteins | sample MGYA00248627_ERZ508539 | MGnify/ENA primary metagenome ERZ508539 (study PRJEB26208, sample SAMN05571518) | marine sediment metagenome | biome: deep sea; feature: Hydrothermal vent; material... | reverse complement strand
GCTGGCCGGAACGCTTCAGCGCCGAAAAAATAGACGCCATCCGGCGGCGCACCGGACCCAACAAGTTCGCCGGCCAGATGATGCTGCGGCCCCGCAATCTGGCCGAAGGCCGCCTGGACGCGGAACGCCTGCGCTTTTACGACCACGATCTCGACTACCGGGAAGGCAACAACGAAGCCACCCTGGCGCTGGCCGGCAAGCGTCTTTTGTCGGCGTCTTGCTGGTGGGATCCGGCCTACGGCGCGCCGGGCCGTGGCGACGCCAGCGTTATCGCCGCCGTCTATACCGACGCCGACGGCGATTACTGGCTGCACCGGGTGCGCTATCTGGAATTTGATCCGCAAAAGACCGCCGCCGTCGACGAAGCGACCCAGCTTTGCCGTCAGGTGGCGGCGTTCATTGACGATCTTTATCTGCCTTCGGTGACCCTGGAAACCAACGGCCTCGGCCGCTTCTTGCCGGGGCTGTTGCGGGGCGAGCTGAAAGCGGCGGCGGTGGTGGCGGCGGTGATCGAAAAGGCCTCTACGCGGAACAAGGATCTGCGTATCCTGGATGCCTTCGATGCGCCGCTGGCGGCGGGACGCCTTCATGCCCACCGTTCGGTAGCCCAAACGCCGTTCATCGATGAGATGCGCGAATGGCGGCCCGGATCAGGCGGTCGCGACGATGGGCTGGACGCGGTATCGGGCTGTCTGCTGGCCGAGCCGGTGCGCCTGCCGCGCCTGCCGAGAGCCGCCGCCAAAGAGCTTAAATCGAAAACCGGCTGGCGGCCCGGTCGGGGCGGCTTTCGCGCCGATACCGAGTTTTCGGTCTGAAAACAGACCGCCCAACGTTGCCCCGCCCCGCTCTTCTCCAGCGGGGCTTTTTTTATGCCCTTAACGAAAGGAAAACATAATGCAGAACACCTGGACCGTTAACCTGATCTGGTGGATATCGGCGGTGGAAATCCCCGCGCTGGGCGGGTTGTTGTGGCTGCTTTGGCGGACGCGGCGCGAAGTTTCGGACGCCGTTTCGGACTCCCGCCACGAAAGCGAAACCGGGCTTATGTATCTTCGCGACAGCCTCGCCGCCTACAAGCTGGAAGTTGCCAAGTCCTATGTCTCCATCGGCTATCTGAAGGAAGTTGAGCGCCGTTTGACCCGCCACCTGGTCCGCATCGAGGACAAGCTGGACAGGGTCGGCGCGACGGCGCGGGGAGGGCGGTCATGAACGCGCGCCGGGCCGATCCCGCTGTTCGCCTCGATCTGGTAAAGCCGGAAATCGTCATCATGGCCCGTACTGTTTATGGCGAGGCCAGGGGCGAAAAGGTGCGGGGCAAGGAAGCCGTCGCCTGCGTAATTATGAACCGGGTCGAGCGCGCCCGCGCCCGCGGCGGTTATTGGTGGGGCTCGACGGTGGAGGAAGTCTGCCTGCGTCCCTGGCAGTTTTCCTGCTGGAACGAGGGCGATCCCAACCGGGCGGTGATCGAAAATGTCGATGCTTCCAACCGCAACTTCGCGTCATGTCTGCGGATCGCGCGGCGCGCCGTCGCCGGGGCGCTGGAAGACCCGACCATGGGCGCCACCCATTACCATGCCAAGGGCTCTTTCCCGCCCTGGGCCAGGGGACGGAAAACAAGCGCCGAAATCGGCAATCATCTTTTTTACAACGATGTGGAGTAAGCCATGTGGACCACACTTTTAGGGCCGGTGATAAACGGTCTGTTCGGGGTAATCGACAAGGCTGTCGAAGACAAGGACATGGCCGCCAAGATCAAGGCGCGCTTACAGGAAATGGTGCTGGCCGGCCAGATGAAAGAGATCGAGGCGGCGGCTTCGATCATCGTCGCCGAGGCCAAGGGTGATTCATGGCTGCAACGGTCCTGGCGGCCGCTGCTGATGGTGCTGTTCGGCGTTATCATCGCCAACAACTATCTCGTCGTGCCGCTTTTCGGCACCCCCGGCGCCGAAATCCCGCCTGACATGTGGGCATTGTTAAAGCTCGGCATCGGCGGCTACGTTCTCGGCCGCTCGGTGGAAAAGGGGGTACGGGTGTGGAAGGGCGGGGAATAATGGGAACTGAAGTATATTCGCTAGTGCTTATTGAATGGGAAGACAGCACCCAACCTATCGCTAAATGGATGTATTTGTCAGACTTTGAATGCGCCAATGCCATAAAATGCGCTTCAGTTGGTTGGTTGATTCACGATGGCAAGGAAGTCAAAGCCCTTGCGCCTAATATGGGAGATTTAGGATTTGAGGACAGCGCCCAGGCATCCGGTATCATCCGGATACCTTCCCGCTGTATTTGTCGTATTACTCATCTTAAAGAGGTGAAATAAGAGTTTATTTTTTACTCTTTCCCTTTCGCGAGCCTTTTGTCTCGTCTTGAGATAAGACAGAGCCGCCAAGCGATCTAGTCTCTTTTTTAGTTATTTTTTGACCCCGTAGGGCTTTTGATGCGATTTTAGACATTCTGTCGGAAGTTTCTTTTTTAGCCATTACTTAAATCCTTTCACCAGCTCTGCGAGTGTCATGATAATGAGGTTTAAAACTTCTAACGATTTATCAAAGAATTGTAGATTAAGTCAAGAAGAATATTCTTGATTTGTTCTCAATATGTTAGCTGATGTTCTATAAAATATATTCCCTACTTTTATCAAAATGAACGAGAATCACCGACGAAATAGACAGGAAAATAGGAGAACTGCTGCCTTTGGGTATTGGTAAAACAGAAGACCTTTCAAGCACTAATGGCCGTTGTTAAACGGCTCTAAGTAGACAGATTCCCCCTTTTCCCCTATAACCCGCCCCAACGCCAACGGAGAAAAGGAGGGCGCAGTCATGGCGAAACCTAAAATCCGGCGGCGGCCCAATCCCGTCGCCCGGGCGCTCCGGCGGATCAGACCCAAGGTTGTGCCGTCCGCCAAGGCTTACCAAAGACGCGCCAAACACAAGAGCCGTCCCGATGATTATATTCGGGACGGCTCAATGCTTTTTTGGGTTATTCCCGCCGCTTCGCCTTTGCAATTACGGTGGTAATTACGGTTGGTGGAATTACGGCGGGTTCTTAAGTCGCTTCGTCCGCCTTACCTTTATCTTCGTGGCGGATAACGACACGCTTTAAAAGCGGCTTGTCGGAATGGCTGGCGTAAATCGCCAAATAGAGATCGCCTCCATCCTTTCGCAACCGTTGTGCCAAGTTAGTCAACAGCTCAGCACCTGCTACATCAATAAAGTTCATGCCATTGGCAACAATCAATAGATGCTTTTGCTCAGGATTCTTCTCAAAAAGTTTCTGTAATTGGTCAAGAGCATAAGTTATGGCACCAAAGAAGAGGGAGCCATCAATACGAATGATCTTGAATTGTGGACATTCAGGAAGACTGGGATTTGTATCAAACCGTCTACCGGGTAATGATGGGTCAGGAGTTCTCACAAGGATTTTGGGATGAGATGTTTTGTTCAAATAGATTACTAATGACAAGATCACACCAAAGAGGATGGCAAATTGCAGGTCTAAAAAGAGGGTTGACAAAAAGGTAACCAATAAAATTGCGGCTTCCGAACGGCTTGCCCGGATGATTTTTTTTACACGGCGAATATCGATCAAACCCCAGGCCACTAAAAATAATATGCCTGCCATAGCGGCATTTGGAAGGTATCTCGCCCATGGGGCCACGACTAACACAATAAAAATTAATAATCCGCCTGCAATGACAGCTGATATAGGTGTTTTACCTCCTGACTCATAATTCACACCACTTCGATTGAAAGAACCGCTAGCCACATAGGATGAGAAAAAACTACCTATTATATTGGCTAAACCCTGTCCTATAAACTCCTGATTGCCGTCTATCTGTTGGCCGGACATTGAAGCTAGGGACCGGCTAATGGATATCGTCTCAGTTAAGGCTAAAATAGTGACAGCAAAAGCGACAGGAGCCAATTCCATCATTATTTTTATTGAGAATATTGGGGCAGAAAGGGGTGGGAAGGTACTGGGTATTTCTTTGACTGTTATGATGTCTGTAACACCCTGTCCAAGGAAGTGATTGAATAAAACTGATGCCAAAGTTCCAGCTAACATAGAAACAATCATGTATGGAAAACGTGGAAAGAAACGTTTCACAAGCATTCCCGTCAAAAAGGTTACGCCTCCAACAATGACCACATAAACTTTGATCTCATCCCATTGTTCAAACAAGTGATGGAACACCTCATAAAAGCGTAAATTCCCAGGCATTGTTAAACCAAAAAAGTGCTTGATCTGTTTAGTTGCAATAAGAATCGCTACCCCAGACGTAAATCCAACAATGACAGAGTGGGAAATGAAGTTCACCAAAGCCCCTAAACGGGCCAGGCCCATGGTCAGCTCTATCACTCCCACTAAAAACGTAAGGGTTAAGGCATAAGTCACATATTTATGTGTTCCAGGCTCAGCAAAAACAATCAATGAAGATAATAATACGATAGAAACAGCTGTGGTAGGGCCAGACACCAAATGTTTGGATGATCCAAACAGGGCAGCAATGATAACAGGAATCATTGCGGTGTACAAACCATACTCAGCTGGCATTCCAGCTATTGTTGCAAAAGCAACACCCTGTGGAAGAACGATAATAGCCCCTGTCAGTCCTGCGATCAGGTCGCTTTTAAATGACCTCTTATTAATTTTTGGAATCCAGGATAGAAAAGGTAAAATCTGGTGTAAAATATTTTTCACGCAAACTCCAGTATATAGTTTATATTTTCAGGACTTCAGATATTAAAAATATCTTGCTGTTTAAATAAATAGGAGAAAATCTTAAATCATGCTGATGTGGTCATTGGGCCAATTTAATGGGATTGACTCTGGAAAACAAATTGAGTGCCTCAGGGACTTAAGTTTATCTTATCAACGCCTATGACCTTAAGAATCAACCGTCGTAGACCTTTAATCAGTGGATAAATCACCTTCACAAAATAAGGAATACCCATAAGTCGGTTCATACATCGATCAAAGAAGGATTGATGGGTCAGCCATTCATTCAACTTAACGATAACGTGATGCCCCTGATAAATCTTGTCATCAATCGTTAATATCATGCCCTGATTAATGTTATATCCCTTTTGGGCAAAGTTGTTCACAGCATCCATATATTCTCTGGCGTTACAGATCTTAATATCATAATGCTTTCGTAATTCCACATAAGTACTGTATTGTCGGCAAATTGGGCATTCTCCATCATAGTAGAGAACAATTTCTTTCATAATAGTTCGTTGAGTCAATATCCTGGATGTTTGTGCCTTAAGTAGTTTGTTTAAAATTACTTACATATTTGTGACAGTCCCCTTGATTTTTTGCCTTTTGATCTGAAAGGCCCATTTTAAGGAACCGATCCTATAATAAAGGTAATAACAAGTTCAATGGCACTTGACACAATGGCTTCTGCTCCAGCAACATAGATCATCCCGGGTACATCAATGAATCCATCTGGCACAATGATTGCAGCTGACATTCCTGTTGCAAAGCCCATTAGAACAACAAACCATAAGGGAATAGTTATATTGGCCGTCTTGAAATGAATCATGGGGGGAAGATTGATTTTTGGGAGCCTTAAAGCAAGTTTTCCCGTTTTTTCTTCAGCCTCCAAATTGAATAGTTTCCAGGAATCACTAAAGACAATTCCTCCAATGCCGTATGCACTGGATCACCTGCTGGGATCCTAAAATCCTTTAAATGGCTAGTAAATATAATAAAATAAACCGGAGAGAGGGGAAAAATATTAAAGTCGTTCATTGGATCTATTCATTTGACTTATTTCAGGCGATAGGATACATTATAAACAGATCCTTCAGAAACTGTTGCATTACCAGCATGTTGTAGGGGCGACCTGGCGGGTCGCCCCTACAACATGCTGGTATATAGAAAGTAGCGTTTTCACAATTAAGAGAAAAAGACTAATGCGACAGTTTCTGAAGTGTGTCCCTTCGATAAGCTCAGAGAACAATCTATAACCGGTAGGAACGTTCAATAAAATACTTTCTATAGGTTAAGTACTTATCAGCGTGTTCTTAAGACTATTCACTTTGTTTTCTAATCTTATTATTCCCCAAGAGCTTTGAATAGGTCTTTAACCTTGTCATCCTCTAACTGGGTGTTAAAAATCAGCTTATCAGGCAGGGTATGATTCACAATAGGGGCATCATCTTCTTTAGTTGCTTGCTTCACACGACTCATCAACCTGGAGTTCTTGTTTTCCTGTTCAGCCAGAAAAGATTCAGAGCCTGTTTTGGATGTTGAAGATTCTTCCCCAATTTTCTTTAATAGAAGGTCTAATTGATCTTGGGCTATACTGACATTAAAGATTAAGTTATCAGGTAGAGTGTGATTTACAACGGGTGTATCTTCTTGATCTTTTTCTTGTCTCACACGACTCATCAGCCTGGAACTTTTATTTTCCTGCTCATCAAGATAAGAGGATTCCTCTTTGTCAGCGTCTGGGCCTAATTCACCTATCTTTTCTAAAGTTGCAAACTGATCATCAGAGATTTCAAGATTGAATGACAGGGTCTCCGGCATGGTATGAGTTTCTATTGGTGGTGAGTCATCAATTTCTTGCTGTTTTTCCTGATTTGACTCCCGTGACGTCTTTTTCTCAGGCTCATTAAGAAATCCAAAGTCCTCGTCATCTAGCTCACTTTTAGTCCCATTGACTGAACCCTTGTTCGATGATTGTGAACCTGGTTCATCAAGAAGATCCAAAATATCAGCATCAAGTGTATCAACAGGTGATTGGGTATCTAAATGGCTTGTATCCATTGCCTCAATCGGTGGGTTGGACTCACTGATCTCGTCTCCTTCACCCTTTTCACCTTCAAAACCGACAATGTCAAAAAGTTTATTTAAATGGTCTTTATCTGCCTGACTCAATGGCATAGATTAAATCCTGGTCCTTAGATTGACAGTTATTCGAGAGGTTGGCCAAGCTCTTCTTCAATTTGTTTTATATTCTTGCGAAGATCGTCATAAATGTCTTTGGCGTTATTTAAAATGACAGTAGGCTTGTCTTTACTTGCCCTTCCCCCACCATAAAGCTTTCCCATAATCCTTCTAACTTTAACATATGTTTTACCTTTCCTCTCCAGGTTTTTATCCGATTCGGCTAATTTGTAGTTCAGAAGTCCCGCCAGGTAAAGTAAACCATCATAACCCCAGTTTTTATCCGTGTCGGGACCAATATTTCTGGTCCCGTCAAATGGCTCAGTACCATTTTGGGAATAGCCCAACGCTAAGCCGTAGTATTTGGCCGCTTTCCGATAAAATATCTGTTTCATGCTGGTAAAAACAGGTTTATCATAATGCTTGGCCATATCATTTGCTAACCAAGAGACTCTCAGAGAGAGTATCCCGCGTTTTAAAGTGGGTGATTGCCTTTTATCCATCAATTTGTAGCAATCTATAGCCAAAAGATAGCTCATAAGACCATGTTCAATATTTCTCACTTGATGATAGTTGATACCAGGATATAGCTGTTGGACCAATTTTTCACGTGTTAACTGGTGCTCAATAAGTTTTTCCCTTGATTTCCCCAGGGAATAAAAATCTTCATACAAGGCCGCGTAATAGCATTCAGGGCAAACCGATACGGAATAAATCATAGGGATGATGACACCAAACTTCTTATTGTCCTGATAGAGGCGTCTTAGATCATGGGTTAGTTTTCCTGCAATGAGGCGTCCACCCCCACTTCTTAAGTCTTCGCGATGAAATTCTGTCTGGCATAAAGGACATTCCATTGGGGTTTTAGAAAAAAAAGTAAAACTCGAAGCATGTTGTTGATCTTTACTCAATTCATCCATAGGTAACTCCAATCATACAATAGTATTATACGCTTAATAATATATCTTGTCAAGCAAATTTCTATTAGAAAGCATTATGCAGCCTTTTTCTGGGCATCACATAACGCCTAGTCTTGATTGCGCGTCCAAAATCATCGTATGTAATTTCATCTTTTGCAACATAATTTAACTTTTCATTGTAGTACTTAATACTCAGCAATCTATCTGCTGTTTTAGCGTTAGTTACTGCATATTCATAATTTGCATAGGCTGTTAAGCGACCTTTTTCGATATATTCATATCTTTGAATCTGTTGAGGTACAAGATAATAAACCTTGTAATAACCTTCCATGCGCTTCTCAATAGCTTTTCGAGCTTGCACTATCTCTTCAGGAGTCCCAAGGATTTCTTTTTCAAAGACGGACTCAATATGACTAAACTGGTTTCTGGAAAAAATACGCTTTTCACGAAAAAAACGTTCATAAGTGTTTTGTTTTTTTACTTTTTGCGATTTAGGCGTCTTATTCGAACAATTCAAAAGACTTAGAGAAAGTAAAAATATAAGAATAGATAATCGTTTCATATACATCTCAACAATTTTATTAATTTTGTCGGTATGAGTTTAAGTGGAATTAATATTTTTTATTTTATTAAACCATAAACACAAATACATCTATCATAAAACCCTTGAAATTACCTTGAAGATTGATTACATTTACTTCTGTCTTCAGGCTAGGAATCATAGGGTAAAAATAACTATCTCAAGAAATAAAACTATTCTCGAAAACATATAAATATATATGATAAAAGTCAATGAGCAATTCCTGCAGTATGATGAAAATACAAGTCTCCTAAACTTAAGGGATGCTATCAAACCAAATGCTGATATTATTATCTACAATGGTTTTCCTGTTCCAATCGATCAATCCGTCCATGACGGCGATGAAATTGTTTTTATAAAAAGAGGTGAAATCCCATCCCAAGAGGAATTAGAGACCCTTATGGTTTCACGTCACAGTCCGGGAGTTCATGAAAGAGTGAAGAAGAGTGTTGTGGGGATCGCTGGACAGGGTGGCTTAGGCTCAGCTGTTGCGATCGCCTTGGCTCGATTGGGTATTGGAACATTGGTTTTAGCCGATTTTGATATTGTGGAACCCAGTAATCTCAATCGCCAGCAGTATTTCGTTCACCAGATCGGTCAAACTAAGGTTCAAGCCATTGAGGAAAACATCAGGATGATCAATCCCTATGTCCATACAGAAATACATCATATCAAACTAGATGAAAAGAATGTCCCCCAGGTTTTTAAAGATGTTGACATTCTTGTAGAAGCTTTTGACAGACCTGAAATGAAGGGTATGCTTGTTAACAGCTTTTTTGAACACTTCCCGGATCGTTATATGGTCTGTGCGTCAGGTCTTGCCGGATACGGTGACGCTAATCTTATCCAATCCCAGGTCTTTGGTGAGCGTTTATATATTGTAGGAGATAGACATTCGGCAGCCAGTCCTGGACAAGGGTTAATGTCGCCTCGTGTTGGAGTGGTCGCTCATCATCAGGCTAATAAGGTCCTTCAAATTATTTTAGGAGAAAATCAGTGACTCTTACTATTAATGGGGAAAAGAAAAGCTTTGAGAAAACCTCACTCAATATAAGGAACCTACTGGAATTACTGGATTTACCATTGGATCATATTGCGGTAGAACTAAATCGTAGTATCATCCCAAAAAGCCAATTTGCTGAAACTCCATTAGCCGACGAAGATGTCATAGAAATCGTTCGCTTTGTTGGAGGAGGGAAATCAAGTCCCTCCGGCCAGTTAATCATTTAAGAATAAAAAAATAAGGAAAAAACAATGTCTGAATATAAAGATCCATTTATCATTGCAGGAAAAGAATTAAAATCCCGTCTGATTGTAGGGACAGGGAAATACAGGACATTTGAGGAGATGGAAAAGGCCCTTGAGATTTCAGGAGCTGATCTTGTGACAGTGTCCGTCCGAAGGGTTGACCTGAACGCAAAAAATAAAGAATCTCTCCTTCATTATATTGATCTGAAGAAATACCAGCTGCTGCCTAATACGGCTGGATGCTATACAGCGGAAGAAGCCATACGTTATGCCCGTCTGGGACGGGAAGCCGGGATGAGTGATCTCATAAAGCTAGAGGTGATAGGAAGCGAGAAAACACTATTCCCGGACAATGAGGCTACTCTAGAAGCCGCAAAAGTCTTGGTGAAAGAAGGTTTTACAGTGCTCCCCTATACATCCGACGACCCCATTATGGCTAAAAAGTTGGAGGACGCTGGATGCGCGGTGGTCATGCCCCTTGCGGCCCCCATTGGTTCAGGCCTGGGCATCCGAAATCCCTATAACATAAAAATCATCCTTGAAACGGTGAAAGTCCCTGTCATTGTGGATGCTGGGGTGGGTACGGCTTCTGATGCCTCGATCGCTATGGAGTTGGGCTGCGATGGAATCCTTATGAACACAGGGATCGCTGGTGCTGAAGATGCCGTTATGATGGCTGATGCCATGAAAATGGCTGTCAGGGCAGGCCGTCTTGCTTACTTAGCCGGAAGGATCCCTAAAAAGCTTTATGCAACAGCCAGTAGTCCGATTACTGGTATGCTTCATTAGTCCTGTAGAGACGCATTGCCATGCGTCTCTACAGATTACAGGTTTTATAAATCAGTTTGTTATGTAAACCATCATGGAATTACCTAAACTCTATCTGATTAGTGACCGCCTGGGATGCCAGAACCTTTACTCCACTGTGGAAGAATCCTTTAAAGGTGGTCTCAGGATGTTTCAACTCAGGGAGAAAGATTTATCATCCAGAGAGTTGCTTGAATTAGCCAGGGATTTTAGAGAGTTGTCCCATCGATTTAATGCTCTACTTATTATCAACGATCGTCTGGATATTGCTTTGGCTGTGGGAGCCGATGGGATCCATGTGGGTATCAATAGTATGCCTGTGCCCATCATTAAAAATACCCTTTCACGACTGAATCAGGATATGATGATTGGTTACTCAGCCCACTCATTGGATGAAGCCCTGAAAGTGATGACGTATGGAGTCGACTGGATCACCTATAGCCCGATATTTGATACGCCTTCCAAGAAGTCTTTTGGACCTCCCCAAGGGGTTGATTCCCTGATTGAAGTTATAAATCGAGTTGATATACCGGTATTTGCCCTGGGTGGGATTAAAGTTCACAATATAGAAAAGCTAAAACACACTGGGGTTCATGGGTTAGCAGTCATTTCTGAAATCATAAGCACTGATGACCCTATGGCCATGACTCAAAGGATTTTAGACGAACTGTCCCATATCTCTTGACTCTTCCCGTGTTTATTGGATTTGTATTATTGCTTTCTCTTGCTAAATAAAAAGGGGCGTGGTAAATACGGATTGATACTTTCGTAGGAGCAAACCTGTGTGTTTGCTCCATCCAGAGGAAGATAGACACGTCTATCCCTAGATCTTAAGATATTTACCACTCTCATTATTCATCCTGATATTAAAATATGATTGGCTTAAATCTTTTCAACGGAGGTAAATAAAAACGATTTATTTATCCACTTTTATTTTTCCATATAAATAGTTATCTTAAAACAACATTCTATCATTGAAAAATCAACTTTCTACCCTGAACTCTATAAATCATTTTATTCCCAATGGGATCAGAAAACATGGACTTCTTCAGCAAAATCTATTCAGATGAACGACTCCTTAAACCCATACCCAAGAAAGTAAATTACGTGATCCTGGCGTCCATTCTGTTGATATATGCTATTAATGTGCTTTTAAGAATCAATGAGCACCACTATCCTTTTTTTGACGATTATGCGTATTATAATGTGGTTTTCAAAATGGATGTTTTGGGAGGGATAGGAAAGTTTTGGCAGAATGTTTATAGTGGACATATTCAAAGTGGATGGCCTCCCCTCTATCTATTTTTCATCACACCATTTATAGAACCTGCAAGTGATTTCTTCAATGCAGCGGTCTATGTTAATGCATTTTTTGGCCTCATCATGATCCTCACAGTTTATTGGGCTGGAAAAACCCTGTTTAATCCGATCGTTGCGTTGATTTCTACTTTTCTTATTTCAATCAACCCTACAGTTCTTGAGAGGAGCGCTGTTTTAGCCCCTGAAAATCTCTTGATCCTTTTCTCAACATTAGGATTGGTCTTTTTTGTGAAAGGGTTTGATAAAAATAGATATTGGATATTAGGCCTTTTATTTTCTTATCTGGCCTTTATATCCAAGCCAAATGGGATCTTTTTGCCCACTGCCTTTACTTTAACCCTCTTTTTTTTAGCATTGTTTAAATGGAAGGTCTTAACTAAACGCTATTTATATATTAGTGTTATTTTAGGCTCTTTCGTTGTGTTCATTTTATTTCACACTAAATTGGAAGCATTGCTCCACTCGGAAGTGCTACAGTTCTTTACATGGAAAATAAATGGAACGGATAGTACGGAATACAATGCTCTAACAGGAATGGCCACCTATCCTGATGCTATGAGTTTTGTACGAGAGGACTTTTGGGGATTTATCCAGCGGATCGCATGGGGATTGATCCGCGAATTACATCGATACGCTGTGGGACTCTTTGTTTCAGTTGAATGGACTTATAAGTCCGTCTTTTCATTAAATCTTGGGATAATCATTGTTCCTTTTTTTATCTATTTGCTAGTCCATGAAAAAAACATATACATGAAATACTTTTTTGTGACATTCGCTCTTGTCATTTATCTGGGTTGTGTCCCTAGAGCCTCTGTCAATCACTCTACAGCACGATATAGTATTATGATAACCCCCGTCTTTTATTTCTATCTATCGCCTCTGCTCTATTCCTTTGCCCTGTGGATAAAGGAAAAATGGAGGATGTCTCCCAAAGTCTTTGTCCCAACAATCCTCTTGTTTAGTTTATTGATTAATGGAATTATCTATCACAAAAGTATTAAGCAGTTTTCATTTTTCCCTGACTTTAATCCAAATTACCAAAAAGCTTTGGATTGGCTAAAAAACAACACGAAAAAAGGCGATGGAGTCATTCATAATCCTAACAGCCAATACTTCTATAATTGGTACGTCCCATGGATTAGGGAAATTACTGTTAGCCCAACAATTGGCGGGAAGGATATACCATTTCCTCGACTCCTGAAACGTTTTAAGGAGTTTAACGTAAAATACATTACTATAAACGCAAGTGCTGTATCTCCTTATAACAAAAGTGAATACAGATATTTCCTGAGGGGCAGGATTATCAGGGAAAATGGCTATTTAAAAATCACTGATCTACCCTCACAAGTAGAGGTTGTTTTCCAGGACCACAGTCCGCCTAAGGAGATAATCATTCTAAAAATCAAGGACTAATGATTATTCAACAATTTGATAGTGACAAACCAATAAGTGACGGGTTTATCCAATCGCTTGTAGGGGCAGGTTTAAAACCTGCCCCTACAAGCGATTATCACTACCAACAAGTTAACTTAATCTTTAAAGGATTCTCTAATAGAGTCAGGAGTTACTATGGAACATCAAACAAACCTGTCATCCCATAAAAAACTGACGGTTATCATCCCGGTCTTTAACGAACAAACAACCATTGAAAGTCTCATTAATCACGTCCTGGCAGTCGATTGTATTGAGTTAGAGGTGATTGTTGTCGATGATTTTTCTACGGATGCTACACGAGAAATCCTGGAACAGATCATTAAGCCAAAAGTCTCCAGGATCATTTATCACGATACAAATCAAGGAAAGGGAGCCGCAATACGTAGCGGCATTCAAAGTGCCACAGGGGATTTCCTGATTTTTCAGGATGCCGACCTGGAATACAATCCTCAAGAATACCCTGTATTACTGTCTCCCCTCCTTGAAGACTTAGCCGATGTAGTTTATGGATCAAGGTTTTTGACCACCCAGGAACACAGGGTTCTTTACTACTGGCATTCTGTAGGCAACCGCTTTCTTACCTTCCTTTCCAACATCTTTTCCAACCTCAATCTGACAGATATGGAGACCTGTTACAAGGTTTTCCGTATGGATGTTATAAAACAAATAAACATTGAAGAAAATCACTTTGGAATGGAGCCGGAAATAACAGCCAAGATTTCAAAGATCCCGGATATACGGATCTATGAAGTGGGTATTTCCTATCATGGCAGAACTTACAAGGAAGGGAAGAAGATTAACTGGAAGGATGGGCTAAAAGCTATTTGGTGTATCCTTAAGTACAATCTATTTAGATAATAGGTAGTGATAATTGCCTGTAGGGGCTGGTTTTAAACCTGCCCCTACAGGCAATTGGATGGAGCTAACCTATAGCAGTACATAGAGTTATTCATTTATCAGGCCGGGTTGACCCGTACTTTCTAAAACCCCCTGCCAAAGACTGCCATGAGGATTGATCTGCTTACGTTTGGAGGTAACAAGTTCAATGGGGACGTGTACGAAAATATTATTCCATACGCCGATCACCATATTGGTTTTACCTGCCATAGCAGCGTGAACGGCGTTCTGAGCCAACACGCCGCAGAATACTGTATCATTGGGATTCGCTCTGACGCTTCGTATGATGTAGCTTGGGTCAATATATTTCAGGTTGATTTCATACTGGATTGATTTAAAATAGTCTTTGATACGGTTTTTGAGGTAGATCCCAATGTCACCTAGTTTCACGTTTCCTGATGGATCTTTGTTGCCCTCTTCCTGAAAGTATTTCTGTCCAGCCCCTTCAGCAACAACAATGACAGCATGGGATTTCTGATCCAATCGCTGTTGCAGGACTTTAAACAGTCCACGATCCCCTTCCAGATCAAAATCAACTTCTGGAATCAATACAAAGTTCACTTCTTTAAAGGCCAATGCGGCATTTGCCGCTATAAACCCTGAGTGACGCCCCATTAGCTTGACCAATCCAATCCCATTGGGTGCACCCGCCGCCTCGGCGTGAGCACTTTCAATGGACTGGACTGCCGCCGAAAAGGCTGTCTCAAAACCAAAGCTTTTAGCCAGATAGGATATATCATTATCTATTGTTTTAGGAATCCCTAAGACACTGATCTTCAGGCCTCTTTTTAGAATCTCCTGAGAGATTTGATGACCCCCACGTAAAGTTCCATCTCCTCCAATCGTGAACAATATATTGACTTTTAGTTCTTCCAACCGGTCAACTATCGAATCGATTGGTTGGCTTCCCCTTGAGGAACTGAGAAATGAACCTCCTAAAGTGTGAATCCCTTTAACAATCTCAGGAGTGAGGGATACAGGCTCTATATTCCATTTCTTATTAAGGCCTTTATAACCGTATCGTATCCCCAAAATCTCTTTGACCCCATAAACATAATACAACTGCATCACCAATGAGCGGATCACATTATTAATGCCAGGACATAGGCCTCCACAACTCACAATAGCCGCCCGACAAGACTTGGGATCAAAGTATATTTGCTCTCTAGCCCCGGCTCTCTCAAAAGCAGGGGGGGCATTCCCGTCTTCTATTGATTTCAGGAGTTCCTCTGGGAATACATTGTAGAGAACCCGTTGGTCATCATTAATAAAACGGTTCGACTGGATTGGAGACCTTAGAGTGGCTTCACCCAGATGATCGATCCTAGTATCCATTGTATGAGCCATAAATCATCCTAATCGACGGGTCTGTACGTCAACGCGTTTTTGAGTTTATAAAGATCGTCATCCTTTGGAACCGTTCTCACCTTTGTGGTTAATGTTTTTGGGTCTATTAAGTCCCCAAAAGGGATTCCTATCACAGAAAAGTTCTCCACAACACTCACCATATGTCCAATGTTCCCTTCAGAAAACAACTTATAAGAGCCATGTCCCAACATACTGCCCAAAACAACATCATAACTAATAGGTGGGGCTGTCCGTGTCTCATAACCAATTTGCTTGAAGTTTATTTTAACGTTCTCACCTGTTCTATTATAATACAGCTTTTGAACACCTTCTGCTATGACCTTCCCTATTTCAGCCTTCCCTAAAATCGTATGACCAAAGCTATCTTTCTCTGTAGGACGGAGAAAATCAGGAAGCCGATCCGCTAACCCTTCAGCCAAACAGATGACCCCATAAGGTCGCTTTCGTTTTTCCCTGGTAATAATGGTATCCACAATATCTTTGCAAATCTCATCAATATCAAGATCACCTTCAGGAGGAAGATCTTCAACGGCTATCATTTTAATCGCCTCTCCAGCAATACCTGCCGCATAAGTAAGCCATCCTGCCTTTCTACCCATGATTTCGGCAATAAAAAAACTGCTGGTCGATTTGGCGTCGGACTGGAGATTGAGTAGGGTCTTTTGGGCTACATCTACGCTGGTCCAATACCCAAAGGTCCAGGGGATGCCAAAATAGTCGTTATCAATGGTTTTAGGAATGTGGATAGCCGGCATACCACTTGTGTTCATCAAGTTAGCTGTTCTAAGGGTGTCATCTCCCCCTATGGAGATCAACAGGCCAATATCCAGCCATTCAAAAGCATCTAAAACGTTTTGTATTTTCCTTGTCTTGATTGGGTCATTAAGATCATTAGGGGTTTTTACGTCTTTTCCAGGATTAGCGCGGGCGGTTTGAATACATATCCCTCTTCTATTGCGGATTTCACCAATATACGTGTCAAAAACCGTGTAGTGTTCACCTTCCACAAGTTGAGGATCGCTCTTGTCAAAATCAATCAAGTTCTTATAGCCCCCCATAAAACCAAGAACCGGGATGCCGGCGTCTATAAAACTTAGGGCGGCAGAAGATATAACAGCATTCGCCGCGGGTGCAGGCCCTCCTGAAAAGATAATCCCGGCTTTACTTCTTCCCTTTAACAGGCTAGCATTTGACATTAACATTCTCCTAATAAATATATCTATAGATTCAATATCTATGAGTGCTTTGGATTTTCATATATATTAATAAATTAAATGTTTACTTCGTGTGTCTAAAAACTTATTGAGTGCACCCATCCAGCTATCTTCAATATAATAAATATCCTGGCTTGTGTCCAAACTTTTTCTAATATTCTGATCCCCTATAAGAAGGTCTATCGGGAGTTTTTCATATTCATATTCATAAGGAGGCTGTTTCCATGCAAAATCTTGGGGATAGAGAGTCTTAATTCCCTGTATGATAGATAGACCTGTAAGATAGGGTCTAAATATCCGACGATCCGTTACATGGATTTGCAAACCACCGCAATGTTCACCCTGGAACTTGTGGAAGGTGGGTTCAAAAGAGAGAGGCCTGAAGTGGACCCCTGGAAGTTTGTAAGGCCTTAGGAAATCAACAAGTTCATGAGGATTAATATAGGGTGCACCAAAGATTTCAAAGGGTCGAGTGGTTCCTCTTCCTTCTGATACTAATGTTCCCTCGAATAAAACCATCCCAGGATAGACCAGCGCAGTGTCTGAAGTAGGCATATTTGGAGACGGGAGAACCCACGGTAGTTGTGTCTCTTCAAAAGACATATTTCTTTTGTAAGAGGCCATTTCAATCACTTCCAGATCACATCCGATCTCATAGTCACGATTGAAGAGGAGTGCCAGCTCTCCAACTGTCATCCCATGCCTCATTGGAATAGGGTAGAACCCCACAAAGGACTTGAACTCAGTATCCAGGATGTTACCTTCCACTGTATTGGCGTCTATAGGGTTTGGACGGTCCAACACAATAACTTTCGTCTTAAAATCCCTACAAGCCTTCATTGTAAGAGCCATCGTATAAATAAATGTATAAACTCTGGTCCCAACGTCTTGTAGATCAATGATCAGAATATCTATATCCTTAAGCATCTCTTCTGTGGGAGTTCTGGTCTCGCTGTACAGGCTGTAGACGGGTAATTGACTTTTTGAGTCCAGTCCATGAGCCGATTCAATCATGTTATCCTGCTTCTCACCCCTGAATCCATGCTGGGGGGCAAAGATTGTTGTTAGGTGGACACCGTGATGAAGAAGCAAGTCGATAATATGTTCGTATTTCTCATTGACTGAAGCAGGGTGACAGAGTACAGCGACTCGATTTCCCTTGAGTAGAGAAAGCTTTTCATTAATGAATCGATTTAATCCTGTTCGAGTCATATTATACACTATCCTGATCTTCAGTTTTACTGAACTATTACCGTGACAATATAATAGAATGTCGAAAAGATTCAAAGTAAATTAATTGATCGGGTTGAGGTCAGAAGTCTTAGAATGTGAGAAGCTGACTATAGTTTTTAAGCCAGGATTCATGATGGCGATAATTTGGACATACAGACTGGACCAGCTCCCAGAATTCGGGAGAGTGGTTTAACTCCTTCAGGTGGGCCAGCTCATGGATAATAATATAATCAAGAACTTCCGGAGGGGCCATGATGAGTCTCCAGTTGAAATTGAGATTTTTAAGGCTGGAACAACTTCCCCATCGGGTCTTTTGGTTCTTGATGGTTATTTTATTAAACTGAACACCAATTTTCTCGCTATAATATTCCACCCGATGGTGAATAATTTCCTTTGCCTGATTCTTGTACCAGCCGGTGAGAAGATTCCGAATGATGGCTTGAGGGTTGTCCAATTGATTTAGGGATGTAAAATTAAGGTAAATTGCCTTGTTTTCAAAGAAAATCCCTTTGGGATTCAGACTTTCATCACATCGAAGACTCCATTTTTTACCCAAAAATAATATTCTATTGCCCTCCACAATGGGCCTGAATTGATTATACTCCGCTATTTCATAAATGATCTTGATTTTACCTAGAATCCAGACAGAATGGTCTTTGAGAAGTCTTTTCGCTTTGGATGGACTAATTTTCTTGGGCGTGACAATCTCCAGGCCTCTATCTCGACTTATGACCAGACGCATAAACTTTGCTCTATTACTGATCCGTACGGAATAGGGGACGATGTGACTATCCAATTGAATCTCATAACTTTTAGTGGCCATAGATTTACCGTATTTCAAGGGATATGCAGCTAAATACTAATTAGTTTCCCGGTATATTAAGTATGTTAACCCGCTAAATGAAGATTTCAATGAAATTATTTTAATAATGATTTCTTATGTCCCACAAACATTCTTGACTTCCTGATGCGATATGATGTGTTTAGTTTTCATAAATTCCATTATATTATACTTGACAATGTCCGGCTAATCTTACTATCTTAAAAAGTCAAGAGGATCATCAGTATGTTCAAGCTCATATTGCTCATCGTACTTTTAGTTATCGTCGCGTTTTTTTCTGCTGAGAATTCCGACAAAACTGTCCATCTATCTATATTTAATTATTCCCTTGGAGACCTACACGCTGTTGTTCTTATCTTTATCTCTGTGATATTAGGTATTTTACTTACCCTCCCAATAGTGATCAAACAAAGATATTTCTATTATAAAAAAATACGCCACCAATCCAAAGAGTGCAAAAACCTTAAAAAGGAAGTGAAGAAACTCACGTCGGATCAGCCCAAACTCTTGACACATGATAACCACCCATCCACTTAATTTGTTTAGACATTGCCATAGAACAGTTATTTTATTAGTTTCTTGTCTTATAAACCTAAGTTTTCTTGGTAGTGATAAACTAGTTACTGACGGATTTATCTAACTACCTGTAGAGACGCGAT
>ENA-ORDP01000768-ORDP01000768.1-marine-sediment-metagenome-genome-assembly--contig:-NODE-768-length-19436-cov-8.874413_pt1 | contig 19436 bp, 10 predicted proteins | sample MGYA00248627_ERZ508539 | MGnify/ENA primary metagenome ERZ508539 (study PRJEB26208, sample SAMN05571518) | marine sediment metagenome | biome: deep sea; feature: Hydrothermal vent; material... | reverse complement strand
GCCCTCGTCGTTCAACGGATAGGACGCTAGCTTGCGGAGCTGGTAATGTAGGTTCGATTCCTGCCGGGGGCACATTCAGAAACTTTTCGCGCCGAAGGCGCGAGGGAGAGGCGTACTAACAAAACTGTCCTGCACACGCTATCAAAATATAGTAAACTTATATTATGTTCTCGCAAACACCAACTGGGTCCGCTGCACCAAGCACATTTACAAACACACCACCTCCGCTACACAAACACACCGCTCTAAAGAGAACGGCTGTCGCCATCGGCGCAATCCTTGTGGCAGGAGTGCTTGTGCTTATAACACTCAACATACTTGGTTCAACTGTCGCCAGTGACAGCGCACAGCGCGCGCACCCCGAGCTATCCCTTCCCACTGTTCATATCGCCGACAGCGATAACGCATACTTTGCTATGCAGCAGGCGGCGGCGCAAATAAAAATTCTCTCCTCAACAACAATTTCCGCCGCAGAAAAGTCTACGGCATCCTCAGCTCTTTACAGCGCTCTTTTAATCGCGGGTTCAAAAAAATACTTTCAAGATCCCGCCGCAACAAACCCGAACCTGATAACGATAGCGACACACTTACCTCCGCTATATGACTACAGGGCATCATTCTCTGCAAACAATATCTATGCCGAACAACTTGCACATTCGGACAAGGGCGCATCGGCGCTTCAACAAGCAGTGCGCGGAGTCTTGATTGGCAATAAAATGACCACTTCCTATGCAGATATAATTGAATATCTTTTCGGCTTAGATGCACAACAAAAAGGTCTCGCAACCATTATGAATATTGCTACATCCACGCCTATCTCCTCGCATAATCTTTTAATAGCGGCTTCTACACTCAACAATGCGTACATATCACTTGTGGCAAGTGGCACGCCCGCTACAGCGCTGAAACTTGAGTGGTATTCCTCTAGAAACACGCTCTCTTCACTAACCGCGAGAGGTGTAAATTATTTAATGAGCGCCGGTATGTTTAACAGTCTTCTAGGTAATAGCTCCTTATTCTGGCTACATACTGCGCTGCGTATCGCACCATCTTTTTATTGGCACCCAAATGATACTGTTGAAAATAGTGCGCGCATTACAAACGCAGAGCTAGCTACTGTGCATACTTCTTGTGCGACACTTGGTTCTTCTCCAACAACACCCTTGGTTTTTACACCAAAAAATCATTTCCTTTGGGTGTTTACACCAAACCTCGTTGGTAAATTGATGAGCAATATTGTTTCCAGTACACCCATACAACCAAAAATCACTTTTGACTGGTGCACGGTTAAAATGAATTATTCAGCAGCTAGACTCACCCTTGCTCTAAGGGCATACCAGCAAGACCACAAGTCCTTCCCTAATTCTCTTTCAGAACTTATACCAAATTACTTACACGCCATTCCGAATGGTCCATACAGTGGCAAACCGTTTGGATACATCAACCAACAAGACGGCGGCGCGAGCATATATTCGGTTGGGCGAACACACGGCACTGCCGGACGCACATATTTCTCACTTGGCACAGAAACATCTTCCTCGTCTCCATCTAACGCAATTTGACACACGGGGGGCGCCGTTCACGGCGCCCCCCGTGTGTAAGCGCTCCCCATCTAGTGAATATATTATTCCCTCCGGAGTACAATTTATAAAAATGCCGCACTCGGTGTTTGTTGCCAGCCGTATCACCTCAAAAGCTCTGTCAGTCTCGCGCGTACTCCTATCTAATCGTAATAGATAAGTGCGCAGGATTACTTTTAATAGAACCTGTTGCGCCATAGTTATTGATTGCCTGAAGTGTGAATGTGTAAGTTCCGGCGACAGTTGGTGTTCCTTTTATTGTTGTCGTACCAAGGGTGAGTCCGTGTGGAAGAGCGCCGCCCACCACTGCGAGAGTAGTTGTTCCCTGTGCAGGAGATGCTAAAACTGGCGCGTTATAAACCGAACCGACAGTACCCACTGGCAAAGTAGATACCATTTTTACGAAATGAAAAACGGTAACACGGTTGTTACCACCATCAGCAACAAAAAGGCGTTGGTTGGTTGAATCATAAGAAACACCTAATGGATACTCCATTCCGTTTTGGGTTGTTGTACTGATAAAGGTATCAAAGCTTGGTTGTCCAAGAACGAATGACGCCCTTTCACCGTTTGTGATGGTGGCGGGCGCGACATTATAAGTGAGGATACGACTGTTTTCTGGTGTACCAACAAAAAGGCGTTGGTTTATGCTGTCATAGGAAAGGATCATCGGGTGCCACAAACCATCCGCTGGAGATATTCCGCTCCGAGGAGTCACGCTATTGGATGTAGTAAAGTTCGGCTGTCCAAGAACGAATGACGCTTTTTCACCGTTTGTTATAGTTGAGGGCGCGACATTAAAAACAAGAGTACGATGGCCGCCACTGTCGGTAACAAAAAGGCGTTGGTTGGTGGAATCATAGGAAACACCGCTGGGACTCATCCTGCTTGAAGCGATTGTATAGGCAGCTGTATCAAAGTTTGGCTGCCCGAGAACAAAGGATGCCTTTTCACCATTTGTTATGGTTGAGGGCGCGACATTAAAAACAAGAACACGGTTGTTGTCCCCATCAGCAACAAAAAGGCGCTTGTTTACGGGGTCATAAGAAACACCTGACGGATACCGCATACCGCTTTGAGTAGTTGCGGTTGTGCTGGAAGTAAAATTCGTCTGTCCAAGAACAAAGGCGGCATTGGGAACGGTCGGAATTGTTGTGGGAGTTGTTGTGGGGGCGTTTAAAACAACAGGGTTTTTGTTGGTTACCTTATTTGTGTAATTTATATGACTTACTTCCAAAAGCACCAGAAACAAAAGTGCCAGAAGGACAACAAACAAAATCAGCCACAAATACTTTTTATTTTTTAATAATTCCATTTTATTAGCCATCTTAATCTGATTATTCTACCATGATTATTCTACCATTAGAATAGTTGCGCTTTAGAACAACTAAAGTATAACTCTCACATAGGCGCGCAACTTTCATACGGTATGCAATCCTTTTCCATTTTTTCCTGCCCTCATAGCTCAACGGATAGAGTGTGAGTTTCCGGAACTTAAGATCGAGGTTCGATTCCTCGTGGGGGCACCAAAACCTAAACTTGTTTTATTAAAAAAACGCCGGAAAATAAAAGGGGCATCACCGTTTCTGATGATACCCCCTTGCTCGCTTATATTACAGCTTGACGATGTTGTAGAGTTTCTTCTCCTGCCGGAGGCGAAGCTCTGCGTACAGCTGCGGATTTCGCATTGCCAGAATCTGCAGGGCTGAAAGAACTGCATTTCTTGGATCTAAAATTGTCGCAACCGGCACCGCGCTCGGTGCCCGAAGAGACGACCACACATCCTCGGGAAACTCCCGCACTGTCGCCGGTACCGTAATCACCGGTACCGTACACTGCGCCGACAGTGTCGGCCCAGCCCCATTACTTCTTCCGCAAAAAACAATAACAACGGAGTCAGGGACTTCTTGAACTAGCTCCCCGATTTTTTCGCACGCGCGAATCGGCTCCTTGTGGAGGGAGCAAGTTACGACCTGCACCTCACAAACACGACGCGTGTCGTACGCCGAAAGAGCTTCCATAAACGGCGTGAGGTCATCTCCTTCTGAAGCACGCCAGAGAATAACTTGCTGCCGCGGCAGGTTGAAGTTTCCGGTCAGCTCCGCTACTATTTTGTACTTCTCGGTAACGGCATTGAGACCAGCGCCCTCGCGGTAAAGCTGCTTGTCAATATACTTCCCGTCGTCAAGTACCCTCCACGAGTCATTGTCAATCACATCCGCAAGTCGCAACTCGCGGCTTGCGTTCATCCCAAACTCAACCTTAAAGTCCACCAACCGTTTCCCAACCAACTGCCACGCCTTTTCTAGGATGAGAAAGGCCTTGATGGCAATTTCGCCGACACGGTCAATTTCCTCCGGTGATTCACACAGTGGAAATTCACGGAGAACAAGGAATGGTTTTTGCTGGTGGAGTGGCTTATCTGGCAGATATAACGCGGCACAACCCCCGTCAAAATTCAGAAGAGGGTCGTCCACCGGAATGTCAATATCCATCCACTTCTTCCCCGATGTTTTTAGAAAGAACTCCAGCACCAATTTCGTAAAAAGATGCCCTTTCTTAATTTCCGGGTGGCGCTTGAGAAACGAGCCGTGCGCTTCGCGCCGCACGACCACCTCATACGAAATCATGTTGCACATCTCGGAAAGAAAGTGCGTTTCGTCTACTTCTTTGACAAATGCGACCGGTATACCGCATGCCTTGAGAAGACGAAACACATTTGAGGTGGTCCTGCTTGAAAGGGCGCCCTTGCCGCTAATGATGTCGTGTTTGGCGCCATCGCCGGCAGTCAGATCATTTTTGGACTCAATGATTATATGCCCCGGTATTTCTGCAGCAAAGACCCTCTTCGTTTTCCCTTCTACTAACAATTTCCCATTCGTCTTCATTTGCGTTCTCCTTTCTACTTAGATTAAGTTTAATGTTTCCGTCGTTTTGCTACCAATGTCGCTTCCTTCCTCCATTTATGCAATTATAAAAGAACATCTTGACAAGGTGTCAGTCTACCAGCTTATTGTCTTTTTTCAACGGTTCCATCAATTTTTTCATTCCACACGAAAATGGCTCGGCAGGATTGGTGTGGGGAGTGCGCCGAGCTGTCCCGAGCGATGTTTCAGAAACCAAGCCGCGAGCGAAGCTCGCGGCTTGGTTTCTGGGCATGCCGCTCGCTGCGCTCGCGGCTCGGCGACAGTGTATGCCGCTCGCTTCGCTCGCGACATACTAGGCACCCACAGTGAAGTTAAATCTCATCCCAGTCTCCTGCGAGGCCGGAAGATTGTGTGTAGTTTATTACCGTACCTTCAAAAAAATTACTCTTGTCTCCTGCGAGGTCTTGCAGTCTTTCCAGGTGTTTGTAGGGATTTTCTGTCGCGTCCGGATAAGGTGGTTTTATGCCCACTCTTTTCATTCGTTCATTCGCAAGCCAGTGGGTATAGTGTTCTGTCGTCTCACTGTTTATTCCGGGTATGCTGTTTCCTAAAATATGATTGCTCCACTTAATCTCTTGCTCCACTGCTGTTTTTGTCATTTCAATAACCACTTCTTCATCGTAGACATCAGGAGATTCTTTTTTAATTTCATTGATTATATTCGCAAACAAAATAACATGCGTGAGCTCATCGCGCCGTATGTACGCTATCATTCGTCCGCTTGCTTGCATTTTTGTTTGGTCAACCAGTGAGTCAAAAAACGCAAACCCATTGTAGAAATAGAGCGACTCAAGGATATAGTTCGCGACTATAGTGCGAAAGAAATTTTTGTCGGTAGGCGCGTCTTTGAAATCTTGGTATATTTGTCCGATATATTTGTTTCTTTCAAGAAGAACCGCGTCGTTTTTCCAGAAATAGTAAATTTCACTGCGCTCTTTAGACTCCACTACCGTTTCTAGGATTGTCGCGTACGATTGCGAGTGAATCGCCTCTTGATAGGCCTGTATCGCAAGTATCAGATTTACTTCCGGTGCCGTAATATAATCTGAGATATTTGGTAGATTGACGGTCTGAATTGAGTCCAGAAATATAAGAAATGACAAGATGCCCTTGTATGCTCTTTGTTCGTCATCACTAAGCTCGTTTTTAAACGATCGCGCATCTTCTTTGAGTCCGGCTACTTTTTCCGGTATCCAGAAATTACCTATCATTATGGGATAGAGCTTTTTTGCCCAGACATATTTACTGTCGTTGAGCTGAAAAAGACCCGTGGTCGCACCTTTTATGATGGTTCGGTTTAGTACTGAATCATCTCCATCAGGATTAAAGAGTAGGTTTTTTTGCATTTTTGTCATACGCTTTTTATTATCTAGCTTTTAATAAAGTTACCCCTATCCGCTGCAGCTCACGCACACATTTTCCTCACTGCCATTTCCAACAGAACCGGCATCGGCAGACAAACTGCGGACATAATAGATTGTTTTGATTTTCTTTCTCCACGCTTGGAAATAATATTCAAACAAATCTTTTGGTTTTGTTTTTGCAGGATCAATCATCCACTCAAAACTAATCGCTTGGTCTACCCACGGATATATTGTCGCAATCATATCTATGACATCTTTCATATCCATATGTATGTATTCCTTGTAAAAGGCAAAATTTTCCGGGTTTAGTTTTGGCGCAACTCGTACCGTCGGTGCCGAGAGGTTTGTTTCAACAAAATATCGTTTATAAATCGGCAGTAGTGCCGCCGTGGTCCCCACCACCCCTGCCGTTGAAGTGTTTGGCGCCGGCGCGGTGTGATACGCAAAGCGAACGCCGCTTTCTTTCATATCATCTATTAGCTTTCCCCATGCCAATCCTCTTTTCGTGTTCTTATTATACCAATCCTTTGTCTTTCCAAGAATTTTCCCCTTGCTATATTCGCTCCCCTCAAACAGTTCGTATGCACCACGCTCTTTCGCAAGTGCAATGCTGCTTTTATAGGTATGAAAGGCGTACATTTCAAACAATGTCTGAACCTCATCTCTTGCTTTTTGCTCTTCATAATTAAAATGGTTCGTCGCCAAGTACTCTGCAAGACCCAAATAGCCAATTCCTATGGAACGATACTTCCCTGCCGTGCGCTCAGCTTCTTTAATAGGATACAGGTTCAGAGAGATAACATTATCAAGCGCACGCATCATAACCGGAAAAACTTTTGCGATAGTTTTTTCATCATTCACTTTCGCAATATTTATTGACGCCAAATTACACACCACCGTATCACCGGGGCTATAGGTTATTTTTATCTTTCCATCTTCCAGTGTTTCTTCTATAAATTTTGTCGGACTTGTGTTTTGACATATCTCCGTACAAAGCTGTGTTGAATATATATTTCCAGCGTGCGCATTCGCATTTGCACTATTTACCGTGTCTCTGAAAAAAATATAGGGCATCCCTGTTTCCACGACTGTTCTCAAATGCTTCACAAACAGTTCTTTTGCATTCACGGTCTTTTTATTTATGAGCTTTTTACTTTTCTCTAACTTTTCATAGTAGGTTTCAAAATCCTTGTTAAACAAATCTTGTAATCGCTGCCCATACACGCTCTCAATTTCATGTGGATCAAACAGTGTCCACTCGCCACCTTCTTGTACACGCTTCATAAATAAATCCGGAACTGATATCGCTGGAAATATGTCGTAGGATTTGTTTCTAATGTCACCTGTTTCTGTTTGCAGATCAAGAAAATCATAAATATCGCGGTGCCACATATCAAGGGTTACCGATATCGCTCCAATTCTTGAACCAAGCTGATTTACCGCCACCGCAGTTGCGTTTATTATTTTTATCCATGGATTTACTCCACCGGCAATACCTCGCACGCCGCGGATAGACCCTCCTCGTGGCCGTATGTTGCCAAGATACACGCCAACACCCCCACCGAATTTTGATATTTGCGCCATATTCTCAACCGCGTGATAAATAGCTCTTAAATCGTCATCTACATTTAGTTTGAAACAGCTGGAAAGCTGGTGATAGTTTGTCCTGCTATTAAGTAGTGTCGGCGTGGGGAGCGAAATATATTGCTGTGATATGTATTCATAGAGAGTGAATGCGTACGCCAATCTGTTCTCATCTTTTTCCGGAATTGCCAGGAACAAAGCCACTGACATATACATCTCTTGTGGAAGCTCTCTGATAAAACCGTTTGGGTTTAGGAGGTATCTTTTTGCAAAAGATAACACGGTAGTATATTCATAGTCATCATCTGTCTTTAAGCTCAACAGCTTCCCCGCTTTTAAAATATCCTCATTGGAATAGTATGTATAAAAATCTCTGTAATACAACCCCTCTTTAATATAACTATCAAAAAGTGTTTTGTAGCTTTCCGGAGTATATATTTCAGCGATAGTAATTTTTCTGTTTCGGGAGGCCTGTTTGTATAAGTTTGCCAAAAAAATACGCGCCGCAAGGTGTTGCCACGCAATGTTTGTTGTGGAAATAAGGTCAACTGCGGTTTTTACCAAGAGTCTGTTTATATCTTTACTGTGCATCTCCGGCACAAGATTCTTTTTGAAAGCATCAATGAAGTCATTAAAACGACACTGTTTTTTGTATCCCTTTGCTGCACGATTAAATACTTTTTCTATTTTTGATAAAGCAAATTTTTCTTTTTTCCCATTTGACTTGATTACCGTGAGTGAGCGTTCCTCAAATAATTTCTCAAGCGATTCTTGTTGTTCCTTTCGCATCTGTGCGTGCGCCTGCCTATAAACAATGAAGGTCTTTGCTACCTCAAAAAAGTCATACTCCATTAGAGACTTTTCAACAATGTCCTGAACATGCTCAACGGTGGGCGCGTTATAAGCGGCGGAGTATATTTTACTAAGCTTCTCAACGACATCCTTGGTAACCGCTTCAAGAGCTGCTTCTTCTATTTGTTTTCCACCCGCTACAAACGCTTTTTTTATAGCGTTTAAGATTTTCTTTTCATCAAATGGCATAGTCGTGCCGTCGCGCTTTATAATGGTGTGTATCATAGATAAAATTTGTACCTCTCAAAAACACGAGAAATCTAACCTTCTCTTGTTTAAGAGAGTTTGCTTATTGTAGCACGACCGTTTTGGGTGGTAGTTTGTGCTACAATCGCTCTATTATGCCTGTGCAGAAAGAAGCGACAGTGCTCTCGCTCCACTCGAGTAATCGCTCGACTAAAACCATTTCCTTTAAATTTTTATACTCCTTTCCGCCGATAGGCAAAAAGGGCGGAAAAGAACAGTTTTGTGGTCAAGTTTTTCTTATAGTTACGAACGCTCTACTAGGATTTTTGAGATAAGGGTTGGTATAATTTGGTATAATAATAGGTACTCATTTTGCCCAATGGTATGTATACATTAAAAATATCTTGTAAACTCTATATCTTCGTGCCATCTTGTGGCACGAAGGAGAACAAAATTACTGCGCGATTCTATTCAAAAATATTTATTCATATATTAAGAAGCCCTGTGTATAAATTGACGCGCCCCTAATCGCGCCAGAGTATGTATGCTACGCAAAAAAGAAAATGGAGTTTGGGAAGATATTCAGATAATTCTTCAGCATCCGAAGTTTAGGCCTTTGCGACACTTGTTTGCACTTTGGATTATTTTTACACTAATTGCCGGTGGGTATTGGGCGTACACGCTTATGAATGCGGGAGTGTCTCACGCAGCAACTTTTGCTGATAACACTCAAACTGAATTTAATACTGGTACATATTCTGATACTCAATGGAACACGACGAACAATTGGGTGGATTTGACCGCAACTGGTGAAACTAATGGTTCTGGTAGTTATACTTCTCTTATTAAAGATTCCGGCGGTGACTCAACTTGGAACTCAATCGCTTGGACACCGGAGCGACCTACTGGTAAAGAACTGCCCAACAACGCTGTATCAGAAACAGCTTACGCAACAGGCAATGCCAATATGACAGGTAATGTTTTGTTGATGCATATGAATGAAGCAAGTGGGATTATCGCTGATACTTCAGGACAAGGCAACAACGGTACTGCAAATAGTGGAGTGACGTACGGCACTATAGGAGAGTTTAATACCGCGCTTAGTTTTAATGGGACAAGTGGTTCTGTAGATGTAACCGGACTAACATCAACAGCAAAAAATTATACTTTTTCATTTTGGGTAAATAGTGCCGTGGCAAATAGTCAATGGAAATACTTAGCTGATATTCAAACAGGTAGACTTATATTGGCATGGAATGGAAATACTGCTGGAAAATTATCTTTTCATGATAGTTCTTCTTGGTATGATTTTGGTACAAACGCTATAAATGATGGAGCTTGGCACAATGTTGTGTTTGTGTTTAGTGGAACATCTGCGTCTTTATACGTAGACGGTTCACAATTTGGAAGTACCTTCACTTATACACCAGTAGATTTAGGAGGATCTATAGCTATTGGTTCAAACTATACAGGAACAAATGCTTACTTTAATGGATCAATAGACGAAGTCGCGATTTTTGACCGAGCTTTATCAGCGACGGAAATCTTAGATAATTATAAAAGAGGGGTAGGAAATTTAAAATTTCAAGTGCGGAGTTGTAACAATACAACATGTTCAGGCGATACTTTTATCGGTCCTGATGGGACTGCTTCCACTTATTACGAATGGGGTATGACAAATTCAACCACAACACCTTCTCTTACCCTTACCAATGTTCCCAATAACCGATACTTCCAGTACAAAGCGTTTTTTGACACAGCAACTTCAACTTATACGCCGGAATTAAAAACAGTTACAACCGATTATACAATTCTAAACTATGTACCGAATACACCGACTAACTCAACTCCAATAACTGCCTCCACTACTGTAGCGCTTTTACCGACCTTGATTGGATCAACCTATAACGACCCAGATGGCGACTCGCACCAAGCGAGCCAATGGCAGGTGGCAACTTCAACGAGTGATTTTGCCTCAACCACTTGGGATTCTGGCGCCACCACTACGGCGCTTGAAAGTGTGACCGTGCAAGCGCCGGAGTTAAAACACAATACTACCTACGCTTGGCGCGTTCGGTATCAAGATAGTGCTACTCTCTGGTCGCCATATTCCGCTACTACTACTTTTACTACCAATAGTATCTCCACGCCGACGAATGCGACTCCCGCCGCCTCTTCAACCGCCGTCGCACTCACACCGACTTTAACTGCATCTGCGTTTTTAGACGGTGACAGTAGTCACACGCACCAAGCGAGCCAATGGCAAGTTTCTACCACAACTGATTTTGCAACTACTACTTGGGATTCTTTCGCCACTACCACAGCTTTAGCGAATGTAGTTGTGGGAACAGCGCTTATTCATAATACGGATTATTATTGGCGCGTACGGTATCAAGATAATACTTCGCAATGGTCGGCGTATTCCGTGGTAACCGGGTTTACCACTAACATAATTCATACCCCCACCAATTCCACACCTCTTGATAGCGCAACTGTTTTGACCTTGACTCCTCTTTTGACCGCTTCCGCATTTTTAGATGGTGGAAGCATTCTCACACACACGGCAACCCAGTGGCAGGTGGATGATAATTCTGACTTTTCTTCCCCTGTATATGATTCGGGTGTGACTGCATCGGGTGAAGTGTCGCGTGCAGTGCCTTCTGGGCTACTCTCCAACTTCTCCACTTATTATTGGCGTGTGCGCTATAAGGATTCTTCGGGGACTTGGTCAAAGTACTCAACGGCAACGAAATTTTCCATAAATATCTCCGCAACATCTGTTGCTATTACGCCTGTGTTTGGAAAGATTACGGTGAATCAAGGCGACAGCGTGAATATTGATGTGCAAGTGAAAAATTTTACTGATGGCGCGCCTTTAAATAATGCGACTTCCACTATTAGTATTTATAATCCTTCTGGAACTAAGATTGTGAATAATGTGGCGATGACCTATGTGACCGGTTCCAATGGTATCTATCGTTATGTCTATACTATCCCTCTCGTTTCCGGAAGTTATCTTTATGAGGTAAAAGCAACTTCTGGAAACAATAGTGGGTATGGAGCGAGTAATTTTGAAGTAAAAACGATTGCGGCAGATGTAAGTTCTATCAAAACTATTGTTACTTCAGAGCAGACCGCACAAACAGCTGAACGGACAGCACAGTCTGCTGAACGGACAGCGCAGTCTGCCGAACGATCCGCTCAATCTGCAGAGAGGACGGCGCAAGCGAGCTCGCGGGCTAATGTTTCAAATATTTTAACGGATACCTCAACCACAATTCCCAATCAGATAAATACCGGTACGACGACTATTGTGTCTGGAATAAAGGCGAATGAAGCAAAAATTGACTCGCTCATTAGTAATATGGACATTTTAATTGGAGCGATGATTGTAACGCAAAGCACGGTCAATGATACTTCCGCTTCCCCGACATCTTTTATTACCGCTCTTACCAATTCTACGGATGATTTTTATAAAAATGCAGTTTTGACATTTACTTCGGGCTCGCTGAATGGACAGAGCCGTCGGATTTCGGCTTATAACAGCACCACAAAAACTATTACTCTTGATCCTGCGCTGACTTCTGCGCCCGCAAATGGTGATGGCTTCACAATTGTAAAGCAGAATGTGCGTGTACAAGAGCAGGTGGCAAAGGTCACAACCACCGTAAATGACACAAACACCAAAGTGACGGATATACAAAATACTGTTCACTCTATTAAAACACTTCTAACTTCAGTTAATTCTAAAATTGACACGATGCAAGCGGCAGTGTCTTCTGTGCGAACATCACAGCAGGCACTCTACAATGTGGAGATTTCTGGAGCTCGTGCAGTACAGATTGGCAACATCTATCGCGCCACACTCACGATAGAGGATTACGAAACTAATCCCGTATCAGCAAGTTCCACTCCAACCATTTTGATTTACGATTCATCTCGTGCCGTGGCACTTGCCACCACAACAATGACAGAAATTTCAACAGGAGTATATGAGGCAACCTATGCAATTCCCGTGGGCGCAACCTCTGGGCTTTATGAGAGTATCATTTCAGCACATGTGGGCGGGAGTACTATTACGCGCACCAATTACTGGCAAGCAACAGGCGCTCCGTCGCAAGTTATCATTAATTCTATATCAGATTCCTCCGTACCTTCTATAAGTGCGAATGTGACAATTTCTAATGAAGGGAATGCGCCGTATGAATATAAGTATGAATGGTGTGTGGTTATCTCTCAAAACAATCAGTGTGGAGGAGGAAATGATATTGCTTATGCTTCGGCGGCGAAGTTGGTTTCACCAGGGGCGAGTTTTAACACAACTCTTAAACTCACTGTACCGAATGCCGGCAACTATTGGTTTAAGGTGGTGAACTACTATGGTACGAAATCATCATCAGCGTCACGAAGTTTTACTGCGGTGACAAAAAAGGCGAGTGTAAGTACTGGTGGTGGCGGATTTATTGCTGGTTCTAATGTAACAACATTTAACCAACTGCAGCTTACTTCAAATCAATTGCTACACGCGCTTAAGGGGGCTTCTACGATAAATATTAATGTTGTTGGGCTTTCTGCGCTCTTGAAGGTGAGCAATCGCAATACAGAAACTCTAAAAAGTATTCAAAACAAACTCAGTGAGCTGCGGGCGGTGTCAGATACTATTAACGCGGTGGTAACAAACAATTCCACTCTACCGATAGTGCAGACATTTATGCAATTTAATTCTGTTGAGTTTCGATTTTTGATTACAAACCCATCCTCACAAAAGCAGACGCTTAAATTCAAGGCTGCGCTCCCGCAAGAAGCAACACCGGAGGATATTATGAATGCGAATGGTTTAAGTGTGAAGTACGACCCGAATGCCCATAGTTACTTCGTAACTGCTGCAATTGTACTTGCTGGCGGTGAGTCCGTCGTTAAAAAAGTGGAGATGCGCGATATCTGGGTATTTGCGCCTGAAGAGATTAGTGCGAAGCGCGCGCAGGCGCAGAAATATGCAAATCTTTTAGAAAAGACACAGTACGGCGCGCAGGCGACGCTCCTTATGGGTGAGATAAATAGTTTGCTTACCGCCGTGGGACAAACGCAGGCAAAGAGCTATAACACCCCCCAAAATCATATTGTAGTGTACCGCACGAATGAGGCACGCATGGCGCAGGTAAAAACCGCCGTACAGAAGCTTGAAGATTTGGTGACACAATCCGGTGCGTCGCGCGGACTTTTAGGGAGCATTGGCGGCATACAAACCTTTGCGACATGGGGAATTATTCTCGCGGTGGTGTTTGGCTTCGGTCTTTTAGCGGCTATTGTATTTGCTATGTGGCGACAGCAAACGATGCTTATAACTGCGCTTGGACGGCATGGACGACGCATTCCTGGATTGAAATATCCCGATGTCGCGCCTACAATTTCACCAGGAAAACTGATAAATGATGTCGCACCGCTGAATGAACCTGCTATGAGTAAGGCCCAGAACTTTACTCTATATGGTTATCACGATCCTAAGGGGTTCTTTGCACGCCTCGTACATATTGTGAGCGTATTTAGCGAAAGTGCGCTTGGTATTTTGATTTTAATTAGTTTTCCAGGATTTGTTATTGGTGTGTTGATGTTTGTTATCCCTTCGTTTATTGCCAAGCCAGTTTCTATTAGAACAGCGCCTCCAACTACGGCGCAAACTGGTGGAGTATCAACTACCTCTACTGCCACCAGCTTTGAAACATTTACAGAAAGCCCCGTACAATCTGCATCATCTACAAAACAACAAGTGCTGATAAACGAAACCCCAACCGGTTGGCTTAATGTACGCAGTACCGCATCTCGTGATGCAAAGATAATTGGAAAAGTTTACCCCAGTAAGGAATATACATACACGGATAAGAAAGATGGTTGGTATAAAATTATTCTAGACAATGGCTCAAAGAATTCCTCCTCAGAATCTTTGGCGAAGGAAGGGTGGGTGTTCGGAGAATATGTGTCCATATATGGCGGAAGTAGCGGAGTGAGTGAATTTCAACAAAAAGTAGGTACTCCGACAGGCAGTACGACTGTTTCAGAAAAACCGGTATTTACTAAAGTAAAAATACTTGCTACACCAACCGGTTGGCTTAATGTACGCAGTATGCCGGCACCATCGGAGAAGTTGCTGGGGAGGGTATATCCGGGTAATGAATATATTTTTGAGGCGGAAAGGAACGGCTGGTACTACATCGTGATACCAAAAGGTATAGACGGGTGGATTTCGGGAGAGTACGCGAAAACTATTAAATGATATGCAAGATACAGAATTTAAAATAGCATTGCCGTCGCAGTATGGGGTTGTGTGGGTCTTTGTAATTATGGCAGGATTGATTCTACCTGTTTTGCTGATTCCGGTTGTTGCAATAAGTGGTTATACAGAAGTTGTGGAGGAAGTTGCCAAGGCATTGGTGGTGTTATTTTTAATCTTAAAACTACCGAGCACAAAAGAACGGCTTTTGGCAGGTGTTATTTTCGGTTTTTTGTTTGGCTTATCAGAAAGTATGTTTTACCTTACTACTATTTTTCATATCGGTGATTTCGGCATCTTCTGGCAGAGGTTTTTGTTTACAGTACCGATGCACATTACGACAGTTCTAATCCTAGTGTCTTCTGGGTTAACCAAAAAGAAGTTTTTGTTTTTTGGATTCGCAGGCGCTTTGGCTTTACATTTGTTGTTTAACTATTCTATTATCAATTTTTAGATTTAGTTGCGAACCACATTTTCAATCCGAGATCTTTGTTTATGTGTGCACAGATGGAATGGAATGGTGCAAAGTGAATATTTGAAGTTTCGCAAAGTATACGATTCTTGTAAGGAATGAAGAGAGTTGGATAAAAATTGAAAGGGAATGGTTTTGTCGGGCGATTACCAGAGTGGAGCGAGGGCGATGACGCGAATGAGTTCGCCCAGCAGGCGAGCAGCGAGAGAACTTCTCTCGCTGCTCGCCTGCTTGTGCTACAATCGCCCTATTATGCCTAAGCAGAAAGAAGCTGCGGCGGCATTGGCGGCGAACGCCGCCAATGCCGCCGCCCTACCGGCGCGCCGCGCGACCTATCGGCGCATTGCGCTTGAAATCGCTTACCTCATCGCGCGCAATGTGTTTTTACTCATCAATCTCATAATCTTTTTAGTGGTTGGACTTTTGATTGCATTTGGTGCCACACGCGAAGGAATCTCACTTGGTGCGATTATTTCAATAAATATTGTGCTCGGCATTGTGCAAGACATACAGGCGTGGTTTGTACTTGAACGCCTTCAGCTTCTCACCGCGCTTCGCGTGAGGCGCGTTACGAAAGACGGTACCGAGGAAATTGTCTTACCGGACGCGCTTGGCAAGGGCGACCGCATCGCACTATCACTTGGAGAGCAGATACCTTGCGACAGTACACTGCTTGAATCACATTCTCTTGAGATAAGTGAGGCGATGCTCACCGGCGAGTCGGATTCGCGCGCGCGCTTCGCGCGCGATACGCTTCTTGCGGGAAGTATCGTTACCGCCGGCAGCGGCATTGCGCGCGTGGAAACTGTTTTTCGCGAAAGCAGTGTCGCAAAGATGACCGCACGCATAAAACGCTACACAATAAATGAAAGCCCCGTACAAAAAAGCATCAACCGCGTCGTTATTTACACCGGGTATGTTTTGCTTGTCCTTATTGCTTTCATCGCCGTCCACGGCACACTCATAGGAGAAACGCGCGTGGCTATTGTGCAAACTATCGGTGCGGTTGCGGCAGTTTTGGTGCCGCAAGGACTCGTGGTTGCCGCTACACTTCTTTTTGCGTTTGGTGGAATGCATTTCTATCGGCGCCATGTGCTGCTACGCGAAGTAAACGCAACTGAAAAACTCGCGAGAATTAAAAATCTCTGTCTAGACAAGACCGGCACACTAACCGAAAATACACTCACGGTTGAAACAATGGTCGTGCCGCCCGGCATATCAAAAAAAGATGCGCAGTATCTCGCACACACCTATATAAAAGAATCCGGCGATGCTTCGGAGCTTATGGTGGCGCTTAGCAAGACCCTCGCCGGCGTGCCGGCGAGTACCGCAACTGACTCACTCCCCTTTTCCTCGTGGCGGCAATACGGCGGAGTGCTCACACAAACAAACGGTACGCCGCTCGCGGTGCTCGCCGGCACCCCGGAAGTATTTCTCCCTCACATTCCAAACAGCACCGAGCGCGCGTGGCTTTCCGAGTGCGTTACAAAAGAAGCATCGCTTGGTAAACGCGTGTTCTGTTTTGTTCAGAGTACTAGCGCAACCCTGCCGCGCACACTGGAAAATACTACTCTCTCACCACTCGCGATATATATTCTCACAAACAATCTGCGTGACGGCACGCGCGTAACAATTGATTTCTTTCAAAAACGCGGCGTACGGGTTCGCGTGCTTTCCGGCGACAACACGGAAACGATACGCGCGGTCAGCGCAGCAGCCGGAATTCACCACCCAGAACGCCTCATCACCGGCGAAGAAATGAAAGGATGGACACAGGAGGATTTTGATGCGCGCGCAAAAAACTACACTATCTTCGCCCGCATTGTGCCGGAACAAAAAGAGAAAATTATTGACGCTTTGAAAAAAGATGGCTTTACCGCAATGGTGGGCGACGGAGCAAACGACGCGCTTGCAATCAAAAAAGCCGATGTGGGCGTAGCGATGTTTGACGGAACGCCCGCAACACGCCAGATTGCGGCGGTCGTGCTTATGCATAACAGCTTTGCCGAGCTACCAAGCGGAGTGCGTCTTGCTGACAGTATTATAGAAAATCTTGATCTTTTCGGGGCGATATTTTTTAATCAGACACTGCTTGGTTTTTTCCTTTTTATTTTTCTAACTGCGCTCGGTCACCCTTTTCCTTTTTCACCACTCAATATCGCATTCGCGAGTTATTTCGCAATCGGCATACCCGGTATGATTATTTCCTATTGGGCAATTCGCCCGGCTGGCGAGGTTGGACGCGCCGGCGGCGAGTCGTATGTGCGTAAAATTGCGCCCTTTGCAATCGCCTCGGCAACTGTTTCCTCGCTTGTTACTGCCGGCATTGTACTCGTGACAATACCGGTATTCGGCGCTGCGGTAGCGACCACACTCGCCGTGCTTTCTTTTGCCGTCTGTGGATTTGGTTTTTTTATGTTTGCACCGATTGTGTTCAGCAGCTCCGTTCGCCCCACGCGTTTCTGGGAGCTTCTTGGTACCGGCGTGGTAGAAATTGCGCTCGCCGTAGTGGTATTTCTTATTCCGTTTGCACGAACCTTTTTTGATCTCACTTCTGTTCCGGTAGTACGCGTACTTGAGCTTATTCCGATATTTGTTGGATATATGATAGTGCAATATGTTCTTGCGCGCATTTTTGCAAAGAAACGGCGCTTTTCTCATTTGGAAAAAGTAGCTGCGTGATGTGGGACGCACAGCACATTGAAATCACACAATGAGATACAAACACCCGCGGCACTTCGCGCCGCGGGTGTTTGTATTAAAATAATTCTACGCTTTTTTCGCCTCCTCCTGGCGGATTGCTGCCGCGAGCCGCGATTTCTTACGCGCAGCAGTGTTTGCTTTGATAACGCCTCTTTTTGCTGCCTTATCAATAGCCTTGTATGCAGCGGGAAGGAGCTTTTCCGCTTCAGCGGCTCCTGCTGTCGCGAGCGCTTTTTTAAGATCTTTCGTAGTGTCGGTGAGTGCTCTTTTTCTTCGCACATTAAATAGGTGTTTCTTAAGGGATGCGCGATATGCTTTTTTTGCAGATGCAGTGATTGCCATGCGCAGCATAGTACGCGACAAATACTGAAAACGCAAATCCGTGGAAAGTGCTAGGATGTTCTATATGATTAGAAATGTTCGCGGTGTTGTGCGTTCACTTGAACCGGGAGGGGTGGTGGTTGATGTTGCCGGTTGGGGTGTGTTCGTACACCTGGCAGCCACAAACAACATTCCGGTCGGAAGCGAGATTACACTTGCCACACATCTTGTGGTTCGTCAAGACGGACCCGAGCTTTACGGCTTCGTTGATTCTGCCGATCGCGCGTTTTTTGAGCTGTTACTTAGTGTGCCGGGTCTTGGTCCGAAGACAGCACTCTCACACCTGCGCCGCGCGCCGCGAGAACAACTTGAAAAGGCGATTGCCACGCGCGATCTCGCCTACCTCACTCGCATAGTCGGCTTGGGGAAAAAGTCTGCTGAAAAACTTGTAGTTGAACTTTCCGAAAAAATCACACCTCGCGAAGGGTTGCGGAGCGGCACTGATGCTGATGTGTTTGATATGTTAGTCGCGCTCGGCTACACCGAGCGCGAAGCGCGGCAAGCACTCGGGACAATACCCGACGAAGTGGACGGTCGCGAGGCACGCTTAAAAGCCGCGCTCTCCGCCACACTTCGCTAGCGCGAGAAATAATTTATGTATGAAATCATTGAATCCGTTGTACGCCTTCTAAAAAAAATCATCCCCGCGCCGCTCGCGCGCCCGTTTTTGCCACTTTATCACCGCGCGCTCTCTTTTTTGACAGCGCTCTCGTATGGCTTCCCTGCCAGACGACTCATTGTCATTGGCATTACCGGCACAAAAGGAAAATCAACCGTCGCCGAAATGCTCTTTACAATTTTATCTGCTTCAGGAAAAAAAGTAGCACTTGCTTCTACAATTCGTTTTGCGCTTGGCGATGATTCCAAACCAAACCTCTTCAAAATGACAACACCGGGGCGCGGCTTTATGCAGTCCTTTATGCACAGAGCCCTCGCTGCGGGGTGCACCCATCTGGTGGTTGAAATTACTTCCGAGGCGGTCTTGCAGTATCGCCACCAATTTCTCGCGCTTGACGGACTTGTGGTAACAAACATTCAGCGCGAACATATTGAGCGGCACGGTTCCTTTGAAAAATATGTTGCGGCGAAAAGAGAGATTGTGCGTGCGCTTGAGCGCTC
>ENA-ORDP01000767-ORDP01000767.1-marine-sediment-metagenome-genome-assembly--contig:-NODE-767-length-19449-cov-2.774415_pt1 | contig 19449 bp, 16 predicted proteins | sample MGYA00248627_ERZ508539 | MGnify/ENA primary metagenome ERZ508539 (study PRJEB26208, sample SAMN05571518) | marine sediment metagenome | biome: deep sea; feature: Hydrothermal vent; material... | reverse complement strand
TGTCCATGGGCGGGGACGATTTCCAGCAGACGGGCGTGTGGAAGGCGTCGCTGCAGCTTAGAAAGCAACGCATTCCACCACTCCAACGGCAACCGTTTGGCTCCGGTAGCCTCGGCGAACAAGCCAATCCGCGGGGTGGAAAAGTCGGCAGGACCGAGTAAATCGGTAAGACGACTCTGACCGAGGCCACGCTCAAATTCGCCTAGATGCAGGGTCAGCGGAGATATCGGAAGCTCCTCACTCTGGCGCAAAGCTTGGCGCAACAGATACACCGGTAGGCGAGCTTCATGCCACACCCCGGCAGGGGTAAAAACCGTATGGGTCAGATGGGCATCATCACCGCCCCCGGTAAAGCCAATCCGTCGGATGGCCCGACTACGGGCCACGGCCAGCCGTGAGGAATGCGAACGCGGTTCGGCAGCAATCGCCAGATCATAATGGCGCTTCGGTAAAGCCCGCCAGTACCCAAGCAAACGGCCCGGTTGCAACATCGGCCGAGCACTCATGCACATCACCCGGTTGACCGAGCGAAACCCATCGAGTAGCTCAACGGCGATACCCGGCCCGGCCAACACATCAACTTCAGCACCCGGCAACAAGCGTTCGAGTTCCACCAGCAGCGGCGTTAACAGCAACAGATTACCCAGACGATGATTAGGTCTGGCAACCAACACGCGGGCTATAGCATGCGGATCGATGATCGAGCCCGTTACGGTCCGCGTCGAGGCATCGCTACCATCAGGCGGAGCCTGGGGGGTATTATTCGACGAGTGATTCAAACTGTTCCGGTCCTATCTGATGGGGATACACGGCCCCACAAGCAAGCGCAGTCCCCCATAGCGGGCAACCCACCAGCAGCGCATGGCAATTTCAAAGTACTGAGGATCCACCACTTGTACGGGCTGCCGGGCAGCGTTCAAACCAGGGCTTGGCCTGCTCCAATTCAGCCGCGAGTTTGAACAGCAGCGATTCGGCTCCAAATGTCGCGGTGAAGTGGACTCCTATCGGCAAGTCTTGCGAGGTCCAGTATAGAGGCATGCTCATTGCGGGTACTCCGCTCAGGTTGGCCAACTGGGTGAATGGGGTACGGGAAAGATTCTCCAGGGCCACTTTTTCGACCATTCCAAGTCGGCGTAACAGGCTACCCGCATGCAGAGCTGCAGCCAGAGACAGGATTTGCTTCTCGTAAGGTTTGGGCTGCAGCTCACCGATGTGCGGCGGCAAACCGGCCGTGGTGGGAGTAAGAAACAGGTCGTAGACTTCGAAAAACTTTCCCAAGCTGCGGCTAAAATCATTCCAGCGCTGCTGCCAATAAACAAATTCAGCGGCAGAAATGGCCTCACCAATCGCCGCCAACGCACGCGTAACCGGCTCGAAATGGGGATGCGCCCCCTTGCCGCGCAGCTGCATGATATCCCGACGCAAAGCCGCTACTTCGCCGAAATACATGCACAGATAGGCCTGAAAAAGGGCTTGGCCATCGATCTCCGGCTCGGCTTGCTCAACATGATGGCCCAGGGATTCGAGCAAGCGGGCGGTGTCCTCAACCGCCGCAACACACTCTCGATCCACGGCCGTACCCAGTGGTGCACGGGTGCTCATACCAATACGTAATCGCGGCAGAACTTGGTCAAGTGCTGCCAGAAAGGGCTGTTCTGGCGCCGGGATCACAAATGGGTCACCTGCCGTCGTACCGGCCACCGCATCAAGCAGCGCGGCGCTATCGCGCACACTGCGGGTCAGCGCATGATCACAAGATGCGCCCATCCAGACTTCGCTTCGATCCGGTGCGGAACTGACTCGACCACGGCTGGGTTTGAGTCCAAACAATCCACAATAGGCCGCCGGGATGCGGATCGACCCCCCTCCGTCATTGCCACCTGCCGCTGGGACAATGTGGGCCGCCACAGCAGCAGCACTACCGCCACTGGAGCCACCCGGCGTACGGGTCGGATCCCAGGGGTTGCGGGTAATCCCTGACACCTCGGGTTCGGTAAACGCCAGCAGACCGAATTCGGGTACGCAAGTCTGCCCGAAAATGACCACCCCAGCCTGCTTAAGGTGGCTTACCAAGGCGCAATCATGGTCGGATACGTAACCCTCTAAGGCCCGGCTACCCATACCCAGACGCGCACCGGCAAGCGGCTGCAGCAAATCCTTGAGTAGATACGGCACACCTCGGAAGGGTCCGTTCGGCAAGCCCGCCGCCAGCGCCTCGCGGGCCTGTTCATGAAGAGGACGAACCAAGGCGTTGAAGGCAGGTTGTGCCATGGCAGCCTTCGCCATGGCGGTTTCCAGCAAATCCTCAGGGCGAATTTCACCCTTGGCCACTTGTTCTGCCAAACCAAGCGCATCGAATTGATCGTATTCGCTAAATTGAGACATGCACCGTTCCCCTTGGCTCCTCGCTTAGCATGCTACAACAGGAGGTCTCAAAAGGTGCCGCATATTTAATGTTTCGCAGCCACCCAACCCGGTCCACGAACCAGGATGTGTAGACGTAGGCCAGCATGTTGCAGACGGGCCCATCGGGTCGGAGTCATGATCGCCAAGCCGCTCGCTTGGGCCTCCCAGCGAGTCCGGAACACCGTCATCGACATGGCCTTCTGAGGCTCCCAACGTAATCCTGAACGCAAATCATAGGGCACTTCATTCACCAGAGTGATGGTGCGCCGCAGATAGAACGGCAAGCCCCGACGGAACCAGTGCACGGCATAAACCGGCTCGCCAGGAATAATAAGCGGGGCAATTTTAGCGGCCATAGGTTCGGCCGAGTAGATCGGCGCCAGCAGCTGGAAACGGATCAGCAAAACTTGCGGCAGCGCCAGACCGACCACGGCGGTCAGCAACAAAGCCCCCACGACCCGTCTTCGCCAAGCCAGAACCACCGCTACGGCCAGTATCAGTACTAATACCGCCAGAGCGACAGCGATGGAGGAGATGAAATCGTGGAAAGCGCTACCCAGCACTTGTACTTTCTGCGGTTCACGAATCCAGTACAGGGCCGGTACCGCGATGGCCAGCAAAATGACTGATATCCCTAAGCGGATCGCTACCGCCCTAGCCTGCATACGTTCTATCTCCATACCCATCAACAACGCCAGAGCCGGGAAAATAGGCAAGATATAGAACGGTAGTTTGGAGTGGGAGATCGAGAAGAACAGGAAAATCATCCACGTCCATATCCATAGGAATAAACGCGGGTCAAACTGCCGGTCTTGAGTCGGCCGAACCCGCCAAGGCCGACGCAGGGCCGCCGGTAGGAAACTCAGCCAAGGGAACATGCCTACGATGACCACCGGGACAAAGAACCAGAATGGATGCACCCGAGCATCTTGATTCGTTAGGAAACGGGTAAAGTGCTCGCGGATAAAAAAGTAATGAAAGAACTCGGGATTGGCGACGCTTACTGCAATAAACCAGGGCAACAAGATAAGTAGGGCAAGCAGTCCGCCCCACAGCAACTCGACCTGCCGCAAGCGGGCCCAATCATGCTTGACAAGCAGATAGAAGAATAGGGCTCCAGCAGGAAAAACAATACCGATCAGTCCCTTGGAAAGTACCGCCGCAGCGATCAAGGCCCAAGTCAGCCACATTAGATTACGTCTTCGGCTGGGGGCGGTGGTAGGGAGCTGGGCAACGATGAAAGTGGCAAGGACCATGGCCAAGATGGCACTCACTCCCAGATCCAGGGTGTTGATATGACTACCCATAGCCCACAAAAACGAGCTTCCCAGTACTAGTGCAGCACTCAGCCCGGTGCGGCGGCCGGCTACTCGCAAACCCGCCCAACCCACTACCAGCATGCCGGCCAAACCCAGCAATAGCGGCCACAGCCGGGCCGAAAAATTGCTGCTACCGATGGTCTCGTAGGTCAGTGCCGTAGCCCAATACTGCAGAGGTGGCTTGTCAAAGAACTTCACTCCATCCACCCGGGGGGTGATCCAGTTACCACTGGCCACCATCTCACGTGGAACTTCGGCGTAGCGCCCCTCATCGGGCTCAAGCAGGGAGCGCGACTGGGCGCCCACAAACCAGACCACACCCCATAGAACCGCAAAGGCCAGCAGTAGAATCTGCCTGCGCCGAATCCGCTGAGCAGTATTTGTCGACGCCTTGTGCAACCCTGCGCGCACTACCCCTTGGTCTCCTGTGGTGGTCCGCCCTCGGCCAATAGATGAGCAGCGATGCGGGTGGTTTCGGCAATCAGATACATCGGCCGCTGTTTGGACTCGGTATAAATACGTCCGATGTATTCACCGAGAACCCCCAAGGCAAGCAATTGCACCCCACCAAGAAATAGAATCACGGCCATCAGCGAGGGATAACCGGGCACGTTGTTGCCCAGCCATAACGCCTTGCCGATCACCCACAAACCGTAGCTGAAGGCAAACAGGGAAGCCAACACCCCCAGCCAGGTCGCAAAACGCAACGGCACCGTTGAGAAGGCGGTAATTCCGTCCACCGCCAGACGCCAGAGTTTTCCGTAATTCCACGAGGTGTGCCCGCCAGCCCGTGGCTCCCGCACATAGCAAACCTGGGCCTGCGAATAACCGATCCAGGCAAACAGCCCTTTCATGAAACGGCGCCGTTCCCGCAACCCTGACAGAGCCTGCAGAGCACGCTTCGAAAGCAAGCGGAAATCACCGGTATCACGCGGCACCGGGGTGTCGGAGAGCACCTCCATGACTCGATAAAAAGCTGCGGCCGTGAACTTTTTGAACGCCGTTTCACCCTCTCGCCGGGCTCGCGTGGCGTACACCACATCATGGCCCTCCCGCCATCGATTCAGCAATTTGACAATCACTTCCGGGGGATCCTGAAGATCAGCATCCATGACCACCGCGCAGGCCACATCATCCCGCGCTGCCACGGCATCCAGGCCGGCAGTGAGGGCAATTTCCTTGCCAAAATTACGGCTTAGCCGAACTGCGTGGATACGCTCGTCCTGAGCAGCAAACCGACACAGAATCGACCAACTTGCATCGTGGCTACCATCGTCGACAAACATAACCTGGGTAGGAAGATCGAGGGTATCCAGGGTCTGAAATAGTCGCTTATACAACTCGGGCAAAACTTCTGCTTCATTGGCAAGCGGGATGACAACCCATAACGAGGTCTGGCTTGAACATGATACGGACATAACAAATCGGACTGGCGGCAATCGATGCCCGGCTTGGCAGGTGGATTCATGGATGGCGGCCTCGCGGTTAGGCGACGCCGCCGTTTGGAGGTTTTTGGCAAACGGTTCATACTTCCAGAAACGGGAACCTTACCAGCATCATGCGATGCCGTCATGCGTATACAACCGGCTTACCCGCGCCGATGCAACGCGTGTTTCTATATCGTGTGGAGAAGATTATGTCGCGTAAGTTATTGGGCTTGTCAGCCGTTCTGACGCTGTTGATCGGCCTGTCACTCGCTACCTATGCGAGATCCGACTTCACCCTGTACAGCACCAACATACCCAACTCCGGGCAGATTCCCCACCAGATGGCCTATACCGCATGCGGTGGACACAATCAGCCTCCCCACCTGAGTTGGTACGGTGCTCCCACCGCAACCCGCAGCTTCGTGCTGACTCTGTTCGACCCCGATGCCCCGGAGGGGGGATTTTGGCACTGGTTGGTCTATAACCTTCCCGCCAATACCCACGCCCTGAATGGCAAGCGGCTGCTCTCAATAGCCAAAACCTTACGCAACAGTTACGGCTTCTTTGGTTACGGCGGCCCCTGCCCACCCTCTGGCCAAGACCACCGCTATGTCTTTACCCTGTATGCACTGGATCAGCTCGAACTGCCTCTGCACCAAGCCGCCACCCCTTCTGCTTTGTTCCAGGCCCTGAGTCATCACGTACTGGCCAAGGCCACATTGATAGCTCATTACGCCCAACCAAAAGGACTCTGATCGGCCCGCTATCTTCCCCGTAAACCGCCATCCATAGCGCACCTCCACTCGTCAAAACGGTCTACCCGCTGTGCCTGGGGGAAGTCGAGTGAATAAACCGGTGTGAAATCATCTATCCAACTTACCCCACTGACCCCAGATCAAGGTAAGATTCAAACGTTTGTTCGAGGTCTGCGATGAAGCGACTGCTCCTACTTATTCTGCTCGCGCTACTCACTGCCTGCGGCCCAACCCGCAGCATCTTTCCCCCATCGGTACGCGTACAGGGTATCCGAACGCTCAATAATGGCCACTGGCAGGTAACGTTGCGCTTCCAGAACAATGCCTGGCGAGCAATGCGTTTCACGCAACTCGATGTCCGACTCAATATTGGCGCCAGCTATGTCGGCAAATTAGATACTGCGCTGGATCTGAATATTGCCGCCACCGCATCAGATATAGCTATCTTGAGCTTGGTTCCTACCGCTGCCGCACGGGAAACTCTGACCAAAAACCGGTCCGGAAATGTGGCCTATTCACTGCAAGGAACCCTCCTGGTCATCCCCGAGTCCGACAGTACCCGGCAATACCCGGTACACCATCAAGGCTACCTTTCCCCAACCCCAGGACTCTCCGGAGTCTGGCGCTGAGCTGGTTCTTTTCCATCATCTAACCAAGGGACACTTAACATGACCCACTATGCCGTACCTCTCGATGACATGCGTTTTGCCCTGTTCGATGTGGCCCATGCCGAAAAGCTCTATCAGCGCTTACCGGGCTGTGAAGAGGCTAGTCGCGAACTGGTCGATGCTGTACTTGAGGAAGCCGCACGTTTCACCGAGCAGGTGTTGGCACCACTTAATCAGACGGGTGATGAGGAGGGCTGCCATTTCGACCCGTCTGCGCATGCCGTCACCACCCCTCAAGGTTTTAAGGAAGCCTATGCCCAGTTCGTTGCCGGCGGCTGGTCCGGTCTGAATGCCCCCGAAGCCTATGGCGGCCAGGATCTACCCGAATCCGTAGGAGCCCTGGTCAAGGAAATGATTGACTCGGCCAATGTCGCCTGGGGCACCTACCCGCTGCTATCAACCGGCGCCACTGATGCACTGCTGCAACATGGTGAAGAATGGCAGCGCGAAGCTTTTCTGAAACCCATCGTGGCGGGTCGCTGGACCGGCACCATGTGCCTGACTGAGCCGCATTGCGGCTCCGACCTGGGTCTTCTGAAAACCCATGCCGAGCCGACTGATAAGGATCACTATCTCATCAGCGGCACCAAAATATTTATCACCGCCGGGGAACATGATTTCACCGAAAACATTGTGCACCTGGTACTGGGTCGGTTACCTGGCGCCCCCGCCGGCACCCGGGGCATCTCAATGTTTCTGGTACCTAAATTCAAGGTTGACCGTGAGGGTCACATGGGGGAACGTAACGCGGTGCAATGCGGTGCGATTGAACACAAAATGGGCATCAAGGGTTCGGCCACCTGTGTCATGAATTTTGATGCGGCCGAAGGTTACCTGATCGGCCCAGCGCATCGCGGCTTACACGCCATGTTCACCATGATGAACGCCGCCCGGCTGGCGGTAGGCATCCAGGGGCTGAGTCTTATTGAAAGGGCTTACCAAAATAGTCTCCTCTATGCCCGTGAGCGCTTACAGATGCGAGCCCTCACCGGCCCCAAATATCCGGATCAAGCCGCTGATCCACTTATGGTTCACCCCGACGTACGGCGCATGCTGCTCACCCAGAAGGCCTTTGCTGAAGGGGGCCGTGCCTTGGTGGCAATCACCGCCACCCTGGCTGACATTGTGCTGCGCTCCGCGGAGAAAGCGGAGCGAGAAACGGCGGAGCAGAAACTTTCCTTCCTGATCCCGATCGTCAAGGGCATGCTGACCGAGGTCTCAATCGAATGTACCAATCATGCGATGCAAATCTTTGGCGGGCACGGCTACATCACCGATAACGGTATGGAACAACTGGCCCGTGATGCCCGCATCACCACCATTTATGAAGGCACTACCCAGATTCAGGCTCTGGACCTGCTCGGGCGTAAGATTTTTCAGCTGCAGGGTGTGGGTCTAAAGCTTTTCCTGGATGAGATCGGCGCTTTCTGCCAACACCACGCAGGTACTGCAGCCATGGCCGAGTTCATCGCTCCGCTCAGTGCCAAAGCTCAGGAATGGTCGGTACTGACCCAGACTGTCGGTAAAGCCGCAGCAAGCAATCCCGATGAATTGGGGGCCGCCTCGGTCGACTATCTGTACTACTCGGGGTACATCGTGCTGGCCTATTGCTGGGCACGTAGCGTGGCCGCTGCCGAGTCGGGCTCCCGCAGTGACTCATTCAAGGAAGCCAAACGACGCACTGCACGCTTTTATTTCCAGCGTATTCTACCCCGCACCACTGCCCACGCCGGTAGTATCCAGGCGGGGGCGGCAAGCCTCATGGCAATGCCCGACCCACTGTTCGGATAATGTCCAATCTAGGAGCCTGTCGGACTTGGGAAGAATCTATTACAGCAATAGAAAATCGGTCCATTAGAACCCCTATTCGTCTCAAAAGATCAAAAAACGGTCTGCAATTTTTTATCTGCCTCGCTACGACCCCCAAGTCCGACAAGCTCCTAGCCGTAATACTCCGGTCTTTAATACCCCCCTACTTACCCCCTGCACCAAGAGGACGTCATGAGTGATCAGCTACCGAATCTGCACTTTCGACTCGCCACTGAAAACGATGCAAGCTTTATTGATGCGCTGGCTCCAAGGCTGATCCCCGAGGTAATGCCCAGCTATCGCCAACGCAATGAGGTCATTGCCGGACTGCGAGCCTTACAACAGCAGCACCTGCGTGACAGCCCACCAGGGAGCTATCTGTATATCTGCGAAAATAACCCAGGCCGGCGTATTGGTCTGTTACACCTGCAACGAGTGCGCGATGTGATGACAGACCGCTACAACGCTCACATCTTGCAAATCGCACTTCCTGAAAAATACGAAGCCCAGGGATTTGGCCGAGCCATGATGGTCTTTGCTGAGACCTGGGCAAACCAGCACCAATGTGACCTGCTGACTCTGAACGTCTTTCCAGGCAATATCCGGGCCAGACGCTTGTATGAAGCCTGCGGTTTCGAGACCGACCAGTTCCGCCTGGCCAAACAGACCGACCCTCGCTGAGTAGCAACCTGTATCAATGACCAACTCTTGCACTATGCTGCTCAAGAAAAGGAAGTACTGAAGCTCTCTCGAAACCCATACCGAGATATGTTGTGGAGACATTTATGTCAACCCCCGTTCAAGATCGACCGGATCCCGCACGTCCTCGGGTACTGGCACTCGACGCCGGCGGTCGCATCCTTGACTGGATCGGCTGGAAGGACGCCGCCTGTCTGTATGTACGCGGTGCGGTAGCCTGGACCTTGGGTGAGCCCTGTATCACCCTGTACGGAGGCACCAATCGACTCAGCGGCCAAACCAGCGTTCTGCAACTCCACCCGATCGTCGCCAGTACCGGGCATTGTCGCAGTCAGGCTCTGGATCACGCCCCGGCACTTACCAACATGGCCCTGTTCGCCCGCGATCACTACTTGTGCATGTACTGTGGCCAAGAAGGGCATCGCAGCACGCTGACCCGAGACCATGTCATACCCTGTTCTCGCGGGGGCCGCGATGAGTGGGAAAATGTCATCACCGCCTGTGTGACCTGCAACCTCAAAAAAGGCAATCTCACCCCCCAGGAAGCCGACATGCCACTGCTGGCCATTCCCTATCGGCCCAGCTGGGTTGAGCACCTAATCCTGTCAAATCGCAATATACTGACCGATCAGATGGAGTTCTTGCGTAGCCATCTGCCACGGCGGCGCCGGTCCAGCTGAAATCACCGGTATCCGACCGACCAACCCGATCCATATCTATGCCCGACCCGACTCTGTATCCGCTGCTTTCACGCATTGACGACCCGACCCAATTGCGCGTGCTACCCGAAGCAGAGCTGCCCGCACTCGCGGCTGAGCTGCGCCATTACCTGATCGCCTCAGTGGCCACCTCAGGAGGTCACTTTGGCGCCGGCTTGGGTGTGGTCGAACTGACTATTGCCTTACACTATCTGTTCAATACCCCCGAGGACCGACTGTTATGGGATGTCGGGCACCAGGGCTATCCGCACAAGATTCTCACCGGGCGTGCGGAACGCATTACCACGATCAAACAAAAGGATGGTCTCGCGCCCTTTCCGAAACGTGAGGAAAGTCCCTACGACGCCTTCGGCGTAGGCCATTCTTCCACTTCGATCTCGGCAGCACTGGGCATGGCTTTGGCCAACCAGCGCAACAACGACCCACGCAAAATCGTCGCGGTCATCGGGGATGGCGCCATGACCGCTGGGATGGCCTATGAAGCCTTGAACCATGGCGGGGATCTCGAGGCTAACATGCTACTGGTGCTGAATGACAACGGTATGTCGATCAGCGAAAATGTTGGCGCTCTGACCAAGATGCTGGCCCGCCTGCTGGCCAGCCGGCGTCTGAATTTGTTGCGCGAACGGGCCAAACGAGCCTTACCGAGACAATCCTTTCTGGGCCGTTTTGTGAAGCGCTGGGAAGAACACGCCAAGGGAATGTTTGTACCCTCAACGTTGTTTGAAGAACTCGGCTTTCACTACACCGGACCGATCGACGGGCACGATCTGCCGATGCTACTGCGCAGTCTGCGTACGGTACGCGAATTAACCGGCCCCCAGCTACTGCATGTCATCACTACCAAGGGCAAGGGCTACCCACCCGCCGAACGTAACCAGATCGCATACCATGCTGTGGGCCCCTTCGACCCCGCTAAGGGACTGTTGCCAAAGTCCCCAAAACAAGTCACCTATACCGATGTTTTCAGCGATTGGCTGTGCGACATGGCCGCGGCTGATAAACGTCTCATGGCGATTACCCCGGCCATGCGCGAAGGCTCCGGCCTGGTTCGATTCTCCCAGGAGTATCCGCAGCGCTATTTCGATGTGGGTATCGCTGAACAGCATGCTGTGACCCTCGCCGCCGGGATGGCCTGTGAAGGCGCCAAACCGGTTGTGGCGATTTATTCCACTTTTCTGCAACGTGGCTACGATCAGCTGATTCATGATGTGGCCCTGCCCAAACTACCGGTACTGTTTGCCATCGACCGCGCCGGGGTGGTCGGCCCAGACGGGCCCACCCATGCCGGAAGTTTCGACTTCAGCTATCTGCGCTGCATCCCAAACATGCTGATCATGGCCCCAGCCAACGAAATCGAGTGCCGGCGTATGCTCAGTACCGGATTTTTGCACCCTGGCCCGGCAACGGTGCGCTATCCACGCGGCAAAGGACCGGGACTGGCCGTAACGGGTGACCTCGACCCCTTGCCGATCGGCAAGGCCAAGCTATGCCGCAGCGGGCATGGACTTGCTTTGCTCTGTTTCGGATCGACCCTGGCCGAAGCCTCAATAGTAGCCGAACGATTGGATGCCACCCTGGTCAATATGCGCTTTGTCAAACCACTGGATGAAACCCTGCTTACCGGTCTGGCGGCCAACCATGATGCCTGGGTGACCCTGGAGGACAACGTCATCGCTGGTGGTGCCGGTAGTGCCGTGCTGGAATACCTCAACCATGCAGGCATCATCCGCCCGGTCCTGCTGTTGGGCCTACCGGATCGGTTTCTTGAGCATGCCAGTCGGGAGCAGCTATTAGCCCAGGCCGGTCTCGACGCCGAGAGCATTGAAATCGCCATATTGCACCGCTTCCCAGCCTACCGGACAATGCCTGCGAGCCGTCCTCGGTACGCCGGTTAAGCCCCCCGGAAGTCGCCATCGTCGTGATAACTAGCCATCTACGCAGAGGGATTCCTTTCGAGAACCTGTTCAGACGTTGAAACGGAAATGCAGTACATCACCTTCCTGAACCACATAGTCCTTACCTTCCAGACGTAGGCGGCCCACTTCCCTGGCCCCACTTTCCCCCTGGTACCGAATGAAATCCTTAAAGGCAATGGTTTCGGCACGAATAAATCCGCGCTCAAAATCCGTATGAATCACCCCGGCAGCCTGGGGTGCCGTCGAACCCTGTTTGACCGTCCAGGCCCGAACTTCCTTAACCCCGGCAGTAAAATAGGTCTGCATCCCCAGTAAGCGGTAAGCCGCATGGATAACCCGATCCAGACCCGCCTCCTGTAGTCCCATGTCGGCAAGAAATGCGACCCGGTCTTCAGGCTCTAACTGAATCAGTTCAGCCTCAATCTCAGCACAAACCGGCACCACCTCGGCACCTTCCTGCGCAGCTCGGGCACGCATCGCATCGAGATGCGGATTATTCTCGAAACCATCCTCCAGAACATTGGCAATGTACATCATGGGTTTCAAGGTAAGCAGGAACAGATCGCGCAGCAGCACCTGTTCATCTGGATCAAATTGCAGGGTCCTGGCTGGATGTCCCTGATTCAACCCCTCGGCGAGCTTCTGCAGTAACGGTCGCCGGGCAACGGCCTCCTTGTCATGAGCTTTAGCCGCCCGCTCAACTCGCGCCAGGGCCTTGTCCACGGTTTCCATATCAGCCAGAGCCAGCTCGGTGTCGATCGTCTCGATATCAGCGACTGGATCCACCCGACCCTGTACATGCACGATATCGTCATGTTCAAAGCACCGCACCACATGGGCGATCGCATCGACCTCGCGAATGTGGGCGAGAAATTTGTTACCCAGGCCCTCGCCCTTGGATGCTCCGGCGACCAAGCCGGCAATATCGACAAACTCCATCGTAGTCGGCAGGATCCGTTGTGGTTTGACAATAGCCGCCAATTGCGCCAGACGCGGATCGGGAACCGGCACCCTGCCCACATTCGGATCGATGGTACAAAAAGGAAAATTGGCCGAGGCAATACCGGCCTTGGTCAAAGCGTTAAACAGCGTCGACTTGCCGACATTTGGCAAACCGACGATACCGCATTGGATACCCATGGCAACTCCATAAACCAGAGACGGGAAACGCCAACCGAATGCCTGCACTCGTCTCGCATATCACGTCTGAATAGACCTAACCCCGTTCACAGCAACCCGATGTGTTGACCCCCTTCAGTGCCCCCCTACTCATCCATCTCCGGGCCTTATCTCGACAGTGTGCAGTTGTTGCATAGCCGCGTTGAACGCTCCCTCGAGCACTCGGGGCAATATATCCAAGGCCCGGCCCACCGCATCCAGCATGGCCCCCTCATCCTCCGCCGAAGGCCGACCCAACACCCACGGGGTGACCTGATCGCGTAGCCCCGGATGGCCGATTCCAAACCGCAACCGATGAAAGCGACGATCCCCCACTTGCTGGATGATGTCGCGCAAGCCATTCTGCCCGCCATGGCCCCCATCAAACTTGAGCCGTGCCACCCCCGGCGGCAGATCCAGATCGTCGTGCACAACCAAGCACTCGGCCAAGTCGTATTTCCAATAATTTATGGTTGCCAGCACTGCGCGTCCGCTATGGTTCATGAAAGTCATGGGCTTGAGTAAGCGCACTTCATGACCGCCGATCCGGATCCGGCAGGTTTCACCATGTAGCTTGCGTTCGGACACAAACCGCACCCCCTCAGCACGGGCCAAGGTATCCACCAGCCAGAACCCGATATTATGCCGGGTCCGCAAATATTCGGCCCCGGGGTTACCGAGGCCCACAATCAGTTTGATACCATGCATACGCAAAGGCGCCAAGCGGACCACCCCGGGTTCATTCAAGCGGCCCGGGATAGGACTCAGTCTTCCTTGGACTCTTCACCAGCCGTGTCATCGGAGGCTGCCGGTTCTTCACTTGAGGTGGTTTCTTCCTCAACTTGCACGCGGGCTTCTTTGGCCGCAACAACGGTGTGGTCGTGTTCCTTGCCGAGATTGAGTTCGGGAATTTCCACACCTTCCGGTAACACCAGATCAGACATGTGAATGACATCGCCCTTGTTAAGACCGGACAGATCCACCGCAATGTGCTCGGGAAGCTGGGAGGGCCGACAGGTGATCTCAATCTCGGCCATCTCGTGGTTGATCAGTACACCCGAAAGCTTCGAAGCAGGTGCTTGATCTTCATTCACGAAGTGCAAAGGAATCTGAACTCGCAGAATTCGATTTTCGTCAACACGCAGGAAATCAAGATGCAGCATCTGCTGCTTTACAGGGTGTTTTTGGTAGTCGCGCAAAAAAACCTTCTGCTTCTTGCCATCGACCGAAAGATCAAGGATCGAAGAAAAAAACCACTCACTGCGGGCCGCCAATAGCACGTCGTTATGGTCAAGCTGAATATTTTCCGGTGCCGTGACGCCGCCGTAAATGATGGCCGGGACCTTATTGGCACGACGCAGGCGGCGGCTCGCACCTCTTCCTGTGCCCTGGCGACCTGCGGCCTTAATTTCGTGATTAACAGTCATGTTGTTCTACCCTACAAAAAAAGCTGTCTTCGACAGCGAAGCCCCGCCGCGACCAACAGGGCACGAATAATCAGGGGTGAATCCCGACACATACTACCCACACCCATCCACAGTGCAGATAAAAATCGTTGCGATTCAATCGACGTACAGCGAACTCACCGACTCTCCAAAAGCCATACGCCGAATAGTCTCAGCCAACAGCTCCGCAACAGAGAGTTGCCGGATACGGCTACAATTCAGAGCCTGTTGATGCAAAGGAATGGTATCGGTTACCACTAATTCATCCAGTGCCGACGCCTCAATATTGGCTACCGCCGGGCCGGATAGTACCGGATGAACACAATAGGCTACCACCTTGCGAGCCCCTTGTTTTTTCAAAGCCACCGCCGCCGCACACAAGGTTCCTGAGGTATCGACAATATCATCCACCAGCACACAGGTCTTGCCTGATACGTCACCGATGATATTCATCACGATAGCTTCCCCCGGACGAGGACGGCGTTTATCGATAATCGCCAGGTCAGCGTCATCCAGGCGCTTGGCAATCGCTCGGGCGCGCACCACCCCACCGACATCCGGGCTGACCACGATCAGATTATCGCCAGCATATTTGCGCCATATATCCGCCAGTAATACCGGTGAAGCATAGACATTGTCGACCGGAACATCAAAAAATCCCTGGATCTGATCGGCATGCAGATCCACAGTAAGAACCCGATCAGTACTCGCCGAACTAATCATCTGCGCGGCCAGCTTGGCAGAAATCGGTACTCTTGACGAACGTGGCCGGCGATCCTGCCGGGCATAGCCAAAATACGGCAATACCGCAGTAATACTGGAAGCTGAAGCCCGCTTCAATGCGTCCACCAACACCAAGAGCTCCATGAAATTCTCTGCAGCCGGGGCGCAGGTGGGCTGCATGACGAACACCTCACTGCGCCGTACGCTCTCCTCGATCTCAACCTGCACCTCGCCATCCGAAAAGGTACTGACCAAGGCCTTGCCAAGAGGGATGCCGAGCTGATGCGCGACATCCAGTGCTAGGGGGCGATTAGCATTACCGGTAAACAGCATCAATCCACTGGGAGAAGTGTCCATGCCTTGGCCTTGGTTAATAAAATCGGTTAAATCAATGGCTGGGGCGGCAGGATTCGAACCTGCGCATGCCGGAATCAAAATCCGGTGCCTTAACCAACTTGGCTACGCCCCAACGAAAATTGTTCCATGACATCAAGCAGTGACGAATGATCCGCGCCACGCACTACTCGGGCCTTCCATGGTGCCGCCATGGTTCGGGCCGTCGCCTCGGATTCCATTTCCAGAAAAACCGTTGCCCCCGTACCGCTAAGTCGGGCGCGTCCAAACTTTCCAGCCCAATCAAGTGCGGCACACAATTCAGGATAGCGTGCTCGAACCACGGGTTCGAAGACATTATCCATCGCGGTCTCGGAAAGTAAGCCGGGTAGTTTCCTTGCTGGCGCATTGCGTGTCAATTCAGGTGCTTGGAACAGTGGTCCAGTGGGTACCGAAATACCCGGATCGAGCAACACATACCAACGGTGGGGTAACGATACCGAAGTCAGCCGTTCACCGACTCCTTCAGCTACGCTATTGTGACCACGGACAAACACCGGTACGTCTGCACCCAATTGCAATGCCAAGCTCGCCAAGGCCTCCACATCCAGTTTGCAACCCCATAGAAGATTGAGGCCAACTAGTACGCTGGCGGCATCCGAGCTGCCTCCTCCAAGCCCTCCGCCCAAGGAGATTTGCTTGTCCAGGGCAAGATCGACGCCACTTCCAAGCGCGTGGTGCCTTTGCAACAACCGCGCGGCACGAACCACCAGATCAACCTCCTCAGCCACCCCCTCGGCACCGACATGACGGACTACACAACCATCATCGCGGACTCGTAACCAAACCGTATCGCCCCATTCCAAAAAACGAAAAACACTTTGCAGCAGATGATAGCCGTCCTCACGACGGCCGACGATATACAGATTCAGGTTGAGCTTAGCGGGTGCAGGCCAGGCGCTCCAACCCGGCTCAGCCACAATTCTGGAGTCGAATTTGCCCATCACCTGCCGGACTTCGGCAAACTGTGCGACAAATGGTCGAGATGCCACTGTTCCACATACAAGCGCACCGAAAACGGTGGTTTGCGGGCGGTGATCCGGTGCGGCATTGATACCGGTCGGGTATTAGCGTCCCAGTCGCTGTAACGGACCTGCCAGCCGTCTTGATACAAGCTTGCAAGCTCACCATCAGGCGTAAAGCCAAGCTTGGCCGGTGATCCCACTGCGGCCAAACCCATGACCCAGGCGCGCAGTTCGGCAATCGGCACCCTCCAGCCCAGGGTGTTATTGAGCAGGGCCTCCGCATCAGGGCCACAGACTGGTTGCGGATGCAGTCCGGCCAAACAGGCCATTTGCCCTGGTACGGCATCGAGACTATAGCTGTGGCCGGTTATGGGGGCACGAACAACAAACTGAAAGCCACCTGGGCGATTATTCCAAGTGAAGCCACCGCTGCCACCTTGGCGGCCATTGGCAACCCCGATCCGCCCACTCAGACTCCAGGACTGGATCCTGTCTAGAGCCTGTACCCGGCGGGCTTGGGCGGCACGCTGTAGCCGCGTACCGGGACGCACCGGTAACGGAGCACAAGCGCTCAGGCCGATAACGACGAGGCCCAGCAACAGGGATGCATGCCAATATTTCATGTGCCGATCCGGGCCAGTGCCTTATTCACCGCGCGGTTATGAGGGTCAATCTGTCGGGCCTGTTGCAATATCTTGCGAGCTTCGGAAACCGCCCCCCGCTTCCATAGCACGATAGCTAAATGCGCACCAATATCAGCATTCCGGCTGAGTTTCCAAGCCTTACGCAAGGCCAATTCCGCCGTCTGGAGATGGCCAAGCCGATACTGCAACCATCCCCAGGAATCATTGACTGCGGCGCTTCCGGGGCGAGCCGCCAAAGCCCTGCTCAGTAGTTTTTCTGCTTCTGGAAGATCGCGTCCCGCATCGGCGAGGGTATAACCCAATGCATTGACAGCCTCCATATCATCGGGCTTGAGCCGTAATAGCCGGCGCAAATCACGCACTGCCGCATCGACATTCCCCACCTCGGCTTCAGCAACACCCTGCGCATACAGTAGTTTGATGTCGCCGGGTTTCAACAATAGAGCGCGCCGATAGACGATAATAGCCGCGGCATAATCATGGGCGCGCATCGCCAGCTCAGCCTGTAAAACTAAGCCACGACGGAAATTATCCGGGTTTTTGGTCTGTTCTCTGGTCAGCTCAATAGCCAACTGCATCGCTTTCTGGTAATGGCCGTCCTGATTCAACAGTACCGCCCGGCGGGTGCCCGCAAGAAAAGCTTGCGGACTGCTGCGGGGTACCTGGACATACCACCGTAACGCAGCAGCAGGCCGCTTGAGTACCTCAGCTAACTGTCCCAGCAGGAACAGGCTCTGGGTTCGTATGGCGGCCGGAGCACGGGCCAGTTCAGCATAGATCACGGCCAACTTGAGGTGATCATCCAGCTTGACGGCATAGGCGGCGCGCAAGCGAAAGGTCCGGGTATTCTGTGGTCCCTGAGCGAGCCAGCGCAAGGCGGCACTAAAATCGCCACGCTTAGCCAGTTCGCCGGCATAAGCCAGCCGCAAGGAGATATTTTTTGGATGGTATACCAGGCCTTTGCGTAACAGCCTATCAGCTTGCCCGGCACTGCCGTCGCGACGGGCCAACATGGCGCGCCATAAGTAACCCCGCGCATCTCCGAAGTGGGCAATTTCAGTATTGGCCAGATGCCGGGCAAAGTCATATCGACCCAATCTCTCGGCGAGCTGGCTGGTGGCCACCCAGATCTGACTGCGGTCGCCGGGTAACTGCATCGGCGTGGCCAGGGCTTCCAGTACAACACCCGCCAGCGCCCGATCACGGGCTAAAACCAGTACCCGAAAAACGGCCGCCCAATCACCATCACTACCGGGCCCACGCAAGTCACGCAGCGCACGAACCGCAGCCATTTTCTGTCCTTGCTGCAAAGCCAACCGGGCCCTGGCATCGGCCAACTCCGCCTGGCTGGCACCCAGAACCTGCCAACGCGCCAGAGCCGCTTGGGCCAAAGTGGCACGACCTATACCGATGGCCAGAGCAACCGTCTGGGCCGCCACTCGTGGATCCGATGAAGAACGCATTGCTTGGGCGTAGGCAGCAGCCGCCTCCTTGAGGCGATCTTGACGAAGTGCAAAATCCCCTTGTAACAACTCAGTCATGGTCTGGGCCGCAGGGGTAGCAGGCACTTGCATCGCAGCAAGTGGCTGAAGGACATGCGTTGAGGCGTTCTTGGCGCTAGGATAGGGTGACACGGTTGCACACCCACCCAGCACGATAGTAAGCATCACGCCAGATCGAAATGCTATGGATTGCCTACCTTTAAACTTGCGTAATGCACTCTGCACAATCTTCTCCCACTGAATCCGCACGATCCATCAGGATCGGGCCGCCTGTTCCAGTCTGTCTAGACGTAAAGTTTATCCGATTCCTGACCTACCCCCACTCATGACCTTGATCGCTTACGGACTCAACTACCTTACCGCTCCCGTTGCGCTGCGCGAAAAAGTTGCGTTCAACCCCGATGAACTGAAACAGGCGCTGTACAGCCTCGCTGACGCACCCGGGGTGGAAGAAGCTCTGATCCTCTCCACTTGTAACCGTACCGAGCTGTATTGTCGGGTGGCCCCGGAGGCTGAACTCATTCCAGCAGAATGGCTGCATGAACACCATTGCCTCAAGCGTGGCAAGCTGAACGAATTCTTGGTTAGCTACCGTGGTTTGGATGCGGTACGACACCTGTTCCGTGTAGCTACCGGCCTAGAATCCATGGTCATTGGCGAGCCACAAATCCTCGGACAAATCAAGGAGGCCTACCGTATCGCCAAGGCGGTAGGAAGTCTGAAAACTCCGATGGATCGTCTTTTGCAGAATACCTTTGCAGTAGCCAAACGGGTTCGTACTGATACCCGTATCGGTGCCAACCCGGTCTCGGTGGCTTATACCGCCGTGCGCCTTGCCGAACGCATGTTTATCAAACTCGAACAGGCCAACGTGTTACTGGTCGGTGCGGGAGAGACC
>ENA-ORDP01000766-ORDP01000766.1-marine-sediment-metagenome-genome-assembly--contig:-NODE-766-length-19450-cov-2.842021_pt1 | contig 19450 bp, 13 predicted proteins | sample MGYA00248627_ERZ508539 | MGnify/ENA primary metagenome ERZ508539 (study PRJEB26208, sample SAMN05571518) | marine sediment metagenome | biome: deep sea; feature: Hydrothermal vent; material... | reverse complement strand
TCATCAGCAAGCCGCTACTCAAGGCGAAGCGATGTCCTATCGATAGTGTCTTCATAAGTCGTAGTCTCCAACAAACCTGGCCGCGGCACGATGTAGGTGCCGGGTTCCTTTCGACGACTACTTTGACTGATACACCTGAACCGCAGCTTGCCGATGGATGGTGCAATGCGGCATGTCTGTTTGGGGGCTCTGGGTGGCTATCCACCGAAGGTAAGATGGAGGTCGCCCGGCAGGTTTTTGAGTTATGAGTAATGGTCTGAACCGCTGGGTAGCTCTAAAATCCGTAGCGAGTGGTTTGCGGTGCGGGCTAGGAACCAGGAGTAGGTGGCGGATGAGCAAACGCGAACCCCAACGTGGCGAGGAACATCGGGGTGTCTACCGGTGGGTGGAAGCTTGTCGTCTTCATCATCGCTAGGCGTATTAGTTGTGCCGGATTCACAGGAAAGATTAAAGTCGACCACGACAGGATCAAAAGATGAATGCTTATTTCGAGTCGGTTCTATAGAGCCAATATTGCTTGCCGAATCCGATGGGGCTGCGTAAGCTGAACACTCGTGCGGGTGTAGCTCAATGGCAGAGCTGTTGCTTCCCAAGCAACTGACGAGGGTTCGATTCCCTTCACCCGCTCCATTCGTGACCGGTGGGGTACCGGCTTGCAGATGAATGGCGGTATGGCTTATAGCCGCTTGGCCCCCGAACTACGGGAACTCCGCTTTTCTCTATATGGATGAAGCGGCAGACTTAAAGCGTTAAGCTGGCGCTCTACCGGGCGAGGGATGAATAGGTTGCGTCAATGAAACATCGGTCTGAATGGCTTCGGAGCGTCGTGGATAGCGTCACGACTTGTCACAAACCCGTAAAAATTCTACCCCATCGTTTCCATCCATCGCTACAATTCTCTTAGTCCGACTGAATACTTACTACAGTGGGTTTGCTGAAGGATCTGAAATTGAGACGGGAGATTACTTGCCATGCGCGTACTGGTCATTGAAGACAACAACGATATTGCTACCAATATCGGCGACTACCTGGAAGAGCGGGGTCATGTTGTGGACTTTGCAGGAGACGGGGTCACCGGCCTGCATCTCGCCATCGTGCATGATTTCGACGTGATCGTGCTGGATCTTACTTTGCCCGGCATGGATGGTCTGGAGGTCTGTCGCAAGCTGCGCCATGAGGCGGATAAGTCCACCCCAGTATTGATGTTGACGGCGCGCGATACGCTTGAGCACAAGCTTACCGGTTTCGATTCAGGTGCTGACGATTACATGACCAAGCCGTTTGCTTTGCAAGAGCTGGGCGTGCGAATTGAAGTGCTGGCCCGACGCAGCAAAGGGCCCAAGAGCCGGCTGCTCAAGGTGGCTGATCTCACCTACAATTTGGATGCACTAACTGTAAATCGTGCCGGTAAGGACATCTTACTTAATCCGATCGGCTTGAAATTGCTACAGGTGTTGATGGAAGCCAGTCCTTCGGTGGTGACACGCCACCAGCTAGAACAATATGTGTGGGGCGAGCAACTGCCTGATAGTGATTCCCTGCGTGTCCACATTCATGGGCTGCGAACCCTGATCGACAAACCTTTCGATAAGCCGCTGATTCACACCCGACACGGCATCGGCTACCGCATGGGCGATACGGATGCTTCCCTATCGGCGTAGGCTACGGAGCCGCATATTCCTGTCCTTTTCCCTGTTTGCGATCACGCTGAGCGTACTTTTTGCGGCCAGCGCGATGTACTTGCGCAACCGACTCGAAAATCAACTCATTGGTAATTCGCTGGAACGCAATATCAACAGCTTTGCGAACGCGTATTACAACAACCCTGAGACCCAGGGCTACCCACTGGAAAAGACCCGTGGTCACGTCTACAGCCAACGCAAATTTTCCAATGTTCCTTTCGCCTGGCGTGATCTTGACAACGGTGTGCATACCATCAAACAGGTCGAGCCGGACGGTTCGGTGCAGCAATATATGTTGGCGGTGCGCAAGGATCCTCATTACTGGTTTTTCGTGCGTTACGACAGCTCACAGATGTTGGAGAGCCAACAACAGCTGAAGTATGCCTTGATCGCCGCGGTGGGAGTGTTTGGGGCGCTGTCGGTGCTTATTGGAGCTTGGTTATCGGTGCGGATCATGAGCCCGGTTACTGATTTGGCCCGGCGTTTGCGAGCCCTGCGAAAAAGTGGCCGTTTGGAGCCCCTGGCGCCTCATTTTGCCGCTGATGAGGTTGGCGAAGTGGCCCTGGCTCTGGATGATTACGCCAAACGTCTGACCGAGCTGCTACAGCGTGATCAGGAGTTCAATGCCGATGTCAGTCACGAACTGCGTACTCCAATCGCAGTGATTGCCAGTACTGCCGAATTGATGCTCACTTCACCGAATCTGACGGCTAAGTTGAGCGAACGATTGAAACGAGTCGAGCGCGCCAGTCGCCAAGCCGCGGAAATTATCGACGCGTTGCTGCTGCTGTCGCGTGCAGAGCAGGGGGGGCAGCAGGTTCAGGATGAGAGCACGGATGTCGCGCAGATCGTTGCTAATGTGATCGATCTGCAGCGCCCTCAGCTTGGCAACAAACCGGTACGGGTTCATCTACAGCTTGAGTCGAGTTTAACCGTTCAGGCCCCGGGATCGGTAGTCTCCGTAGCGCTGGCCAACCTCATCGGTAACGCCTTCAAATATACTCAGGAAGGGGATGTTACGATTCGCGTACAAGAAGATCGGGTGTTGATCGAGGATTCCGGACCGGGCATTAATCCGGAGGATGCCAGCCGCTTGTTCGAGCGTGGAGTCCGGGGTGAGGGGGTAAAAGGCATGGGAGCCGGCCTCGGTCTGGCCATCGTGTGGCGTTTGTGCAACCTGTATGGCTGGCGGGTTCGACTGGCCCCACGCCCTGAGGGCGGAGCGGTGGCTATGCTGGAGTTTGCCAAAAAATCCAGTTAGCAATCTGTCGAGCGGGTGCTGATTGGGCCGTAATCATCGGTAACTTGATGGTCTCAGTTATCATAGCCACTTGTTTCTGTGTGGCGTGATGGTGAAATGATCAAAACCGACGTGGTTATTGTGGGCGCCGGTCCGGTAGGGCTGTTCCAGGTATTTGAACTGGGGCTGCTCGGACTGAAATCGCATTTGCTCGATTCCATGGCCCTGCCTGGAGGACAGTGCGTTGAGCTGTATCCGGACAAACCGATTTATGACATCCCCGGTTTACCGATGTGCGGTGCTCAAGAATTGATCGAACGCCTGCAGGAACAGATTCGCCCGTTCGAGCCACAATATCATCTCAGCCAGACCGTCACCCAAGTGCAGGTAGGTGCTAACGACCGTTTTGAAGTGGCCACTTCAGCAGGAACCGAGTTTGACTGCGCCGCCGTCATTATCGCCGGAGGGCTGGGTGCTTTCGAGCCACGGCGCTTGCATACGCATGGGGTGACCCAGCTCGAAGGGGCCAGTCTGCATTATCGAGTGCGTGAGCCGGCCATCTTTGCAGGTAAAGACCTGGTCATCGCGGGTGGGGGTGATACAGCCCTAGATTGGGCTCTGAATCTGGTCGAAATCGCCAACAGCGTAGTCTTAGTACACCGTTCACAGAAATTCCGTGCCGCACCGGCCAGCGTGAATCGCATGCATGCGCTCTGTAACGATTTGCGCATGCAGTTTCTCGAAGGAGAGGTGGTGGGTATCGATCATGCAGATACTGAACTCAACGCCGTCCGGGTGCGTAACCGTGCCGGCCTGATCAATCGTGTCGAGGCTGAACAGTTGCTGGTGTTTTGGGGGCTGCATCCCAAGCTCGGGCCGATTGCCCAGTGGGGTCTGGACCTGGATCGAAGTCAGATCCGTGTCGATACAGAGAAATTTCAGACCAGTGTACCGGGCATCTTTGCAGTCGGCGATATCAACACCTATCCCGGCAAGAAGAAGCTGATACTTTCCGGTTTTCACGAGTCGGCACTGGCGGCATTTGCCGTCAAGGCTCGCTTACAGCCAGGTATCAAAGTGCCTCTGCAGTACACCACCACCAGTCCTATCATGCACCAACGGCTCAAGGTTGAGCCGGAGTGTTCCGGGCTCGTTGACGCCGCCTGAGCTGGCGCACACTCAAGGCAAACATTCCCTGGCCGGGGTGATCTGCGCAGGGTAATCTCTAAAAACCTATTGCGCGAACTGATTGCGATGTCATGTGTTGGTTCGCTCCTCGCCTATCACCTTGATAGGTCTTGTCGCTCACTCACTCCACAAGACCTTGCACTCGGCCCACTGGTGACGGTTTTGAGAGGTTGCCTCAGGTCTCGACGGCTTCCAGCCAGCCATGTCGATCCGGGGTACTGCCGTCAAACAGGCCAAAAAATATTTTCTGTAAATGCTGAGTGACCGGCCCCGGCCGGCCCGGACCTACCGGTTTGCCGTCTACTGAACGGATCGGGGTGATCTCAGCGGCGGTGCCACACATGAACACCTCGTCGGCAAAATACAGGTACTCACGGGGTAGATTGCGTTCTACGATCTCGATTCCGTCGTCGTGGGCCAGCGTCATCAGTGAGTTGCGGGTGATGCCGTGCAAGATCGCGCTGGATAGCGGGGGGGTATGCAACACACCGTCAAGCACTAGAAATAGGTTCTCCCCGGCCCCTTCACTGAGTAACCCACTGGTTGCTACCGCGATACCCTCGCTGAAGCCAAGACGTTTGGCTTCACGAGCAATCAGTTGGCCCGAAAGATAATTACCGCCGGCCTTGGCTCCTGCGGGAATGGTGTTGGGAGCCGCCCGTTGCCAGGACGATACGCAGGCATCAATGCCCTGTTCCAGCACCCCTTCGCCAAGGTAGGCCCCCATGGCCAGAGCGGCTACCGCAACGTCAATAGGCGTATCAGCCCCTAGTTCGAAGCCTCCCAGTCCACGAAATGCGATCGGTCGTAGGTAGGCTTGAGCAAGGCTGTTACGGTGCAGCACTTCACGACAGGCAAGAGCAATCTGCTCGGGTGAATACGGGATGACGATGTCGTAGACCCGCGCGGAATGGAATAGGCGTTTGAGATGATCGGTGAGGCGAAAAATGACTGAGCCTTGTGGCGTATTGTAGCTGCGAATGCCCTCGAATACCGAGGATCCGTAGTGCAGGGCATGGGCCATCACGTGGGTGGTAGCCTCCGCCCACGGCTTGATTTCGCCGTTGTGCCAGATCCACTCAGGGTAACGCTTGCTCATGGTAATTATCCGAGCTGCCAAACCCTCATCATAGTCGGGATGGGACGCTCTATTCAGTATTCTGCGGCGCTGGCAGGTGGATCAATCCAGGCGATCGATGACGGCCTGAGTGGCCTGGGCTCGATTAAGCGTATAGAAGTGCAATCCGGGGGCTCCCCCTTCGAGCAGGCGGTGGCACAGACCCGCTACCACGTCGGCTCCCAAGGCCCGTATGCTTTCGGTATCGGCACCAAAAGCTTGCATGCGGCGCGTAATCCAGCGTGGAATCTCAGCGCCGCATTGTTCGGAAAAGCGTTGCAACTGGCTAAAATTGGTAATGGGCATGATCCCCGGCACAATCGGTACCTCTATGCCCAGTCCACGAACCTCCTCGACAAAGCGGAAATAGCCGTCAGCGTTGAAGAAATACTGGGTGATGGCACCGTTGGCACCGGCGTCGATCTTGGCCTGGAAATGGTGCAGATCGGCCTGTGCATCTTTGGCCTGAGGATGCACCTCGGGATAACAGCCCACCTCGATACGGAAGTGATGGCCGCTGTGGGCACGGATAAAAGCCACCAATTCCGAGGCGTAACGTAAGTCCCCCGCCCGGGCCATACCCGAAGGGAGGTCGCCCCGCAGCGCTACAATGCGCCGGCATCCCAAGGCTAGGTACGCGTCCAGCAATACGGTAATCTCCTCCCGCGTGCCACCCATGCAAGATAGATGCGGTGCCGTGTCTAGGCCTTTAGCCATCAGTTGTTTAACGGTTTCCGGGGTATAGCTGAGCGTCGAGCCGCCCGCCCCGAAGGTGACACTCGCATACTCGGGGCGCATCGCCATGAATCTTGGTAGTGAGCGCTGGAACTGGGCCCGTTGATCGGCGGTCTTAGGGGGGAAGAACTCCAGAGAGATTGAGGGCATAAAGAGGTATCCTGTGTAGACATCTTTCTATCAAGATGAAGAGAATAATGAGTGAAACCAATACCAGGCGCAAGAGCCGGACATTACGTCTTGCCCACATGTTGCAATGCAGACCTTGCCTATTTATTCATTCTCATCATCCCGGGCCCAGCCATGGAGCCCGGCGTGGACTCGTTATCATTGATGCCGAGCCGTTGGGATGCCGGTTGGTAGCCGAAATACCTTGCTGTTCATGCCCAACCCTTAAACCCCATTATCCTAGGTGCAGAGTGCCTGCAAGGTAGGTGATACCGCAGAGCTGTATTGGCTGGGTGTGGATAAGGGCCCCTTCCACTGGATTCCTGCTTATACGAATCGTGCAAGTCGTTGCCTGCCCACCTCCTTTACGTACCCGTAACGAGAAAGCCCGCTGCGGGTCATGTACCGGCGGAGTCCTAGGTTCAGGTTTCACGCACCACCAGCGATGTTGGAAGCATTTCGGAGTCTGGAGCTTCGCCCTTGATTAGGGCCAGTATCTTGCGCGCCAGCAAGGTGCCGCCTTCCTGCCAGTCTTGATGTACTGAGGATAAGGGGGGCAAGAAGTTCGCTCCCAGCGGGGTGTCGTCGTAGCCGATTACCGAAACATCTTGCGGTGTCGACCGGCCGAGCCGATCCAGGGTGCGAATCGCCCCCATGGCCAGCAGGTCACTGGAGGCAAAAATAGAATCAAATACGGCCTTGCGGGTGGTCAGGGATTGCACGGCATTCATCCCGGCGGCCATGGTGAATTCACTACGACGGATCAGCATCGGCTTGATGCCGTGGGTAGCTAGCACATCGACGAATCCATTCATACGATCGAGAATCTCGGGATGGCTAGGGTTGCCGATGAATACCGGATGGCACCGACCAATGGAGATGAAATGCTCGGCTACGATTGCTCCACCCTGACGATTGTCACTGCCGACGACGACGTGTGGGTCGCCCGTGGGTGACGCTCCCCAGACCGCCAAGGGTAGCCCCAGCTTGTCGAACTGCTGAACGGCATGTTGATGCACCCCTTGGCCAAGCAGAATCAATCCGTCGGCGGCCTGCACCGCCGCCGAGTTCGCATCGTGGCGTGTGGTCAGAAGAACGCTGTAGCCGGCAATGGATAATTCCTGGGTGATGCTGCCGAGCAGACGCAGAGGGTAGGGATCCATCATTGAGCGGTCTATAGAGGGTTTCATCTCGACAATGACGGCAACAGTATGGCTACGGCGCAGGCGCAGATTGCGGGCACTGACATTGAGCTTGTAGCCATGTTCGCGAGCCAATGCCTGGATGCGCTGGCGGGTAGTGGTGCTGACCAGGGGGCTGTTGGCCAGCGCGCGCGAAACGGTAATTTTGGAGGTACCCGCCATCTTGGCTAAGTCGGCCATGGTCAGGCCGGAGGGTACAGAGCCTTTTCCTGGTTGATCGTTCCGGCTCAAAAGATGCCCTCGAAAGTGGCTGGACTCGATCTGGCCATATCTGCGCATGATGGGTTGCTGCTCAACACAGTTTCCCTGCACTTAGGTTCTGCGTCAATGTTTACCGATACGTGTAGTTGGCGTTGCCATACGTAGGCGGATAAATACTCCTGATTAGCGCCGAACCTCAGCTAGCTGTCGCATGATTTGTGGCGTCAATGAGCAATGTTACGTCCACATTCGGAGTAAGTATCCCCGGTTTTACCAGGGATACTTACTCCGTTTTGAAAATGAGACCGGGTGGCCTTGCTGGGAGGCGATTCGCTTCATGATAGATGGATCACCATCAACTCGATGACATGGCCTGGAAATCAGCGGGATGTAGTGCGGCGATCTATTTTTCTGTCACGCCAATATTAGGAGTGGCTGCCTATATCTCGCGGCTCATCCGCGGCAAGCGCTGCCTCCATTTCCCGAACACCACCGTATCTTGGCCAACGGTATAACACCATGAAATAGGCGAGAATAAGCATATAAATCACCGCGTTACCAAACATGTTGCCGGGCATGCCAGTTTGACCATTGCTGTAAGGTCCGCCAAAAGCCTCCGCAGTTGACCAGATTGTGAATGAGAAAACCATGCCGATGGGTAACAGATAACGCAGGAGTTTTCCGGAAAGCAGACTCCAGGCGACCGTTACCTCCGTGGCGGCCGCAAGTAACCCGAAAAGTAGGGGATCGATGTGTGTGATGGCATTGATCCAAACCTGGATGTAATCGACCAACCAGGTGGGTTGGCCTTGCTGGGCCTCTGCCATATAGCGGACAAAGTGTGCCAGAAAATAGGGATGCCACTTAAACAGCGCGTCCCAAGCCCACAAGAAGCCGAGCATATTGCGGGCAGCATGGATCCACAGTAGCGTATGGTCGCGCACGGTGTGATCGGTCGGTGTCGACAGCGGCTGACTGATGCGCCAGCAGGTATAGGTAAGGATCATGGCAATGAGATAGGGCGGCGCAATGCCAGCATCGGTGCCGCCGTTGGCCGGATTGAAGCCCCCGCCGTGTTCGACGACGATCCACATGAATGTCAGGTAGCCGATGCCGATCCACAAGGCCGATCGCATGCCTTTGCCTGATAACAGTACTAAGGCGATGTAGAGGTCTAAGAGGACGATACCATTGCCGACGAGGTGTACGGGCCAAGATGAGAACGGTAACCCGAGAAAATGGGCAACGGCCAATTTGTTCACACCCGATGAAGCGGTCCAAGTGTCGAATAACCAGATAAGACCGAAGAGAATACGCAGTAAGCGAAACATTCGGGCCTGCATGGGTGTGACCGTAGGGGGTAGATGCCTGGGCGGTCGATGGTTGAAACCTAACCAGCGGAAAACAGTTTGTGTCTGTTTGGGCATGAGGGACCTCTTACTGATTGACTGATAGTGATTGGACCCTGGGTAGGTGTCAGGTCCCTTATGATTCCATAGCACTCAGGAGCTAGGCTCTGCTTCTAGTCCGAGAAGCTTTGCAAGACCTCTTTGAACAACGAGATCACGCATGAATCGGCACCTTCACGCCAACGCCACAAGGACACCGAAGATCCGTGCTTATATTCAGCCATCGACAGCCAGTCACCGGGGTTGGGTACGAGAACTGGGGCTCAGTGTTGACAATACTAAGGCGGAGATGTTGGCTTCATTAAGCCTCGCCTATTGAGGCGTATATGATAAACATTCAACTTAATATCAATGTCAAGAGGTTTATCGATTGGCCTTGAATATCAGCATGTTGTCGCATGATTTGCGGCGGTGATGGGTTAAGCTGGGATCCTCTCCACAGTCGAGGACCTAGTGATGTCGATCAATCTTATGCAATTTCAGCAGGGGCTGTCGATGGTCGAGTTCATGTAGTAGTACGGCATGGAAGCGAAATGTTACCGCGCTCTGCACTGGGTGCACTGGCCACAGGGCTTCCGTTGCCCGGCATGTGGGGGATCGGCGGCGTTCGCGCTTTCGTCGTGAGCGGCAGATGTATCACCCGTGCCGGTGGTGTCGGCACCTGACGCCCCTGCTCAGCAGCACGATCTTCGCGTCGACCAAGCTGCCTCTGACGATCTGGATGCTGGCGATCCACCTGCTGACCGCGACCAAGACCAACACATGGTGGCCCTGGAACTGATGCGGTATCTGAGAGTGAACGACGAGGTGGCCTTGAGGATCAAGCGCAAGGTCATGCAGGTCATGGCCGAACGTGAAGCGCCGCGCCCGTTGTCGGGTTTCGTACAAGTCGACGATGCCTATCTGGGCGGAGAGCGCAACGGAGGCAAGTCGGGGTGCGGCTCGGAGAACAAGCAGGCGTTCCTGGTTGCGCTACAAACCGATGAAACGCTGGAGCATCCAAGTTGTGCAGTCATCGAACCGGTGCGCAGCTTCGACAATGACAGTATCCAAAACTGGCCGGTGCATCATCTGGCCCCGGGCGCCGAAGTTTTTAGCGACGGCTTGTTCTGCTTCCGGCGCTTTGCTGATGCCGGCCATACGCACACCGTGCTGAAAATCGAAGGACGACGTGCCACCGGCAAAGTCCAGGGCGCATGCTGGGTCAATGTGTTGCTGGGCAATCTCAAACGCGCCATCAGCGGGCGCTACCACGCAATCCGGCAGGCCAAGTAGGCACGCTTGTATCTGGCCGAAGCCGTCTACCGGTCTAACCGCTGTTTTCGCCTGCGCGAGATGCTGCCGCGACCGGCCCGTGCGAGGGTGCTGTACAAACTGCATTCCGAGCCGTCCTTGTGCATGGCGAGTAATCAGCGTGGCTGAGTTTTGAGGCTAATCAGGTAAATACTTTTACCAACTAAATGATATCGATAACTTGATATCGATATCATTTAGTTTTAGGGTGCTGTCCAGCTATGGAGATAAACGTGTGGAAGAGCGACATTTGACATCGCCAGTAAGCAAGGCCGGTATTTCTCAAGAAACGCCGGAGATCGATCCATGGCGGCTGGTTCGGTATAAATGCGATCCAGCACATACGGCCCAGGAGGAAAGTTTGTTCGCGCTTGCCAATGGCACCTTAGGCGTGCGCGGCGGACTCGAAGAAGATGACAGTGCTAGTCACGGGGTGTTTCTGGGTGGGGTATGGGAACGCATGCCGATCGACTATCACGAACGTTTTCCAGGCTTTGCTCGCAGTAGCGATACCCGCGTACCGGTTGCAGATGGGACCCACATCCGTTTGCGACTTGGTGATGAAATGCTGGATTTGCAGCATGGCGAGCGGCTCGCCTTTAAGCGTGAACTGGACCTGCGTCAGGGTTGTTATCGCCAAGCTATGACGTGGCGAGCCTCGTCAGGAGCCATCGTAGAAATCATCGCTCAGCGCTTGGTGGCCTTGGAGATCCCAGGTTTGCTGGCCATCCGCTACCGGGTACATTCGGTGGATTATCGTGGTCCACTGACTGTGGAATCGGTGATCGAAACGGCTCCGCTGCCTAGCGACCACGGCAACGATCCACGCATCAGTACACGTACGGATGGTGGGTTGCACCTGTGTGAGACCGGTAGTGACGAGCAACTGGCTTGGTTGCGGCAGCAGACTACGTATAGCGGTATCCGGGTGGTTTGTGGCCAAGCCCATCGCCTATCCGGGAAAGGTTTAGAGTGCCGACACACGGGTCCGGTTGCCGAGGGGGTATCGCATACCTTGGTGGCCGAACTTGAGCCGGGAAGAACCATAGAACTTGAGAAATTCGTAGCCTATGCCTGGTCGCAACCGGATAGTGATGAGCCCGATGCCACGCTGCTGAACAAGGTACGTAACACGCTGCAAGATGCACGGACTGGGGGCTACCAAAGTCTTCAGGATGATCAGACTCGGATACTGGCCCACTTCTGGGATCGCGTGGATCTGGATGTAAGCGGTGCTCCGGACATTGAGCAAGCGCTGCGGCTAAATCTGTTTCACATCTATCAATCGACCAACCGGGATGGGTCAGGCAGCGTTGCCGCGAAGGGTCTAACCGGGATGGGTTACGAAGGCCATTATTTCTGGGACGCGGAGGTATTCATGCTTCCGGCATTGGCCACAATCACCCCAGAACTCGCCCGTGGGATACTCGAATATCGGTATCGCACCTTGGAACAAGCTCGTGCCCATGCGCGCGAATTGAACCACCCAAGCGGAGCCTTGTATGCGTGGCGAACTATCAGCGGTGACGAGTGCTCGGCTTACTTTCCTGGTGGCTCGGCGCAGTATCACATCAATGCAGCCATTGCCTGGGCCGTTCGCCGTTACGTCGACGTTTGTGGGGACGAGGTATTTCTGCGTGAGTACGGTGCGGAGATGTTGTTCGAAACGGCACGCATCTGGATGGATATTGGTCATTTTAATCCGCGCCGTGATGGGGCTTTCTGCATCCATGAGGTGACCGGTCCCGATGAATATACGGTTCTCGTTGACAATAATCACTACACCAATCGTATGGCCCAAGCTCATCTGTTTGATGCAGCGCGGACGGCAGAGTGGCTGGCGGATACCTATCCCGATGCCTACGCCGCTTTGGCGGAGCGTATCGGTCTGCAGGCGGAGGAGCTCAGGCAATGGCGGCATGCCGCCGAGGCTATGTATCTTCCAGTAGACGAAAGGTTGGGAATCTTTCCTCAGGACGACACCTTTCTCGACAAACCGCGATTAAGCCGGCAGGCGAGCGCAAAACGTCCGTTGCTGCTGCATTTACACCCGTTGACCATTTATCGTCATCAGGTCTGCAAACAAGCCGATACGGTGTTAGCGTTGGTGTTGGCGGGCGGGGCGGTGGATCAGCAAGCCAAGCGACGCAATCTCGAATACTACGAAGACGTCACGGTGCATGACTCGACGTTGTCGGCCTCGACCTTTGCGGTACTTGCTGCCGAGGTCGGTGCGCTCGACAAGGCCTACAAATATTTTCTGGAGAGTTTGCGCGTCGATCTGGATGACTTGCACGGCAATGCTGCGCACGGGGTGCATCTGGCTTCGATGGCGGGTAGCTGGTTGGCCCTGACCTGGGGTTTCGGTGGCCTGCGCGTACACAGCGGACAGCTGCAGCTCACCCCCCGGTTACCCCCCGAGTGGCAGAGTTACCGGTTCGGCGTGGTGTGGCGTAATACCCGCTTGCGGGTAGCGGTTGATACAGCGGGGGTGACCTACAGCCTGCTCGACGGCAACGCCATCGAATTCAACCATGCGGGGGCTACCCAGCACCTGCATAGCGGACAAACCTTACACTTCCCATCCCTCAGCCTGTCTCCCGTCGAGTCCCCTACGCAGCCCCTTCAGGCAGTAATTTTTGATCTTGATGGAGTGCTCGCCGATACGGCAGTTTTGCATCAGGCCGCCTGGCAGTCACTGGCTACGGAGTTGGCAATTCCCTTTGCTCCCAGCCAGGCTGAGCGCATGAGAGGTCTCGATCGGCGGGCTTCCCTGGCGATTCTTCTGGAGCATGTCAAGCGGCCCTATAGCGAAATAGAAAAACAGGCTCTGAGTGATCGTAAAAATGCGTCTTACCAGGCCCTGATCAAGCAGCTTGGACCCCACAATCTGCTGCCGAACGCACGCGCTGCTATCGAAGCGGTACGAGCAGCAGGACTCATGGTGGCGTTGGCCTCAGCCAGCCGTAACGCACCCGAAATTGTGCGTAAATTGGGCATTGCCGAATTGTTTGATTACATAGTGGACGCCGCGAAGATCGAACATAGCAAACCGGCCCCGGACATCTATCTCGATGCCGCTAAAGGGTTAGGAGTGCATCCTAATGCCTGCCTTGGCGTGGAGGATGCCGTGGCTGGGCTGGTCAGCATCCGCGCCGCCGGTATGTCATCGCTGGGTATTGGTGATCCGCAGATTCTAGTGGATGCCGATGCGGTCCTGACGACGCTTACCCATTTCGATCCAATCGTTTTCATGGCCGGGCAGGCATTACCTGCTCGGCCTACCCAGGTCTCTGCGAAGCAGAGAAGTAACGACAGTACTGATCCAAAGGTGGAGGAATGAACATGAACAGAAAACTATGCAAACGGACTATCATGTCCGTGGCCATCGTATCGGCACTGCTGTCAGGTACGGTCCTGGCCCAGGAGGCCCCGTCGACAGCAGCGAAGTTTGCCGTGGCAACTAAAACCCCGGCAACCAAGGCCAAAGCAAAGGCCCCGAAGAGTACGCAGACGCTGAATCAAGTCGTGGTGACCGGTGCGCCGACCTTTCTCGGGGTGAAACGGATCAACGCTAGTTTCCAGATCACCACAGCGGATCAGTCGAAGATCCGCATGGCCATGCCCTCCAGTGCGGCCGACCTGCTGAAGATTGTACCGGGACTATGGGTTGAATCGAGTGGTGGTGAAACCGGTGCCAACATCGAGATTGCGGGTTTCCCGGGGGGGAGCGATGCGCCCTATGTGACGGTGGAGCTCAATGGTTCACCGATTTACGCAGCTCCAACTCTGTCGTTTATGGCGAACGACTCACTGTTTCGTATCGACGATACCGTGCAGCGAGTCGAAGTCTTGCAGGGGGGGCCTTCGGTGATCTTCTCCAATGGCCAGATCGGTGCTACGGCCAACTATATCCTCAAGCAGGGGACGGCCAAGTCGACCGGAAGCGTTGGCTACACCGTTGGAACGCATGGCTACTATCGTCTCGACGGTTTCTATGGCGGTAAGATTTCCACTGGCTGGTATTACAGTATCGGTGGCTTTTACCGTACCTCCAACGGCATTCGCAGCTCGCAGTTTCCAGCCGATCAAGGTGGTCAGTTGACGGCCACTCTGTCGCATGATTTGGCTGACGGTTCAGTCATGTTCTATGCGCGAGTCCTTAATGACAAGAATCTATTCATCACGGATGTGCCCCTGGTCACGACCAACAACGGTAATAGTGTCTCGGCCTTCCCCGGATTCAATCCCCTGACCGGAACGTTTGCCGGTAACGCGATGCGCCTGGTGAACATTCAGGTGACGCCGGGCAATCCACCGGGCACCATCAACGCCAATCTCGCTAACGGGCGTGGTGCCAATATCCATATGGTTGGCTCGAATTTGGATCTGTATTTCGATAACGGTTGGTCGTTCAGCAATAAATTCAATTTCACCGGCGGAGATATGCCGACGAATGCGTTGTTTAACAACTTCTCGCCACAAACCCTGAGCGACTTTACCGCCACCACGATGACTGCGGCCAACGCTAATTTGAGTGTCGTGGCCGCAGCGGGTGGCTTAGCTACCTCAGCCACCGCGACCTATGTCAATGGTGGAGGAGCGGTGAATCCGAATCAAGCGGTGGCCTCACTCGGATTTTGGGTGGTGAACAAAAAGATCCGTTCGCTGACCGATGAAGCACGGATCAGCAAAGAAATCTTCCCAGGCAACACGCTAACCTTCGGCAGCTACCTGGCCAGTTACTCATCGAACGATACCTGGTACCTGGGCAACAACATGCTAGTGACGGCGACACCCAATGCCCAGTTGATCAATGTAACCCTCAATAATGGTGTTCAAGTAACCCGTAACGGTTTTCTAGGCGGTCCTTTCTACGCACTGGTCGATTCCTATACTGGTCGCAACATCGCTGGATTTCTGTCCGACCAGTGGAAGATCAATCGCTGGCTGCTTGATGCAGGGTATCGGTCAGAGAACCAGTCGGTTAACGGCTCGGTTTCTAATGCCACGAATGTTGACCTCGATGGCAACCCACTGACTCTCTATAACAACAATACCTCGGTGACCAATGGTAGCTTTACGCCGTCAACTTACCATGGTACCCGTGGATCCTGGACTCTGGGTGCAACCTATGCATTGCAGCCGAACATGAGCGTGTATGCGCGCTATAACCAGGGTGTGCATTTCCCCGGTTTCGATGATCTGCGCAGTGGCCAACCGCAGGTACAGAAGATCAAGAACTTTGAGGTAGGCTTCAAGATGATTGGTTCCGACTGGTACACCAGCATCACCGCATTCCGCAGGCTATTCAGCGGCGTCCCGTTCCAACAGTTCACGGCGACCGGCCAGAATGTGACCAGCGTTTATGGAGCGAGTTCCCATGGCGTGGACTTTACCGCGCATTGGTCGCCGGTTGAGAATTTTGCCATGGATCTGACCGGGGACTGGCAGAACAGCAAATACGAGCACTATTCTTCGGCTGGCACGGGTACCCAGGCCGGTTATAACTACATCGGCAATTTTTTACAGCGGCAGCCGAAGTTCCAGTTTCGTTTCACACCAAGCTATCGGATTCCGACGCAATGGGGCGACGTGATGCTGTTTGCGACCTATAGCCACGTGGGTTTCCGCTATTCGGATATCGCCAATACTCAGCCACTACCGGCCTATTACATGCTTAATGCCGGGGTGATTGCGAATGTCGGTAAGCATCTGCAGTTTCGACTGGAGGGTAGCAATCTCACTAATCAGTTAGGACTGACCGAAGGCAATGCCCGGGTCACCAATTCAGGTATCGTCAATGGTTTGGAAATGGCCCGCCCGATCTTTGGACGGCAGATTCGTTTCCAGGCTCGGTACAAGTTCTGATCGGTTGCTACAAAGTAAGACCCGGAGGTAGCGTGGCTACCTCCGGGAGACCAGTGCAATCTCGAACCCTCCATGCGAGCCTGGTAGGTCTGGGCATGCCGAAGTTGTTTGTCGTTTTACGAGCCATGACCTTATGACCCACGCTCCCGTGTTGCTATCGAAAGACCGGTTACTGATCCTGATTTCGATGGCCTTGAGCTACATGATCTATGCAGTTTTGTTGAATAGTGTCGGCACGGTCATCCTGCAGTCGATCCAGAGTTTTGGTATCAGCAAAGAAAGCGGCAGCATCCTTGAGGCCAGCAAAGATCTTTCTATTGCCACCGTTTCGTTTGTGACCGCATCTTATCTACCCCGACTAGGATATCGTCGGGCGATGATCCTGGGCCATGCGCTGGTAGCTGGGGTGTGTGTGTTGATGGCGGAGTTTCCAAGCTTCCATATGGCCGAACTCCTGTTTCTGGTCATCGGCATTACCTTTGCCCTAATCAAGGTGAGTGTGTATTCATCCATCGGTTTGTTGACGTCTGACCGGCGCCATCATGCCAGTCTGATGAATGTGCTTGAAGGGCTATTCATGATCGGGGTACTCGGCGGCTACTGGTTATTTAGTGCCTTTATTAATCCTAAAGCACCAGCAAGCCTGGTCTGGGTGCATGTGTACTGGGTGATTGCAGGGGCCTGTGTGGTAGTGATCGCCACCCTCAGCCTGGCGACGCTGGACGAATCCGCCGCGAAACGCAAGCCAACGCAACCGGGTGGTGCTTTTGTGGATATGCTGCGGCTGCTTAGTAAACCCGTGGTCTACACATTTATCGTCTCGATCTTTCTCTATGTGCTCATCGAACAAGGACTGGGTACCTGGCTGCCAACCTTCAATCGCCAGGTCCTGCATCTACCGTCCGCGCTGAGTGTGCAGATGGCCAGCATCTTTGCCGGGGGGCTGGCACTGGGGCGGCTCCTAGCCAGCTATGTGTTGCGAAGAATGTCTTGGTATCCACTGCTCAATTTCTGTCTGCTGGGCATGGCTGTGCTGGTGTTGCTGGTGTTGCCCCTAGCCTCGCACGTGCATGTACGCGCAGATGACACCTGGTTCAGTGCCCCTTTTGTGGCGTATATGTTTCCCTTGATCGGGCTGCTGATGGCCCCGATCTATCCGGTGGTTAATTCAGTCATGCTGAGCACTCTTCCGATTGAGCGACAGGCTTCGATGACCGGGCTAATCGTAGTGTTTTCCGCACTAGGTGGAACTTTGGGCTCGTTTATCATTGCCTTATTATTCACCCATATTGGTGGCAATGTTGCTTTCTACATGACCCTGGTGCCCATGGCCGGCATTGCTGTGGCCCTGTATATCTTTCGCCGGGAGACCCACCTGCCGGGCTGAGTCTACCCTTGCTCCGGTGATAGGCACGGTGAAGCACGCCCCCAATATCAGGCCGTGCGTGCCACGGTGAGGTCGAGCTCCTGCATCATGGTTTCGCGCATATGGAACTTCTGCACCTTGCCGGTGACGGTCAGCGGATAACTATCTACGAAGCGGATATGGCGGGGAATTTTGTAATGGGCGATGCGGTCTTGGCAGAAAGTGCGAATGTCCTCATCGCTCAGTTGTTGATCCTCGCGGAGTCGAATCCAGGCGCACAGTTCTTCACCGTATTTCGGGTCAGGCACGCCGAACACCTGCACATCAAGGATCTGCGGATGAGTGTAGAGAAACTCCTCAATTTCACGGGGATAGATGTTTTCGCCGCCGCGGATGACCATATCCTTGATGCGGCCGACGATATTGGCGTAGCCCTGCGCATCGATAATAGCCAGATCGCCGGTGTGCATCCAGCCGGCGGCATCAATGACTTCGTGACTGCGTGACGCATCGTTCCAGTAACTCAGCATCACCGAATAGCCGCGAGTACACAGCTCACCGGTGATGCCGCGTGGCACGATGTGACCTTCAGTATCGACGATCTTCACTTCGATATGTGGGTGAACCCGACCTACGGTACTCACCCGACGTTCTAGCGGATCGTCCGGGGTGGTCTGGAAACTCACCGGACTGGTTTCGGTCATCCCGTAGGCGATGGTGACATCGCGCATATGCATGGCGTTTACCACCCGGCGCATGATTTCGGTCGGGCAGGGTGACCCGGCCATGATACCGGTGCGCAGCGAACCCAGCTCAAACTCGTTGAAGCGCGGATGGTTGAGTTCGGCAATGAACATGGTCGGCACCCCATGCAGGCCCGTGCAGCGTTCTTCGGCCACGGTTTCGAGTGTAGCCAGGGGATCGAACCCGGCACCCGGAATGACCATGCAACTACCGTGGGTAATGCAGGCCAGGTTGCCCAGCACCATACCAAAACAATGATAGAAAGGGACCGGAATGCATAGCCGATCCTGTTCAGTCAGGCGCATCGCCTCGCCGACAAAAAAGCCATTATTGAGTAGATTGTGATGGGTTAGCGTGGCCCCCTTGGCCTGGCCGGTGGTGCCCGAGGTAAACTGGATGTTGATCGGGTCATCGAAATTGAGCGTGGCCGCGATCTGGTTCAGGAACTCAGTCGATTCCGCCGTCACCGAATCCAGCAGGGTGTTCCAACCTAGTACCCCGGCTTCGCTGGTATCCTCCAACAGCACCACGTTGCGCAGCTCCGGCAGATGCTGCGCGTGCAACGCACCGGGTGCGGCGTCGCGCAGTTCCGGAGCCAGCTCGCGCAGCATGGCTAGATAGTCCGAATCCTTGTGCCGTCGGGTCAGCAACAGCGCTGCGCAGTCGGCCTTATTCAAGGCATAGGCGAGTTCATGGGTACGGTAGGCAGGGTTGATATTGACCAGGATCAGCCCCGCCCGGGCGGTAGCGAATTGGGTCAGCACCCATTCGGCACAGTTCGGCGCCCAGATCCCGACCCGGTCACCCGGTTTCAGACCTCGTGCCAGCAACGCCGCGGCCAGTTGCTCCACAGCGCGCCCCAACTCGGCATAGCTCAGGCGCAGGTTTTGTTCACGTACCACCAGCGCGGGCCGATCGCCCCAGCGTTGCACCGCCCGATCCAGAAACCCACCAATCGTGGTACCGAGCAAAGGCGTGGGACTGGCACCGTGCACATAACTGGCCAACAAACCCGAAGGAGCGGCAAGCAACTAAAGATATGCGACAATACGCGTCACGCGCTCGTAGCTCAGCTGGATAGAGTACTGCCCTCCGAAGGTATAAGCCGTTCATGTAAAATAGGTGAATAGAACAAGTCAAAGCGCTCGTAGCTCAGCTGGATAGAGTACTGCCCTCCGAAGGCAGGGGTCGTGGGTTCGAATCCCGCCGGGCGCACCATTTCAAGTATTTAAAA
>ENA-ORDP01000765-ORDP01000765.1-marine-sediment-metagenome-genome-assembly--contig:-NODE-765-length-19451-cov-9.352805_pt1 | contig 19451 bp, 15 predicted proteins | sample MGYA00248627_ERZ508539 | MGnify/ENA primary metagenome ERZ508539 (study PRJEB26208, sample SAMN05571518) | marine sediment metagenome | biome: deep sea; feature: Hydrothermal vent; material... | reverse complement strand
TCTGGCTGCTAGCAGCCATTGACGGTCATGCCAAAAACTTCTCGATATTTCTCTCGCCAGGTGGCTACAGGCTCACCCCTCTGTACGATGTGATGTCGGCCGCACCCTGGCCGGAATTTCCAGATCAGAAGATCAAGTTAGCAATGGCCATAGGGAACAAAAACACTTATCGTCTAAAACAAATCCAGCTCCGGCATTTCTATCAGACAGGGCAGAAAGCCGGGCTGCGTGAGCAGGACATGGATAGTATATTCTCAGACTTGGCTACGCAGATGGATGCTGCTATTGCAGTGGCCGCAGCTTTGGCTACCGATGCCGGGATGCCGGAATCAACGTCTGCCCCGATCCTTGCTGGCGTGAACAAGCGGGCAGGAATGCTATGACACCCGTGAATGATTTGCCTACGGATTAGAACTTGAATATGTCTCTGAACGAAGCCGACACTTGCCGAGTCTACGTGACGCCTGGCCTACGAGATGTAGGCTGGGAAACGTTGCCGTATTCAATCACCGAGCAGTACACGTTTACTGACGGTCGCGTGGAATTTATTGGTAACAAAACGAGGCGTGGCGAACAGAAACGGGCTGATTACCTGCTTCGTTATACCCGGGACTATCCCATCGCAGTCGTTGAGGCGAAGCCTGAGGGAGGCCCAGTAATATAGAATAGTATATTAGCTGAGGTTTCCAGCTGAATCGTCGGTTGGAAAATCTAGTTGTTCTTTTGGAATTCCCATGCCAAGACCGTGTTCAATGGCGGGCTTCCAAGTCGATTTGCTGCGCTTGTTCATCTTAAATAATTTATCCTTATAAAGGACTAGAATTTGGTCCTGATTCCAGAAATGAGCATACCAACCATGCTCCAACTGGCTTTGGAGTTGTCCAATTTCGCCCTCTGTTAAAGAAACCCAGTATAGATGCCATCTTATGGGTGAATCACTATGATAACTGTCTTGTACCGGTTGAGTTATATGGGCTCGACTCACAGCCATCCCATTGATCAAAGTTGGATCACGAAGGCTTTCCGCAATTAGAATGCCATTCCACGTGCCCATTTCTTGCTCCATTCATGGCTTTAGGTAATTATAACAGCTACCGTTTGGATGGCGAGATTATCTGAAAGAGATGCGTTACTGTAAGAGCCAATGCTTGGCCACTAGTCGGTTGGTGACAGTATATTTCTAGGAGCTAGCATCTGCACAAATAAACCTAAGAACCGATTTATTTGTACTAAAGGAGTATCCGAAACCGGTATTAGCAGGGAGAGCATGTTGATCGAACGCGTTGTTTTTTTTCAACCGAGAACTTTTGCAAGTAGTAACTATCGAACTTCTGCAGGTAGTGAGCAAATGTGGCCGCCATGGGCGGCACTTGTATTAGCTCCAATAGCGCAACAGGCACGCATGACTGTGACTTTGGTCGACGCTAGGGTTGAACAAAGTCGGTGGACCTCAACATTAGGCGAGCTTAGCCCCTACGACCTTTTGGCCATAACAGTTATGACCGGAAAAGCAATTCATGATGCTGTGCTTGCCAGCGAGATTGCAAAAAGCCATGGATGTCGCGTTATCTGGGGCGGGCCGCATGTCAGTTTATTCCCTATGGAAACACTAGAACAAGCTCCAGTAGATGCTGTTATTCCAGGGTTTGGTTATGAGCCCCTTGCACGTCTGTTGGGTGTAATTAATCGAGACGGATGGCCAAAGAGGAGCATTGATGGAGTTTTGGTGCGTTCAGTTAATGTCAATCGACTTGCTGTTAGAAAAAATTATAGCGCAGGGACCTTCCCGGTACCCTCGGCTTCTCTTGATCTAATTACAGATTGGGAACCATACATTAACGAAGACGTAGCTATCGCTTCAAGGACCATAAGCTCTATAACCAGCGAGGGCTGTAGTCGGCGATGCACCTACTGCTCTGAGCCGCAGACATCAAATTCAACATGGTACACACGCGATGTTTCCAATGTGGTAAAACAGACTGCAGATCTCTGCCAACGGAGTAACGCCAATGGTGTGAAATTCAACGACCCAAATCTTTTTCACGATATGAAGCGTGCATTACGGTTCGCAGAAGAGTTTTCCGGGATCGTGAATTTACCCTGGGCCGCTACCATGCATCCAGCAGATTTAGTTAGTGCCTCAGAGGCCTGTCTCACTAATCTTTCGCGGCACGGTCTCGTTCGTTTACTAGTAGGTCTTGAAAGCCCTGATCCGCGGATTGTTCGTCTTGCAGGTAAGCAATATGATCCGGCGTATATTCCCGAATTAGCGAGAAAGCTTGCTAGATCAGGAATTCGTGGAATGTTCACATATATCGTTGGTTGGCCTGACGCAGCCGATGAGCACTATGCCCAGACAGTCGATAGTGCCTTTGAGATTAAGAATATTTGGAATGAACATCAAGCAAAGATCCATTTTTTGGAGCCGTGGCCTGGCACGCCGATCTATCGTCTGCTGGCACGCCGTGGCGCTTCTTTCCCGACCACGCTCACCGAGTGGGCTGAGATTGATTACTACCAGGCTAAGTATTCACTGATTCATAATGCTGGAGAACTTTCGCGAATAAGGAAAGCAAATGAAACACTGTCGCCCTATGCAGATGCCTGAGCCAGACCCTGTTTTTGTTAGAGCCTCTGTTGAGGATCACTGCAACCTTGCTTGCGTGTACTGCCCAAAGCAGCAAGGCATGGAAAACCATGTGCCAGACAAACTTCGAGGAAAGAGGCTCACAGTAGAGGAATATTTAATTAATCTTTCCCACCTTTCCCAAAATGGTTTGCGAGGCGTTGCATTTACTGGGGGCGAACCTACGCTTAATCGCGATCTTCCTAAATTGATTTCGGGCGCAGCAAAGATATTCGACCGAGTAGAGCTCACTACAAATGGGCGATTTATTTTAGAAATGTTTCCTGCGATATCTCCACATATTGATCATCTAAAGGTATCGCTAGACGCAGTTGAGCCTAATGTTGTGAGCTACATCACAAAGGGAACTAAATTTGAGGTAGAGCGTGCACTGAATGCTGTTCGTGTGGGCTGTGCAGCAGGAATTCGCGTTAGTGTAAATGTAGTTGTTATGCGATCGACGTTGAACCAGATTGACAGAATAATCGAGCTGTGTCGCTCTGTAAACAGAGAAGGATCTTCAGGATCAGTTTCGGTAAGCTTGCTTGATCTTTATTTCTCTGAGGAGTGCCGGTCTTTTTGGGAGAAAGAATTTTATTCGCTTCATGATCTGGAGAATAAGTTTACAGCGCGCTACGGCAAAAACATTGCGCAGGAACGTTTCGGTTGTCGTTTTTTCTGGTATGACGCAGATGGCGTCTACGTGAGGTTCAAAGATAGCTATGGTGCAACATACCGAGCACCAAAATGCCATAAATGTAAGAACTACTGCCAAGAAGGTGTGTACGGTATAAAGCACTCGGTGGAGGGTTGGGTTACTACCTGTCCGTCAAGTGATCCTACGCTGGGCGTATATCTCTCGCCCGGGCTTTCTTCGGAAGAAGTGGATCGTAAGCTTGCGCCTATTTTAAAGGATCTTCAAATAGCCACACCTAAGTTGAATTCATTTGGTGTGATGCTCGAAGCACGGAGCTTGAGTCCTGTCATGGCGACAAAGCCTTGTAGCCTGGAACCAGATCCGATTTGTTCAGATAGCCATGAAAAGCGGTATCCGGACTATAGGCTAGAAAGAAAATGAATAATAAAGGGACAATCCTTGTTGTTGGAGCCTCAGGATTCCTCGGTCAGCGACTGGCTGCTGATTTTGAGGAATATCGGTTGGTGGGCACCTACTTTAGGCATCAATCTTCCGAGTTTATATATTTGGATTTAAGAGAACAGCAACAGGTTGACAATGTCCTAAGTAGCACTACGCCATCGATTGTTCTCTATGCCGCTGGTTTAACCGATGTCGACGCTTGTGAGCGAAAACCAGATTTGGCTCGACGACTAAACGCTGAAGCAGTAGCAATGATAGCTAGATATCCAAGTGTACGAACCGTTTACTTTTCTACTGATTATGTGTTTGACGGTAAGCAAGGATTATACAATGAATATGATGAGACCGCGCCACTTAATGAGTATGGGCTTTCTAAATTGGCTGGGGAGGAAGCAGTGCTTTCGGAAAATCCAGCAAACTTAGTAATTCGAGTGTCAGGGCTTTACAATTCTACTGGTGTAAGAAATGGAGGCTCTGATCTTCGAACGCATATAAAGGTGTATGCGGACGACATAAGGCGTTCGTCACCCGTGCACGTGGATGATGTGGTTAGGGCAGTTAAATTGCTTATCGAGCGAAATGAAGGTGGTGTATACCATGCAGCAGGGCCAGATGTACTGTCGAGATACGAGTTCAGTCAGCTTGTTTCACTACGTTCTCTGAAAGGTGTAACTGTTTTACCTTTCACTAACTCTGGAGAAGAAGGCGCATGCCGACCAGAGAACTCCTCGCTAACGTCAGTAAGGTTAGAAAATCTAGGTTGGCACCCGAGGCGAGTTTGCAACAGCCTGAGACCGCTAACAGGGCGTAATTCACGGCTAGATAAACGATATTCGGAAGCATTATTTATCGATTGTATTGGGGCATTGCTATCGCGTCGAACATGGCTCGTACAAGACGCTGAGATTGACAATCTTGACGAAAACTGTGCTAGGTATGCTGTGGGTAAAAATCAATGGAGGAAGGCGGTTGAGTCGTTAGGGCTTAAGTTAAGTCATGCTGAACTAAAGGAGCATATTACTTCTCGCTATGTGCCAAATCCGACAGTATGGAGTCGGCTTAGTGCATGGCGCTCAGACTATCATCTTGCCCTCGTAAATAATGGCCCCGCTGATACGTTCCGCCGTTGGGTGGCTAAATACGGTCTAGATGACGTTTTTGATATTCTTGTAAACTCCGAGGAATTAGGTATTGAAAAATCCTCTCCAGAGTTCTTTCTTCAGGTAGCGCGTCGGTTAGGTGTTCGGACTAATAACTGTATTCTTATAGACGATGATACCCGCAACATTGATGCCGCTAAGAAATGCGGTATACGTGGAGTCCATACCGTTGAACGTTGGGGATACCCTATTTCGGAGTATGTATGGAATACAACAGAAGATGCAGGTCCCTTTGATGTAAATCATCTGGAAGAAGGTATGTGATGCCAATATGAACAGTGAAACCTAGAACGACTTTCTAAATAAGAAGGATTCATTATGAAAACTCCAGCTCCAAATGTAGTTGAATCGCCATCTTCACTGGAGGTGCTGTCACCAGATGAGTTTATGTTTCGCCAGTTTCGTCGCCACTCGCGTATATTGCGCACACCTGCCAGACACCAATACTTTATGCTTTCTGGTGGTGTGAACCTTTTTCCTATGTCCTCGGTATGGAAAGGTCTTATCTCTCTTGAGATAGAAAATGACTTGGCTTACGGTTGGTACACATCCCAAGAGGGATTCCCAACTCTACAGAGAGCCGTAAGCATGTGGGAAAACTACGCGGCTTCTCTAGGTAGATTTCCTACTCAGAAACCACTCGGAAACGGCGTATGTATGACCTTAGGGGCAAGCCAAGCTGTTGCAGCAGTTTTTGACTATGTCTCAAGTTGTTATCCAAAGAGTAAAGTGTTACTGGCTGGGTTCACCTACCCACTTTTCGAGCGATGTGCCCGCCACTATCAGTTGGGCTTGAATGAACTATTAGCGGAAGACGATCAAGATAATCGTACGTTACCCACTTCTCAGCAGCTTGTCGATGAAATTAATTCCAAACGACCGATGCTTGTAGTGCTGACTGTTCCTAGTAATCCGTCTGGTGAACAATACACATTTGACGAATTTAAGCAGATATTTTCAACTGCTGCAGAGAAGGGTGTGTTACTACTTGTGGACCAAGCAGGACAGATGCCGATTGCTCAGGATTCATGGGTAAATATTGAAAATGCGATAGCGCAGTCTGAGTCGCAAGAGCATGTAGTATTGGTTAATTCTTTTTCCAAGACCGATGCTGTTCCTGGTTTGCGTGTCGGGTATTTGATGGGGCCAACGAGGGTTATAGAGCATGCTTCAAAATACCAACTAATTTCCACTATGAATCCTCCTACCTTTCCCGTGTTACCGCCTTTTTTCTCTCTGCTAGCCAGATGCGTGCATACAGGAGAACGCCAAGGTTGGGCATCGTATTCCGATCGGGATAAGTTATTGGCATTTGCGCAGCATATGTTTGAGGTAACAGCGGCGATAGTGCCACGCGTAGTAGCGGATGAGATGAGGAGCCTATTGTCAGGAGAGGGGTTTGCTGCCAAGTACGATCAATACTGCCACGAACAGCGAAATGTTGGAAAAGCTATCGTGGATAATAGAATATACTTGGAGGAGCGGCTGGCATCCTATATATCGAGGACAACAAGGTTGCAAGGAGGTATAAACTATCTTGTTGAACTAGAACCCTTTATTGGAAAGGAAGAAGACGCGATCTGTCAAAAAGTATTCGAGTCTACAGCGGTTGCAATACTAACGGAATCTTGCTTTCGAATATCGCATCGTCAACGGAAAAACTTTTGGGTTCGAATGTCATTAGCTGCGCCAACTGATAGATTCCAGGCTGCCGTTGATCGACTGGCGGACTTTCTGTCCAAACTGTAGAAATATAATATTCAGCATTGGGAGGTATTGGAGTGACCGATGAAGAATTGTTGAAGTGGGGGCAAACAAGCTTGCGAGCATTTCGAGATAGGGGTATCCGAAGAAACTTGGAGCTTCGAGCCGAGCTTATGAAATGTTTACGCTCTATACTTGACAAAGAGGACTTTGTCGAAGTTGACACGCCAATACTAAGGTACTATGAAGATCCAACCGAAAACCCCCCATTCGTTACTCTTGGAGTTGGCGGCTGGCCGCGATTTCATCTTCGTACTTGCCCTGAGGAATACACTCGGCGCTCTACGTGTGTTTTCGATAAGGCCTATGAGATAGGTAAGTGTTTTCGTAATGAGACGAATAGGTTTAGCGGGGCGCAACGGTCACACATTCCTGAATTCACCATGGTGGAGATTTACGAAGTGGACGTTGATTTGGAGGGAGCCTTGAGGTGCATTGAACAGACTGTGCGCTGCTTAGTGCGGGAAGTACACGATGGATGGATTGTACAATATCAGGAGGAAAAACTTGATTTTAGGGAGCCATTCCAAAGAATTAAGGTTTTAGATGCACTGGAAAAATGTGGAGAGCCTAAAGCTATCGAGTTTGTCGCGATGCACAGGACGGCTCCTCCCGAGTTTATATCAGGGGAGGATCAAAAATTAGAAAGTCTGATAAAAAAATATATAGAACCGGGTTTGATCCAGCCAACTTTCCTAACCCACTTCCCGAAAAGTGCAGATCAACTTCCAGATCGGAATGAAGGTAATGAAGTCCAGAGGGCCGAGCTAATCGTTGCAGGTAAGGAGCTTGGAGAGGTGGGTGCATTGCAGCCAGATAGTGAAATACTACGAAAACACTGTGTAGCGGCGATCCGCGAACGTTATGGCCACACTCTAGATGATTCGCTTGTTGATATAGACTACTTGGCAGAACTTAAAGCATTTAATCGAGCTGTTGGTGGTGGAGCGATTGGTATTGACCGCTTACTTATGTTGTTGTGTGATACTAACGATATACGAGATGTAGTTTGGTATCCTTTTGTAGGGCAGTTTCTCGAAGGGAGGGATTGACATTGAAAACCATCAGGCCACCGTTTGCCAAACCAGGAGACACTATAGGCGTGTATTCGCCTTCTTCGGGTATTGAGTCATCGCTCATGGATAATTATGAGCTAGGAAAGAAAGTTCTTCTAGACCGCGGGTATCATATACGCGAAGCACCCCATGCACGCGACTGGGAATCTCACTACTCGTCGAACGGCAAGAATAAGAATTCAGATTTAATGGGTCTTCTTCGTGACCCGGATGTAAAGGCTATTCTTCCAGCTCTAGGGGGAACAACCGCTTACCAGCTCCTCCCTTACTTGGACTTTGGGTCAATTCAACAACTACCGCCAAAAATGATTTTTGGATTTTCGGATAACGCGCTCCAAGCTTGCGTAATTAGTGATAAGACGGGTCTTATAACATTTCATGGCCATAGTGATGTTGTTTTTGGGTTAGGCGATATTGCTGACAGCGAAAAAATGGCGAGTTTTAGTCAGGGTGGTGTATATACATCTACGCAATTCTTTGATGCGTTAGAGGGTCGAATCGAACCAGGACCTGTATCAAAGGCCACGGAGTGGAAAACGTTGCGCGCAGGAGATGCTGAAGGTCGGTTGCTTGGCGGAAATCTTGATGTACTACAAATATTACACGGCACCGACTATGAGCTGGATTGGAACGAAAAGATATTATTTTGGGAGGCCGCGTTTGTTGAATTACATCGAGTAGATTTAATGCTTGCCGCTCTTGAGATGACGGGCGTGTTGGGGAAAATTAGTGGTATGGTTGTAGGAAAGGCTACGAATCTGGAGGAGGAGTTCTTTGCAGACAAGCACGAGTCGTTCGAAGAAATGATAGAACGCCATTGTGCGCCGTACGAATTCCCCATTATTACGAATGCAGATATAGGCCACGATATGGAGTGCTGTACATTACCAAATGGAGTAAATGCGCGATTGGAGGGAAATTCTCTATTTATTTTGGAGTCACCATATGCGTAATCTTTGGGGTTACTGTGACTAGTAATTAATTGAATGGCTCGACAACATTCCTAAGACTCAAGGAGGGTGCGAGTGGTATCGGTGCCGGAAACATTTGGTAATATTGGCGCACTGGCTGAACGCTATGACACGCCGCTCGTAATATATTCGGAGGCACGGTTAGTCAAGAGTGCGGCGGACCTTATGGCTTCTCTTCCCTCCTCTGCAACATTAGCATATTCGATCAAAGCTAATCCTAATCCTACTATTCTCAGACGTTTATCTCAATTGGGCCTTATTGCCGAAGCGGCATCTGCTGGCGAATTACATCTGGCTTTAAACAGTGGCATCGAGGGAAGCCGACTTCTCCTCGGGGGTCCAGCAAAGAGTGAGGCAGGTGTAAAGTTGGCGATAACTGCGAGGGTATCCTCAGTGCTGGTTGAGTCAGCCACAGATCTTGACCTCGTTAAGAGAGTTGCTCAAATGACCAATTCGACGATTGATGTGCTTATCCGGGTGAATCCGAGCGAACTGAGATCGAAGTCTGCTTTAAGAATGGCAGGAATTCCTTCGCCTTTTGGTGTCGATGAAGGAGAGTTGATGAAGTTCATAGAGTCTTTCGATAGCGATAGTATTAGGTTCGCGGGTCTACATATGTATGCTGGTTCCCAACACTTTGCAGCGGAAGATATCATTAACAATACGCGCCACCTTTGTAACGTGGCTCTGCAGATTTGCGCGCATGGATGTGCAACCCCACGCATAATAGATTTTGGTGGAGGTTTTGGAGTTCCTGAAGATGTAAGTCAGCCGGAAATCGATCTTCTGGAATTGCGCCAAGGACTTGAACAGGTTTATCAAGAAGAGGTTGAGAAGCTTGTCGGGATGGGGTTGGAGCAGACTATTTTTGAGAGCGGTCGCTATATCGTGAGCCGAGCAGGAATTTATGTATCTAAAGTGCTTGATATAAAGATGTCTCATGGTAGGCGTTTTGTGATACTTGACGGTGGAATCAACAATCTTGGTATACGCCAGCTGCAATACAGAACATACGAGCCGCAGCTGGAAGTATGGAGTAGATCCTCAAATATTTCAGACGAGCCAACAATTGTTGTGGGGCCAACCTGTACACCGATTGATGTTGTTCACAAGGAGTGTTATTTACCCGATCTGCAAGTAGGAGATCTAATAGTGATTACCGATTTTGGTGCGTATACCACGAATTTTTCACCTATCTATTTTTGCGGGCACCCATGGCCTGCAGAGGTGCTCGTAGCGGAAGATGGCGAAGAGCGATTAGTTCGAAGGCGTGGCTTGGTAAAAGAGGCTTGTGGCCAAGGGTACTGCGATATTATTGGCTGAGAATTATACGCGATTGATGATTGAAGTATGACCTAAATGTAACAACGGTTCGTAGTACAGGCCGTGAAACCTTAGGGGCTTAATTTAGTAGCCATGATGGAGGCAGTTAAAATGACGCGAAATCCAGGTAGCATAATTATGAATGCACGGGGTCCAGAGAAATGGACTGATCGAATTAGGCGAATTGACTATTCCTCAAACATCTATATGGGGTTTTGCGTATTTGTAATAATTGTATTTGTGTTGCTTGCGCTTTGCTCGTTCGTCATAGGGGAGGCACGCAATGGCTTTACGTTGCTTATTGCCAGTGTTGCACTATTCGGATACGGTCTTAACACATCAATTCAGCGCATAATTCGAATAGGTGATACAACAGATGGCTTGTTAGGAATACTTCGCGGTCGGTTGGATAAGCTTCGTGAAGATGATGGTTTATTGGAGGCTATGGCAAGCACGAGTCGCACCTCGCTTGACGAAAAAAAAGTTAACAAATTACGATATTATTTGTATACTCTTTTTGACGTCTACGAGTATGCGATCCATCTTATACACAACGGTTATTTTCCTAATGCTGCGGACGTTGCAGCGGTTTATGAGGATATAATAAAAAAACAACTGGCGGTTCCTATCGTAGCAGAGATCTGGAAGGAACAAGATAAGAATGGAAAATATGTTTTTCAAAATGAGTACACGCCGTATCTACGAACAGGTGTAGATCAGCTGCTACAGGAGATAGAAGTTGAGCAGCAGTCTGGTAATGACTCCTAAAGTGACTGAATTTATGGCTGGTTGGTGCGTTAGTTATTTTAGGGTTTTAAATCAATTAAATCGTATACCACTTGAACCATAACCAGGCGGTCGAACTAACCAACAAAAATCACCCTGCAAAGAACGAGCCTGCTCGCCCTCGCTGCCCGGGTTTTGCCCATCCTGTGATGACTTGTTGTGCTCTGTCGTGTTTTAAGGCGCAACGGATACCTCCACAAATATTAAAAAACAATAACATACAGATCACTTTGCCATCTACGAACCATGTGGTCAGCAAGACATTATGTTTTGCGTGAGTTTTGCGTGAATCAGTCGTACATAGTTGTGCGTTGTCGTGCAAAAGTAGCAACGGGCGCCCCGGTAAGTTATTGAATAATAGGGCGAAGAATTTACACCACCGTCTTGAAAATCCCCGTGTCGGTAGTTCGATTCTGTCCCCGACCACCATATTTATCAATAAGATAAACGTTTAGTGCTTTTAATCCCCATGTCACGCGGTACACTTTCGGTACACCCTGTAGCGGAAGCATCGCATGACGACAATAAACGAGACGCCCGCGAAGACCTGGAAGACCATCACCCGCGAAACGGTGGATATTTTTCAGGTGGTGCTTAACAATCCCGTGCGCCCATTCGATACCAATCTGCTCTTATGGGGAGAACCCGGCCGTGACGGCAAGCGCCGACCATATGTATTTCATCCCGCTTGGCATCATGCGCTGAATAAAACCAGCATCAAGGGTCCCCGCTTCCACGATCTGTGCCATGAAGCTGTTTCGCGCCTGGTCGAGGCCAACCTCGGTGACCAGGAAGTCGCTGCCATCTCCGGTCACAAGTCCATGCCGATGTTGAGGCGTTACACATATCTGCGGGCGGAAGATTTGGTCGAGCGACTGGATCTGCTGATGGAGACGTAGGAGTCAAGAACTTGCTATACGTATAAACGAAAGCAGCCAAACCCGTAGCTCCCGATATAAAGTGAGGCTGAAAATCAGCAATGCCCGGCGCGATAACGCCTCAGACTGAGCAAGAAACAGCCTTTACGGGTTTTTTTTCTCGACCCGCAGAGAGCGAGTATGCCTGGAGCTTCGACATCAACAGTCTTTAGAGCGAGTTCGTGGACTCTTGGTTCTTAGGTGCAATACAGAAAAAAGCTGAGCTTAAATTATTGCTGCATTTACAGGGTTCCAAAATCATTTATACTGTGCCAATATGTAGTCCACAAAAGTTATTTATTATATGAAAGCATTTCAATAGGATATATTTATAGTGGGCGAATTTTCAAAAATTGAGGAAGATTTAGTCCAGCTTGCCAGATTGTCCGTAGAGGGTCGCATGGACGATGTTAGGCTGTTTGTTGCTCGCCTCGTTCGCAAATACAGAAACGAGAACGCCAAACTGTCTGCCCAGCTCGATACTTTTCTACAACACCGAACAACAAGAGGTGGCACACCGCTTCGCCGCAAAGATTTCCCATTATCTGCGCCAATCGATAATGAATCCAGGCTGTCTTTGTTTAGACGAGCCGACAACGAAGTGGTGGATGTCAATCCAATATTGTCTGCTGAATGCCGAGCCACACTCGATCAGCTCGTATCCGAGCGCAAGCAGGCAGATCGCCTGATTGCCCGAGGGCTAACGCCTACAAGGTCAGCATTTTTTTTGGGTAACCCGGGAGTAGGTAAGACACTCGCGGCCAAGTGGATTGCGTCACAACTCGGCTTGCCTCTTTTAGTGCTAGACCTGACAGCTGTCATGAGTAGTTACCTTGGTAAGACAGGTAACAACCTTCGTGTTGCTCTTGACTATGCCAAGGAAACTCCATGCGTGCTTTTGCTCGATGAGATTGATGCTATTGCAAAGAGGAGAAATGATGAGTCCGATGTAGGGGAACTGAAGCGGTTGGTGACTATTATGCTACAGGAGGTTGAACTATGGCCTTCATCAGGGCTGCTTCTTGCTGCAACTAACCACCCTGAACTTATCGACAGAGCCCTATGGAGAAGATTTGACCTGGTTGTCGAATTTGTAATTCCGGATCACAGGATGGTTGCTGGTTCACTAAAACGTTTCCTGGGGAATGATTATGAGAAATTCTCCTCTTGGGTAGAAGTTCTTGCCTTATGTTTCAAGGGGGAATCTTTTAGCGAAATAGAGAAGACAATACAACGCTTTCGGCGTGCACTTGCTCTCGAAATTGCACAGCCAAAGGAACTTATTGAGAGTTACATTGTTAATCGTTCATTGGAATTGCCTCACAATGACCGTATTTCACTCGCAACGTTATTGGCTAAGCGAACCGGCTTCTCTCAGCGTGCCGTGTCTGGGCTAACAGGCGTTAGCCGGGACACAATTCGAAAACATGGTTGATGTCTGAAAAGGGGTTAGATAACTATGGCCCAGAATAACTTCCTCATCGGACGGGGAGAACTTCTAACCCATCCTATAGCGCCACCTCCAAAGGCTCCTCGGACAAAGGAGGTGTATTCTCTTTCGGAAGCCAGGCAACGCCTGAGGCCACAGATAGATCGGGCTGTGCAAATATTTGATGAGTTGCCGCAGGAGGCATGCCCTGGTGATTTCGTTGTTGCTCGGCTCGCTCTCAATCCATCATTTATCGCAAAGTCATTTTTCCCTGTGGCTCTGCTACGGGCAATTAATTTGGTATCTATTGGAAGCCGAAATATTGATATCGAACCGGAAAAGTGGTCTCGCAAAGCGCCTGTAAGCAAATGCAGTACAACTGAGCTTTTTATCGCAGGTAAGCGGGCCTCATTTCGTGCTATGCCTGTGTTGGCTGAAACATTCCAGGCTGGTGCAGATGAGGCACTGCAGTATGCCAGAATCGAAAATATTTCGAGTTACTTACCGGAAGAACGTGTAAAGGGTTTCGGACGACCAAAGAATGAATACTTTGAGGTCGGACTCCATCTTCTATCTTCCGGTGAAGATGAACTGTTTGTGGCGAAGTTCAAGCAGTATGCAGAAAACCTGGGAGTCGGGTTATATCCAGACTTGGAATTCAGTGCAGGTGCATTATGGTTCACGCCTATAAGGGCGAGTAGGGAGCAGGTAACCGAATTAGCAAAATATGCGTTTGTGAGGGTTATCAGGCCCGTTCCAAGGCTTCGCGCATTTCGCCCAGTTACTCGGGCACCAGGGGTTTCGTTAACATGTAGTTTGCCAAGTGATCCCCCTGTGTCTTCCGAACCAAGAGTGGCAGTGCTAGATGGAGGATTGCCAAAAAAACACCCGATATCTCCGTGGCTGAGAAGTTACAAGAAATCAGATGATCTTGCAGCGGATATTCAAGGTGGAACTTCACATGGCCTTGCGGTCTCTTCAGCGATTCTTTTTGGTTCGATTGTGCCAGGGTCCGAGGCAGCTCGGCCATACTGTGCTATTGACCACTATCGTATATTGGATAAAGAAAGTGATAAAGAGCCCTCGCTGGAAATGTATCGGACGCTTGGCTTCATAGAAGAAATTCTGTTATCCAGGCAGTATGAGTTTATTAACCTGAGTTTGGGTCCAGACCTCCCGATTGAAGATACCGATGTGCATGCCTGGACTTCGGTAATTGACGATTACCTGAGCGATGGCGAAACATTTATGACGATTGCTGTCGGAAACAACGGCGAAATGGATAAAGCATCTGGCAATGCTCGGGTACAAGTGCCTGCTGATTGTGTAAATGCGGTATCGGTCGGAGCAGCGGATCGGCCTGATGTTTCTTGGTGCCGGGCGGGTTATAGCGCAATTGGCCCGGGCCGTAGTCCCGGTGTCATAAAGCCCGACCTAATGGCATTTGGCGGTTCGACAGGGGCATATTTTCATGTTTTTCAGCACGGGACATCACCCTCGTTAGTTCCAAATCTCGGAACAAGCTTTGCGTCTCCATGTTTACTTCGAGAAGCTATTGGGATTAGGGCTGTACTTGGTCGTGATGTTTCACCGCTCACGATTAAGGCTTTGTTGGTCCATGCAGCAAGTTCGAACGGCCATGATAAGCGTGAAGTAGGCTGGGGTAAGATTCCGGAGGATATTTCTGATGTTATTTCTACGCCAGCTGGCGTTGCGCGAATTATTTACCAGGGAGAATTAAAGCCGGGGAAGTATCTTCGCGCGCCACTTCCGCTTGAAGGGATAGAGATAAAGGGCATGGTAAATATAGCAGCTACGTTTTGTTATGCCTCGCCGATTGATCCTCAGGATGCGAGTTGTTACACAAAGGCTGGTCTGGATGCCGTGTTTCGGCCAAATGACAAGAAGAAAAAGGAAAAGGCGAAGCACGCAAATACAAAAGGATTCTTTTCCAGGAAGAGATTTGCAAGCGAAGCGGAACTTCGGTCAGATACTGGTAAGTGGGAGACGATCCTGCATGACGAAACCCGCATGCGCGGGAGCAGTCTTTCCAATCCGGTTTTTGATGTTCACTACAATGCCAGAGAGGGCGGGGCTATTACTCGCGGCGCAGAAAGGATTCCCTATAGCCTCGTAATCACGATCGACGCGCCGAAACATGCAGAGCTTTACAATGAAATCTTACAGGTTTATGGGAAGATTCTAACTCCAATACGTCCACAGGTAATTCTGCCGGTTCGGATATAACCTGGTTCCAGGATGAAGTGCACATGCTGAAGTACTTCGCATATGGTTCCAATCTTCATCCTGCTCGCCTACGAAAACGTGCGCCATCAGCGGAAGTTATAGGTGTTGTGCAGCTAGTCGGCTGGCATTTGCGTTTTCACAAACGCAGCAAAGACGGCTCAGGTAAGTGCAATATCATCCGAACTGATCAGCCAACGAATGTGGTGTATGGCGTTGTATATGAGATAGATCCTATGGAAAAAGGTGCCCTCGATAGGGCAGAAGGACTTGGATATGGATACGACGAGTCGCGTTTGCCTATTGATGGATACAAGGATGTATTTTGCTATACGGCAAGTGAGGTTGACGACTCTCTTGAGCGGTATACTTGGTATCAGGGCTACGTAATTGTCGGGGCCAGATATCACGGCCTACCTGAAGCGTATGTACAGGGAATTGAGATCGTCGAGGGAATTCAAGATCCCGACGAGGCTCGGCACCTAACCAATATGCAAATTTTGGAGGGCCTACAAAGAATTTGATTGATGGGAATATAGCGACATTTTTGCGGTACACTCACGGGACACTACTCAGTTTTCACTACTTGCGCCAACCTGCATTTACCTATTGAATCAACACAATAATCTCTAACTATACCAACATCCTCCAATCCAGAATAATCAGTAACTTATTAATTTTAATGAATTTTCACTTTAGTCTACGACAAACAGGTTGCAGGTTACAGAGCTGAACCTGCTGACCTGCCCGGCCGGTATTCAGTTTTTGGATTTATCTCCATCGCGTGAGCTGACCAGGACCATCCTGTTCCGGCTCACGGCTGAAGCAGTGGCATCCATACAGCTGGAATGCCTGACAACCTGGTTTCGCCCGTTGGTCTTGGCCTCGTACAGCGCTTTGTCCGCTGTACGCATCAACTGGCTCAGAGAACCTTCACCGGATGTACCCAGGCAACAGCTGATCCCGGCACTCACTGTGATCGGAATCTCGACGCCCTGGTAAATGGCCGGAGAGGCGCTTACCAGCTCGCGAATCTTGTTCGCAAGCGCGACGCTTGCTGCGGGATCTTCGGTGACACTCAGGAGAAGGAATTCCTCTCCACCGATCCGGAACAGGTGATCGTTGGCACGCGAATTATGCTTCAGCAGGCTGGCAAAATGCGCCAGCACCGCATCCCCGCCAAGATGGCCGTGGCAGTCATTGATCGCCTTGAAAAAATCCAGGTCGAGGAGCACTGCGGTAAGGTAGCGTTCGTCACGCACCACCTGCGCAAACAGACCGGGGACGATTTCCTGCAGGTAACGCCGGTTATAGAGTCCTGTCAGGCTGTCGGTTATCGCCGTTTCCTGGAGCTCGCGGTGTGCGCGCTGTACTTTGACCTGCTCACGGCGCAAGGCATCCAGCACATCGGCGAAGCGATTCACCAGCTGGTCCATCTCGGTCCGGGATACGGAACGCGGCATAACCGGCAGTTTGCCATGAATCATTTCCTCGGTAATCTCCATCAGCTGGGAAAACGGACGGTCGAAGTTGCGCACCATCAGCCAACCCACCAGCAAGACTGCCAGCGCACCCAGCACCGTGAAGGTATATACCCAGTGCTGGTAATCCTCCAGCAATCGTAGAAGACGTAATTCGGAAACACCGAACCACAGGCGTGGGACGTCCGGGCCGGCACCTTCAAGCGGGATCGAACTCAGGCGCATTAACTGTTCGCCATCCTGCACAATTTTGTCTTTCAGGTTGACACTCCGTCCAAGGTACAATGCGTTGCTGCTCCACAGCACTTTGCCATCTTCCTCGAACATCAGCAGGTAATCGCTGGACCGGCGTTCCTGCCGGGCCAGCCAGTCAGGCCCCATCACACAGGCAACCGCCACCGTTGCCAGCTGCTGTCCCTGGTAGATGACCTCTGCCATCACCACCATAACCACCCCCTGTTCGGAGCGGAAATAGAAAGAACTCCCTCCACCTGAAGCCAGATGGTGACGTACTTCACTGGCGAGACGTGGATATTCGTTGCCCAGCAATACCTCACCTTTGCCGGTGATGATCAGGCGGCGATCAGGCGGCAACGAGCCGAACTGTCTTGCGTAATAGGGCGCAAGACTCTCACTGCTGGTACCCAGCTCTGTGATGATGTAGATGTATTCCTGCAAACGCAGATCGCCGGTGATGATCTGCGAGTAGTGTTGCAGCTCCTCGCGCTCGGCCAGTACACTGTCCTGTTTGCGGAGTGTCTCGTACCGCAGGCGTTCTACAGTACCGTCGACAATAACATCCCGTGCCGTCTTGAACGACAGTGTCATCATCCCTAGAAGTAATACGATCAGCATCCCTATATATATGAGTAGCCGCGATCTGTAGGTCATGGAGTGGGGGCGATGTCGGGTTCCAGCTGGAGGAGGTTGTATTGTTCGGCGACGGCCTGGAATGCAGGCCCGGTCTGGACTTCCCTGATAATGGTCAGTACATCTTCACTGGGCGTCCGGTTGGTAACCGCTGACAGGTTGCGGAAAAACGGGTACTTTTTACTACGCAGGTTTTCAGCTGTTGGCTGGTAGCCGTCGACACTGAGAATCTTGATGTGGTTCCCGGACCCGAAGTCCCAGGTTGAACCGATATGTCCCAGCGCAGATTTGAAATCACCCACACGCTGAACCATGTCCGCGGCACTGCTCACGTTGAGCCGCTTCTGCCGGAACGCGGCCGCATCGGGAAGAAGGGTTTTCCAGTGCCCGGGGCGCTTCTTGCAGTGCAGGCGCACCACCAGCACGATGGGCTCATCCTTACCGCCCACCTCATTCCAGTTGACAATATCACCACGCATAATGCCCCGCACCTGGTCGGTACTGAGATTGGAAACAGGATTGGCCCGATTCACCACAATGAGGACCGGCTCCAGAGCGATCGGATAAACCAGCAGCTTTTTACTGTCGACTTCCTGCTGGTCAAGCGGGCAGCAGATGAAGCCGAATGTCTCGTGTCCCGGCTTATTCAACAGGGCTGTCTTGATGCCGGCATTGCACCCCATACCCAGGGTCGAGTTGCGGCCGTGTAATTTAATGGTACGACCGGAAACGTTTTCCAGGTCGGCTTTCAGGGAGTCAAATACTACCCAGGCGAAGTGCGCACCGGCGCCGGTAACAATCGCATTGTCAGCTGCGTAAACACGCCCTGCAAGCGATGAAAGCAGCAAGGCAGCGATGCCGATACGTAACAGTGGAACAAGCCGCTTCTTCATAAAATATCTAACCCATATAAAGCGTAATGGCACTAAGTTAAACCTTAAACGTACGTATTCCCGTCATTCCAGCACAGGCCGGAATCCATAAACCCGATTAAACAGCGTGGATTCCGGCCTGCGCCGGAACGACGGTTGTGATTTGGTCACCCGCCGTCGGCTGGCTGCCTGATTAGCAGCGGGTTCAACATTTAGCGGCCATGCGTCAAAAATCTGAACTGAATCACAGTTTCAGCAAGCAGCGTCTCTTACACATTGATATGACTTATTATTTTGAAAATCTGTTTTTTCCGGAAATGCGCTGTTCACCCGATCAGCACACAGACACGCAGCGGGATATCCCGGTTACCCTGCCCGTCATCATCCATGGTGTCCCTGAACGTGTACCCTCCGTCCGGCAACGTGTCGAGCATGGCACGCGCCATACGCTCGCCATAATCGTTCAGCATTGGTGGACCGGGATGTGTGCCGCCTGCGCGCAAAGCTGTCCCTGCGGATCAAATATCGCGCACGAATAATCGAGACGGTCTTTTATATTGGGCGAAAATGCAGCGCGCCTGAGCACCGCACCCATTTCATCGCACACTGCCGAGATACGGCTGGGGAAAATATCGAGCTGAATGGCATCCATACCTTTGTATATGCCCCGGAAGGAATTTTGCAGGCTTTTTCAGTTTGCATTCGCCGACTCCGATCCGTACACTTCGTAATCCTGAGTAATTTAGTCGGTTTTTAACCGGCAGAAAAATCAAAACCTTTTTTTCGAGGAGCAGCGAGAAAATGAATCCACTCAAGTCCATTACCGGTACGAT
>ENA-ORDP01000763-ORDP01000763.1-marine-sediment-metagenome-genome-assembly--contig:-NODE-763-length-19483-cov-4.011478_pt1 | contig 19483 bp, 19 predicted proteins | sample MGYA00248627_ERZ508539 | MGnify/ENA primary metagenome ERZ508539 (study PRJEB26208, sample SAMN05571518) | marine sediment metagenome | biome: deep sea; feature: Hydrothermal vent; material... | reverse complement strand
GAAAGCGACGCGGGAATCTCCAACCACCCGCTCCATTTGTCACCCCGGACTTGATCCGGGGTCTGAGATTCCGGCTCAAGGCCGGAATGACATTATTCCTCTCTATCTAGGACGCGCATATTCTAAAAGTTTATTGATATATGCTCGCGCAGTTAAAAATTCTGCTTCTCTGTTAGGACCATAAAATGCCTCTCCATCTGACCTATTAACCACGTCATCATAATATTCCTCATACTTTGCCCAGTCATTTTTAAATTCCAACCGTTTTTTGTTACCACGATGGTCAATAAAATCTTGCATGGCCTTTTTGTGGGACGGAAATTCCCCTTTAATAACACTTATGCTAGATTCGCCAGATTCAATTCGTTGTTGGGCTTTTGTAAAGGCTTTTCTGAATATGGCGGCAACCTCTAAAAACTCTTTGCGCCGATCTCTGCCAAGCGCCAAACGATGACCGAAAAAAGCTACAACCAAGAGTGTGAAGAGAAGTATAATTATCCTAGGCCATTCGCTCATTACTTTCGCCTTTCTAGAATTACGGGGACATCATACTTGATTATGCCAATGATACAGGGCCGGTTCAAGTAAGCAAATTAAACCGATCAATCCCTCCAGTTAGTTAGCTATAATAATAGTCTATTTTATCTAATTAAATATATATTTATCTTTTTATTTGATTATTTATAGTATTTATATACCAATCATGCTACATACCAGAGGGTCAAATTTCCGCCACCCCTTTTCTTCGTTATATGATATATCCATTTGTTATATCAGTCTTTAGCATGATTACCCAGGTGAAATCCGTTTGGCACAGGCATTGCTCCCTTCTAGCGCAAGTAGAGAAATGTGTCGAAATTTTGACATGAATAATTAAAAGAGTGGAGGTTGGTTTAAAGGAAGATGTCCGATATTTACAAAATTCGCGAAATCGGGTTGCTGGAGCAGGGGCTCAATATGCGTCTTGCCAGACAGACCGCGATCATGGCCAATGTGGCCAACGCCTCCACTCCGGGATACAAAGCGGTGGAAGTCAATTTCAAAGACCGGCTCCAGTCGGCTGTCGGGCAAAGGTTAGGTATGACGGAGACCAATCCGGGGCATTTGCCCAACAAGATGAAGGGCGTCGCCGGAGTAAGCCCCGACTACAAAGTGAGTATCGACCGGACACGTATAGACGGTAACAACGTGGATCTGGACAAGGAATTCACCAAAAGCGCGACCAACTCAACCGAGTATATGACACTGATAGCCGTGACCGCGAAACATTTGAAGACTCTTTTTTCAGTGTTCGAAGGCGGCCAGAGCCAGCAACAATAGAGGAGATATAAGTCATGGATCTTTTTACAGCGATGAAAATCAGCTCAAGCGGGATGGCGCTCCAGCGTAGCAGGATGAACGTCATATCGAGCAACCTTGCCAACATAAACACGACCCGCACACCTGAAGGCGGCCCCTACCGGCGGAAAATGGTGGTGGCCGGGGCGGTTCCCGTAAAATCGAGCGCATTCGAGAAAAATCTGGGGGCGTCTTTAAAGGAAGTTAAGGTACTGGCAATCAAAGAAGATAAATCACCACCGAAAATGGTTTACGACCCTTCCCATCCCGACGCGGATGAGCGCGGCTATGTGGCCATGCCAAACGTAAACATGATGGAAGAGATGCTCGACATGATTAACGCCTCCAGGGCTTACGAGGCGAACGCGTCTGCGGTTAATAACGCGAAAACGATGGCGACAAGAGCCATAGAGATGGGACGGCGTTGATATAGCGCGATTAAAGGATAAAAAATCTTAATAGTCTGATTGGAGACGTTCATGTTCGATTTTCTGAAAAAGGCATGGGACCAGATAGTACAAGTCAGCGGCGATATTCCTCCGGCCAGAAAAGCGGCTATCGCGGGAGTGGCGGCCATAACTCTCGGCGGGATTTTACTAGTCGCATACATAGCTAAAACGCCGGATTACGAGGTTCTGTTCGCCGGATTATCGGTGGACGACTCTACCGCCATAACCCAGCGGCTCAAAGAAAGCCAGATTCCCTATAAACTTGCCCAGGATGGCGCCGCAGTTCTTGTCCCCTCCAAAAGAGTGCTGGAGACGCGCCTCGAAATGGCCACTTCGGGGCTTCCGTCCGGCGGGGTTGTAGGATATGAAATTTTCGACCAATCGACGTTCGGCATGACAGAATTCGTGCAAAAACTTAATTACAAACGGGCTTTGCAAGGCGAGCTTACCCGGACTATCAACCAGTTCAGGGAAATCCAGTCGAGCCGCGTCCATATCGCCGTTCCGGATAAAAGAATTTTCGCTTCAGACAATAGCGAGCCGACAGCTTCGATCGTGCTCAAGCTCGCCTCAGGGCACAGGCTCAAAAAAGATAAAGTGCGGGGAATAGTCCACCTGGTGGCCTCCAGCGTTGAAAACTTGCTTCCTGAAAACGTGACTGTCGTCGATGTGGACGGGAACGTGCTGGCGGGCGGAGAGCCGTCGGACGAAGCGGCCCTTCTCTCCTCAAACCAGCTTGAGCACCGCTCTAATGTAGAAAAAAGTATGGAAAGACGCATCACCAGCATGCTTGAAAACATTGTCGGGCCGGGCAAAGTTGTGACACGGGTTACGGCGAATATAGATTTTAAACGCACCGAGCGGACCGAGAAAAAATTTGACCCGGCAAGCCAGGTCGCAAGATCGGAACAGCGCTCCGAATCAAAATCGGTGGGTGAGCAGGCTCCTATCGGAGTTCCCGGCGTCCAGAGCAACATTCCGGGCGCAGAGCAGTCTGCGACCGCCACAAGCAAACCGGCCACCAACAACAACTCTTCGGAGACCACAAATTACGAGATTAACGAGGTGACGGCCCACATTGTCGAACAAGTCGGCGCCATTAAACGGCTTTCTATCGCTGTTGTGGTAGATGGCAAATACAAGAAAAAAGAAGGAGGCGGCAGGGAGTACTCACCCCGGTCACCAGAAGAGATAAAGCAGTTATCCAGCCTGGTTGAAACCGCTTCCGGCTACAACGAAAAAAGAGGCGACAAAATTGTTGTCGAATCCGCGCCTTTCGATATCTCAAGGTTTGAAGGAGAGATCAACACAGTCAAGGCCCAGGCCAATAGACAGCTATACGCCGACATAGTAAAATATGCGGGGTTAGGAATATTGGCTGTGGTTCTCTTTCTTTTCGTGGCGCGGCCGATCATCAAATCGATTACCGCCGCAAGCTCGGATATAGAAACGTTAAGGCAATTTCCACAGACCATAGAGCAGATGGAGGCGAAATACGCCGCCGCCGAGGAAAGCGTTGATTTTAGAACCAGGTCGCGCCAGCTAATTGATAAAGATCCTAAAGCGGCGGCCGAGATGGTCAGGGAATGGCTGAGAACGAAACGCTAGTCAACAATGCAACAGAGTGTAGGAGATTTCTGAAAAATGGTTGTAAAAGATGGAAAGCATTACTCAGGCGCGGAAAAAGCCGCGATTATGCTTATAGCCGTGGGCGATAAGCTCGCTGGTAAAATCCTTGAAGAGCTGGACGATACTGAGATTTCCAAAATCTCTGGCTATATGACATCCCTTGGGAACGTCCCTTCAAATACGGTTGATGAAATAGCTGAAGAGTTCGTCGATGTCATGGAGAGCGGCGAAGGTGGTATCGTGTCCGGTGGCCGCGATTACCTCCGCAAAATGCTCGAATCCACCATGGATCCGGAAAAAGCCGCCGATCTGCTCGACTCCCTTGCATGGGGCGCCGAAGAGGAGGATACCTCAGGCGGAGGCCTCGAAGCGGTCAGAAATCTCGACTCGACGACCATAGCCGGTTTTCTTAAAAACGAACATCCTCAGACATGCGCTATTATTATGGCCCATCTCGACCCGCAACGGGCGGCCCAGGTAATCAAAGAACTGCCGGAGCGTTTTCAGTCGGAGATAACATTCAGGCTGGCCACGCTGGAGAGAATACCCCCCGGCGTTATCAAAGAGCTCGACGCGGCCCTGGCTCAGGAGTTCCGCTCCACCGGCGCAATGGAAGGAAGCCAGATCGGAGGAGTGGAGGCGGTGGCGGAAATCATCAACAACCTGGATAGAACCACTGAGAGCGCCATTATGTCTGAAGTAGAGTCAATAAACCCGGAGCTGGCCGAAAACATCCGCAACCTGATGTTCGTCTTTGAAGACCTCAACGGTATCGACGCCAGAGGAATGCAGACGGCGCTAAAAGAAATCAATTCAGACGATCTGATCCTTGCCTTGAAAACCGCCAGCGAACCGCTGAAAGAAAAGATTTTCTCCAGTATGTCCGAGCGCGCCGCTCTTATGATGAAAGAAGATCTAGAAGCTATGGGCCCGGTAAAAATATCAGACGTGGAGACAGCCCAGGCTTCCATCATCCGCGTGGTCAAACGGCTCGAAGAAGAAGGCAAAGTGGCGATAGCCGGCGCCGGAGGTGAAGAGCTTGTCTAGGTTGTACAGTAAGGGAAACACGCCGGAAAACATCCGCCTGTTCAATTTCAGGGAGATGGAGGCTCCTGAAAAGCAGAAGAAGGAGGAAAAAAAATTCTCCGCCGATGATTACGGGGAAAAAAAGGCTGAGTTTGTGAGTGGAGGGTTCGATTTCGATTACGAGGGCGGTTTCAGGAGGGACGAAATATTGAACCGCTCTTTCGATGAAGCCACCAAAATAGTGAAAGAGGCGCGCGACGAAGCCAATGAGATTCGCAAACTGGCGCAAACCGAGGGCCATAAGGAAGGCTATGAAAAAGGCTACAGTGACGGTCTTGAAAAAACCAGGCCGGTCACCGAAAGCTTCAAGACGGCCATCGAAGAAATAACGCGGGTACGCTCAGAATATTACGCGCAGGCCGAAAAGGAAATGATCGATCTCGTTATCAACATCGCCAATATAGTTATAGGACTAGAAGTAGACAAGGATCCTTCCCTGGCTCGAAACGTAGTTCTCAAAGCAATCGACGAACTACGGGCAAAAGAGGAGATGACTATAAGAATCAATCCCGAAGACATCGCCGAAGCCCAAAAGGTCATACCAGCGTTAAGCAATGAAGTAGAGGACATTGAAAAAGTCTCTTTTAAAGCCGACCCCCTGATCGCCCGCGGCGGATGCCTGGTGGAAACCAACATCGGAATGATCGACGCCAGGCTGGAGATCCAGCTGGAATCTTTAAGAAAACAACTGCTTAAGACTCTGGATGAAAGCCAGGCGCAAAAGATAGCCGGACAACAAGATGATTAAAGTAGATTTCGCCAAGTACAGCAAAGCGTTAAAACATAGCAAACCGATAAAAGTCTCCGGCAAAGTATCGCGCATCGTCGGCCTGGTGATCGAAGGAATCGGGCCCGATCTGCCCATAGGAGGGACATGCGATATTTTCCCCACCGGCTCATCCAATCCAGTGGGGGCGGAAGTTGTCGGATTTATCGGCAATAGAATTCTTATGATGCCGCTTGGCGACTCTCGCGGTATATCACCCGGTTGCCATATCGCGGCCCGGCGGCGCGAACTGGCGGAAATCAGGGTAGACGATTCCATTCTGGGCCGCGTAATAGATGGGCTCGGAGCCCCTATCGACGGCAGGGGGCCGCTTTTATGCAAAACCTTAAGGCCGATTTACTCAGACCCGATCAACCCGTTAAGCCGTAAAAGGATTTCGGAGCCTCTAGACCTCGGAATCAGCGCCGTTAACGGTCTTCTCACCATCGGCAAAGGACAAAGAATCGGCATACTCTCCGGCACAGGCGTGGGCAAATCGGTTCTTCTTGGCATGATGGCTAAAAATACAACTGCCGACATCAATGTCATCGGCCTCATCGGTGAGCGCGGAAGAGAAGTAAAAGAATTTATCGAGCAAAACCTTGGCGAAGAAGGAATGAAACGCTCTGTGGTTGTGGTGGCCACTTCAGACAACCCTCCCCTTATTCGCATGAGGGCGGCGTTCGTGACTACGGCGATAGCCGAATATTTCCGCGACCAGGGCAAAAGCGTGTTGTTAATGATGGATTCCCTTACTCGTTTTGCCATGGCCCAGCGAGAGATCGGCCTCTCGGTGGGGGAGCCGCCGGCCACAAAAGGGTACACTCCGTCCGTCTTCGCGGCCCTGCCTAAACTTCTGGAAAGAGCCGGCATGAGCGATGGCGACGGCTCTATCACCGGGCTGTATACCGTCCTTATCGAGGGCGACGACATTTCCGAGCCTATCTCGGACGCATCAAGGGCCATTCTGGACGGACATCTGTTTCTCTCCAGAAGGCTCGCCTCTCTGGGCCACTTCCCGGCCATCGACCTTTTGGGCTCGATAAGCCGTGTCATGGTAGATGTGGCCTCGCCGGAGCATATGGATATGGCGACCCGCTTTAAAGAGGTATACGCCACCTACAGGGAGGCCGAAGATCTCATCAATATAGGGGCGTATGTGGGCGGATCGAACCCGCGCATCGACAACGCGATCGCCAAAATAGACGCCATGAATCAATACTTAAGGCAGGGTATGAATGAGTCGGAGACTCTGGAAAACTCTGTTAAAAGATTAAAAACGCTCCTGAATTAATATTCAGGGATAGAAATTGTAATCTACGGATTGACGAAAAATGTTCAGATACAGGCTAGAGCCGCTACTAAGATATCGCAAAAGCCTCGAAGACGATCAGCAACGCGCTCTTGCGATAGCCAACAGAGGGCTGTACGTCCAGATAAACAAGATCACGGAGCTGGAAAACAGCAGAGATGCGGCCATGACATGGAGATTAAAAACCCATGAGGCCTCCACTCACTCGCCCCACCTGCTTTTATACGACAAGTATTTAGATGGCGTCAATTTCGATATAAAGTTTCATCAAGAGCTACGGCGCGTCACCCAGCTGAATGTAGATTTAGAACGGAAAAAACTTCTCGATCTCGTGAAAAAAAGAAGGACTATCGAGCTACACCGTGACAGGCTAAAAGAGCGCTACAGCAAAGAACAATCACGCAAGGAAAGAATTGAGAACGATGAGATGGCTATTATGCGCGCGGGACGAACGGAAATGAGCCATGCGTAAAACCGGCTCGACATTCAGAAAAAAGCTGATCGTCTCTCTCGGCGCTCTTATGCTCATCAAAATTATCCTTATAGGCGCCGAGGGGCTTGTCGTGGATAAACCTCTCTCTGCGTCTTCCGCGCTCGCCCAGGAGCCTCAGGCCAGCGGAAAAAACGCCTCCGGCACAGCATCCTCTCCAAAAGAGGTCACTTCTGATCCCGCGCCACGGATCCCTGCCCCCGGTGGGCTGGATTTAGAAATAATCAAGGATGTGGAGAAACGCAATAAAGAGCTAGACCTCAAAGAAGAGAAACTGAAAAGAGAAAAAGAGCGCATCGACACAATGAAATCGGATATAGACGCGCAGATTTCCGAATTAAAAGCGCTCCAGGCCAAAATCGACGAGCAGATCAAGCTCAGAGACGACCTGCAAAAAGTATCGATCAAGAAACTGGCGAAAACATACTCTGCGATGCCGCCGGAAAACGCCGCCGCCCTCATACAGCAGATAGACATTTCCATCGCCATCAGGGTGCTTGGCGCCATGAAAGAGCGCTCCGCAGGAAAAATACTGGCGGTCATCCCGCCAAAACTCGCATCCACTTTGTCCGAAGGCCTGGTGAGGAAAAAATAACCGGGGGTAATCTTACGCAAAAAGGGGCGGAAGTTTCAGGTTAAGCTCTCTGGCTCGTCTGGCCACAGGTATTTTACATCCCATGATAGGAACCGGGCCGTATTTTTCATGTAGCGCGATTGTAAGCGCCTCAAGCTGTTCATACCCGGCGTTATCATTTTCAAGCTTTGCCTCGCTGTCGAGAATAAGACCGGTTTTACTGAAAATTTCTATGGTATTACGCTTTCCCAATATCCCCATCTGACGTTTGGCGATAAGCTCTATAAGGTCATGGTATCCGCTCATTTCTTATTCTCCACCCTTATCAAGAAACTCGCCGCACTCAAGGCTTTTTAGAGTGTCGATATAACCGGCCACATTCTTGTTTATGACGGATCCATGTTGCGGCGCGATCATCTTGATGTCCAGCCTCTCCAGTTTGTCCATCGCAAAATTCACTATCTCTCCGCTCGGCATATAGTTTTCATGAAACGCTTTCATCGCCTCCATATAATATTCGTTGGCGTAGAGGCTCCAGTCGAACGAAAGCGCCCCGAACACATCTCCTGAAAACAAAATTCCCGTCTTCGTATCGAACGTCATAAACGAGCCGGGAAAATGCATGTACGGCGTAAATACGAATTTCAGCTCCCTGCCTGATCGCATGGTAAGCTTCCATCCCTCCTGATCCACGCAGTAAAACTCCGACCGGACATCATAGTACGACACCAGCACGCTTGCTCTCGTATGCGTGGCTATCCTGGCCGAGCCGCCCACGCCGTAAATCAGCTCTTCGAATTTTGGAATGGCGCCGCAAAGATCGGGATCCTGATGCGTAACTATGATATGAGATATCTGGTCGAAAGAGATGAGCTTTGCCAGCTTGGACAAGACTATCGGAAAATGCTGAACCGAGCCGGGATCGAACAGTATCGCCTCGCCGTCATCCACCAAAAGGTAAGGGTTGCACCTGAACCCGGCTGATTTATCTTCAAAACCGATCCAGTTTACGCCTTCGGCGATCTCAACCGGTTCGCTTATATTAATTTCATCTGCCATGAGGATTACTCCTTTATAATATTACTTCCCGAAAATTCCGGGGCGATTAAAAATCTACTTTCTTGTTCAAAAACACAATCGGATGATTATAACAGCTTCCCTGTAAACTTATAGCGCGTGACAATCCGACCGCGCCGATTTATGATGATTTGCCATGTTAAAGTAGGGCTGGAACGAGTGACTCTCCTTTAACTAATTGTAAAAAGGCCTCGATTTTAAGCATTGTTTATGACCAAAACCGTCGATTTTCTGGTTGGAATCCATAACCACCAGCCGGTGGGTAATTTCGGCCATGTGTTCGAAGAGTCGTTTGAGATGTGCTACGACCCCCAGATAAAAATACTTTTCGACCATCCCGGCGTCCGGATATCCCTGCATTACAGCGGCCCTCTGCTTGAGTGGATCGAGGCGAACAGGCCTAAGCATATCGACAAGGTAGCCGAGCTTGTAGAGCGCGGCCAGGTGGAGATACTGTCGGGTGGTTTTTACGAGCCGATTCTCTCCGCCATCCCCGAAGATGACGCCATCGGCCAGATTGAGATGATGAACGGATATATCGAGAAAAGATTCGGCCATAAACCGTCAGGCATGTGGTCTACCGAAAGAATATGGGACCCGTGCCTTCCCCGGATCATCTCCCGCGCCGGTCTCAAGTTCACCCTGCTCGACGACACCCACTTTTATTACGCCGGTCTTGAATCTGAAGATATGTTCGGCTATTACTTCACGGAAAAACATGGCGATGGCGTGATCGTGTTCCCCATCGATAAAACCTTGCGCTACTCTATTCCATTCAAGCTCCCGGAGGAGACCATCGGCTACCTTAAACAGGCAGGAGAGCGCCCCGGCGTAGACTGCGTGACATACGGGGATGACGGAGAGAAATTCGGCGTGTGGCCCGGAACCTATAAATGGGTTTTCGAAGAAAATTGGCTGCCGAATTTCTATACGGCTCTGGAAGACAATTCAGATTCCATTCGCATGACTCTCTTCTCGGAATTCATCGAACGGTCGCCGGCCAAAGGGCGGGTATACCTGCCGATGGCCTCTTACGACGAGATGATGGAATGGACGTTAAGCGCAAAATCCGGAGAAAGATTCGAAGAGGCGCGGGATACTATTTCAGAAATGGGAAAAATGAATGAGTGGAAACAGTTCTTGCGCGGCGGGCTGTGGGACAACTTCATGGTCAAATATGAAGAAGCGAACAGGATGAGCAAGCGGATGCTCTACGTCTCTAAAAAACTCTCTTCCGCGCTTCGCAACGGCAAAAACGGCAGGCTCGATTCGGCGCGGCGCGAGCTGTATATGGGGCAATGCAACTGCGCCTACTGGCATGGGCTTTTCGGGGGACTATACCTCAACTACCTGCGTCACGCGGTCTACGAGCATCTGATAAAAGCGGAAAATATTATAAACAGCGCAATTCAGAAAAAGAAAAACTGGATCGAAATCAGCAGGCTCGACTTCGACGCGGACGGAAACGATGAAGTGATAGTGGAAAGCAGTCATATTTTCGCCTGTTTCAACCCATCTTACAGCGGTTGTCTGTCCGTCTTCGATTTCAGGGAAGTGAATTTTTCGGTCACCAATACACTCACCAGACGAAAAGAGATTTATCACCGCAAACTTTTAGAACATCAAGCCGATGACAAGCCAGACAACGATCAACCCGCGTCGATACACGACATCGTTAACGTAAAAGAGGAGAGACTGGCGGAGGCGCTGATTTACGACGATCATGAAAGACACTGCTTCGTGGATCATCTCCTCGACACCCAGGTTACGCTCGCAAATTTCAGCAGGGGGGATTTTCTGGAAATTGGCGATTTTGCCGGACAGCGGTTCGATATAATCAACTGTGAAAAGAGTGGAGACTCAGCCTCTCTTAAAATGAAACGCGAAGGGGTTGTTGAAACCGGCGGCGGCGCAAAGCAACCGGTTACAATAACGAAATCTTTCACTATCAGCGGAGACCGCCCCGTCATTCACGCTTTGTACGAAGTCACCAACAACGGAAATATCGCGATCGACCTCAGGTTGGGCGTGGAGTTCAACCTGACACTGCTGGCCTCCGACGCGGAGGACAGGTATTGGATCGGCGACGCGATATCGGGAAAACCCCGGCTTAAAAATAGCGGAGAGGATAAAAATGTAACTAATATAGGGATGCGCGACGACTGGTTCGGGTTCGAAGTTATGTTATCGTCAGATGACGTTTTCGACGTATGGCGTTTCCCGGTCGATACGGTGTCGCAGTCGGAGTCTGGTTTTGAGAGGACTTACCAGGGGTCTTGCATCGTGTTACTGCTCCCGGTAAAGTTAAACCCTTCAGAGGCGCAAACGTTTAACATTGATCTTGCGGTTAAGAAAACAAAATGAAAATAGTAAAAAGATCGGGCAGACAATTCCGTGAGATAATGGCCCGGCTCGACAGCCGGATGGAAAGCGGCCCTTCCAACGTAGAAGGCGCCGTTTCAAAAATTATCCGCGACGTCCGCAAAAACGGCGATAAAGCCCTCCTCGCTTATACCAAAAAGTTCGACAAGGCTCTTTTTACAACGCGAACCATGAAAGTGAGCCGACGTGAGTTCGATAACGCTGAAAAAATAGCGGACGCGACAGTTGTCCGGGCGCTGGAAAAATCGGCTGTGAGGATAACCCGTTTTCACAGAAAGCAAAAGGAGGCCTCGTGGTTCGCGCCGGAGAAGGGCGCGACCCTGGGCCAGCTGATCCGTCCTCTCGAATCGGCTGGGATATATATCCCCGGAGGAGGAGCGTCATATCCAAGCTCTGTCTTGATGAACGCCCTGCCCGCCCGGATCGCCGGTGTGAAAAGAATCGTGATGGTCACGCCCGCCCCCGGAGGCGCGCTCAATCCTCACACCCTGGTGGCGGCGAAGATAGCCGGCGTTACCGATATCTATAAAGTAGGCGGCGCCCAGGCCGTGGCGGCGCTTGCATACGGGACAAAAACAATAAAACCGGTCGATAAAATCACCGGGCCGGGAAACGTTTATGTGGCCGAGGCCAAACGGCAGGTTTTCGGCAGGGTGGGTATCGACATGGTGGCCGGCCCCAGCGAAATTCTGGTTATCGCCGACGGCTCCGCCAACCCGAAATTTATCGCCGCCGACCTTCTATCGCAGGCGGAGCATGATGAATACGCATACCCCCTGCTTGTGACCACCTCGTCCGCCATTGCGGCCAAAGTCGAAAAAGAGCTTGAGACTCAAACCAGAGCGCTCAAAAGATCGGCTTTAATCAGAAAATGTCTCAAGCGAAACTGTTTTGTGATCGTGGTCAAAAGTCTGGACGAAGCTTTTGAAATATCCAACCGGATCGCGCCGGAGCATCTTGAGCTTCAGATACGAAACGCAGACAAATATGTAAGCTGTGTTATAAACGCAGGCGCTGTTTTCGTGGGGCCCTGGACCCCTGAGGCGCTGGGCGATTACTCGGCGGGGCCGAACCACACACTCCCGACAGGAGGATCGGCCCGTTTCTTCTCGCCTCTCGGTGTCTACGACTTTATTAAAAGAACCAGCCTCCTCTCTTTTTCGGAAAAAGGTATGAAACGGCTCGCCAAAAGCGTCATCGCCATCGCCAAAGAAGAAGGGTTAAGCGCCCACGCCCGCGCTGTGGAGATAAGGATCAAGAAATAGGAAAGCCTCCGGGAATTGTTGATTCGGTGATACAGCCGTTAGAGCTATTAATGCAATCTTAGCGGTTCCCCAGAGTCTATCCGTGTTACATTGTCCAGGTCAACGCATGCGGCTTAACGTCTGAAATAAACTCATAATTGGTAGATTTACGAATGAGCAAAACTGATTACAAAAATTTTAGATTCCCGGCGAGAAAGAGAATCGCGCTTGTGGCGCACGATTCGCGCAAAAAGGATATGCTCGAATGGGTGAAGTATAATAAGACATCGCTGGCCGAACACGAGCTTTACGCCACCGGCACGACCGGAGCCATACTGGCCAAAGAACTGGGGCTTGATATCCATCTTTTTAAAAGCGGGCCGCTGGGCGGCGATCAGCAGATAGGGGCGAGAATAGCCGAGCATCAGATAGAGATTGTAATTTTCCTCTGGGATCCGCTGATGTCGCATCCGCACGAGCCGGACATTTACGCCTTGCAGAGGATAGCCACCACCTACAATGTCGTGCTGGCCTGCGACCGATCCACGGCGGATTTCATCATCTCCAGCCCATTGATGAACGATGAATATGAAAAGGTGGTCATAGACTTTGAAAAACAAAGATTGAAGCGGGCGGAGAAATTGATTGAGGCGATGTAGCCTTTCGCTCACCGTACAGCGCGCTTTACAAGCGGCCGTCACGGCTAAAATAAGTGAAAATAGTTATGGATCCAGCCAGCCTTATACGTTCAAGGGTAAAACAGGTAACGGCGTACAAGGTCGATAAGACGCCCTGCCCCGTCCTGCTCGATAACAAGGAGGCGCCCTACAACCTGCCGGATAAGCTTATGGAGCAGGTCTGGGTAATCATGTCGGGAACCGGGCTCAACCGCTACCCGGAGATGGACGCTGAATATCTCAAATCCGCCATAGCGAAAAAAGAAGGCGCGTATGAAAACGAACTTCTTTTAGGGAACGGATCGGACGAGATCATACAGACGCTTATAATCTCCCTTTGCGATCCCGGTTCGAAAATCCTCGTCCCCTCCCCTACTTTTTCCATGTACGCGAATATCGCCTTTTACCTGAACGTGGATACAGTCGAGGCGCCGCTTAACGACGACTGGAGCCTCGACATCGACAACACAATATCGCTTATCAAACAGACCGCGCCCAGGATAGTTTTTATCGCATCGCCCAACAACCCGACAGGCTTTAAATATTCTCGCGCGGATATCGACGCCGTTATCGACCAGGCGCCCGGCCTTGTCGTGATAGACGAGGCGTATATCGATTACTCAAAAGAGCCGGCCGGCCTGCTGTACAAAGAGAGGCCGAATGTCGCTATCATGCGCACCTTGTCCAAATCGGGACTGGCCGCCCTAAGGCTCGGCTATTTGATGGCAGACGCGAAGCTGACGGCGCAGGTGGACAAGGTGAGGCTTCCCTACAACATAAACTCGGTCAGCCAGGCCGTTTCAGCTGAAGTCGTAAAAAGCTGGGACTCGCTCGCTCCGATGTTCGACGCTGTTATCAAAGAGCGCGAGCGTCTCTTCGGCGAGTTAAAATCGATCGACGGCGTTACTCCCTTTCCTTCAGTAGCCAACTTCACGCTGATAAAAATCGATGACGGCGCCGGGGACGTTTATAACAAGCTGATAAAAGCGGGCGTAAGGGTGCGCCGGTTCAACGGTCACGAACGCCTCGGCGGCTATTTACAGGCGACGGTGGGAACGCCGGATGAGAACAACCAGTTTCTATCCGCTCTTAGCTCGTCTGTATAAAATAATTCGCCGTGAAAAAACTCACCGTCTGCCCCTCGTGCGGGGCCGATGTGGCCGAGTGGAAAAATCCTAAACTGACCGTCGATATAATCATTGAAGTGAGGGGTAAAATCGTCCTTATCGAACGCTCCAACGAGCCATACGGGTTCGCGCTACCGGGCGGGTTTGTCGACTACGGCGAATCGCTGGAATCAGCCGCCGTCCGGGAGGCGAAAGAAGAGACAGGGCTGGATGTAAAACTTGAACGTCAACTTGGCGCCTACTCCGATCCAGAAAGAGACCCGCGCCAGCACAACGTGTCTGTAGTGTTCGTCGCCACAGCCAAAGGAACGCCCAAAGGAGGAGACGACGCCAAGAGCGCCGCGCTGTTCGGGAAAGACGATTTGCCACAGCTTGCGTTCGACCACGAAAAGATTCTGGCCGATTACTACGCCGGGAAAGAGGAATAACCTTATGAAGGCTGGCCGCCCACTTGCCCGCCTCTTACAGCCATCGGGATAAGCGCGCCCCCCCTTCCTGCCAGTTTTACCCTTCTCCTCTCACTCTCCTGAACATGCCGAGGCCTAAAAGGCCGGAGCCGAGAAGAAGCAGAGTCGAAGGCTCCGGGACAGAAGCGTTCGTCGCCGTTATCGACATAAGCGTTAGATGGGAATATATGAACGAGTACTCGCTATTGGCATTATAGGCCCAGTCATGGCCGATCCCGGTGGTTCCGACTATCATGTTCGAGAAAGGTGTAAGTGAAGATATATACATATATTCGTCATCAGAGTTTAGTAGCACCAGACCATCAGTAGTAGTGTCCTTTCCCCAGTTGTACTCCGCAACGTTATGCGGGTCGTCGTTGGAGCCCCCGCCTACTTGTAAAAGATAGTCGCCGGAATAGGCGTCGGCATAGAAATAATCCTCGGACGCGGTGTTACTGGGTGTGTTGACATCCCCATCTGTGTATGTTTTAGTAGCAGGGAGGTCGAAATCCAGGATGACGGTATATGTGACCGTGGTTGGCATCGAGCCGAACTGCGACGTGATTATCCCGGCGCCATCGGAAAAGGAACTCACTGTTCCTTCGAAGGTGTAGTACTGTGGTACGGCCTTCGCCTGTGGCGCGCTAACGACCAGCATGATAAGCGCGGCCATTAAGATAGTCGTCTTCTTCATTTTTTTACCCTCAATTTATAAGCGTTTAATAATATAGTATCAAGTGTTTCCCTGCCCAAATACGTTAGCAATAACTGTGCCGCAATATCAACATATTGATATTACAGGCTTTACATATTTACGTTAATTTAACCTGCTTGAAAATGTAAAAAGTTTTTACAATCTCTTTTTCGCAATGAGGGCGTATATGAGTTAAGTATTTATTTAACAATGTGATAGCTCGATATCAGAATTGTAAAAAAATTTTACAATGTGTCATCCGGGCATGCGTTGGGAGACCCCGGCTCTTGGAGGCCGGGGTGACAGGATGATAAGGGGGGCATGGGCTGTACCGCTCAATTTTCCCCTCCCTCGACGGGAAGGGAGTGGCCGGGCCACAGCCATAACGGGGAGGTGTTCAAAAGAAAAAGGCAAGATCCTTCGGGAACTTTATCCTGAGCTTCGAAGGGCTCAGGACGACGGGACGGGGGGCCTGGGCTGTACCGGGTGTAAAATGTCATCCAGCGCTTGATGCGGGATCTCTGAGATTCCGGCTCGGAGGCCGGAATGACACTCTTGCGTGTGCTTCCGGTTTGAGAGCCACCCCTCGCCACCCCGCACGCCAATCCAGGGCTCGTATACCGCCAAAGTAACGCTTGACAGCAGACAAATGCCCGCATGAGAATGAAGGCCACCGGTGGGTTTGTGCGCTGTCATAATCCGCCCTGCATTATTCGATAGGCGGTTCGACCTGCGCGCTTGCTAATTAATCTTGCGAATAGGTTGGCTTGTGAAGAAGAAGGGGATGACTTCAGGAGTCTGGAAGAAGGTATATAATCTTCTTGGTGAGCTACAGGGCGCAGGCTCAAAGGAAGATTGCCTGCTTCTTTTTTTCGAAAACAGCCGAAAACTCTTAAAGCACGACAGCGCGGTCTATTTTCCCTTCGACCCAATCAGACTGGCTCCCGCCCTTGCCGGTCATGTTTCAGACAACCCGGAAGTTGGGGGTTTTTACTCCGATTACGCCAACTACTACTGGAAACTCGAACCGGTCTGGAGCACCAATTTGCCGCTCATACCCAATGAGCCGTGGAAATATTCCGATTTCACCACACTGCGGAAAATAAAGGAAAGCCAGTTCTATTCCGATTTCAACAAACGCGCCGGGATCGGACATGTAATGGGATGCACTCTCAACCTGGGGGAACATCCGGTAGGCGGCATAGGCATGCACAAACTGTCCGGGCAAGCCGACTTTTCAGCTATGGAAAAAGATGTTTTCCGGCTCATAGCGCCTCATCTCGCATCGATTCTGTTCAGACATGATCTTCAGGAAAAGCTTCAAGAAAATCAGAGAAGTGAAACGCCATCTGAACATGCGGCGACTGGTTTTGAAAAACCGGCCATATGGGTCTTCGATCAAAACCTGCGCAAAGTATCACAAAACCGATCCGCAAAACAGTTTGAGGAAGATAACCGCATATACGGCATTGATGTTTTTCCTTTGTCTGTTGTGGCAACGCTTGGCAGGTTCGCCGAATATTGCAAACGATTCGGAAACGGGGAAATCATTGACGAGCCTCTTGCAGAAACAATAATTTTCCCGCTCCACGAAAGGCTGGCTCATTTTTATGTCACACTGCTGACCTCTACCCAGGGCGGCAAGACCCTTGTTGAGCTGATACTTTTGCAGGAGAACAAAAACGAATATATCGCCATCCGCATTGGAAAACTCGGTTTATCGAAAAGAGAAAAAGATGTGTGCGTTTTGTTACTGCGAGGCATCGACAATAAAGAAATCGCCGACCGGCTTTATATCTCGATAAATACAGTCAAAAAACATGTCGGCTCGATATTGCGAAAAGCTGGCTGTTCAAACAGAAATATATTTTCGGGATATCTGCTCTCCTGACAAACATTCCGCCTGGCCAATTTACACAGCGCGAGCATTTTGTGGCCGCTATCGCAAGCTGTTAAACCTCTCCCGGTTCGCCGGGTCGCGGCGCATGTTGGAATCATTGGCACGACCCGATCCCCACACACCCTGTCTTCCTGAGCCCCTTCGTAAAAACTCAGGATGAACTCCGGCGAAGGATCTTGCGTTTCGTATATTTTCTGAATTCCAGGAGCGCCATTATTTTGCGCCCTGTATTTTGCGCCCCATCTCCGGCGTCTTCCAGCTTGTATCATTTCCCTATTTTGCGTAGAGTATTCAGGATTCATAATAATTTTGATAATTAACGTTCGAAACTAATGTAGTGTCCCATGGATTACTTTATTGTCTAACTGTCATTGCGAAGGAGGTGGCGCGGCTCCGCCGGGACGGCGACTGCGGCAATCTCTTTTTTTAAAAAGATGAGATTGCTTCGTTGGTGCTCGCAATGACAGACTGTTATAAAGGTATTGCAGGGCCATAACAATAACAGCAGGAGGTAGTAATGGCTGATAAGAAAACGGACGATGGAAATAAACAGCGTGTGGCCCTGGTAACCGGCGCATCTGGCGGGGTAGGCGCCGCCGTGGCCTTGCGCCTTGCCCAGGATGGATATTCGCTGGCTCTTGGCGCAAGACGTAAAGACCGGCTCGAAAGTGTCGCTGAATCGATCAAGATCGATACCGGGATTTCATCTTTCGTATGCGAGCTGGACTTAAGATCGCCTGAGTCTATATCCGGGTTTGTCGAAAAAGCCTATACCGAGTTCGGCCATATTGATCTCCTGGTAAATTGCGCAGGGCTGGCACTCGGCAGGGAAACGGCGGATAAGGCCGATACGGCGGACTGGGCGAATATGATAGAAACCGACTATTCGGGGCCTATCCGGCTTATCAGGGAATTGCTCCCGAAATTCGGGGAGAGAGGGGCGGGGCACATAGTCAATATCGGGGCGCTGGCCGCGTTGAGCCCGCATCCAGGCTCCGCTGTGTACGCTTCGGCCAAAGAGGCCCTGCGGATGTTTTTAAAATGCCTCCGCGAAGATACTCTTGGCTCCGGTGTGAGGGTGACCAATATAGACCCCGGCATTGTCCGGACAGATTTTGCGCTTGTGCGGTTCAGAGGCGACGAGAAAAGCGTCGAGAAAATGCTGGAGGGGATGCGGCCTTTAGAACCTGAGGATGTGGCCGATTGTGTATGGTTCGCCGTAAGCAGGCCGCCCCATGTCAATATCGACCAGATTTCAGCTTTGCCGACCGATCAGACAAGCCCGACAAGGGTGCATCGAGCAACGTAGACCGGGAGCGGGCGACGTAAACCGGGGCCCTTCGGCTCGCGCCATAAATCGCGGCAAATAGCCTCGTCGAAGGAAGCCTATCTCGGAGTGTCGGTGTAGACCCGCGCGCCATGCTGGTTTTTAAATATGTATACCGCAGGTTTCGTCCCGGCCCTGCCCTTGCCCCTGCTCGAATATGAGTCAAACGCTTCTCCGCCGGAAAGCGTCCGGTAATAGGTTCGCACTTTTTGGATGTACCGTCTCGTCTCAGGATAAGGGGGCACGCCACGGTGACTCTTAACGGCTGTCGGCCCGGCGTTATAAGCCGCAAGGGCCAGCCTGGAGCCGCCGCCGAATTGATCGAGCATTTTCCTGAGATATTTAGAGCCGCCGTTTATGTTTTGCCTGGGATCGAATACGCTTGTGACGCGCATCTGCCTTGCGGTGCCTGGCATAAGTTGCATCAGCCCTTTCGCCCCTTTGGAGGAGACTGAAAACCGGTCAAAATCTGATTCGGCTTTTATTACAGCTTTTATAAGCATAGGATCGAGATTATATTTTCTCGCCGCGTCTCGAATCAGATGATCGTACCTGCTGGAAAAAGAAAAGCGCCGGGAGCGGGGGAAATACTTTGTCCGTCTTTGCGACACAGCTGGTTTTTTAAAGGGAAAGGGTTTGTATCGTTTTATAATTCGCGCGCGAGACCTTGAAGCGGGCGGAGTGTCGCTGAAATAGATAATACCCCTGGCGTTTTTTAACATATATACATCCGCGTAAGACTCCCCCGAAAAGGAGATGGTCATAAAAAAGAAGACCACGGCGGACAGTAGCGCCACTCGTATTTTCATTAAACCACTGAATTAAATAACGTTCTATTAGAAGACAGTCTACCAGAAGTGGCGTCGTATGTCTAATTGCCGGAAAAAACCTCAGACAAAATCGAGCAGTTTGTCGATATCGGAGGCTGTATTGTAGAAATGGGGCGATACTCTTATCCCCTTGCC
>ENA-ORDP01000762-ORDP01000762.1-marine-sediment-metagenome-genome-assembly--contig:-NODE-762-length-19496-cov-33.478782_pt1 | contig 19496 bp, 17 predicted proteins | sample MGYA00248627_ERZ508539 | MGnify/ENA primary metagenome ERZ508539 (study PRJEB26208, sample SAMN05571518) | marine sediment metagenome | biome: deep sea; feature: Hydrothermal vent; material... | reverse complement strand
ACCAACGAGATCGTGCGCCTGGCTGATATGGGGCGCGGCACCGTTCGTCGTGAGCTGGAGCGACTGGTATCAGCCGGTTTGCTGGTCGTCACCCGGACGGGTAATCAGCACCATTACAGGGCAAACTCCGAGAATCCGGTTCATCAGGAGTTGGTGGCGATTGTCAGAAAGACGTTTGGACTTGTGGATGTGATCCACGCTGAACTGGCGCCAGTGTTTGAGCAGATAGACCTGGCCTTTATTTATGGGTCAATCGCCAGGGGGGAGGACACCGCGAGTAGTGATATCGATTTATTGGTGATAACAGATTCTTTAGCGTATGCGGATTTGATGACAGTACTTGCCGATGCCGAGAAATCGCTTGGCAGACCGATTAATCCATCGATTTATACGGCGGAACAGATCAGAAACAAGTTGGAGCAGAAGAATTCATTTTTAACCCGGCTGATGGAACAGCCAAAACTCTGGGTGAAAGGAAGCGAAGATGACATTAGAGAAATTAGACAATTTAGTAAAAATTAAACAATTAAAAGCTGAGCCACCTGATCAGAATGAGTTTGACGGTATGCTCAATTCCGCAAAACGCCGATTACAGGATTCCCGGCTTGAAAACCTGTCGGAGGATAGTCAGTTTGCTTTGGCCTATGGTGCGGCGCATGCGTTGGCTTTGGCTGCAATGCGCTGGCATGGGTACCGTTCTGACAACCGCTATTTGGTATTCCAGTGTTTGCAGCATACGGTGGGGTTGGGGAATGCGAAATGGCGTGTACTCGATAAATGTCACAAGCAACGTAATCTGGCTGAATATGAAGGTCATTTGGAAATCACGCCACAGTTACTTGAAGAACTGATTATAGTGACTGAGGAAGTACTAAAATTCGTTGAGGCCTTTGGCCCGGTAAAATCGGTCTGAGAAATATGAATGCATCTGAAATAGTCAATAAAGTCTGGAACTACACTCACGTCCTGAGGCCAGCACCAGGCAGTCTCAGCATATCATACAGTCTGAAACGATTGCATTATGGTTCCACCTTGCATTGGTCCCCGCTGCAGCAGACGTACAGAGCTTTGCCGGTGAAACGCTCAAGTGCCTTCATCGCAACCACAATACGCTGTGCGATCAGTATGTCAGCAGCATTCACATTGCCGTCCAGGCTGATGTCACCGTTTGCGCTGAGTTGTGGAACCGATTGTGCATTCAATGGGTCAGATCCGTTCGCCGTTTCTGTGCCATCCCGATCGGTTCCATAAGTATTCACTTCCTGTCCACCAGCGTGCCTGTACCGTCATCTGTCGGCACCAGGAAGCAACACCCTGGGATGCTGGCCTGTTTTTATTGTGAAGGGTAATGCTGTGTGAGTGATTACAGGAAAAACGAGTTAATAACAGTATGTTATGCGCAAAATATTCAAATCCTTCCCTCTCCGCCAAATCAATAATTTGCGTATACGCCGGGAACGGTGCTCCTGCTAAAGCGCTGCTTCTTTGGGTCGATACCAGATTTGATGAATTGGAGACGCGAAATGAAGAGAAGGATCACTGGCTTTCTGGCCCTGTTTATGGTGTTGGTCTTATATGGTTGTACGACAACCGGGACCATGACCGAGAATCAAAAGCGCAAGGCTATCCTGAACATGAAGCAAGAGGTTCTTTCGGAACTGTACAAGGTATATCCCGGGGCCAGGTCGAAGATTGCAAAAGCCCCCGGCTACGCTGTTTTCAGCAACGCCAATATTAATATCATCCTTGCCAGTTTCAGCGGCGGTGAAGGCGTTGTTAAAAATAATGCAACCGGCAAGAATACTTTCATGAAAATGGGGGAAGTAGGTATTGGTTTTGGTCTGGGCGTCAAGGATTTCCGCGCTGTATTCATTTTTCATAACGCGAAGGTGATGCAGAATTTTATCACCAATGGCTGGGAAGTCGGTGCTCACGCTGACGCTGCGGCAAAAGTGGGTGAAAAAGGCGGTGCGGTCGGCGGTGAAATTCTTGCCGATGGTGTCACCATTTATCAATTAACAGAAAGCGGGCTGGCTTTACAGGCTACGGTCAAAGGCACCAAATACTGGAAAGACTCAGAACTGAATTGACGCCGGGTCAGGCTGATTTTCGGTGTTTATTCCGATTGCTCTCGTATCGAGGCGAGAATGTCCAGCGCGGTCACAATGCCCGCGATGCAGCCTTGCCGGGTGACAAACACTGGTCGAGTGGCCAGTCACTTTGCACTGTAAGCACTTCGCATTGCATGATATCGCTGACAGTGATGTTGGTGATTGAATTCATGCTTGCCTCTCCCTTCCCGCAGACCTGAATCTTATACTCAAAAGAATAGCAGGCAAAGGGTGCTTGTGACTTGATCCTCGTCATTGAAATTGAGGTGCCGGTGTAATTCCGTTAGTGTAGGCGCTCCCGAAAAATAACGACTGATCGCGAGGAATTCGCATGAAAGCACGAGCCGCTGTCGCCTGGGCGCCCAAACAACCTCTGTCTATCGAAGAAATCGATGTTGAGGGTCCGCGGGAAGGCGAGGTGCTATTGAAGGTAATCGCCAGCGGCGTCTGCCATACCGATGCATTTACCCTGTCGGGCGAAGATCCGGAAGGAGCTTTCCCGTGCGTTCTCGGTCACGAAGGTGGTTGCGAAGTGGTTGAATGCGGTCCTGGTGTAAAAGACCTGAAACCGGGTGACCACGTCATCCCGCTTTATATTCCCGAGTGTGGTCATTGCGAGCGCAGCGCGGCAATCTTTTCGGTCTGGCGCCAAACCGTTGGAGATTGCCGCGCTGCGCTCGCAATGACCCGAATTTAACTCCGGGAGTGGTTGGTGAGAAAAATAGAAAGCATCAAGGCATCCGGTGGCTACCTGAACCGCTACCAGCATGACTCGGAGAGTTGTCACTGTCGTATGACTTTCTCGGTCTATCTGCCGCCCCAGGCGGAAAGCCGCAAGGTGCCGGCGCTGTACTGGTTATCCGGTCTCACCTGCACGGATGACAACTTTCGCGTCAAGGCCGGTGCCCAGCGCTACGCAGCTGAACTCGGTCTGGCATTGGTTATTCCCGATACCAGTCCACGTGGCACAGACGTGCCCGATGCAACTGATCGCTACGATCTGGGCCAGGGCGCCGGTTTCTACATCAATGCGACGCGGCAACCCTGGTCAAAGCACTACCATATGTATGACTACGTTGTGCAGGAACTGCCCGCCCTGGTCGAGGCCGATTTGCCGGTGATGCCGGGTCTGAAGTCTGTCGCCGGACACTCCATGGGGGGGCATGGTGCGTTGCTCTGTGCGTTAAAAAATCCCGGCGTATTTCGCTCGGTTTCGGCTTTTTCGCCGATCTGTAACCCGTTACAGAGCAGCTGGGGTGAAGGCTGTTTTAGCGCCTATCTGGGTGACAATCGGTTGGACTGGGAGGCCTGGGATGCTACCTGTCTGGTACAGGGCGGCGCCAAAGCTCCGCCCATGCTGGTCGACCAGGGTACTGCCGATGAATTTCTCGCCGACCACCTGTTTCCACAGAACCTGCAGGCGGCCTGCGAAGCGGCAGGATTACCCCTCACGCTACGCCTTCAGGCAGGCTACGACCACAGCTATCACTTCATCGCCAGCTTCATCGGCGAACACCTGGCCTGGCACGCCGAGGCTCTGAATTCACAGGCCTGAGTGGCGATTCTCGGTACCTGCCCGGCTGCGTTATCATGTGCGGCGAAACCCGGGCGTTGCTCCGGTGTCTGTTACAGGTATGGGAATCCGGTTTGTGCATGTTTAAACCCGTAATAATAGCCATGATCCTGCTGTTTACCTGCCCTGCCGGGGCCGGGCAGGAGGCGCTGTTGCTGGACCGGTTGCGGGTTGACAGTGAATCCTTGCGGTCCGCTGAGCAGGATTTCCAGCGGCATCAGGGCCGAGGGAACATGGGGGCAGCGGAAAGCCGGGACTATGCCACCTATGTGGACCGTCTGCGTCAGCGCGTGGTCCGGGATTGTGTGGCGCTGGCGGCAGTAGAGATAGCCATCCCGGCAGATCTGGAGTGTCCGCAGCAGCCGTTTTCAAGTGCCGGTCCTGCGGCTATCGATCAGCAGGCCGAACAGACCGACGCCGAGCGCGCGGCTGCCCTGGACGCTGAACTCAGTACCGGTTTGGGTACGTTCGATGAAAAGCTGCTGCGCGAGCAGGAACGGGTGAAAGCGGCCAGACAAAATACCGGAGGTGGTGGCGGCCAGGGAGGAGCGGGTTCTACTGCTGAAGGTGGGCGTAGCGGGGGTCTCGCCGGCAGCGGTGATACGAACGGTGCCGGTGAATCACAGCAGGATGGCGCGCTGTCTGCTCCTCCTTCCACGAGCGAGAACGCGAAAAGTTCGGGACGACAGACGGCTGTTAAGGAACGGCCGACAGAGTCTGTTGACGAAAATGATGATGTGGTTGCTCGTCAGTTGCGTGAGGCTGCCGAGAAAGAAGCGGATCCGGAGCTCAGGAAAAAACTGTGGGAAGAGTATCGGAAATACAAACAGGGGACCCGTTGAGGCGCCAGTCGTGAGTATGCTATGGCGCAACTTGCTGCTTGTTTCTTTCATCCTGCCGGGGGGGTGCAGTACTACCGGTCCACATCGCGCTGTCGATAACGGAGTGCAGGTGGAAAAACCCGTCGGCGAGATTTCTGAGAGCCAGCTACTCGATGTATGGATCGAGTTGTTTGATCCCGGGGAACTGCAAAAGGATGAGGACGAGTCAAAAGGGTTGTCTATGGATATTCGTAAGGCCGAGGCGCGCTACCTGCCGGTACTGTTACACAATACCATGGAGAAAACCGGTTATTGGGGCGCAGTCCGCGTCGTGCCCCGGGATACCGAGGGTGGTGAGGTCCTGGTACAGGGCGTTATTCTGGCGTCGGATGGTGAACGACTGGAGCTGAAGATAACCGCGCTGGATGCGAGCGGCAGGGAGTGGTTCAGCAATACCTACGCGGCCGAGGTTTCCTTGCAGGCGTACCAGGATGCGGAAGCGAGCGGCAAGGAAGTCTTTCAGCCCTTGTTTAATGCTATTGCCAATGACCTGGCAGCGTCCCGTGCCACCCTGACCGCGGATGATATCCAGACGGTTCGCCGTATAGCAGGATTGCGTTTCGCCACCGACCTGGCGCCGGATGCTTTCAGCGGTTATCTGCAGCGCAGCGATGACGGGCAGTTCACTATTGTACGTCTGCCGGCAAAAGATGATCCGATGGTGCGGCGGGTGAGCGCCATCCGGGAACGGGATTTTTTGCTGATCGATACGCTGAACGGGCATTTCGATAACTTCTACCGGAATATGCAGCGACCCTATGTACAGTGGCGCAAGGCGCGTCTTGAGGAGCTGGAGTCATTGCGCGCCATCGAACGCGACGCCAGGAACAGAAAACTGATCGGTGCTGCCGCGATTGTCGGCGCGATCGCTATCGAGGTGCTGGGTGGCAACAGTACCCGTGCCGCTACCGGCAGTCTGCGTAATGTCATGCTGGTCGGTGGTGCCTATGCCATCAAGTCCGGATTCGATAAAGACTCGGAAACCATGATTAACCGCGATGCTATCAAGGAGCTTGGAGACTCGTTCTCCGCTGAATCAAAACCGCTGGTAGTGGAAGTGGAGGGCGAATCCCACAAATTGACCGGCTCCGCAGAGCAGCAATACGCCGAATGGCGTACCCTGCTGAAGCAGATCTACGCCACCGAGACCGGTTTGCCGGAGACTGTAAACTGAGGCAACGGCATGTCACTTGATGATCGGTCGGGTACACCCCGGCCGCTACGCCCGCCCGGGAGAGTCGCCTTGTCCGCTGCCCGGAATGCCCCCTCGCGCCGATGGATCTGGGTGGCGCTGGCGATTGTTGTGTTGTTGAGCCTGCTGGTTGCACTGGTGCTGCCGGGACTGGTGACCGGGCCAACCGGTGGTGTGCAGGAAATGCCGGCCGCGCAGGTGCCCGATGCTGCTATACCTACAGCGGAGGGGCGTACAAAGGCTGAACAGACTTTACAGCAGGTGCTGAAAATACAGGCGCGACTCGAGCTGGGTAATGCGGCCGTGTGGGGAGAACCGGCGTGGAGCAAAGCGGCCGGACAGGTGGCTGCCGGTGATCGTATGTTTGGCGAGCGGCGCTTTGCAGATGCCGCCGTGGTTTATGCCGCTGCACTGGATGGATTGCAGCAGCTGGACAGTGAACAGGAACAGATTTTCAGCAAAGCGCTGGCAGCAGGGCAGTCGGCACTGGCGGCAAACGATACCGAGCGTGCACGGGTTCAGCTTGAGCTGGCTCTGGCTGTTAAGCCCGGTGACGAACTCGCGGCCCATAGTCTGGAGCGCGCGCAGGCGCGCACTGCTGTCCTGCAAACTATGGCCGCCGGTGCGAGCGCTGAAAGTAATAGCGATCTGGATGCTGCCGTTGTCGCGTACGGCGAGGCGCTGCAGCTGGATGGTGACTACCGGCCGGCGCAAGACAGCCTGGAGCGGGTTACTGCGCGACTGACCGACGCCAGGTTCCGTGCCGCCATGAGCCGTGTGCTTACAGCGATGGATAACGGCCGGCTGAATGATGCGGGTGCGGCACTGCAAGAAGCGGCTTTGCTGAAGCCGGGTGAGGGGGTCGTGCGCGATGCGCGTCAGCGACTGGCGCAGGCGCGCCGGCAGTCGAAGCTGTCACGCTTGCGTCGCAATGCCGCGGCGATGGTCAGGCAGGAGGACTGGCGGGGTGCCGCGGTGCAGTATAAAAAAGCGTTGCAGATCGATGCCAACGCCGGGTTTGCACGCGATGGTCTGGCGCAGGCGGAAGCGCGGATACAACTTAACGCGCAGTTCGATCACTACCTGAATAATCCGCAGCGACTCTACTCGGCTGAGCCGGTGACGAACGCCCGGGCGTTGCTGTCAGCGCTTGGCAAGGCGCCCGCCGGTGAACCGCGTCTGGCAAAAAAGATCGCTCAACTCAAACAGTTGCTGGCGGCTGCAACGGCACCTGTACAGATCCGGCTGACCTCGGATGGTGAGACCGAGGTGGTCATCTATCGTGTCGCCCGCCTGGGGCGTTTTACCGAGCGTCAGCTGGAGCTGCGACCGGGGAGCTATACCGCTGTCGGAACACGGCCGGGTTACCGGGATGTGCGCAAGCAGTTTTCGGTGTTACCGGGACAGGCGCCGCCGCCCATTGATATTCGTTGCCAGGAACCGGTATGAGTCGCGTTTACTTCATCCGGGACGCACGCGGTGAACGGCGTGTTGATGAGACGGACATGCCGCTATCCGTTGGCGGCGGGCCACGCCATGACGTCGAGCTGGCTGGTATCGAAGACGGGGTCCGGGTGGCGCATATTGCGGTTAGCGACGGACATGCCTTTCTGCAGCCGGACGAATTTTCGCTGCCTCTGTTCCACAACCACGAGCGTATACGCGACTCGGTCTGGCTAAAATCCGGTGACCAGCTGCAGCTGGGCGATGCAGTTCTGCACTGGACTGTCAAAGGTGACCAGGTCTTCATAAACGTAGATACGTCGGATAACACGCCGCAGTTGGTGCCGCCAAAGAGCCCGCCGCCGCCACCGGTCGGCAAGCAAAGCGCGGTTCCAGTCGCAGACCCGCCTGTGCCTGTGAATAGCCGGCGCAAGCTGCTGCATATCTTTACGGGGTTGTTTGTTTTGCTGGTGGTCGTGGCCACATTTATCCTGCTGGCTACGCCGTTGGTGGTACGTATAACACCCGAACCCGAGACGCAGTCCCTGAGTGGTTTTCCACCCCCTGTTCCCGTGGGCGGCAGATTACTGGCTTTGCCGGGGCAGTATACAGTTAATGCTACCCTGGAAGGCTACCAGGCGCTGCAACAGACGCTGGATGTTCCGATGGGCGGGTTTCAGGAATACAGTTTTCAGATGCAGGCGTTGCCTGGACGCGTTACGGTACGCGTTGAACCCGATACAGTTTTCCAACTGTTCGTGGACGACGAACCGGTGGCAACCGACAGTAGTGGTATAGCAGAGATAGCGCGCGGTATGCGTCGCCTGCGCGTACAGACAGAGCGCTATCTTGCGCAGGAACAGCAGATCGATATCACCGGACTGGGAAAACAGCAGCAGGTGCTGTTTGTATTGCAACCGGCCTGGGCCGAGGTGCAGATAAGCAGTCAGCCTGCGGGTGCCGAGGTGAGTGTAGACGGAAAAAGTATAGGACTCACCCCGCTGAAGACCGAGCTGTTGCAGGGTGAGCACAGTATTGTTTTGTCACGGCAGGCCTACAAGCCAGTCGTGTTACAGCAGCAAGTCACCGCCGGCTCGGCGTTGCAACTGGAGAGCATTGAGCTGACACCGGCTGACGGACAGCTGGTCCTGAAAAGTACGCCAACAGCGGCCACCATTAGCGTGGACGGCAATTTTCTCGGCGCTACACCGGCGACACTCACCTTGTCCTCCGAGCAGGCGCATCGTCTTCAGCTGAGCAAGCCCGGCTATCGTAATGCCGAGCAGGAGGTAACGCTCGGTCCCAACGAAGAACAGGCACTGTCGGTCACCCTGCCACCCGAGTACGGTACGCTGTTTATTACCTCATCACCGGCGGATGCCAGGCTGGTGCTGGATGGCAAGGCAACCGGCAAAGCCAATCGCCGCCTGCGACTGACAACGCGGCCGCACCGCCTGGAATTCAGCAAGGCGGGTTATGTGACCCAGCGCATAACCGTCACGCCGCGTGCAGGCGTCAGCCGCAATCTGGATATACGCCTCAAGACGGTGGCACAGGCAAAGGCGGATGCAACCCCGGCCAGGCTGACGACCACCGGTGGTCAGTTGCTGTACCTGGTGCGACCGGCCGGTGCCAGTTTCCAGATGGGGGCTTCCCGCCGTGAGGCCGGACGCCGAGCCAACGAGAGCCGTCGTCTGGTCCAGCTGGAGCGGCCTTTTTATATGGGTGATAAAGAGGTGAGTAACCGCCAGTATCTCCGCTTCCGTTCGTCACACAGTTCCGGGAACGCGGAAGGTGCAACGCTTGACGGTGCTGCGCAACCGGTCGTGAATATCCGCTGGGATGACGCGGCCCGTTACTGCAACTGGTTGAGCAAGCAGGATGGTCTGCCGGCAGCGTACCGGGAGCAGGGTGGAAAGATGCAGACTATCAGACCCATGACGACCGGTTACCGCCTGCCTACCGAAGCGGAGTGGGCTTACGTCGCACGCTTTATGGGCCGCAATACTCCGCAACGTTATCCCTGGTCGGGCAGTTTCCCGCCGACCACCGTGGTGGGTAATTTTGCCGACGCGCAAATCAGCGATACCCTTGCCGACGTGGTGCCGGGTTATGACGATCGCTATCGGGGTACGGCCCCGGTAGGCAGTTTTACCGCGAATCCGGCAGGATTCTACGATCTGGGTGGTAACGTGGCAGAATGGACCAATGATTATTATGCCGTCTACCCGGGTGACAGCGAACGACTGGTCAGGGATCCCGCCGGCCCCGAGTCGGGAGAGCACCGCGTGGTGCGTGGTTCCAGCTGGCGCCACGGCAATATCACCGAGCTGCGCCTGAGTTACCGGGATTACAGCCGCGAGCCACGCAGTGACCTGGGTTTTCGTATTGCACGCTATGCCGAGTAATGGAGCCTGCGAAGAAAGACGCTTACTTAAGCCCGATACCACCGTCATCCCGGTACCACCGTCATCCCGGCGCAGGCCGGGATCCAGTCCTGAAAATTGTGAAGGAGCATGAATAATGCGACGTTTGCCAGTGTTTTTTATTCTGACTGTGGCTGCAGTGAATCTGTATGCGCTCACTCTGCCGGAAAAGCAAAAAACTCCGGACAAGGTGACACCACAAAGCCGCCAGGAAAAAACGCCTTCCGGCCGGAGCCGGACACCGGCACCGGCGGCGCCGGTAAAAAACTACACACCTACCGAGAAAATCAAGGCCGACAGTGCCGTATCATTCCCGGTTGATATCTGAGTACCCTGCTATGAAAAAAGCTTTTCCCGCCGAATTTATCTATCAGCTGTTTGCGCTGCTGATTGCTTTTATCCTTGTGCACGCAGTGTACGTTACCCTGATACGCCCGCAGGCCGACATTTTTCTACAGCAGCAGGCGGAGGAGATGAAGGACAATCCTGATTATGTCCAGCGCCGGTCGTTCTATGTCGTGGTCAAGGACTACGAACAGGAGACTTGCTTCATTTTGATGTTGTGGGCACTGGCCATTCTGGTTTACAAGGGGCACGCCGTATACCTTCAGCAGAAATTGCTGGAACGTGACCTGCTGGGCTTGCCGGAAAACATGCCCGTCGGCATCGAGGATACCCGTGACCTGGTCAGTCGTTTGCAGTCGCTGCCCGGCCTGGAGCGGGAGTCACTGCTGCCGCGCGCACTGTTGACTGCGATTGAGCGCTTTGCCGCGACGCACAATGTTCAGGATGCCTCGACCTCTGCGCGCGCTGTCTGCGATTCGGAAGGTGAGCGCCTCGAGTCCGAGTTATCCATTATCCGTTACGTCGCCTGGGCCATTCCCTCGGTCGGCTTTATCGGCACCGTGCGCGGCATCGGCGATGCGCTTGGACAGGCGAATCGCGCGGTCACGGGTGATATCACCGGCGTAACCGAAAGCCTCGGCGTGGCTTTTAATTCCACGTTTATTGCACTGGTTATCAGCATCGTGCTGATGTTTTTTGTTCACCAGCTGCAGCTGATGCAGGAACGGCTGGTACTCGACAGTGAACGCTATACAGACCAGTGGGTGGTGCGCCGCCTGAAGCTCTGACTCGCAGACACCGCAATGAAACGCCGACCCGTCACCGCATTTTCCCTGTCTTTTCTCGATATTATGTTCTGTGGCTTCGGTGCTGTTGTGCTGCTGGTCCTGATTCTGAATCACGATACTGTGAAGGCGCGCACCGAGATCTTCTCCGACCTGCGTGCCGAGGTGATCAAGCTGGAGCAGGAGGTGCTGGTCGGTGAGCAGCAACGTGTGGCGGCGCGTAACAGCCTGGATGCTGCCGATGAGGCGCTGGTGCTGACGCAGGGTGAAACCGAGCAGATTATTCAGAACGTCGATGAGTTGAAAATCGAGATAGCCAGGATGAAAAAGGAAACCCTGGCAAACAAGGCGCACGTCAACCAGCTTGGCGCGGATCTGAAAAGTCTGGATAAGGAGAAAAAGCGCCTGGGCTCACAAGCACCCAGGGGTAACGATCAGGGTAACAAGGTACACCAGGTCGTCGGGGCAGGTGATCGACAGTACCTGACAGGCCTGAAGATGGGCGGCAAGCGCATACTGATTCTGGTCGATGCATCTGCAAGCATGCTGGATAAAACCATTGTCAACGTGATTCGCCGGCGTAACATGGATCGTGCGCAAAAGCGCAATGCGCCCAAGTGGAAGCGTACACTGGCGGCCGCTGAATGGCTGGTCAGCAACCTTCCTTCCAGCGCGGATTTCCAGGTATACCTGTTCAATACCAGTGCCCGGGCAGCACTGACCGGAAGCGATGGCAAATGGTTGAGTGCCGGCAGTCCCCGGGACGTGGAAGGAGTGGTCAAGGCATTGAACAGGGAAGTACCGGGCGGTGGCACCAGCCTGTACCAGGCTTTCTCTGTGGTAAAGAAGTTGTCACCCGAAGCGGATAATATCCTGCTGATAACCGACGGGTTACCGACCCAGGGGCGTGGCAAACCAAAACGGACAACCGTAACGCCCGACCAGCGTCTGGAATATTTCGACAGGGCATACCGCAGCCTGCCATCGGGTATCCCGGTCAACACCATACTCATGCCGATGGAAGGTGATGCCTGGGCCGCGGCGGCCTACTGGAAGCTCGCCGTTGACAGCAATGGTTCTTTCATGACACCGGCGAGGGATTGGCCGTGACACGACGCAGCCGGCGCGACATAGAAATATTCAACCTGTCTTTTCTGGACGTTGTGTCCTGTGGTTTTGGTGCGATCATTCTGTTGCTGGTTATTGTAAAAGTCTCCGAACCGCGCGTTATCGAGAAACTGGCTGTCGATCTCAGCGGTCTGGTGCAGAAGCTTGAGCAAGAGCTGTTTGACCTGCGTGGCGAAACCAGCGTGCTCAATCGTGACCTGCGAGAGAAGCAGGAACAGCTTTCCGAACGTCGCGAAAAACTGGCGCGCCTCAGGGGTGATATGTCCTCACTGCAAGGTCAGTATACTGCCACCCGCAACGACAGCGAGGCGCAGCGGATTATTGCGAGCCGGCTACGCACGGCAAAACAGAGTCTCTCAAAGGAGATGCAACGTCTGCTGGGACAGGGTTACCGGCGCACCGATGCGCGCATCGGTGGCGTACCGGTTGACAGTGAATATATTATCTTCATCATTGATACTTCCGGATCAATGAACCAGAATGCCTGGCCGATGGTACTGAAGAAAGTGACTGAAGTGCTGAAAATATATCCACAGGTCAAGGGCATTCAGGTGATGAATGATATGGGTGACTACATGTTTTCCCAGTACAGGGGGCGCTGGATACAGGATACGCCGGCACGGCGCCAGGCCATCATAAAACGGCTTGCGGGTTGGCGACCGTTCTCGAATTCAAGTCCCGTAGAAGGTATCGAAGCGGCGATTCGCCGCTTCTACGCAAGCGATAAGCGTATCAGCCTGTATGTATTTGGTGACGATTTCGCACGCGGTTCGATTCAGACGGTAGTTGACACCGTTGATAAGCTGAACCGTGCCGGTCGATCAGGTAAACGCCGGGTCCGTATTCATGCCGTTGGCTTCCCGGTGATGTTTCTGCAAGGCGGTATCCCGATTAACACAGTGCGTTTTGCCGCACTGATGCGCAAGCTGGCGGAAGACAACAATGGCAGTTTTGTGGGCCTGAACAGTACCCGGCCATGACGGTTAACAAGCCAGCTTTAGCGGGCCGCCTTATCGTTGTAGACGCGCTACGCGGAGTTGCCATCGTACTGATGGTGGTCTATCACTTCTGTTTTGACCTGAGCTACTTCGCGTTGGCGGAGTTCAATTTCTACCGGGATCCGTTCTGGCTCCATGCACGGACATTTATTCTGAGCATGTTTCTCCTGCTGGTCGGCGTCAGTCTGGTTCTGGCGAGTGGACGGAAACTTGATACCCGACGTTATATGAAGCGCCTGGCATTGTTGATTGCAAGTGCGGTATTGATCACTATTTCCACCCGATGGATGTTCGGTGAACGCTTTATTTTCTTCGGTGTCCTGCACTTTATCGCGCTCGCCAGTGTACTGGGCCTGTTGTTCGTACGTGCCGGATGGGTAAATCTCGTGCTGGGGATCACGATTATCCTGTTGGCCAACCGCTACCAGTTTCACTGGTTTGATACGCCGGGCTGGCGCTGGATCGGTCTGATGACGCATAAACCGCAGACCGAGGACTATGTGCCGCTGCTACCCTGGTTCGGGGTGGTGTTACTGGGGCTGTACTCGGGACCTTACCTGGCACGCCTGGCGCGACAGTGGCAAGCGGCGGGGGGGTCGGGGATTGTGCGCTGGCTGGCGCTCAGTGGCCGGTACAGCCTGCTTATATATCTGCTGCATCAGCCAGTGTTGATGGGCATCCTGTCGCTGTATGTAAAGCTTCAGGGGTAACTCTGATGAATCAGTGTTTCTGATATTCCTTCAATACCGTGCTGACAGCGCGGTCCATGAGTGGTGCTGAATCGAGAATCCGGGCGCGCGCACAACGCAGTAGCAGGGCAAGTTCGTCGATACTGTAGTTGCCCACTTTCAGGCCGCTGTGGTCGGTAAACAGGTAGGTGTTGGTAATCGGGCTGATCCAGCTGAGCTTGGCGCGCCGCCTCTTGCCGTCGCTCCCGCAGAACTCCACCCACGAACCGGTTGTCAGCAGGCGAGCCCTGGTACTGAAATTGTCTTTGGGCTCGCTAACAGTGTCGACAACTTTCGGTGCCGGTTTTTCAGATTCCTGCGCCGGGGCCGTATTGGCCACGGCTTTCTGTATGGTGCTTTCCTTGTCGGCGGCTTCATCGCTCTCGGTCCTGTTGGCTGCGGTGCGCCCGTGTGAATGTACAAGTTTGGCAATAAAGTCGTCGCGCTCGGTTGACGAAATGGAAAGCCGTTCCATCCCTTCGCGCAAGCGGGTGAGCAACGACGGTTGCATGGCGACCAGCTTCTGCCGATCTTTACGCGTATATTTGGGTTTTACACTCCAGATCAGGTCGTCCATGGTGGCAATGGTCTGTTTCCAGGCCGGGCTGTCCTTGCCCTGGCGGGCGCAGGTGATGAATAACAGGTTTTTCCAGTGCATGGTCACGAAGTCGCGAACGAAATCGAGGCTTTGTTCATCGTTGATGCGGGGTTCAATTTCTTCCAGGGTAGTGGATTTTGCGACGTCCAGACGCTCCTTCCCTTCCATGACTTTTGCAGATCGCTCGGCACGAACCCTGGCCTGTTCCTCTTCTTTAGCGAGGAAGTCTTCCAGGTCGTTCAGCAGCGTTTCGAACAGACTGATGTCATCTTCGAACTCGTCGAGTACCGTTTGTACGATGGACTGTATCTTCAGGTACAGTGGATTCTTGTTGCCGTGTTGTTCATCCCAGTCCACCGCTGTGGTCGCAAGACGGTTAAGCAGACGCCGGGCAGGGTGGGATTTACGTGTAAAGAACTGCCTGTCCAGCAAAGCAACCTTGAGCAAAGGTATCTGCAGGCGGCCTATCAGGGCGCGCATGCCGTCCTGGATGTTTTTGTCATCCAGTATGTAGTCGAACAGCATGGCAACTATATCTATAGTCATGTCGCCACCGCTGCCCAGACCGCGGGCCAGTGGGGAGTCTTTGAGTCCATGCAGAATGTTGACCTGACCAGAATTCAGATCGGCCGGGTCGACAACAAAGGTTTCGGCACCGGTACCGGATTCGTCTGCCTGAACGCTGCCGTGCTGCAGGAGTGTAAGCGCACCGATCGGTCCTGCCATGGCACTCGGGGGGTAGCCACCACCATAGCTGTAGCCGCCGGTGCCGGCTGTGCCACCTCCCACCGATTGAGCAGGAGCATGTCCGTATCCGGCAGTCTCGTACCCTTGCGGAATCTCGCCATCCGGCCGGACAGTACCTGGCACAGGCGATCGAGCGCCGATGGCCGGGTTTGGATTTCTCTTTATAGCGGTCTTGATTTCCGGCAGCACGCCCATCGCGACCAGCCGGCTGTTGATTTCCTTGTAGAGTTCGCTGAGGTGGCTGATAACATGCTGGTCGAACAGCTTGAAGACCACCAGGCGGATTTCAAGGCCGGTTTCAATGCGTCGTGCAGCCTCGTGGAAAGCATCACAGATGGCTTCCGGACCCAGCGGATTTTGCCAGCGTTCCAGGTCCGCATCGTTAATCAGGAAACCCATGCGTTTATCCAGAGTGAACAGCGCCTGCTTACTGGTATTGCGGATCTTGACCACCATATTGGATATGGCCAGGTCTTCCTCCAGGTCTTTTTTGTCGACCAGACCCAGGTCCGAATTGTCATCGTCCCAGTTCAGGTTGAGGCCTCCGTTGTCGCTGGTCCGGCGCGGTATGCCCTGGTTGAAACCGTTGACGAAGCCGCCGATGAAATCTTCTTCGATATCCTTGCGAATTATGCGCAGCTCGCGCATGGCATCGAAATACTGGGTCTGGATCATGTTATTTTCGGCTTTTTCAGCGCGAGCAAACAGGGCATCGTCAATTTTTTCCATCATACGGCCGATATGATGGGTGAGCTTCGCAGAAGCCATATCGCGAGTGGTGCGTAACGCATTTGTGCCGGCCCCTTTCCCAATACCCCGTCGCATCTGTCCGTAAGCTTCAAGATTGACTATATTTTTCCTGACACTATCCGACATGACGGTCCCCTGGCATAGGTTGCTGATACTTTTCTAACGGCTGGGAATATAAATATCACAGCCGGTTTTCCGGTTGTGTGATGAGGTCTGCAAAAAGCACCTTTGGCGTTACTCCAGTTTCATTAGCCGGGGTCGTTAAATGGGTCAACGAAACCGGATATTTACGTCTATGACCCGTCAAAATATGCCCCTGGCCGGTGAATCCAGCCAGGAATCCATCGCAGAACTGCTGGGTGATGTTGAAGGCCTGGTATCGCCTCCCGATGTCTGTTTACGCCTGTTCGAGTTGATCCATTCGCCGTCGAGCGGAGCGAAGGAAATATCCGGGGTGGTCAGCGTCGACCCTAATCTGACGACCCGGTTGTTACGCATGGCGAACAGCTCCTTCTATAATTTCAGTCGTAAAATAGACACCATCAGCCGGGCGGTTACCGTGATTGGCAATGCCGAGCTGTATCAGCTGGTATTGTCTATATCTGCGGTCAAGACGTTTAACACCATTCCCAATGAGCTGGTAACAATGGAGACCTTCTGGAGGCACAGCGTCTATACGGGCCTGCTGGCCCGGGGAATCGCGGTGCGTGCCAATGTACTGCACCCGGAACGGCTTTTTGTTGCCGGGCTGATGCACGATATTGGCAGTATTATCCTGTACCACCAGCGCCCCGATGCCATGCGCGATATTCTGCTGGTGGCGGAAGGTGACGAGGAGGTGCTGTATCAGGCCGAGCTCGAACGTTTCCACTTCAGCCACGCGAGTATTGCCGGACACCTGATGGATCAGTGGCAGTTACCTGAAGAGCTGGTCGAGGCGGTAAAATGGCACCACGACCCTCAACACGCTGATGTGGCGCGCAAGGAGGCACATATCCTGTACCTCGCCAATCATCTGGTGAACGAGTCGGAGCAGGGCAATTTCATGGGCTCACCCAAGGCCGAGATCCAGATTTCGCAGGTCATGCTCGGAGAAATCGGGCTAAAGGAGGACGAACTCTTCTTCGCCTTTGAGGAAGCTGCCGAGCAGTTCCCCGTCACTCTGCAGGCGCTGATCTAGGGGAACTCTGATTATTTCGTCATACCGGCGAATGCCGGTATCCAACGCGTTAAAACCACTGGATTCCGGCATACGCCAGAATGACGGAAAACAAATTTATCAGAGCCTCCCTGGGAAACCTGTAATTTGTTGATCATAAGCTGAAATTTGGCTCTAGCCAGGCCGGTTTTTGCCGTTACTGTAGCGGTACAGGGCAAAAATCAACTCATTCAGGATGTACGATCAACAGGTTATGGAAGAAACCGTCGCAGAATACACGGTTCGGCCGTCAGATCTGCCGGCACCACCCAAGGATGCTATTCGCATTGTCCAGGCATGTTCCCGGCGCGGGATAGACAGCCGCGACCTGGCACAAATCGTTGCCAACGATCCAGTATTGACCGCAGAACTGCTACGTGTGGCCAATTCGGCCTTCTTCGGGCTGGTCAGCCAGGTGAAATCCGTCGCCCGCGCAGTCACTGTCCTCGGCAATCGCGCGCTGCGCAACATGGTGTTGTGTATTTCCATGCGCGATGCACTACGCAAGGATTCGATCCCCGGTTTTGATATCGATGTCTATTGGGAAGACGCATTATGGCGTGCGGTCAGCGCCCGCCATCTTGCCGGACTCGCTCATCTGGATGCCGACGAATGCTTTACCGCAGGCCTGCTACAGGATTTCGGCTTACTGGTCATGCTTTACCTGAAGCCGGATCAGGTTGAACACTGGGATCTGCTGGCCAGGGCAGCGCCCGAATCGCGCCGTGATCTGGAGATCGAGCTGTTTCAATGCACGCACGACGAGGTCGGCCTTACACTGGCAACCAGCTGGGATCTGCCGGCCGATCTGGCGCTGGCCATGGGCTACCATCACGATGGGCCACCACAGGAAACCGATGTACAGGATATCCAGCTATGCAAGGTTGCTGCCTGCGCGGACTGGATGGCGGCAGTGTATCGCTGTGACAACAAGCGCATTGCGGTGCAACGCTCGCGCGATTTACTTAAGGAGCACTTTGGGGCCAGTTCGGAACAGGCTGACTGTCTGCTGCAAAAAGTCACAGAATCCGTTGCTGAAGCGGCTGTTGCTATGGGTATGCGGGTGGGTAAACAGTTGCCCTTTGAAGAGGTGTTACGCGAGGCGAACCTGCGGCTCGCGGAAGAAAACCTGAGTTACCAGGAATTAACCTGGCGGCTGGAACAGACGCTGGCCGAGCGCGACCGGCTGGCCGATGAACTGAACCGCGAACTGGAACTGGCGCGCGAGGTGCAAAAAAGCCTGCTGCCACACTGCGAAGCCAGTCTTCCCAGTGTTGCCGGCCTTAACCTGTCTGCCAAGGCAGTTTCCGGTGACTTCTACGACTACTATCAACTTACCGATGGCCGTATCGCCTTTTGCCTCGCGGACGTATCAGGTAAAGGTATGAATGCCGCCCTGCTGATGGCCAAATCAGCGAGCCTGTTCCGGTGTCTCGGTAAAGGAATTCATGACCCCGGAAAACTGCTGGGCATGCTCAACCGCGAGATTTTCGAGACGTCCATCCATGGTATGTTTGTCACTATGGTGGCCGGTGTGTTTGACCCGAAGAGTGGCGAAGTGGTCCTGTCCAGTGCCGGACATTTGCCGGCGTTACATATGGGACCCGCCGCCTTGATTGGAGAGTATCCCGCTGAAGCCCCGCCACTGGGGATTGTTCCGGACAGCCAGTTCGAAAACGAAACTTTTGTGCTGGGTAGCGGTTGTCTATACCTGTATACAGACGGACTGCTTGAAGCCCGGGTAGGTGACCAGCGCCTGGAGAAAGAAGGTCTGCTACGCTTGTTCAGGGAGCATACGCACCTGCCGCTCGCAGCTCGTCCCGGCGCTATTGTTGATGCCGTGCTGGATGCGGAGGGCGTAGTGGACGACGATCTGACACTGGTGATTATTGAAGGAACCCGGCCGAATGCAATGTGATGCCCCACTGGTATCCCTGACGTTCTGTTCCAGGACAAGCCGCCTGAAATTATTGCGCTGTGTGGTGCGTGACGCCGCTGACATGGTCGGGCTGGATGAACAGGCAACCGATGCTGTGGTGCTTGCTGTCAATGAAGCCTGTACGAATATTATTCAGCATGCCTACAAGATGGATACGAATGGCAGAATCGATGTAACCCTTATTCAGGAGCAGGGCGCGCTGGTTATCCAGCTGCGTGATTATGCGCACAGGGTTGATGTTGACACGGTTTGTTCACGGGATCTTGATGATGTACGTCCGGGCGGGCTGGGTGTGCATCTCATCGACTGCTTGATGGATGAGTGCGGATTTATAGATCCGCCGGAAGGTATTGGTAATCTGTTTCAGATGAAGAAATACACGGAGGCATAAGGATCAGACATGACATTTCCGATAGAAGACAAGCAGGGATTTTCAGTCATAAGCCTGAGTGGTGAGGTCGACCTGAATAAATCGCCGGGCGCGCGCAAGGTTATCCTGAACTGTCTGAAAAAACAGAGGCACGTCATGGTCGATATGTCTGCGGTGGAGTATATCGACAGCTCCGGTGTGGCCAGCCTGGTTGAAGGCTTCCAGTATGCGCGCTCCAACAATCTGGAATTCGGGCTGATCGGTGTCAGTGAGGCGGCCATGAG
>ENA-ORDP01000761-ORDP01000761.1-marine-sediment-metagenome-genome-assembly--contig:-NODE-761-length-19516-cov-4.390884_pt1 | contig 19516 bp, 8 predicted proteins | sample MGYA00248627_ERZ508539 | MGnify/ENA primary metagenome ERZ508539 (study PRJEB26208, sample SAMN05571518) | marine sediment metagenome | biome: deep sea; feature: Hydrothermal vent; material... | reverse complement strand
CAGAAATTCCGATCTTGTGGTAACAGACGTATGGGCAAGTATGGGACAGGAAGAAGAACAACTCGAACGGCAAAAGGAGTTTTCAGCTTTTCAGGTTAACAGGGAACTGATGAGTCTCGCCAACAAAGACGCATTGTTCATGCACTGCCTGCCCGCACACCGTGGTGAAGAAGTCACCGCAGACATTATCGATGGTCCACAAAGTGTGGTCTGGGATGAAGCAGAGAACCGTCTTCACGCCCAGAAAGCTTTGCTGGAATTCCTGATGGCCTGAAAGACCGGGGACAGTGGCAATCACTATTCAGCGATGAGAATCCGCTGCAGCTGAATCCGACTTCTGATCCTTAAACTTCGCAACTTGCAGATCCTCGATCCTGTAAAAATAATCCTCTGCCACCACTTCCACTCGCACTTTACCAATACCCGTTATTGAATCCGCCTGCTTTAACGTATCCAGAAACCCCTTGTTTTGCCACTTGTCCACCAGCTCCTGGTTTACAACCACCAGTTCGCTATTATTTTTCCTGCACCGATCAATCCAGTCATTGCGCTCGATGACAGCATTCTTTAGATAAGCGACATTCGCCTTCTCCAGCCGGTACAGATCGTGCGTATCCCTGTATTTCCCGATCAATAATTTTATCTTCTCATGATCGTCATTGACACGGGTTACCAAACGACCATTACTATTCCGACTTTTGTCAAGTTTTGCTTGAGTTTTTTCAAGTTTCTTATTCAGGGTAGCGGCCTGTTTTTCAAGCGCAGTGATTTCTGCCGCCATTTTTACTTTTTCCGCTTCCAGAGCAGATTTCTGCTGCACGAGCTGTCGCATCATGTACTGCGCTTTGCGCGCGCTGTCATCCGTAGCGGCTTCACGCCGGGTGCCTTCTGCAAAAACAATCTGCGAAACGATAATAATTATCGCTCCGCCAAGCCAGGCGATCCGCTTACCATTTGTTACCATGGCAGGCTGATGGGCTATCCGTTTTTTAACAGTTTTTCTCATTTCCTATTACCTTTTACGCGAACAGACAACGACAAGTTTTCGTTTTCCTCAAGCGGATACCCCTAACCCGGCATAGCCGGAACCAAACGTCATTTTGTATAAAATCTCAGTGGTAAGGTACTAACTGTATTTCTGTCAAGTCCGGTTCAGTAAATCATCCTTTAGAACTTCGAATTGAGATCCACTTGTACTGTATCGATACCTAACGGTACCCCGTCTATTGCATCCGAACTCAACCATCTGGCTTGTAACCAGGTGTTATCGGCAAGACCGTAGCTCCCGCCGAGGATCCAGCCCTTTGCATCGGTACCGCCAAGATGGAAGTCAGAATCGGCAAAAGCATCCAGCACGGCATCACGTTCGAGACGTTTGTACGATCCGAAAACCTGCCAGTCACGCCGCTTTTTGATTTTGGGCCAACCCACAGACAGCGAAATCTGATAACCGGTGTCCTTTGCGTCGACTGTCACGCCTGTTTTTTTGCGAATTTCGTTCTTGTTAAAACCGATATTTTTTATGTAGTCGCCCGTCAGAATGATATGAACCGGCGCAAACCTGGCTAAATCAAACTGCACGGTTGCACCCAGCAAATCATAATCCGACACTAATGCAGACAGATTTGTGTCGTCATCGTTATCGTAGCGTATATCAAATAAGGTATTGCCCTTTTGAAGAAAAAAAGGCGCCGTAAAATCATTGCGGTTACTATCAAGGCTGTTCCGTCTTCCAACGATATTGGAATAGTTATAGTAGGAAATCGCAACTTTAAAGCGGGACTGACTATCTGTCAGCCAATCGGCGCCCAGCTGCGCAGCATAGAGCCACTTATCGCGCGATGAGAGTTCTTCTTCCTGTAACGGGAAAGCACCCAGCGTCAGAAACAGGCTACGAGATTCGTCTTCGAGTTCATAGAGGTTGCTACTGCCTGCCAGACTCTTTCTATAGGTAGCTGCTACACCCTCAAAAGCCACATCCGGATCCCAAACCAGATCGGTTGACATGAACGGATTCTTAAACCGGCCTCCTAATAGTGTCAACCACGGATACGAATCTGCATCCACTGCATCATACTTCAGGAAAGCATGATCGAGCCTTAACTCAAAACGTTTGTTACCGTTTCCCAGGGTTTGATTGGTGGATACGGGGTCATCTTCAGAACCTGTCGCAATGCGAACACCGACTTTCAAAGTATTGGAAATTTTTGCGCCGACGCCCAGACGTAAACGAACCCGCTGCCGCTGTCGATTGTGCGTGGTATTCAGAAACGGATCGATTGTCTTGCCGATCCCGCCTTTTTCGTTTATTTTCTGAAAATTCGGGTACGTATTTTCGATATTCCTGTTATCGAACAGATCTCCCTGATAGCGTAATCTGATATCGCCCTTTACTTTTATCCGGAAGACCCAGTCCGGTAGCGCCTCGGGTACTCCCCAGCGCTGGGTTTTCGCCTGCGCCATGACGTCCTCAACAACATCCCCGCGTAACTCGGAACGCAGTTCTTCGCGGATCTCGTCTTTAACGAAATCCGGGACATAGGGTACTCGTACTACTGTTTTATCCCGGGACTGTTCAACTTTCTCCTTTTCTTCCCGTCGTACCTGGGCCTCAGCAGTATGTTCAGCCTGACGGATCAGCTCATCGGCTTTTCCCTGGTTTATAATTCCCTGGTCAACCAGTATCTGTATCAGATTCAGCGTCGTGTTGCGCAGCTCCAGCAACTCTTTTTTTTCATCGGCCACCGCGTTTCCGGTGCAGCACAACAGCACCAGGCAGGCTAGCGGTGCGCGCATTCTGTTTATCATTACTTTTTCTCCAAATTACAATTTTTTTCACTTGCCTGCCACATCGCCCGCGTCCTGCCGTACAGGCATTCAAAGTCGCGACGTGATCTTTATGCGAATCGGTTGCGGCATTTCCAGCGGCGGCGCCTGGGCAAGCCCCGGCATTGACTCGATGGCGCTGATAATCGAATCGTCGATCGATGGATGCCCGGTCGATCCTTCGAGCTCAGCGCGGGTAATAGACCCGTTTTGTGCCACCCATAACCGGACCGCCACAACATAGTTTTTTTTCAGTACTTCCTTTTTTTCTTCGAACAGATAGGTATGAATATCCATGACCAGTTGATCCGTGAACCAGCCAAAGGGGTTGTGTCCACCCGCCAACAGTCCGCGCCCGCCCTTGCGACCAATCAGACCGAATCCATCGCTACCCGCACCGCCTTCGGCGTCCAGACCCAGTGCCTCACCCACCAGCTCATCTTCGCCAGGCATATCCGGCAAATCCTCCATCGCTTCCGGCTCCGGGATATCTGTCGGCTCCTGCATCTCCGGCTCGGGCGGCGGTTCCTCCAGCCTGGGTGGCGGGGGCGGCGGTGTCAGCAGCGATATGGTCTGCACGGTCCGCTTTAACTTCATCGGTTCAGCGAGCATGTAGGATTTAATGAGATACACGACGCCCAGGCCAACCACGGCGATGAACGTAGCGGCTACTGCGGCGGGTAGATAGCGCCGGTAGTGACGTTTTTTTTTCATGAGCGGTTATTTAACCAGCCGCTGGGTCACCAGCCCGATCTGCGTAATCTCCAGTCGGCCCAGAAGATCCAGAACGCTTACCACGCGTTCGTACTGAATTTGAGCATCACCCTTAACAACAACCGGTAGCTGCGGATTAACCGCTTTGTACTGACGCAGCGTTGCTTCGAGCTGGTCCATCGACACGGGGTAAGTATCGAGATAGATAGTTCCGTCCGCAGTAATAGTGATGGCTTTTGTCTGTGGTTTGGCCAGACTGGGTGTCGCGCTCGCCTTGGGGAGGTTAACTGCAATTCCCTGTACTGACGCAGTGGTCATGAGGATGAAGATCACCAGCAATACATACGCCAGATCCAGCATTGGCGTAATATTGATGTCGTCATAGGGTTCGTTTTCATCCTGCACATTCATTGGCGATTCCCGCGTATCAGCTGTGTTCCTCTGCGACCTTGGTTACAAACTCGTCGACAAATACACGCATGTCTGCGTGTATTTCCTTAATACGAGTGCCGAGATAGTTGTAACCGAACAGGGCCGGTATCGCGACAACGAGTCCGGCAACCGTTGCTACGAGTGCGGCCGCTATCCCGGGCGCAATCGCATTCACATTGACGTCGCCGCTGGCTGCAATCGCAGCAAACGTAATCATCACGCCGACCACCGTTCCCAATAGTCCCAGAAAGGGACCACCGCTTATGGCAATCGTCAACAACACCATTTGCGAATTAAGCTTCTGGCCTTCCCGCACCATCGCTCCATCCATTACCGCCCGGATCGACTCAATAGCCTGCGGCGTAAGCAACAACGTGGCAGCCTGCGCACCTGCTGCCTTTGGTAGGCGGTGCGACATTTCCTGAATGGCAACGTGATAGAGGCGGTATAAGTTGGATGACTGGAAATGCTCGTGCTGACCCGACAGAGCCTGCATCAAGGGCGACTGCCCCAGCTCCCGGTCGTCCTCGCTATCCTCCATATCGAGCTCATGAACGTTGATCGCGCTGAGTTGCCCGAATTTTTTGATGAAAGCAGCGTTATCCTTGTGGACGCGCCCGATAACGATGCCCTTGCCAATCATAACCAGCCAGCTGATCGCAGCCATGATCGCAAGCACTACGATGACCACCCAACCGTCCACCGTCACGTTATGCAGAGTAATCAGGAAATAGGACTCTGTTACACCGCCATCGCTATCGCTGGAAACGTCTTCACCGTAGGTAATCAGGGCGGCTGCTTGTCCTTGCGAAGACGCGGCAAACTTCAACCACTGTGCGGACCGGGCTACATTGGAAATAGCTAACTCATCCATATCTCCCCTGAAGCCGGAAAAGCCTTCCTCACCCACGGCGGAACCGATCATCGTTTGACCATCGATAACCGGCACAGCGGTTTCCAGGTAGGAGACTTCAGTACCGTTAACAAATAGTGACAACCTGTTCTCGCTGATAACGACTGCCAGGTGGTACCACACACCGGGATCCAGCGCAGCGGTCCGTGGCGTTTCCAGCTTAGTGCCATCGGGAGCGGTAAGTTGCGCATAGATTTCGTTGTTCTCTGCGGCCAACAACAAGCTCGCATTATTACCCACCTGCTCCATCAGCGTTGCAACCGGCAACAACGCATCGAATTTTATCCAGGTCGACAGGGTCCAGCCGTTTTCCGGAGACACCTGCAACGTGGGTGAGTTCGGCAAACGGATATAGCTTTCCCCTGAGAAATGGGCCGAACCACCAATGAAACCGGCTACATTTGTACTAGCGGTGCTATCCAGCGGGTTATTGGCATTTGCGGTCTGGTCTTTCGGTATGCCGCCTGGTTCGGAAAAATGGTAAACGAGCACCTGGTTACTGTCGTATGTCGCAGCTGCGTCAGCAGCCGTCACTGCGGTGGGGTTTCCATAGTAGAAACGAATATTGGAACGGGATTGCGGCGTCAGCGTGGGAACGCGCACCCACACAAAACCCAGCTCATTCACCGGGTCAAGTTTTTCGACGTGGAAAGGCAGCGGCGTCAGGCCGTTGGCACCAATAAAGCGCAAATCGGAACCATCCGCTTTAAGATCAAGGAAATAACCGAAATTACCCGCATGCAAACGAACCAGCACAGGAACATCTTTGATCGGAGCATCGATAGGCAACCCGGTGGCAGTCGTGTCCAGGGTCAGCTCTTTCGCATACCCCCAACTGTCATTCCACCAGCTTCCCCAGGCCTGGCTGCTTAAGACCGACAGTATCAGAAAAGAAAAAACAAAGGATCGCCTCATGCGTTTATGCTCAATATTGGATTTTGATCGGGCCATTGTGACCGACTCATGTTTCATTCATATTACAAACGCAGCACGCTATTTCCTCTTCTTTCGATCTTCAGAATCGCCTAACCCCTCCCTCTTCTCGCGGTCTTCAGAGTCACCGAGTCCCAACACTTCGATCAGCAACAGGCTGGCTTTGGTTTCAAGTGCAGCGGCATCGGTTTCACCCATTCCGGTTGCAGACTGCTCAGCCAGCTTGCTGGTAGTACTCGCCAGACTACTGACACCCGTCAACCCCGCTGCGACGCTGGCCGTATCCACCGCAGGCACTCCGACAGTCGGGCCGGCCACATCGACATTCAGCTGATTCAGAACCTGACCGGCGCCAACGACCAGACTGCCGGCAAAGCTGGCCCCGGCGTCACTGAAGTCCACCACCCCGACCGGCGCAAACAGGAAACCGGCGCCGGCGTCACGCCCGGGTGTGCTCACGGCCGTCTGAATACCACTACCCGCTGTCGCCGGCGAAAAAACCGTCGTCACGTTGCCGTCCGCGTCCGTAGTAGTCACGGGCGCCGGCGCCGAAACCGCTGTCTTGGCGCCACGTCCGGCATCGATATTGCTGGTAGACGTCCAAAGGGTGATATCGCCACCGTCCAGCGCGAATACCCGCGACTGGTTAACTAGGAAGTTATCACGCACGACGGCGCTCACGTCACCCAGTTTTTGCGCTACGATGCCCAGTTGACTGGGGTCCTTGGTGGAATTGGTGGTCACAGCCAGACCGACATTAACACTGCCGCCCGGCGCGAAAATATTAATGTCGCCTTCGTCAACGGTACGAATGGTGCTGAAGAAGAGTTGTACATCTCCCTGCCATTTATCGGTGGGGGTCGCCGTCTTGAGATCTGCATCGACATCCACATGCCCGGGAAACAGGGTATTGATGGCCGCATAAGCCGGCAGGTAATCCTCGAATAGCCCGCTGCCCGCCGCTTTGGCGCCCGCTTCGCGTATCTCGCCCAACAGCACGGAAACGATGAGCTCCCGCTGTAAGCGGCGCGGAAGTCCACGAAAACGCTGTAACGCAGCATCGGACTGTAACTTGTCACCGGTAAGACGCTCGACGTAGTTACGCAACTCAACGTCGTATTTTGGTACACCGGCAAAAAAGGTATCGATAAACCCGCCATAGTCGGGTTCCTGGCTCAGCCCCGCAAATAGCGACAACGAAGCACCGACATCCGCAAGCGCCGGATTGCCTGGAATCCCCGGCGGAATACCCTGGTTGCCAACGGACAACAGGCCCTGCATCGACCCCAGGTTGATATTACGACCCGCCAACAGATCAAGGCGCCCCGGTCCTGATACTTCTATCAGGCGGGTGTTTGGTCTAATCGACCCGGTCGGCCCGCGCGAGTCCGGATAAAAAATATCCCGCCCGGCGGCGATCACGCTGACGTCGTTCGGATTCACATTCTGGATTCTAAAACCGGTGTCGACAATATCGCGGCCGGCAAATGCGAGTAGCGATTTCGAACTCTGGAACTCGAACGGACTCCCGCCGCCGATATCGCCCGTTTTCGCCACCAGCAGCACCGGTCTTTCATCGCCAAGATGGACTGGCCGGGGCGCGTGAATATTGGATAGTGCTGCGGGAGGACCGACGCCAAATTTGGCAAGTAGTTCTCGGAACCCGTTCCCTCCACCCTGCGGTACGTCCATGTTCGGTAACGCCAGCGGACTGACATCGCTTAAATTGATTTTCATCAGCCCACCGGTTCCCTGATTGGTGATGCTGCCACCCGCCAGCAGGCGTAAATGTCCCTTGGCTGACGGGAACAAAGTAAACGGGCTGCCGGGTTCCTTATTGACGATCACGTCCCCGGACAATGCGGCCACCGACAGACGCGGCGGATAAACAGTCATAAGGTTTGTATCGCCGGGCACACCGATCGGGCCGCCGAGCAGCGGATCGAAATGTGCCTGTTCGTCCTGAAGACGAACATCGCCGGCCACCGATAACAACGACGCACCGCTATCCGGCTGATAGGTAAAAAAGAAATTGGTGACATTCAGGCCCACCTGAGTAACGAAGGGTTGCTCATCGTGCTGACGCACCACCGTCGGGTTCAGTATGGTTTCGATGTCAAGATCCCCGTCGACCCGGACGTTGAACGGACCGGAACTGTCTATCGCGAAGTAGGGGCGAATACTATCCGCTTCGCTGGCCAGCAAAGCGCCGTGGCTAATCAATTCGCCGCCGCCATCGCCTGCATAAAAGAACCCCCCCAACACGTCTCCGTTAGCTTCGACGCGAAAGCGTCCGCCTTTCTGAATCTCGACAATGTTATCGGAAAAATCAAAAACGAGTGGTTTTCCGGTTGATGGCGTTACCACTGAAATATCCTTTATATCGCCGGCGGCGCGAATCAACACTTCACCTCCGCCAAAAGCAGCGACGTCCTGCCGGAAACGATCGAAATTAATGCCCCACGCCGTGGCCAGCTCTAGCCGATCAGCGTGATTATCGCTGTCTGGATCCCAGTTACCGAACCGGTAAAGCCACTCGGTAGCCATTTGATCATCCCTGGCACCGCGGATATCGCCTTGCGCAGTCAGGCTCACCCGGCCACCTTCGACCGGAAACTGGGCCGGAAAAGCAAGCGCTGCGAAGTCGTCCGGCATTCCCCCGTTCGGCTTCGACTCGCCCCGCGATGGATCGGTCGCCCGCCCGGCGCTGTAGATGACGGACCGGGTATTGGTGAGCTCTATATTATTGCCGGCAACGATTTCGATGTCCGCCGCGCCAGTACGGATATGCCGGTCGGCAGCAAGTTTCAGGTTGCCAGTGCCGGTTTGCGTCGCCTTGCTCCCACTGCTGCCGAGATCGGCTCCCGCTATCAGTCGGTACTTCCATGAGGGACCGTTCTCAAGGCGGTCCAATCGAACCGTGTCACCGAAAAGATCTTCGACGTCGACCTGACGGAAACCATCGGACAAATTCTGGTCGACAAGCAAATCGCCCGCCGCTCTCAGGGTCAGGACGCCGGCTTCGCCACCGGGGCGGAAATTCACCAGATCCCAGGGCGTATCCAGCGAAATATTTCCGTTGTTTTGTACCTCAACACCGGCTACCACGTGAAAGCGATTGTCCCCGGCGCGGCCCAGGCGAGCCAACAGTGTATCGGCCAGACCCGTAAAGACGGTATTGTCGTGGTCGGTCTCGATTGCGGTCACCAGCGCATTGTCTATAACCGACGCCTGATACACCGACACCGCTTCTATGTCGACCCTCGCCGCACCATCGATCCGGCTATCCAGTGCTCCCACGTTAACTAGGTTACCGTTACGCGCGGCCCGTATATGCATTTTACCGCCATCGCCGCTGGCAGCACCGCTGATATCGATCAGTCCACCGCTTAGCAACTGTACCTGCCCGGCACTCGTGGCAAACAGAACCCGGCCTCCGGCTTCGCCTGCCTTCGACGCCGAGGCATCAAGCCGGCCAGTGGCAGTAAGAGTCACATCGTTCTGCGCCCAGAATTCCATTTCCCCGGCCTGTTCGCCACTGGCGTCGACTAGCCCCGCCAGCGCAATTGCGCCGCTATCTGCGGTTAGCGCCACGCGCTTCGCCAGTATCGATTCGCCGTCGAGCAACTCAAGATCCCCGCTTCTGGCGCGAATAAGCTGTTCACCAGTCAGACCGGCTGTTGTAGCTAACGCGCTGAGCCCGCCCAAATCGTCGAGCGAGCTTGCGTCGTAGACCAAACGACCACCGCCAGATCCAGTTGAATTAATCAGCGTCCCGTCGAGATGAATCAGACCCTGCGCAGCAATCAGCCCAAGTTCGCCGTTCGGACCAAGTACCTGCTCTATTCCATCGACACCCGCTGAACCCCCCGTCAGGTCGATTGTCGCGCTGGCGGCCAGCGTTACATCGCCCGCATCACTGCGCAGATTGACCGCGCCGCCGGGTAAAGCAAACCCGGTCAATTCGTTCGGATCCTCCACAAACAGGACATCGCGTCCAGCGACATCGATGACGGCGCCGTTTTCGAGGTTGACGGAATCCCCCACATCACGCCCCACGGCGTGCAGGCTGACCCGCCCCGACGGCAAAATAATGTTACCGGCAACGCGAATCCGACTGGCTTCGATTGCCAGTTTAGCCGCCAGCCCATCCACTGCGGCCGGTTCCACATTGCCACTGTTCAATACCGCAACAGCACCATCGGCCAGCAACGACAGGTTCCCGCCGCCGCTCACCGTCAGCAGTGGCGTATCCAGCGTCACGTCGCTGGCCTGTAGCGAAAGATCGGTATCGCCGGCGCCGCGGATGGACTGCGAACCGGTAAAGTTCACCTGCTTAAAGCCCTGTATCTCAAATTGACCATCAGAAAATTGCAGACGGTTGCTCGAAACCGTTAATTCTCCATTTCCACTGCTGCTGAACGCGCCGGCAACGCCGGCCGCATTTCCTAATGTGACAGAATCGGCGCTGATCACCACGCGTTTCCCGTCGTTCGCAAAACCGAGTAACGCGCCACTCTCCAGCACCAGCTTGTCCAGTGCCAGCGTCAGGTCCCCGTACAAATCGATCGAACTGTCGCTGCCTAGAATCAATTCGCTCGCATCGAGTGCGGCAAGATCCGCATTGGAGAGTTTAAGCCCGGATTCCGAGCCGGTAACTTCACCCAGGCTGATGCGTGGCGCGCCCAGTCGGAGCGAACCGCCGCCGGTTTGCAGGCTACCCTCCATACTCAGGGCGCCGGTATTGCTTAGCGCAATAGAACCGCCGGCGGCGCTCAAAACGCTTCCCGCTTCGAGGCGGATTTCACCGGCGCCCGCGGCACCCGTTGTACGATTCAAACCCACCTGCGCGTTGGAAGATACCCTCACCAGCGCACTGTCGCCCTGCATCTGTAGTGGCAACCCGGTCGACGGGCTGTCTCCGCTCGCACTCACGCTGGCGCCGGACTGGACTTCAACTCGATCCCTGCCGGCAAGCAACACTTCCCGGGCAGCGACTTCGACGCCCGACTCCACCGTCACCGTATCCGCTACGACGGTCAGGTCAACCGAATCCTCGCCATTTTCGCGTGTCCCGCCAAGCAACAGGCTACCCGCGTCAAGTCTTTGCAGCTCAGCACCGGTCAATTGCACGACGCCCGCCGTAGCCGATCCCTTGTCGGCGACAATGCGCAGATTGCGGGAGGCTAAATCGATGACCGCACCCACACCGCCGGCACTGGACGCCGAGGTATTAAACAGGCCGTTAATTTCCAGCGCATCGTCTACCGCAAAAACCAGCCGACCCGCATCCGCCGGCAAGCGCCGACGCATCGCCAATGGATCTGTCACCGTCGGTTGAAAAAAACTGCTGGCAAGACTGGTATCGTAGTCGGCGCGTTGACCAAAACGTGCACCCGTCTCGACACTGAATCCGCGCCACTGGCTCTCGGCGATGTCAGTCCCTGCGACCACGAGACGGCCGGGCAAGACCGGGGTACCGTCAAGCAGAGTATCCATCTGTCCGGGTAGCAGGTTGTCAAACCCGTCACGCGGCGTCACCAGACGCGCGCCAGGCAAAAACGCATAGCGAGCCGGGAGTACGGTATACACTCCCGCCTCCAGGCCATCGCCACCACCTAACGCGATCCGGGTTCCGGTTGTATACCTGAAGCCGTTACTAAAAAGTTCATCGTAAGGTGCAAACTCGCCGTTAAATGACGGCACGATAGCAAAGGCACCCTCGGGATTGCTTGTTGCGGCGACGTCGAACGAACCACCAGGGCCGGGCACAAATTCCACCGCCTGCAGATCACCGCCGCCGGATATATCGACAGTCGCCCCCTCTGCGATTTTTAAACCTGGAGCATTAAACCGAATTTGCGCATCCGGGGTTTCGTCAATTAGCAACGTGGAACGGGTTTTGGGGATTCGGTAAACCCAATCCTGGCCGCGCTCTGTGAGACCGAAAGGAATCGTCCGCCCTGCTGCCGAGGTCGAAGTCAGGCTACCGGCAGCGACCAGCAGGGATTCACCGGCGTTTAGATTGATCTGCCCAAATGGCGCCAGTAACGCACCCGCCTGCTCGATATAGGGTGCAGAGAAATTTAATCGCCCTGCCACCGACAGCACGTCGCCGGAATCGCCAAAACGTTCGATACGCAAGGTGCGGTTGCTGTTTTCCGGCAGCTCAATGGAAAATTCACTGAGGGTTGTCGGATGAATCTGTCCCGCCCGCAAAGTCACGTCGGCATCGATGCGCAGAGATCCGAGCAGTCGTCCACGATCCACTGACGGAAACGCAACGCCCCGGAAGCGAATCGACTCGCGGCCCGATATTGTCAATATCTCTGTATTGAGCAGACTACTGTTGCCGATCAGTTCCACGAGGCTGGCGTTCATCGCCAACTGCCCACTACCGGTAGTGACCAACGGAATGGCTGATTCCGGGTGGTTGCTTGAACCGGAGCGGATAAAACTCGCATCGAGAGCGATCCGATGCCCGCCGGCATCGATGACCGGAGCGAGTAATTGCAACTCCTGAGGAACACGAAGCGTCAGGTCGTCAGCAAAACGGATTGCTGATTGCGCCGCCTGAACATCGTCTGCATCCAGGGTCAGCCGAGCAAAGCCTCCATTGGCAATCTGCTGTGCTGAAACAAAAGCTTTCCCGTTCAGTTCGTCAGCGATATCGTCTGCCGGCGCAAAATCATCGGGTAAAATATTTGCAGTGTCGGCACTCACAACAATCTCGACCGGACCACCCGGGAAACCTAATATTGCGTTACGCAACCGAGGCGCAATGGATAGCGTCAACCGCCCCCCCCTGGCACCAGCTGTGTCAGCCGCCTGCGCTGAGAGTTTTCCTTCCAGGAACACACCTTCTGCTGACTGCAAGCGTATCGATCCCGCCGGCGCGTGTACGGTTTCCCGGACCAGCTGCACCGCCTCTGACTCCTGTGATCGTCCGAATATGTCGGCAGAACGCGACGCACCCGTCACGTCGATAATCCGTTCGACCGTGGCGGATACCCCGTTGGTTTCGATAAGTGAATTCGCATCGGTTACCAGATAGCCACGGTTTGCCACCAGACTGATGTCACCACCGGAAACCACACGCCCGCTACGTATCCCCTGGTCGTTCGCCAGAATTTCAGCAACGCCGTTCGTAGACAAATGTGCGTTAGGACCCAGCCAAAGCACCTGGTTGCGGAGAAAAAAGGGGTCGTTATCGCCGTCGGGTGTAGTCACGGCAAGATCGATCTCACCGCCCGGAGCAGTCAGAGTCCCATCCACCAACAAGCTGCCCACCGAACGCAGCGAAAGTTTCCCTTCAGGCTCCAGCAGCAATTCGGCCCCGCTGCCGATTTCGAGTTTAGCCGAAGGTATTTGAGCAACCAGCGTCGGCGCAACGGTCAATGACAAGTCAACGGGGTTTCGCAGCAATGGATCCAATACCCCCGGTTGACTGGTGCCGGCCAGCGACGAAGTGGATGGCCGAAATGAAAACAAGGGATCAAGAATAAAATTTTTCTGGGTCGGTTTGATGACCGTATCGGGTAGAACCGTCAACGACCCCTGATCGCTGGTCAGAGCAAACCGGCCAAACCCGCCGCGACCGAAAAACGCCGGATCGAAAACGAACGAACCAGGCGGTGCACCGGTTGCGCCAATGACAGCCTCCGGTATCGAAATCGACAGTTCACCGCCAGATTTCAGGGCAAATCCCTCCAGGTCGGCGTCAAGTACCGATCCGTCTGTGGCGGCGATATTAATACGGCCCCCCTTACCCGCTACCAGCTGACCTCTGGCGGATAACCAGGCGCCGCCGCTGACATCGATCCGGCTGTCCGCCGACAAACGGACACCGCCGTCGTCGGGCAAAAACTGCTGCCCACGGCCATCCAGGCTGATCCGGCCACCGTCGATAGCCAGCGGCGACGTCGGGTCAAAGCCCTCCACCAGGGGATTGTCGTTGACCCATTGCCCGGCTACATCAAGTCTCGCTCCAGTGCCCAGCTCAATGGCATCCGCTTCTCCTGCTGTCCGAGTTGCCAGCGTTTTCGCGCTGATATTCCCGGACGCGGCGATAATTCCGCCGTCGATCTGCACCGCGTTACCCACCATCTCCAGCTCGCCGCCGGCACCCAGATCGAGGCGTGTCGCTTGCGGCACCTTGATCAGGCCATTACTGTAGATATGCAACTCGCTGAACCGGTCCAGACCGAACCAATCGGTCGACAAGGTGAGTGGCGCATCATCGGCGCGGCCTTCGCCGGCAGCAATTGTCGCGGCAATGGGACCGGTCTGGAACAACACATCCGGCGCTTGCAGGTTGGCACTCAGCTCGCCAATTTGATCGGGCGCACCCAGCAGTAACTGACCGCCACGCGGTATCTGCACGGCCGGGCGCGTAAACCCGGGGCCGGCAAGACTCCCGGGCAACTCACGCTGGAAAGGTCCGCGCGTCCGGCTCCCGATAAGGTTTCCTTCCAGCAGCGTGCGGCCATTTGCGACGACATTCAGGGCACCGGCATCCTTCCCTTCACGATAGGATGGCGAAAACTGAGTCAACGGAACCGGCCCGAAAATACTAAACGTTTTGCTGGTACCCCACTTAGCCGATTTAACGGTAACGCTATTGGCAATACGCTCATAACGAATCGCCGGATCGGCTTTGCTGATATCAACCAGGTGTCCGTTGCTGGTAAGCAGCTTGCTGGTTTCGATGTTGCCTTCATCGTAGGTAACGAAACCGCCGGACACATCCAGGGTAGCGCCGGAATTCACCAGCACATCACCCTCAGAGCGTAGTGAAATACGCCCACCGGTGGCGTTTCGTTCGCCCACCGAGCGTTCAATGGTATTCAGCGCGCTTGAAATGTCGGCCAGCGGAGTGCCCTTGCGAACATCCACCACGATGGTTTTGTTACGCAATGGCCCGTTACGCTGCAGCGGCGCATCGCGGAGTTCGTCGCCGCGTAATTCCACTTCGATCAGATTACGCGAAGCAGGCAGTACAGCGGAAGTGGTCCCTGACACATCGATGATAGCGCCCGCAGCGATACGAATCCGGCTGTCGTTGCGGCTCGTTTTCGGATCCACCGCAATCGTCGGATCCGGGTTCTCGACAGCGCTCAAGGCGACAACGCCCGCCGGCGCACGGATCAGTGCGCCGGTTTGTAACTCGATCGTTTTACCCACGCCTTCCACAAGCGAGGATTCCGCTTCCTGCTTGTCAATCGCCAGGTTACTATCAGCCAGTTCGGGCGTAACTTCAGTAACGCTGCCTTCCCCGAACACCAGATCGCCCGTGTGCGAGGCGAACAATTCCGTCTGGCCATTCAATTGGCGGACACTGGCCCCGTCGCGGGCCAACAAGCGTATGGAACCATTGGCCCGGACGGAAGTCGTCGCCCGCACCAGACCGGATTGATTAACCGCCAGACCAAGCAGGGTCGCGTTGCCGCGTTCAGCGATAATAGAGCCCAGGTTACTGACATCGCCACCGGTACCGACTTCCACCAGAATGCCGCGCGACCCGGGGTCGTCGGAAGCTTCCAGGTAAACGGTGTCGTGGGAAGCCGCCAGCACGGTCTGGCCATCGGGCGTTTCAATGGTGCCTTCGTTAACCACTTCCGGCGCCAGCAACATGATCCGGCCCTGCGCAGCGGTAGACTTAAGCGAAGCACCCTCTTCGACGCGTATTGAACCCATCGGACCGGCAGCCTGGAAAGCAGCCTGCGGAGATGTTTGCCGAACGGCCCGTAGTATACCAATGTCCTTGAATATCTCGTCACTGACATCGAGCGTAGTCGCCGTCAATGAGCCGACATTGATCTGCGAGCCACGTCCGAACAGAATACCGTTCTGGTTGTAGAGCATGACCTGGCCGTTGGCGGTAATACGACCGAATATCCTGCTGGCGTCGTTATCGAATATCCGGTTCAGCGCAATCGCGCGCTCCGACGGTTGCCGGAATTCGACGCTGTGACCCGAATCGATATCGAAGCTTTTCCAATTGAAGATCTCCCGGTCCTTGATCTGCCTGACCAGTAAAGAGTTGCCAACAACCTGCGGCGCGCGGGTAAAGTCTTCAGTCACCCAGACCCGGCCACCACAGCTTCCGCCGCCGCAGGGGACCGGCAACGGATCCGCACAGATGCTTGCAGAAAGCCCCAGGCTAATCCCGAATACAACTGCCGGAAATAACCGATGTCGGCATTTTTTCGATTTCATGAGTGGCATCGTTTATTGTTCAGGTCGGACGTCTAGTACGTAAAAGTGTAACGACGGAATATTACCGTCTGATTAACGTTCGAAAAGCCGCCGCAACTGCCATATGAATCCAAAAAAAACAGCCCCCTTTCGGGGGCTGCCTGTTTCCAGCGGTCGATCACCGTTGCAGTGAACGAAGCCACTGACCGTGCGGGGTTTTATACAGACTTCGACTTATTCCAAACCCGGAATTTTCGCAAGACAGTTGGTGTTGTAGGTAGGCGTCGTACCGTTGTCCGGTGCCGTCGCTTCTCCGTGACCGTACGGAGTACGGGGATCAGCCGGATTGTAAGTATTAACGCCAACCGCGGGACAGTTACCAGGCGGTGTACCGAGAATACCGCCATCGCCGTAAGGCTGGACGACCTTACCCGAAGTTGTCGGATTACCAATGTTACTGCAAAGTATGTCGGCAACCCTTACCTTATTCACATCAATCACACCAGCGACCAAGTCATTTCTGACCTGACAGGTTGACTCGACCCAGAAATTGTACTTGCCCAGGAAGATCTGATGGTTGCCAGGTTCTATCCCGTCGAGCTTCAGATAGCGCGCTTGCGGGTCGATCTTCTCGTTACTCTGATAACCAACCGCCCAGGCGGCGTTGCCCGTATCGGCTGCCACTACACAAGCCGTCACACCGCCCGAAGAACCGCTTATAACGACATCCGGACCAGACCCGAATACACCGCTTCTATCCACCTGCTTGACGGCTTTGGGGTTGGTGGGATAGTTGAGTACCGTGAGATCGATGGCTGCCTTGGTACCGGAACCTTCCAGACGACGGCACAACTTGAAGTTGGGACTTGTTGGCGCTGTACCGCCCAGGGCGACGAAATGGTCGACCAGGCCCGTGCCGGCACTGTCCCTGAAGTCATTCCACTTTTTCACCTTACCGATAAGCATGGAAGCGAACTGGCTCTTGGAAAGGCTCGGCATACACTCCGGGGCATCGCCGCGAATCACATTCAGGTCAGTTCCGGTGGGATTGCTTACGATGTTGGTGTAAGCCGCACCATTAGGATTGCAGTTAGCCGGCAACTTGCCGCCAGCCGATTCCACTTTCTGCAATGCCTTGTAGAGGTTAAGCGACACAAAGGGAGCAAATCCCAGACCACCCGTGGTCTGCATGGTTCTGAATGCATCTGCCGAATTGATCACACCCCAGTCCTGGCCAGCGTTGGTATCTCTTGGATCCAGGCTGGTCGGATCCGGTACTTCGTCTGTCACGAAAGTGCTTGGACCGACATCAGACACACCGGCAACTGGAATACTGGTCTTCATACCACCTGCTTTGGATATATCACAGGTCCAGGTGTTGCTGCCGGGTGCATCTTCAGTACAGGTCGGATTGCCGGCGTCAGTGCCCTGGATATCCATGGACAGAATTGCAAACCCGCGGGCAACCGGTAGCACACCCGCGACAGAACCGTTGGCGTTACGCTTCTGGATCAGCATGGCGGTGTTCGCGGCCAAACCCGTTTTTACGGTATCAGCGATACAATAAACGGCGTAATACTTTTTACCGTTCGCATTGTCCTTGAAGGTATCGATATCACTCGCACACAGGCCCTCGGCGACTGTCGCAAATGCCTTGCGCTGTCCACTGGCTCCGCTGAAGGGTACGGTAATATCCGGGATATTGGGCTGACTGATACCGCCCACGCCAAACGGATTGATGGCGTGTGCTTGTGTACCCACCAGAGCCAGTGAACAGGCTACGAATAAATGTTTCAGTTTCATTGGAAATATACTCCTCTAAATTAATATGAGCGCTTGAATTACTGCTTGCGACGACGGGCGACACCAACCAGGCCAACCAGGCCAGAACCGAACAACCAGGCCGCGGCGGGAACAGGGACTGCCGAAACAGCGGAGAGAGCGAAGGTACCGTCGCTGGCCAGACTTGCGGACATCAATGGGTCGTAAGTTGCCATAGAACCGACGCCATCAACGAAGGACGTAAAATACACATCGCTCGATTGGCCCAGCAGATTGGTGGCGTTAAAGTCCACACCGTTACCCCAGTTATCCCCCCAGCTGTAGCCGGAATACGCAAAGGTGTCACTGCTAACGAAGACACGCGACTGCTCGCCGGCGGTACTATTGCTGCCAGTTACTACTGTAAAGTTTACCGTAGGGTTTTGGGTTATGGAATCCACGTAAGCATCGAACTGCTGCGTGGCCGGCTGGAAGTTGCTGCTTGTTCTTCCCAACAGATTGGCCGGGTTGCGTGGCACGAAGTTGTTGTCTACCGTGCTGAGAAGGCCGTAGCGAAAGTCGGGGTCAAGATGCCCGGCACCCAACATCCACTCCACCTGGTCTGTGGGCTGAATCGATAGACCGCTCAGGTCCATCTTCCAGCTCTGGTCAGGCGTTGTTTTTGGTGTTGAGGGTCCACCAGCTATGGGGTCAGCAGCGTTAAGATCGCGGAAATCTGACAGCGTGAGGCCGGTATTCAGGACTGTAGATGATTTGCCAGTGATGTTGTAAACCGATACGATCACGTTGCTCTCTCGTCCTACGGGAGCATTGCTACCGGTATCGATAATATCTGCACTTGCTGTACCACCCATCGCAAGAGCGACGGCTGCTACCAAGCTTTTGTAACTAATTTTCATGAAAATTCCTCCGTGGAGAATAAATGTAAAATTAATACGTCTTGTTCGTGCCAGAACGATTTGAACATCCATCACCAGTCCTTCGCGGTTTTGCTACCTGCATTGCGGCGACAAGCACTGCAAATCACTGTGGCAAGCGATATCCTAGAGTGAATATCTTTCAGATTCGTTACGTGCTTATGAAGATTAAATTACGTTTGAGGAGTTATAGCGTGCGTCTTGCAGACGTCTTACATTTGCAATACGGATGCCGTTTTACGATCCAGTGCATCGAGATAGTTCCTGAAACGCTAGAAACTGTATTCTGCGCTAAAGTGCATACGCGTATCGCCGCTCTCCACGCTTCCCTCGCTTATGAGCGGCCAGGCGACGTCCAGCAGTGCCTCAAGAGAATCAAACATTTTTAAACGTGCGCCAAGACCGGTGCCCGCCAGGCTGAACCGGTCTTCCTGGCCGCCAAGCGGCTCGTCTACCCACAGTCGGGCGCCCTCTATAAAGGCCAGGAAGTGAAAGTCCTGTACGTGATTTTTTGAAATACGGGTGCCCAGCGACGGACTGTGCAACTCGAACCCACCGCTCAGCCCATCGTCTCCCAGTGCCTCTGACTCATGATAACCCCGGACACTAACGGCGCCGCCGGCACTGAACTGCTCGTTGCTGATCAGTGGATCCGCTGTGAGTTGCCAATTCATGCGGGTTTTCAGCTTGAAGTCATACGCCAGCTTGTGTGTATCAAGCAGGTTTCCAACCAGATACAGGTAATTTGCTTTTGAATTTGAACGCTTGTTCTCGAATTCTTGCGAATCATTCGCCAGTCCGC
>ENA-ORDP01000760-ORDP01000760.1-marine-sediment-metagenome-genome-assembly--contig:-NODE-760-length-19525-cov-11.378839_pt1 | contig 19525 bp, 18 predicted proteins | sample MGYA00248627_ERZ508539 | MGnify/ENA primary metagenome ERZ508539 (study PRJEB26208, sample SAMN05571518) | marine sediment metagenome | biome: deep sea; feature: Hydrothermal vent; material... | reverse complement strand
CTGATTTTATTATCCCCTCATCCCAACCTTCTCCCGGAGGGACCTCGGTACCCCCCTGTGGGGTGGAAGGGGTTATCAATTAATAGAAGTGCCCATATCTCTTTATAAAACGTTCAAGAGATTAGTTGTAAAAACGGCTTGATACATAAGCTATAAGGCCAGCGCCAGTTGAGAGTATACCGGCGTTTTAATATGTGCGGGACCTCAATCGGGTACTGCATGGCGGTAGCGTGCCTGAGACAACATTTACTCTAACAAAACAAACAATCCCATTGATCTAAATGAATACATCTAACCCAATTATAGGTGTCATCGGGCTCGGCTATGTGGGTTTACCTTTAGCTGTGGCATTTGGCAATCGATACCCCACTATCGGGTATGATTCCAATATACAAAAAGTGTCCGAGCTAAAAGAAAACCGTGACTCCACAGGAGAAGTCTCCGAGCAGGAATTAAAAGCTGCCATACATTTTGCTGCGACTACAGACCCAGCACTGTTAAGTGAGGCAGACTTTATCATTATTGCAGTTCCAACACCGGTGGATAATGCCCATCGCCCAGATTTTGGTCCATTAATCAGTGCTAGTAAAATCGCCGGCAAACACATGAAGGGTGGCGCCACCGTTGTGTTTGAATCCACTGTCTACCCGGGTGCTACTGAAGAAGTGTGTCTGCCCGAGCTTGAGCTTCAGTCAGGGATGAAATGGAAAAATGATTTTTACATTGCCTATTCTCCAGAGCGCATTAATCCCGGCGACAAAGAGCATACACTGCGTACAATTACCAAATTGGTAGCGGCAGATACTCCTGAAACACTTGATGCGACTGCCAGGTTATATGAGGCCATAGTGGATGCGGGGGTGTATCGTGTATCAAGCATTAAGGTAGCTGAGGCAGCGAAGGTTATTGAGAATACTCAACGTGATCTCAATATTGCACTTATTAATGAGTTGGCTATAATTTTTAATCATTTGGATATTGATACCGTAGAGGTGCTTGAAGCTGCCGGGTCAAAATGGAACTTTCTGCCCTTTAGGCCAGGTCTGGTAGGTGGGCACTGCATCGGTGTGGATCCTTATTATCTTACCCATAAGGCACAGATGCTGGGTTACCACCCCCAAGTCATACTTGCTGGTCGCCATATTAATGACAACATGGGAAAACATATCGCAGAACAAACTATCAAGATGATGATCAAATCTGGTTGTCAGATAAAAGACAATAAAGTTATCGTGTTGGGTCTAACTTTTAAGGAAAATTGTCCGGATTTACGAAATTCACAAGTTATGAATGTTATTCGGGAGTTACGGGAGTACGGTGTTGATATTGTCGTGCATGACGCTATGGCCGACCCGGACGAGGCAAAAAGAGAGTACGGCGTTCAGTTGACAGAGTGGGATGCATTACCCCTTGCAGATGCCATTGTCGTCACTGTTGCGCATCAACCCTATCTTGAAAAATCTGTAGCAGAACTAGCCAAAAAACTCAGACCGGGCGCCTGTTTTATTGATGTCAAATCAGCGTTCAATCAAGAAGAGTTCGAGGATAAGGGAATCAATGTATGGCGACTATAGTATTCATACCCGCTTCCTCCGGGAGCACCCCAGGGCATAAAAGAGCTAGGGTGAGGGGATCAAACGAGGTTAAAAAATTATGCGTGTAATGATCACGGGAGCGGCCGGATTCATCGGCTCGACGTTGGCACATCGATTGCTCGATCGAGGTGACGAAGTTGTCGGCATCGACAACCTTAACGACTACTACGATGTTAATTTGAAGAAGGCCAGGCTGAAAAGATTGCAGGACAAGAACGGATTTACATTTGAGCAACTTGATATCGTTGACAGGCCCGGAATGGCGAAATTATTTGAACAAAATAAATTCGATGCGGTCATGAATCTTGCTGCTCAGGCAGGGGTACGATATTCCATCGAAAACCCCGCGGCCTATGTGGATGCCAATATGGTTGGATTTGGCAATATACTTGAAGGGTGCCGTCATGGTGGGGTCAAACACTGTGTATTTGCATCGTCAAGTTCGGTCTACGGCGCCAATACCAAGTTGCCTTTTTCAGAACACGATAATGTGGACCACCCGGTGTCGCTTTATGCGGCCTCGAAGAAGGCCAACGAATTGATGGCGCACAGTTATGCGCACCTTTATAATTTATCTTGCACAGGCCTGCGTTTTTTTACCGTTTACGGTCCCTGGGGCCGACCTGATATGGCCTTGTTTAAATTTACCAAAGGGATAATAGCAGGGGAGCCGATACCGGTTTTTAACAAAGGGCAAATGATACGAGACTTTACCTATATTGATGATATTGTAGAGGGCGTGGTACGGGTAATAGACAAACCAGCGCAACCCAATCCAAAGTGGAATGGTGATCACCCCGACTCTGCGACGAGTTATGTGCCGTATCGCATTTACAATATCGGTAACAATAATCCCATTAAATTAATGCGCTACATTGAGGTGCTCGAAGAGAGTCTGGGCAAGAAGGCGATTCTCGACCTACTGCCCATGCAAGACGGCGACGTACCTGCCACATCCGCCAACACCCATGACCTGCAAAACGAAATCGGTTACAAACCAGAAGTCACCGTAGAAGAAGGCGTCCCCCGCTTCGTCGAGTGGTACAAAGAATATTACTGACCAATGATCAATGACCAATACTTAATCGATCGATTACGTACCGCACTGCCGAATCTACTGGCGATATACCGTTTCGGAACCTGGGGCACACCAAACGAACGACCGGATAGTGATATAGATCTCGCCATTTTGTCTGTCGTGCGTATTGATCCGGTACTGTGCTGGGACATAGCTCAGGAACTCGCTGCCTTAGCGCATAGGGAAGTAGATCTTATCAACTTACGAGAGGCATCGACAGTTATGCGCAGTCAGGTTATCGCGCACGGACAGCGTCTGTACTGCTCTGATGAGGAAAAATGTGGCGAATTTGAGGATATGGTTTTTGTTGCCTATGCTCATCTTAATGAGGAACGTCGGGAAATACTAAAGGACGCACGCAAAAGAGGTTCCATCTATGGTGGATGACGTCTTATTAAACAAGACAGCCATTATCGAGCGTTGTCTTGGACGTATCGACCAGGAATACAAAGGACACGAGCAGGAGCTGGAGACGAATTTCACCCGCCAGGATGCGATTATCCTTAACCTGCTACGGGTGTGTGAAGCCGCCATCGGCACCGCTATGCATATAGTGCGCCTACGCCATCTTGGCGTACCACAAGAGAGCCGCGAAGCATTCACTATGCTTGACGACGCGGGGATCTTGGACGCTAAACTTGCAGGACATATGCGGGCGATGGTTGGGTTTAGAAATATCGCCATCCACAACTATCAAAAAATCAATCTCGAAATAGTACGGTCAATCCTAGACAATCGGTTGAATGATTTCCGCCAGTTCACAACAACTATCCTGCAGATAACCAATGACTAAAGCAGCTCTCATAACAGGTATAACCGGCCAGGATGGCGCCTATTTGGCCGAGTTCTTACTCGGCAAGGGTTACGAAGTCCACGGCATCAAGCGCCGCACGTCGCTGTTCAATACTGATCGAATCGATCATTTATACCATGATCCTCACGACACGGCGACACGATTCAAACTGTACCATGGTGATATGACCGACTCCAGCAGTCTATTGCGTGTTGTCCAGGAAGTACAGCCAGATGAGGTCTACAATCTTGCAGCCCAAAGCCACGTAGCGGTCTCTTTTGAAGAGCCGGAATACACGGCGAACTCGGACGCGCTTGGTACGCTACGGTTGCTCGAGGCAATTCGGATTCTAGGCTTGGAGAAAAAGACCCGTTTCTACCAAGCCTCAACTTCGGAGCTCTATGGCAAGGTACTGGAAATCCCCCAGAGTGAATCCACACCATTTTATCCTCGCTCACCCTATGGGGTCGCGAAACTTTATGCCTATTGGATAACCGTCAACTACCGTGAAGCCTATGGGATGTATGCATGTAATGGCATCTTGTTTAACCATGAATCTCCCAAACGAGGCGAAACGTTTGTTACACGTAAGATTACCAGGGGTCTCGCACGCATAATTTTTGGTATGGAAAAGTGCCTTTATCTTGGAAATCTGGATGCAAAAAGAGATTGGGGGCATGCAAAGGATTATGTTGAAATGCAGTGGTTGATGCTTCAGCAAGATGAACCAGAAGATTATGTGATTGCAACGGGTGAACAATATTCCGTTCGTGAATTCATTGAGGGGGTTGCAGAAAATATGGGTATAAGTCTGGTATGGAAGGGTGAAGGACTTGAAGAGGTGGGTATGGTTGGTAAAATTGCCAACCCCAGAATTGATGTGCTCAAGGATGAAAATTTAACTATTGAACCCGGACAGGTCGTGGTGCGGGTAGATCCAAGGTACTTCAGGCCTACTGAAGTTGAGTCTCTGTTGGGCGATGCTACCAAGGCCCGAACCAGATTGGGGTGGCAGCCTAAAATAAGTTTTCGCGATCTGGTGGAGGAAATGACTATTTTTGATATAAAGCAGGTGCGAAATGAGTGGGCAAACGATGGGTAATGACGGCGCAAATATGAATATGGGGTCATCCGAAGAAAACTTTCCAGTGCGCAAAGGTGGCTGGTATCAGCGCTTTGAGGATGGAGCTGAAGAAGGGGCCGGGGCCAGGGACCGGAGCGAGCTGGCTGCACAGGTGTTTGCAAATTTACGTGTTGGTGAAAGTGTCCTGGATGTTGGTTGTGCGGAGGGTTATTTCTGTTTTGATGCTATGCGGCGTGGCGCTGGGCATGTTGTGGGTCTGGACAAAAAAAGTTCCAGAATCGAAGCTGCGGTATATATGCAGAAATTTAAAACACAGGATGTCGATTTTATAAATCAGAATTTTATGGAGATTGATCCAGCTAATTTGGGATCATTTGATTATGTCATCTGCCTGAACGTAATCCATCATATTGGCGACACGGTGGCGATGGTTGGTAAACTGATGTCGGTGGCTAAGCGTTATCTGGTCCTTGAGATTCCGGATCTAACAGAGCTGGCGGCACGCACGACTCTGGGCAGGTGGGGGCGGATATTCTCCCTGTTACCTATACGTTATCAACCTCCTGTGATGGTACTGGGACAAAACAAGAGTATATATATTGCACCAAAGGCCATGGAAAGTATGCTGAAGCTTAGGCATGGCCCTCGTATAAAAAACATCAAGATAACACCAACCTATCATTCCAGAAAAATGAGCCGATATTTGCTTGTTGCGAGTCTTAAGGAAAAGTAATAGCTTAGTCGGACAGTAGAAACCAATATTATGAGTCAGGATAGTTCGATACAGGTTGTTGATAATTTTGAAGGTGCGCGGGTGGGCTCGACTCGGATCGATGGGTCCGATCTTTGGTTGGCCTTGCGTCATGAAGACCCGGTACGTGTGGACTGGAAGATACATGACTACCGGCTTCATTTTACATTCGGGATAAAAAGTGTGTCACCACATAAAATATCTGTGCGCATACGTGTTGGTGACGGAGACCGGAATAACTTACCCTACGATTCACCCTTGATCTTTTCGAGTAACGATCCTCTAGGCACCTATATGCCGTTGTCCGTAAATGGTGCGAGCGATGAGTATCAGCGTTATGATTTCGATGTCGAAATCGAGCCTGGTGAGACTTTATATATTGCGAATTGTTTGCCCAGGCCGTTGTCAAAGCTCGTGCCCGTGTTAAATAGAATTGCACAACTGGGTGGTGCTGAACGTGTGGTTTATGGAAAGAGCCTGGAGGGGCGCGACCTCATAGCATACAGTTTCAGGGAAACAGGCGTGGACAGACCATGCGTACTGATAGCTTCGGGCACACATCCGCCAGAGCCGGACACGCTGGTAACCGAGGCATTGATAGAGTATTTGGGTGATGAAGGTTCATCACAATTGCGCGATGTGTTCGATTTTGTTGTTGTTCCCATCCAGAATCCTGATGGATATGCTCATGGCACACAGGCAGGAAATGCTGCGGGTATAAATTTTTATTGGGATTTTCGTCACAAGGATGTCAAGCGGTGTCCTGAGGCAGTGGCATTATACAACTTCGTGGGTCAGATTTGCCCGGTACTTTATTTTGATTTCCATGCATACACATTCCAGCGGAGAAAATTCGCGTCACCATATTGCAAACCGTTGAATCGATATCGTGGGCAAAAAGTGCGCAAAGCCGTTCAGGCTATGGATATGGCTATTCAATCCGGTGTATCCGACAACAAGGCGATTACGGGTTTTGTTGCCTATGCCCCCTCTACGCTGGGTGAGAAACTGACGCGCCGGTTCAACACTATATCTTATGCGAAATATCACGTGCACTTAAAAGATGGTGAGCAGAGATGCCGTGAACATGGCGTTTCGGCTGTAGAGGCTGCATGCAAGAGTATGCTGGAACAAGGGTTGGACAAGGCATCTATGGTGCTGGTCAGGCCTTATGGCAACGTGCCTAAAGAACTGTTTGGCGAGATGCGGCGCCAATTACAAGTGTATTGGGAAGGATGGGCGCACCCAACCCTGTACCGGAATTATAAACGGTATATAAAGAGCAGGTTTGTTCCCAGACAATCTATGGATACGGTATGTTGAGTCGGCAATGATCTTGGGTCTGATTCCAGCACGTGGTGGATCCAAAGGTGTACCGGGAAAGAATACCAGGGTGGTTGCGGGTAAACCACTAATCGCCCATGCAATAGATTGTGGTAACCGATGCCCTTCAATAGACAGTTTGATTGTCAGCACGGATAGTCAGGAAATAGCCGATGTCGCAAGCTATTGGGGTGGTGAGGCGCCCTTCATTCGTCCTGCCGACTTGGCGCTTGATAGTTCACCGATGCTGCCAGTTATGCAGCATGCGCTAAAGTGGGTGGAAGAAAAGAGTGGGAATAAGGTCGACTTGTTGGTGCTTCTCGATCCGACTGCGCCGTTACGCAAGGTTGAGGACGTGGAGGGTGCCATTAAATTGCTGAGGACCAGTGATGCGTGCGCGGTCATTTCTGGTAATCAGGCTCATCGCAATCCATATTTCAATATGGTTCAGCGAGATGGTGACTATGTGCGCTTGGTAGCTTCCTGCAACAGGAGTATTGACCGAAGACAGGATGCGCCTGATGTCTATGATTTGAATACAGTTGTTTGGGTATATAGCCGGGAGTCATTGCTGGTTGATGCGAAACGTGTGCCTGAAAAAACCGGCTTGTACGAGATCCCCGTTGAGCGATCAGTAGATTTGGATACGGAGGCAGATTTTCTGCTTCTGGATTTAACATTGGCCCGTATGCAGAGTGATAAAGCGAGTGTGCAAATATCATGAAACCATCCGACTATAAAGCAATACGGGAATTACGCAGGCCATCTGATATCTTTGACTTGTCCGGACGTGCAGGCCTTATAGTAGGCGGAGCGGGAAAAATGGGACAGGAGTTTGCCTCCACACTGTCTAATTCGGGTGCAACAGTTTTGATTGCAGATTTGGCGCAAACAAATATAGAACATGTGGCCTCCAAACTGGATAGCGGAGAAAAAGGAGAGGTACTCGGCAGGGAATGCGACATTGCTGACAGAGATCAGGTAAAGGCCTTGTTCGCTGAAATTGATCAGGAATACGGCCAACTCGATTTCCTGATTTGTAACGTGATGGCAAAGCCAGAGGGTTATTACAGGCCATTTGATGACTACGATCCGGATACCTGGCGTGAGGTTATTGATGCCAATCTGACCGGTGTATTCTTCTGTAGCCAGGAAGCAGCACGGTTAATGCGCCGACAAGGGTCCGGTAGCATTGTTTTGACATCTTCAATATACGGCATGACAGGACCTGATCAGAGGATCTATCGTGGTTGTAGTCCAGCAAAAAATCCATATGGTGGGGCTGACCCGTTGAATGCGCCAGCCGCATATTCGGCCTCCAAGGGTGGAGTGAATGCCCTCGCTCAATATCTCGCTACATTGCTGGGCCCGGACCAGGTTCGCGTCAATGTGCTGGTTCCAGGCGGTGTTTATGATGGTCAAGAAGAAAGTTTTCATGATGCATATATCGATCGCACTCCATTGATGCGCATGGCAGTATGGTCAGATTACAACGGGGCTATTTTATTTCTTGTTAGCGATGCTTCTCGATATATGACAGGAGCAAAACTGGTAATCGATGGTGGGTGGTCTGCCTGGTAGTACCTTAAATGGGCAAGTGTCATTGTGCATATTATTAAGGGCACTTCTGTTAATTGATAATTCCTTCTCCCCCCGGGAGAAGGTTAGAGCCTGCCCCGGACTCGATCCGGGGATGAGGGGATAATAAAATCAGTGTCTTAGCTTTGTTTACACCCCTCACCCTAGCCCTTTTATGCCCTAGGGGTACTCCCGGAGGGACCTCGGTACCTCCTTGTGGGGTAGAGGGGATTAATAGAAGTGCCCTTAATTTAGTAGCTTAAGCCTGAAATTGGAGAAAACTTCAGTGCAATCAATTGAAATTCAAGGCCGCAAGATTGGTCCAGATGAGCCACCATTTATTATTGCTGAAGTAGGCATCAATCATGAAGGTGAATATGAAAAATCGATAGCAATGGTCGACGCGGCGGTCAAGGCGAGTGCAGATTGTATCAAGTTTCAGTGTCACATCACTGAGGCTGAGATGATACCGACAGACATGAAACCTGGTGATATTTCCGACGAAACCCTGTGGGACATAATCAAGCGTTGTGAGTTGACAGAGAAAGAGGAACGAAAGCTCCAGGCCTATTGTAATCAACAGGATATTATTTATTTAAGCACCCCGTTTTCACGTGAAGCAGCGGATAGGCTGGAATCGATGGATGTACCGGCGTATAAAATAGGCTCCGGTGAGTGCAATAATACCCCACTTCTTGAGCACATAGCCGGGTTCGGTAAACCAATCATATTGTCTACAGGCATGAACGATATTGAAAGCATAGCCCTTTCCGTGGAGGCAATTAAAAAACGCGGCGCACCGTTGATGTTAATGCACTGTACTTCCATGTACCCGACACCGTACAACAAGGTACGACTGGGCGCTATTAGTGAGTTGTCCAGCCGTTTCGATCTTCCAGTTGGTCTGAGTGACCATTCAATGGGTATATACACCTGCTTAGGGGCTGTAGCATTAGGCGCCTGTTGTCTGGAAAAGCATTTTACTATCAATCGGGATTGGCCCGGTCCTGACACGCCTATATCAATAGAGCCAGATGAGTTATCAGAACTGGTGATTGGGTCAAAAGCGATCTTTGAGGCACGTGGTGGCTACAAGTCCATTCTCCCGGAAGAACAGCCTGTAATTGATTTTGCTTATGCATCCGTGGTCGCAATCAAATCGATCAAGCAGGGCGAAGTGTTCACCCTGGATAACACGTGGGTAAAGCGTCCAGGGACCGGCGAGATTCATGCGCAACAGTTTGATCGTGTGCTCGGTAAGAGCGCTTCACGGGATATATCAGGGGACAGCCAGATAGGTGTCAAAGACATCCAGGATTATTGATCTTTCCGGGAAGTCTATCCTTGTTACAGGTGCGGCAGGCTTTATTGGTCAGCATCTGGTTCCTGCCTTGCAATCTGCGGGTGCGAATGTTGTATCAACGGATGATCACAAGATTGATTGGCGCTGTGGGGATGGGCACAAGCATATAGTCGCAGACCTTTTAGATACAGCCAGTTTTCGCAATACAGTTGAAAAATTCGTCGAGCTCTCTGAAGCTGACACGGTAGTCATCCATTTGGCAGGGTGGAGTGACGTCTCCCAGTGTGAAGCAGATCCGGAAACCGCATTACACGTCAATTGTGGACTAACCCGGCAATTGATTGAGAACGGGATTATATTCGGCGTGCAGCAGTTTATATTGCCATCAACAGTATTGGTGTATGGACTTGGATACAGGAAACCAATAAGAGAAGAGGATGATGTTGATCCGGTATCCGCCTATGCCATTAGCAAATATGAAATGGAAGCTATGGCCAGGGATGCGGTTAAGGATGGTCATGCCGAGTGCACAGTGCTACGAATAGGTAATATATACAGCACACAACCAAAATCTGGTACAGTGCTGAGCGATATTATTGAGCAGGTAACTACTGGCGAAGACCCGGTTTGCCTGCGCGACTTAAACCCGGTGCGTGACTATATATATATCAGTGATGTTATATCGGGTTTCCTGGCAGCGATAGATTCCGGGCAGTCACGGTTATATGAGGTTTACAATCTATCAAGTGGTCGTGGTGTATCGGTTGGCGAATTGGCACAGATTGTTATCAATAAAAGTGGCTGCCAATTAACCACCCGACAGACCAAAACAGGCCAATTCGATACTTCTTCAATAGTATTGAACGTATCTCGTTTCGAACAAGATACGGGTTGGACGCCTTCTGTGTCACTCGAACAGGGGGTAGAAATGATTCTTGAACGTAAGAGAGACAGGCACATTGTCAACTAAAAGAAAAATAGCAGTATTTACAGGTAACCGGGCTGAGTACGGATTGCAATTCCCCATCATCAAGGCAATCGATGAGCATCCGGATCTGGAGTATTATTTGTTAGTTTCCGGAGCCCATCTTCAGGAAGATTTTGGTTACACTGTTAAAGAGATCGAAAAAGACGGCTTCCGGGTCTTTGCGGAAGTCGAATTGACCATGGAGCAGGATAATCTATATGCGACGGCACAGGCAATAGGTACCGGGATATTAAGTCTGAGCCGTATTCTGGATAAATTGCAGCCGGATATACTGGTTGTTTATGCGGATCGGTTTGAGGGATTTTCTGCAGTTATTACAGGGACGCAAATGAATATTCCAACTGCGCACATTGAGGGTGGAGACCTGACTGAAGGGGGTGCACTGGATGACTCTGTTCGGCATGCCATGACAAAACTTGCGCACCTGCATTTTACCACTAACGAAGAAGCAGTCGAACGTGTTTGCCGTCTTGGAGAAGAACCGTGGCGTGTACACAACGTCGGGTTTCCTGCGCTGGATCTTGTAGCCAGGGGGCTTTATGCACAACCAGAGGAACTGGTTGAACGATACGGAATATCACTTGATAAGCCAATAGTTGTATTCACACAGCATTCTGTGACTACTGAGTATAAATCAGCACAACAACAGGTTATGCCTTCATTGGAGGCGCTGCGTGAATTGGCATCTCAGGGCGTGCAGATTATTATCACATACCCAAATAATGATGCAGGCGGTCAGCATATTATCACTACAATTCAGGAAATGAATATGGATTCAGTCGATAACGTGCAGGTCCACAAGAGTTTGGGACGTTATGATTATCATGGGTTTCTGAATGCGTGCGGGAAGCATGGGAAAGGTGTGTGTACCGGTAATTCTTCGAGCGGTATTAAGGAAACTGCGGTGTTTGGTTGTCCGGTAGTTAACATTGGATCGCGCCAGAAGGGAAGATTACGGGCAAATAATGTTATTGATACAGGCTATGACAGACAGGAGATTGTTGAGGCGTGCAGGAAAGGGATAGATGATGAAGCATTCCGTGAGCAATGCAAGACCTGTGAAAACCCTTATGGTGCGGGCAACGCAGGACCACGAATCGCTGATGTACTGGCTACTATAAGCCTGGATTCTAGATTAGTGCAAAAACGGATTACATATTAGTGCATACAAGGGAATATTCGGGAAACAGAGGTATCTATCCTGTTCATGTGTCGGATCAGTTGATGTTTTTGATATGGATTTGACAGTAAATATAGACAGTTACTGCGTTTCAAATCAGGCTACGGTGCGGCAGGTTATTGAGGTTATCGACAGGAACCGGGATGGGATTGCGTTGGTTACAGATTCAATTGGATGTCTGCTTGGGACCGTGACCGATGGTGATGTGCGACGATTTTTGCTCGATGGTGGAATGCTTGATGATGTGTGTACAGGCGTAGTTTGGACGAAACCCGTAACGGCTTCGGTTCATAGCAGTGAAAAGGATATCACAGAGCTACTCAGGCGATATCGAATAACAAGCATACCCCTGGTTGATGAAAAAGGGATACCAAGAAAAATTGTGCAATTGCACAATCTTGTATCCAAAGAATCTGTTGGTAAGACGGCAGTGATTATGGCAGGTGGTGAAGGGCGCAGGCTGCGGCCTATTACGGACGAAATACCCAAGCCAATGGTCAAGGTTGGAGACAGCCCGATTCTGGAGAAGATAGTACGTGGGCTGCAAAGTTCTGGTATAGACAGGATTTATGTTTCAGTCAATTATCAGGGACAAGTGATCGAGGATTACTTCCAGGATGGCAGTCGTTTCGATGTTTCAATTGAGTATCTCCGTGAAGCCAAGAAACTTGGCACAGCAGGCGCATTATCCTTGTTACCAGAAGTTATCGAAGAGCCCATATTGGTTATCAATGGGGATGTATTGACCAAGGTGAATTATTCGAGGTTGTTTGATTTTCACACAAAACACCGAAGCGTGATGACTATTGCCGCGACCGACTACCACATAAAGGTGCCATTTGGGGTGTTGGAACTCGCAGGCCACTATGTCCTGGGATTGCAGGAAAAACCCGAGCAGCAGGTTTTCTGTAACGCGGGCATATACATTATTGATCCCGATATGATCCGACTTGTGCCTAAGGACAATGCTTACGATATGACGACCTTATTGCAAGATATCGTTAGAGAGGGATTACCGGTCTCGGTATTTCCAATACATGAATATTGGGTCGACATTGGGGAAAAAGAGTCATTGAAAAGGGCGCGGGAAGATCACAGTGAAAACGTGAGAAATCAAGGTATAACGAAGGAAAATACATGATAGCGGGATTCTGGACAGGAAAAAAGGTAGTCGTAACCGGCGCAGATGGATTTATTGGCAGTCATCTAACCGAGAGATTGGTGGAAGAGGGAGCAGAGGTACGCGCCTTTGCCTATTATAATTCGCACGGTCATGCGGGATGGCTGGAGGATGCACCGTCACAGGTTAAACAAGATATAGAATTATACTTTGGTGACATTCGGGACCCAGGTCGCGTATCAGACGCGGTGCAGGGCAGAGATTATGTCTTCCACCTGGCCAGCCTTATAGCCATACCCTATAGTTATCATGCGCCGGACAGTTATGTACAGACTAATATCGGCGGTGCAATCAATATATTGAATGCTTGTCGTACGCACGGCATTGAACGATTGGTTCATACTTCAACCAGCGAAGTTTATGGTACAGCGCAATATGTGCCAATAGATGAGAAGCACCCCCTTCAGGGGCAATCCCCCTATTCTGCAAGCAAAATTGGTGCTGATATGCTTGCTCAGAGTTATTTTCAATCATTTGAATTGCCTGTTGTAACTGCAAGGCCGTTCAATACCTATGGACCGAGGCAGTCGGCGAGAGCTGTTATTCCCACTATTTTATGTCAACTCTATGCGGGTGCCGAACAGCTAAAACTGGGTGCGCTTCACCCCACCCGTGATCTTAATTTTGTTCATGATACGGTAAGTGGTTTCCTTGCCCTGGCACAGGCTGATGATGCAATCGGTAGGGTGGTAAATATAGGGTCTGGCAAAGAAATTTCTGTCAGTGACCTAGTAAAAATTTTGATCAAGATCACGGACAAAGAGGCAGAGGTGGTGCAGGACCAACAACGTCTGCGTCCTGATAAAAGTGAAGTGGATCGTCTTCTATGTGACACTTCATTGTTAAAAGTGATAACAGATTGGGAATCTGCATACACCTTAGAACAGGGTTTAACGCTTACCGCAGACTGGGTTAAAAGTCACCCGGAACATTTCAAACCTGATAGTTACAGCATTTGAATATCTTATTTCTGACCCAAAGTGGAACGCTGGATGTGTTTCATGACGTGGCCGATGTTCTTAAACATAGCAACCAAATAGACAAGCTTGGGTATTATATTGCAGACAAGGATCGTTTCAAGAAATTTAAAAAAAGAAACCCAGAATTTCCGCTCCTTAAAACGGATGTTCTGTATGAGTGGGATATCCTGTGCGAAGCACAGGATTCACAACTTGATACCAACCAATTGCGTGGAATGGAAGATCGTCTTGGTGACCCCTGTTTATGGAATGTAATTATTGCAGATCGGCGTTTAAGTACGGGCCTACGTTCAGTGATTGAACAAGATTATCGGTGGCGTTATGACCATGATCAATTAATGCAAATATTGCAGGTTGCGATCAGAAAGATTGAGGAATTGTTTGATCAGGTTCAACCTACAGTGGTGGTAAATTTTATATGCGTTTCACTGGGCGATTATCTGGGCTATTTGGTTGCGCGCTCAAGGGGCATACCATTTTTGAATCTTAGGCCAACACGGGTAGCGAATTATTTTATAGCAGGAGAGTCTGTGCATGAACCATCACAACGTTTGTGCAAGACCTACCAGCATTTCCTGAAGGTTGGTATAGATGGTCAACTGGAGGAAAAGGCCAAATCCTATTTAGCTGATGTGCGCAAGACCCATGCGATGTATGAGGGTGTGATACCAGCAACAGGGCTAATTCCAAACAACAGGGAATATTCTATATTACAGAGAATATCTGGTTTTGCAAAAACCGTTATAAGTCTGGTAGCTGTCGATTTAGATCGTATTAGTGGAAAAAACAAAGATGATAACTACTATGTGCCTGGTCTATTCTGGTTGTGGCAGGAGAAATGTGTAAAACCATGGCGGCGGCGGCGTTTAAACAGCCTGCTTGACAAGCAAGCTGTCTCCGCACACGATCTTCCAACTGTCGACTATGCATTCTATCCGTTACACAAGGAGCCCGAAGTAACCCTACTTGTGTATGGGCGCCCCTATGTTAACCAGATAGAGGTAGTGCGTAATTTAGCTCGTAGCTTGCCAGTTGGCATGAAGTTGGTCGTAAAGGAGCATCCTGCCGCCAGTGGGTACCGGCCAATTAGTTATTACAAGAAACTAGGCGACATTCCTAACGTTTTATTGTTGTCAGCATCAATCAGGAGTCGTGAAGTGATTAACAACGCAAAGCTTGTTGCAGTTATATCCGGCTCTGTAGGTTTTGAGGCGGTAATGTTGAAGAAACCGGTCGTAACTCTTGGTGATGCCCCTTTCAATATACTGCCTGACCTCATGGTCCATGAGGTTGGTGATTTGCGAGGACTGGCAAGGATTGTAGATACTATTTTAAAGAACCACAAGCACGAGGAAGCAGCGTTGATTGCCTATGTTTCCGCGGTGATGCAAGAGGGTGTTGCAGTTGACTTTTATACGAGCCTGTTGTCAAGGAAGGGAGTCTACAGTGAAGCAATCGAAGGTGGTAATGATATAAGAAAGCAACACTTGATTAATTTGTCAGAATACATAATAAAGCAAAGCAAGAGTGTGGTCGAAATTTAATCAACGGTCAATTCTTGGTAAAACTATATACGTTGCAATAATAATGTGCAGATTAAAGAGAAGAATATTACTAGAATTACGTGCTTTTATAATTATGCAAAGGAAAGACTCGTAAGAATGGTTGAGTTAGACCCCAGGCTGTAGAGCTAATGGCAGCATGCAACAGCCTTCCTGTGTGTTAACTAAAGATTATGACAATATTTATATCCGCATATAGAAATTTCTCCATTCGCTATATATTGTATTCTAATATTTTTAGTAAGTTGCAGGAGCATAACATTCGTATCGTTATATTTGTGCAGGATAACGATGTAGAATATTACAAAAAAAAATTGTCAGATACCAATGTTCACGTAGAGCCCATCTTTTCCAAAGAAACAATGAAACTCCTGAAAGGAAGTAGATTAAGTATGTTTTTTGTTTTGACGAGGAAATTCATGTCGGGCAGTTATAAAAATAACAGAAATACCACTGACGATGTGATGCTATATCAATATAGATATTCAATGAATAACAAGCTGATAAAAAGAATTATATATTGGACAGCAAGATGGGTTGCTTTGATGGCAAGACGGTCGCGATGGTTGCGAGTAATTGTGCCTAAGATTGAAGGCTTGTTGTATCCTGGTAAGATCTATGATGAGTACTTCACAAAATATTCTCCAAGTCTAGTTATCGTTTCATCACTAGGTTATATGATAGACCCATATTTAATGCGCTCTGCAAAGCGTCATGATGTAAAGACGGTATCAATAATCCATAGCTGGGATAATCCTACCACTAAAGGGTATAGAGGTGCCGAACCAGATTATGTTATAGCATGGAATGATGTCATGAAAGGTGAGGTTAATATTTATCATGACATACCCAATGAGAAAATATTTGTTGGCGGTATAGCACACTGGGATTTTTATTTCACTGGGAGCTATCCGAAGGAGACAAAAGAAGCATTCTTTAAGCGAATGCAGATCAGTGATAAGAAAAAAATTATATATTATGGGACTTCAGGTTTTGTGACCTTCAGGCGCACCTTTGATGTTGTTGATTCAATTCTAGGTCATATAAAACAGGGTGACTTAGGAGAGAATGTGCAACTTGTTGTTAGGCTTCACCCAACTTACTTGCTTAAGGATGGTAAGACAGGAGATATGCATATAGAAAAATATCGTCCACGTATGAAGATGTTGGAATGCATGTACAAGGGGCTAATTCATTTTGACTTGCCTAGAATGAACTCGCTGGACGATGATATTGATATGCCCAAGGAGGATATGTATCAACATGCATCCTTACTTCGATATTCGTCAGTATTGCTAACAGAATATTCAACCTTAATGATTGAAGCCGCAATATTTGATCTGCCAATTATAAATGTTGGGCTCTATAATTTTCGCGATACCGACAAGCCAGTCTCATATGTAGAAAACTTTACTCATATCAGAAGATTGTTGAGTACGAAAGCGAGCAAGAATGCATACTCCATGGATGAGCTATTGGGATACATAAAGAAATACATGAACTCACCCAATGCTGATTCCGAGAACCGTGAAAAACTTGTAAGACAAGAGGTTACTACGAATAGGGGTACAGCAGGAATAAAAATAGGACAATATTTGCTGGAATTAGTACGTTGATGCCAAGCGAAAGTCACAAGTTTAGAATACTTTTTACAATCCGGCGTTATAACGATATTGATCATATAACTCCTATTGTCTACAGATTCCTGAAAGATGGGGCTGCGCATGTAGAGATTGTTTGTATAAATCCAGAATTAAGCTTGAAAAATGATTTTCGTCTTAATTTTCTGGAGCAACAGTACAATATTCATGTACGACATATACATCAATCATATACGCCAAGTATTTTTCACAGATTCTTTTCTTTATTATTAGGCGTATTAGAAAATGAACTAGTATTGATTGTATGGGGAAAAAAGCTAAGAGAATTTATTGTAAAAAAATTTATAGGACATGTAGCACTCAAGGAAAGATGGTGTAGAGAGATGCTCAAAAGTAAAAATATTGATGTATTGGTTGTAGACTGGCAGAGGCCAAAACATTACAATGTACTACAATTGGTTTCTGCGGCCCGGCAAGTTGGTATACCTGTAGTATCCGTGCCGCATGGTATACCATTAATGAAAAATAGGCTTGTTACCTGGACAGAGTTAAAACGAGGCTATGGTTTAAATTATATTTATAACGCGAGATTCTTCGACTTCAACCTGATTCCATATGAAGGTTATAGGTTGCAGATGCAAGAAGGTGGCATATCGAAAGATAAAATACGTGTAGTGGGAAGTACACGATTTTGCAGGGAATGGCAGCATGTCTATAAGACTATTATGCCAATAAGTGATAAAACTTCGTTGCCTGATAGCGCAAAGGGAAAACTGAAAATAGTATTCCTGGCCCAGGATAAGAGCGTGAGAATTCTGAATGATGTTGTTAACGAATCCATACGTGAGATAGCTAATCTGAATTATGTCGATCTGATATTAAAGCCAAGCACAGCGTCAAACCTTGATGGAATGTGGGATCTACAGGATGTGGTGAGGATAGATGCTGAGACCCATTCATCCACATTGATCGAATGGGCAGATGTAGTAATGCTCACCACTTCGAGTATTATTATCGAGGTCATGCAGAAAGAGAAACTCTTTGTATATCCAAAGTTCTACCACGAAAATGTGATGGCCTTTGAAGATTATAATTGTTGCTGTGAAGTCAACAACCAGCAGGAGTTGATTTTACTTCTTCAGAAATTAAAGATCGATCCAGCATATATGCCTTATGATAAACCTAACGTTAAGAAGTTCATTGACTATATAGTGTACGGTGGTGATGGTAATAGGGACGTATTAGGAGACTATACCGAGCAAATTCTTGCGGCGGTTAATAAATATAAGCCCACGTAATGGAGAGAGATTATATTACTGTCAACGGCGAAATTGTGTTTTTGCATAAAACTGTAGATGTGTTCTGAATCCCGTTTGCAGCGCAAGAAGCACTTTTGGCCGGCAACATGATTAACCATTAACACCTAGGAACAAAGATACTATGCATGATCAGTTGCCAGGTTTGAAAAAGAAATTAGTGTATCTCGGCGCGGGCAGTGGTTTAGAGGCATATGAAGTGCCTGGTAGAAGTGATTATGTAGTGAAAATTCCTCGTGCAGGACTTGAGGGTATCATGCGCAAAGCATTAAAGGCTGCTGTAAAGCTGATTAATAGTATTCAGGATTATGAGCTATATTTTGCGCAAGTTCATTACCATAAATGCGTCGAGACAAACTTGTACAAAAAGAATATTTTGAAGTTAAGAATACTGGTTAGACCTTATAATGATTGGGTGCTAACGCAGGATAGAGTTAGTCCAATAGGGAAATACCCAGATCTGTCAGGATTTGAATGGGAGAAGGACTTTCTATCTATACATTATCATTTCTGGTCCTATGGCGTTGGTCTGTCATCAACAAATGAACTATTTGGGTTTTTCAACCGGGGGCGTGACAAAGCCGGCAGGGTGCTTTCCTTTGATATTGGTTCGATTACATCAAGTAAGGATGAATTGATAAAACGACTTTCTGGAGAATATTTTGACTCGCAGTTAACCAGGGTATGTCGTGGCCTCAGTACGAACAACAAGGTGAAGACCGTTAATATGTATGAAGATTTTGTGCGGTCATATATAAACCCTAATAAAGTGGAAGAGTACTGGATGAGTAGCAGTCATAAAGATGGGGTGACCTCCTTATCTATGCAATAGTTTGCATGTAACACAAACCTATGTGAAGTAACTTTATGCAAGAAATTCCACAAAAATATAATAAACTACTTGAAATACTGGCGTGCCCAAAGTGCAAAAAACCCCTTATAGATCAGTCAAACCAAAAATTGGAGTGTATAGAGTGCGATAAGTCCTATCCTGTAATAAATGGGCAACCGCGATTTTATGATGTAGAGGTTAAGGATATCCAATCCAGTGCTGGACAGAATGCTACTACCCCGATTACATGGACGGGATGGCGGAAAAAAAATTATGCTTATTTCGAGGGACAACTTTTAACATTAAGACCAGGTAGTAGCTTGCTCGATATTGGGGCAGGACCCGCGCATTTCTCAAAATTATTGGGAAAGTTTAATCATT
>ENA-ORDP01000759-ORDP01000759.1-marine-sediment-metagenome-genome-assembly--contig:-NODE-759-length-19543-cov-2.659585_pt1 | contig 19543 bp, 10 predicted proteins | sample MGYA00248627_ERZ508539 | MGnify/ENA primary metagenome ERZ508539 (study PRJEB26208, sample SAMN05571518) | marine sediment metagenome | biome: deep sea; feature: Hydrothermal vent; material... | reverse complement strand
AACAACAAAACATAAAGCCGTTGATACTACTACACAAAAAAGATTTTTAGAATTAATGTCTAAAGGTAATAAACGTACATCAAAAGAGTCTATTGAACTTAGTTCAATGTTTAAAGATTTTAATCCTAAAAAATTACTTCAAACTATTTCTGATATAGGGTATCATCAGATAGATGAGGAAACTGCGCCTATTGCTGGTCGTGGGCATACTGAAGTTCAAAAACGTGTATTACATACTAAAAGAGAATTAGCAAAAACTAAATCAGCGTTAGATCAACGCAATATAATGCTTGCCGCAAAACACGATGCTGAGCATGCTGAACCAGGTATGAAATCACCGCGCACCGGTAAAACGACTGTCAAGCATGTTGGAGAATCATTTGGATCACACATTTATAATTCAATGGCAAAAGCAGTTGCAAAAGCTATTAGTGGTTATCAAGGAAAAGCTTCACCTAAACCATCAGCAGCTTCACCTGAGGGTAGAGCTCTTGATCAGTCTAAGAAAGTTCAAAAAGAAACTGAAAAATCAGGAAAAGTTATTAGTAATGCTGTTGACAAAAATGCAAAAGAACAAACTAAGCATAATGTTAAATTATATAAGGGTGTAACAAACGTATTTGATTTATTAAAGGAAGGAATAAGTTTTCATCCAGGGTTCTTAATGGGACCATATAAAAGTACCATAAAGGATGCAACTTATAGCTCGTTTGAAAAAGCATTAATAGGGTATGCAGTATTACGTGCTAAAATGAAAGAAAATCCTAAATTTGAAAAAGGAATGGCTGATTTTGGATGGCAGACAATAAACTCTGGGGTTGGTTTTAATGATTTATCACATGTACCTCAAGATGATATGGATAATCCTAATAAGTTCGGAAAATGGTTAAAGCATAGATCTAAAGGGAGTCGTCAAATGGGTGGTCCAATACATGATACTGGCATGTATAAACTTCATAAAGGTGAAGCCGTTCTAGATTCTATGACATATGGTGCTGTTAAACAAGGTTTAAGAGAAGGTTCTGGTGGCAATAGTGTAGTTGTAAATATCCATGCAGCTCCTAATTGGACTCAACAGCAGTTTGAGAATGCTGTAGTTAATGTCATGGATCAAGTAAGTAGACATCATTAGGTAAATTATTTAATATTTGTGAAATAAATGTTAATCGGAAATCACGTAAAACTTCCTAATACACCAAATCCTCAAGAAAGCCAGGGTAGTTCGTATTTTAGTAAACGTGGTAAACCAATATTGTTTCAAGTCATTGATCCAATGAATCAGCCATTATGGCCATATCTACTTGCTCTACATGTTAATCCTAATTCATTTAATGAAAGCTTCAATAAAAGTAAATCAGTATCTATGACATATGGAGGATTTGTTGAATTTATGTGGCCAGATGAATTGGACGACATAAATGCTAGTGCTTCAACTGGTGCGTTTCTTGGACCATTTTCAGGTTTGACTTCAGGGTCTGATGGTGAAGATCAAGGATTACATAGTTCACATCAAGGAATAACTGGTCGTCAAGGTACTATGGCATGGGAACGTCAAGAAGATTTACTTGATTTATTTAGAAATAATGGTGCTATTTACAATGGATCTGGACAACCAATATTACGAGGTCGTATAATGTGTATATATGATCGTGGTATATATACTGGTCACTTTACAACTTTTTCTCCAAAAGAAGATGATAATCATGCATTCTCATTCGAATTAAGTTGGAATTTTAAGATTGAACACACCATATATTTATTTTCTGGATCTAGAACTAATTTAAAATCAGTATAATTTATTTATGAATCATAAATTATGAAATGAAAAATTCAGGTTTCACAAATAGGATTGAATATCCATCTCCATCAATTGTTACATTCATAGAAAGAATTAATGGTCAACTTAATATCGATTTCGCAAATGCTGATAGTTCAGGATACGGTGATACTCTAGGTACATTAACTGCTTCCAGAAGAATTTCTAAACCATTCATAATAGGATTCATACCACCAGATAACCCAATAGATTTTGTTCCGATAGAAGCAATAAAAGTAAAATTGGGTACAATATCAACACATGTAGGAAGTGTAGTAGGACTAGAATCAGGGCAATTAGGGTCAAATTTCTGGGTGAATTATGTGTATATGTGCAAAAGATTAAATCTAGATCCAAAAGAGCTCGCAAAAGTTATTTATGCTGAAAGTGGATTCAGGCCTGATAATGCTGATCGTGATAAAAGAACAAATAGAGTTATAGCTGCAGGACTATCACAATTTTCTAAACGCACAGCAATTGGTGTAGCTGGAATGTCACAAAAAACATGGGATAATTTTAGTAACCTATCAGGAGAAGAGCAACTTCCTTATGTTGAAACATATCTTAGAAAGTCAGGTATGACTCATAAACAAAAAGCTGGAGCTCTTTATTCAAATAATATGGGAGGTTATTATTTACCTAGTCCTTATGGGAAAGGATATATGGGTAGAAATATGTATAGTAGTTCTTCATCAGACATGCAAGCTAAAGTTCTTAAATCAATTGGTGGTAAGCATAATTTAAATAAGATGTTTAATGATTATGATGGAAATAAGTGGATTGATATTAAATATGGAAATAATGATGGAATTGTAAATACATCTGATCTTGAAAGAGAAGTTAATTCTAGGTCACTTGCATCGCACATTTCTGCAAACATTGATTCTGCTACAAATGCAATAGCTTCCGGAGCTCGTCCTACTAAGCCTGGTGATGCAGAACTAGAAGCTGAGAAATTAGCAGAAGAAAAGAACTCATCTAATAAATTTATCATGCAGACAGGGTACATTACTGATCCAGATGATAAGTTACGAGATGGTTTGGGGAGATCTGTTCAATTAGCAGATGAACAACGTCAAATAATAGCTTTTAAACAAACTATGGCTCTTCGTAAACAAATAAATATCATTAATAAAACTCCTCCACTTGTTTTATTAGTAAACCCTAGTAGATTTGAACGTAACTATGAACAAGGATCTGATTCTAGTTCTAAAGGTAGGTATAGTAACATAGTTCAGAATTGGTTAGAAAGACCAATGACTATTAATGGCGGAGGCGTAACTTCTGGTCAGTATATTGTTAACGCAGAAGGATCAGGTGGGTTAACAAACGTATTACGTGTTCATTCATTAAGTTATGCGAGTTTACTTAGTTTACTTATGATATATAAAAATAATGGAATTTTGTATGCTGGTGATGAATCAGATCGCGGTATTCCGATTCTTGGTATGAGTATTTTTATATATTATGATCAACACGTATATATTGGATCTTTTGATACATTCTCTATTGCTGATACTGCTGATAAACCATTTCATATGTCATATGAATTTAGATTTAAAGTTCGCTATGATATGTCAGTTCCAACTAATGGTTTAAATTCTGTTGTTGATTCATCAATTGTTAACGGAATGAGATTCTGATGCCTAGAACATCTGCTTTTAGAAATACGTGGCAACCAAATAAAAGACCATATCTTGTCCTTACACCAGATGCTTATGTATCGATTCAGGGTGAAACATCTGTTATTGCATGCGGTGAATGCAAACGTGAAGTAAATTTAAATAGATATTTAACTGGAATTCAAACTAATGCTGATGTAAATAGTCCTCCTAGTTCAGCTACAGTAACATTATCAATACCAGATAATGATGTTAATCAATTCTATGTGGATGGGGTACTAATAATAATAGAAATGATGGAGATAGAAATTTTTGCAAAAGGATATTTTACAGTGGGCGGATTTCCTCAATATTATAGAATTTTCTGGGGAATGATTTCAACTGTGTCAAAAAATTGGTCAAACGGAGTTACAACAATAACTATAACTTGTAAAGACATATTACGTTGGTGGCAGATAACAAACATTACCTTAAATTCAGCATTTCTTGATGCATCTAAATCTATGGGTGGATGGTCTAAATGGCAAAATCGTTTTGCTGGAACAAATCCATATGCAGTTATAATTGCTTTGGCAAAAGAATCAATGGGTGACTTTTCAATAACCAATAGTTCTTTCATGTCATATAGACCTGAGGACGGTCCTGAAAGAAGAGTTATAGCACAATATGCAAAAGATATAATGGTTTATTGGCAACTCAAATTTGGTAATTTATGGAATAATTTAGTTCTTTATGGCACAAGTGGCCAAGCTTATACATTTTCTGGTGATCCTGGAAACGTATCTCCAGTAAAAATAGCTAACCAGATTTTTAAAGCCGAAGATAAGCAATTGAATTTAAATCCTGAAACATCGTTAATTAAAATACAACCATTTGAAATAGCCGCTTATAAACGTGATATTACAAGGTATGGTGATGTTAATCTTTTTCAGAATGAAATTCAAAGTAAGTTATCTGTAGCACTTACTGCACGAGATCAAGCTGGTGCATATGAATTTTATTGTGATACTACTGGTGACATAGTTTTTAAACCACCTTTCTATAATTTAAATGTTTTACCAAATAAACCTGTAAGCTGGATTCAAGATTTTGAAATTATGGGCGATAGTATAACGACTTCTGAACAAGAAGTATTTACTCATATAACATCTAGTGGACATGCTTTTGGTGGTGTAACAGATTGGGGGTTAAATGATGAAATAACTACACCAAGAACTGGTGTAATAGATTGGCATTTATTAAGGCGTTACGGATGGAGAAGACTTGCAGTTCAATTAGAATGGGCTGGAAATCCTAGAAAGTTATTTTATTACTTGCTTGATTATATGGATAGGATAAATTCTCGTATAACTAAAGGATCAATAACTATTCCATTACGTCCAGAATTGAGAATCGGTTTTCCTGTATGGGTACCAAAATATGATTCTTTTTTTTATCTTCTGGGAATATCACATAATTATTCTTCTGGTGGTCAAGCAACATCTGTTCTTACTTTAACTGCTCAAAGGAAAAAATTCATAGCTCCGAAAAACATAGGTTCAATAGTTCAAAGTGGAATTAGAACTACAACATATACTGATCCTAAAACAAAGAAAAAAACAACTCGTAAATCAAGTACCTATTCAATAAGTTTTCCATCAGATGTTGGTGAAACTTCAGGTTTGACTACAATAGGTCAAGAAGAGCAATATGGTGGGCCAGCAATAATACGAGATGCTAAAACCGGAAAACTTCTAGGTTTTCCGAATGCAGTGATGGTATATAGATCCACTTTAAGCGGAAATAAATTAGTTCAAATGTTACAAAAAAGTGGTAGTAAAAAAGGACATAATCCTACAAAACAAGATAAAAAGCGTCCTGAAGGTCCTAAAAGCTTGAATGCTAATGTAATAAGAGATGTATTTGTACAACTTCAAAATGATAAACGTGCAGAAATAATAGATAGATTGAGGATTCATAGGTATGAGGCCGGAATGTCAAATGCGGGAGCTTACGACTATGCTCATGATGTAAAAGGATCATTTAAAGAATTTGCAATTATACCAACGCATTCGATATTGTGGGGAACAGGAACAACTGATCCAGATGGTGAAATTGATTATGCAGATATTAAGGGTGCTACAAGTGCTTCAAGTAATAAAGAAAGAATAAAAATGAATAAAGAAGATGCTAAAATATTTGAGGCAGAATTGCCTGGACTTCGTGCCAATATACATAAAACGGATAAATATTATAAATTAGCACTAAAAAATTTACATATCTTAAAAAGAAGAATTGGTGGAAAAACTAAGGGTAATGTTGAGGTAAAAAAACAAGAAGAAATTGTATCATATTTGAGAACTAATTTCCATAATGCCTTAAAAAAATATTCAAAACAACAACAATACATTAAAAATGTCAAGTCAACTGGTGGAAAGATTAAACGATTGACTTCGCTCGATGTTATGATTCGTCCAGTATCTGATGAATTTGGATTTGAAGTCATAGGTCATAATAGATATGGAAGGGGGGCTTTCATGGATCGAGGTCACGTTCAATTATCAAAATCTGATTCATCTAATGGAGCTGTAAATAAATTAAATATACAGTTTGCGTCTACTGGTGGTTTATTAACAGAAAAAGCAGCTTCTAATCTACGTCCTGAATCGCAAGATTTTGCAAAGGCTTTTGAACAGATGATGCCTGATGATTATATGACTGGAGCTTCTTTTAAGGGTGATAATTATAATGGTGATAAAAAATTAGAACAAGTAAATCATACCAATCAACAAACTTATGTGAATTTAATGAATAATTCACCAAAAGGGCATTCTGTTTTTGCTGAAGCAGATGCTTTAAAAAGAGCTGTAACGCTTGCTGAATTAAAACCAACAATGAAAAATGGTTTAGATCAAGTTGGTTTTGAAAAGTGCTCTTGTGAATTAGGCAGAACAGATTGGCTTTCAGTTCTCCCACAAACATTTATACAGCAAATTTTGAGACCTACTCAAACATCAGTTTCTTCAATGAGTAATGAAGAAAATAAGAATACTATTACTACTGCTGATGGTGATGATTTCTCACTTGATTCTAGTGGATCGTTTTTCGATGTTCTTAGAACTTACCTAGTATCCAGATTTAATAGTGACTATAAAGAAAACATGTTAAGAGAAAATTATAATATTAATGGAGGAATTGATGTAACAATTCCTGACTTAAATGAACAAGATGATGTATTAAGGCCACAAGGAAATTCGCTATTCGATAGAGCAGCATCTGGAGATCCAGATGCATTAAAATCTTTGCAAAATGGTGCAAATTTCAATTTTGGAAAATCTAAAAAAGCTCTTGATCATTATAAAGATACTGTAAGCATAGAAGAAAAGAAACTTAATAAGATCGGTAGTTCTTTGTCAGATATGAAAGGGTCAATATTTAATGCCCTTTCTGGTGGTCTTGTAACAGTAGGTGCTGATGGTAAATTAAAGCCTACTGTTTCAGCTAAAGTAAATTCACAACAACATCAACCTCCAGAACATCTAGAATTTCCTTTAATAGCTAATACTGTAAGTCTTACTTCAGATAAGTAGACTACATTTGTTTCAGAATTTCAATAAATTTGGGATTGCATTTTTCTTTATCAAGTAAGAATGTTAATATTTCTTCAACTGCCCTATTTATCGGTGATAAATACACTTGACTATCTAATTCTGATGTTGAATGATCTAACATGTGTCTAAATGACATGATTTTCATTGTTAAAACTACATAATGACTGCCGTCTTCTTCTTTTTCTATTACACAATCAATACTATTTTGTTTACCACATAAATTAATTAATTTATCATCATTAACAGTAATACTTATTTGTAATGATTGACCTTCTCTCATATTTGATATCGTATTAACTTCCCATTTTGCTTTTTCAATCAACTTTCCATTTATGGTTATTGCTCTAATTTGAGGCATGAAAAACTTTACCTGAAAGAGTATAGTAATTAATAATGGCCAGAAATTCATATCCTGAACCAAATTCAGATCCTCCTATTCTTATTGATCCAAGATATCCTGGTGGAGCAAGAAAATTATCATTAGATAGTACTGAAGCTAGATCGTTACTTTGGGTAGGTAGAATATTACATGTTGATACAGAAACCATGGTATGTTCAATTCAGTTAGAAACTGGCGGTGTAGGAGAAAGATTTGATGTTCCTCTTCCTGGCCCAGGAGGGGCCGGGCCAAGATCATGGTCCGGAAGTATACCTGAACGCGGCTCAAAAGTTATAATAGGTTGGAGAAAATATGATGATCGTGCATTTTCACCATATATTTTAGGATTCATGACTGTTGGCACATTTCCTGGTCGTGAATATGAACCATTTTCTACAGCAGACCCTGATGATATAGAAGAAGCCATAAGGAATGCGCCATTATTGGCCGATGACCCACATTTAAATTTAAAGACAATACGTTTAAAGTTCAGAAAAGTATACTCTGGCGATTATATGGCTTCTGCAAGTGATGGATCAGATTTATTATTAGATAGAAATGTTAGTCTTCAAAATCGTGCTGGTAACGAATATATATTAAGAGATTCAGATCAGACAGCAATATTGCAGGTTATTAATGAATTTACAAGTAACGCTACAGGTTATTACAGGAGAGGATTAATTAAACGTACTTCTTTTAATTTTTTACCAGATTTAGCCTTATCTGGATTTGATCCATCAACAGATGATTACGATGAATTCATAGATGGAAAATTTTCAATAAGTACTGATTCAGATGGTAATCCTGTTAGAGCTCTTCTTACAAAAATTGGCAAAGATAGTGCTGCTTTTTCTAATTTACGTGAATTCGGATTAATAAATTCAGATGGTACACCTACTGAACCTATTCCAACAAATCCTGATGACCCATTTTACCCATTTGTTGTCTTACCTGATGGTCAAAGAGCATCTTATTCAGTATTAGGAGAGCATGAAAATAGTCTAGCTGATACTGATCAGTGTTATGTTGAAGACAGGGTTGAAATAAAACACACAAGTGATGGAGTAATGGCCGTCACTGAGGAAGGAGATGGCGTACAAATAGATCAGATTCCTCCTATTTTGATTGAGGATGTAAGAGGAACTATTGTAGGTAATGATCCGTATACTGAAGTTGGTAGATCACTATATGGAAAAGTTCTTGCAATGCGCGTATTTAATTCACCGTTTCAAACAGCACCGTCACCAGGACCAATATTTGAACCAGTTGATACTATAACTAGTCAAACGGAAGCAAATACTAAAGCATTATGCAGACTTTTTAAAGTTCAGAGTCCTGACTCATCTAATCAGTATGTATTCGGAATAACTAAAGAAGGAAAAGTTCTTCTTCATATTCCAATGACCACTACAGGAGGTGTTCAAGAAAAAGGTAAATCTATAGATGCAAATATAGTTGGACTTATCAAAGCAATAATAGGAATGGATCCAAACTCTAAATTAAGTATGGATTTAAGAATGCAGGGTGGAGTTAAATTAGATATAGGATCTTTTATTGATGACTCAGATAAAAAAAATCCTCAACAGATATCTGTTGAACTTCATCTTGCAGGAAAGATAAGAACAATATACTCTGGTGAGCAAGGTAGGGAAACACTTATTGGTGGATCTGATTTTCATTCAATATCTGGATCTAAAATGGATATTGTAGGTGGGAATAAAGTTGAAAATGTTGGAGGATCAAAAGCTGTGGAAGCTTTTTCAATAACTCACAATGCTGGATTTGGTGGTAAAAAGAATAAATGCGCTGGTGACTATAATAATACAGTTCTAGGAAAAACAACTGAATTATACGCACAATTACGAACCATAACTTCAGCCACATCTAACACAAAGTTGATGATTGCTGGGATAGATAGTTCTACCATATTAGCTGGAGGAATAACAAGGCAAGTAGTGGTTGGTACAGGTATTAATGATTCAGTTGTTACTGGAAACATCATGTCAAATGTTGGTACTGGAAATTTACTGATGAGTGTAGGAGCCGGAAATCTTGCTGCTAGTGTAGGAGCCGGAAATCTTGCTTTAACGGCAGGAGCTGGAACAGTAACAATTACTGGAGGAATCACTTCCACTATTTTTGCTGGGGTTGCTGCATCGATAAATGCTCCCATAGTAAAAGTTGGTCTAGCCGTAGCTGGTTCCGCTGTAGCAGGTATTCCTGGACCACCTGGACCACACATAGATTACGTAACTGGACTTCCGATATTAGGAATTCCTACAGTTACCATAGGTTAAACTTAGTGCCTCTAATTCCTGCAATAATGACTGAATTATTATCTGCGTATATGGATAGTGAATTAATATTTGGAGTTTCAGCAATTAATGTAGCTACGGCAGTGTCTCTAGGATTTTGTGAATACGCAATAACTTCTCTAACTGTTGAAAGTGTTGATGTTGGTGCTGTAGGAGCCGGTGTAGGAGCCGGTGTAGGAATTTTCATAAGTTCTTCTGCTCTGATCGCATCTTTAACGTCTTCTTTTGAAAGCGCTGGCATTCATGGACCAATGAAAAATCCATTAATATCTGCAATTTCAAATACGGTTTCTGATATGCTTAAATTATCTATCATTACTACAGTGAACGCTGGAGTAGGTATAGGAACAGGTAAAGTTTCAGTTATACCGTCACCTTCATCATCAATACCGATTATGATGTATAATTTTTTAAGTTTAGGATTAATCGGAATTGCTAGTCCGACAATATCCAAAGCCATAGCTCAAGGTATTGATCAAGCAATGATTTCAGCAACAGGATTTATTATAATATCTGGACCAGCCGGACCAAGTCCTGGTGTAGGAACAGGTATAGGTAAGATTTTTTAATCTGGTAATGTTAATTAATGTCAATAAATACTGATGGAGGATTATTAGAAGGTATAAGGATTAGTGAAGGTAATAATTCGTTCACTTTTCCACCAAGAACAATAATAAATGATCAATTATTGTTAAATGGAATTACTAAAAGAGCTGAATATGTATTAATAGTTAAGAGTATTGATACACTTAAGCAATCGTTGGAAATTGCTGATCCTGATTTACGATTTTCATGGACTAAAAATGAAGGAAATGTTGTAAGATTTGGTTATGATGGATTTGCCAAACGTTGGCTACCATTTCATGGAGGTAAGCCAGATGAATTAGGAAAATTGCAAAATTCATCACGTCTTGTTGCTCCTATTCCGGATACATCAATTATTGACTCTCCATATTCAATATATGTAGGAAACACATTAAGAAAAATAAATTTTAAGATACTATTGGTTGGAACAGTGAGTGATTTTACTTCCCCTGCATTACTATCGTCTGGTGTTGTTGAACTATCAATTTATGACGGTAAGCTTAATTTTAGTCAAAATGACATATTATCATATGGTGGACAAACAGTATTATCGCAAAGGCAGGGGTTTTTTAGTAAGATAAGTTCAACTGGCTTGATAGGAAGATTACCAACATCATCAATTATAGAATATTTCATATTTTTAAATCCTTTACCATCTACTGGACAATTCCCTAGATTAAGAATAGGATATCAATCTTTTCTTAATCCTATTGAAGTACAAGACGAGTCAAGTCTTGGTTCTCCTATGCACGGTAGTTTCACATGGTCATCAGATACAGGAAGGGTTAGAATATCCCCTTCTGATCTTGATATCAATGCTGAAAGCAACTTGTACTATGATGGAATCACTCAAGGTGATATTAAAATTAATAGATTTAGTCTTGGATTACCTACTTCATCCTTTCCTAATTTTTCATTCATAATTACGTCAGCAATTAATATTAATGATGAAAAACGTTTTATTTTATTTGCTGAATTATCAGGAAAACAAAGACATTACATAAATATATCAATTAAAAATAAAGTTGATATATCTGGAGTACGACCAGGTATTGGAACTGCGTATCTTGATCCATCTGATGGAAAAGTATACTTAAATCCATCAGATGTTAATTCTTTATCAAAGTATACTTTCTATTATATTGATTCAATCATACAGATTGAATCAGGTGTTTCTGTACAATTTTACAGAAGTGGAGTTAATTCTTCTGGTCCATCCAAAGTAAATGATTTTACTGTTCAATATCTAGTTAAAGATCAAATAATTGTTAATACAATAAATGCATCACCATTTATAATGTTGCCGACAACTCCTGTTGTAAATAGTACACTAGAATTTAAAGTATCTCAAGCACCGGCTTCAAATGGAACCTTTACAGGAATTTTATCTGATGGAACATCACCAACTTCAATAGGATTATCATATTTATTAGATCTAGATTCCAATAAATTACATTTTTCAAATAGGAAAAATGTAGTAAAAACGTTATTGAAAAACACGCCAAGTATAAAACTTGATGATGGCGCAATAAGCAAGTCAGGATTTGAAATAACTAGGAACGGTATCCATATAACGCAAGATTCTGATTATTATTTTGATTCAGATACTGGTCTTATAGAATTTTTGAAACCAGTTGGTGAAAATGAAATAGGAAATGTATCTGGTATTTCAGGTAGTATATCAATTCCAGATACATTTACTTCAGATTCTTATTCATTCGCACTTTCTGATGTAGGACATTTCATAACAATACTTGATGGTGATAATGTAGGTATTTATGAAATTATTAATTATTTAAATATAAGAAAAATTCAAATTAAACCTGAATTCATATCTACAGGATCTGCAGTTATTAATTTAAAAATGAATTCAGAAATAATAGCAGATAGGTTCTGGACTGAATTGAGACCTGAATATAAGAAATTTTCAATTTCTTCTTCGGATTCTATGGTTGGTATTAGTTCTATTTTAAATATTGATGAATATACAATTTCTATTAACGTAGGACAGGTAAACTTAGCTGAACCGACTAGACCTGGACAGGTTTTTAAGATTTCTTATGTTGCATTAGAAACTAATGATGGTGGTGGTACTTATTCACAATCTAATAAGATTGAATATGCTTCATTTAAAATAAGAAATGAAATTGCTTTAACATCAGTAGGATCAAAAACCATAACGTTCAATAATAGTGGTAAAACGGTAGATTTAAATAAACCAATTAAAGCATATCTTAATGGAATACAACTAAAAGAAACTAGCTTTCAATTTGTAGCTCCTGGGACATTAATTTTACACAGTACAATTCAAAATGACCAATCTGTAATTTTAAGTTATTGGGTTAATGAAGCATCAGGAGGTGAGACCACATTTGATTTATCATCTGCACCAATTTCATTAGATACTCCACAAATAATAGAAGGAGAAAATACAACACTTAATGGAGATCAAACTAATTTAATATCCGCATTGTCTGCAGTATTTGTTGGTAAAACTGAAATAGTTATAATTAATTCAGTCTCATATGATCCAATAACTGATACTACGCATGTAATATTTAAACGACCCCCAACTTTTTCTTCAAACGATGAAAAACTACTTGTGTCTGGTCCAATAGATGGATCTGAATATAAATTGAATGAGTCTTCAACAGTTGACGTGTTTACTCAAGGTACAAATTTCATATTAATAAATGGCGACGTTACTTCGTCATATAGACAAGGAACAATAATAACTGTAGATTCTGATCCATTTAATGTTCTTGCATCATCATATGAAGAAAAATTCTTAAGAACCCGTGTCACTTTATCTACTAAAGCTAAACGGAATTATATTATACCTAAAGTTACTAAAACAATACGTCCAGTATTGTTTAAAACATCAAATTTTAAAACATCTTTATCAGCAAATATAGATCTACCTTTCACTCTAATAAGTATGGGAAGCACTCGTCGAGTTTTTTCTCGTAATATTGATTATTCAATATCTGAGGGAGGTGAAATATTATTGAATTCAAGCATAGGTTTTCCTGATTCTTTACATGCCCTATACGTTTCTAGAGTGTTCCAACCTATAGGAACACATTTAACGATTAACTATGCATACGCAATATCACCTGGTTCATCGAACGGGTTACAGGGTCAACGTTTATTGACTACATATGACTTATATGCTCCAGATACATTTTTTTATAGAGTAGAAACTATAGGGACATTTATACCTGAAGTTATGGATTTACTCCGTTCAAGTTCTTCCTTCTCATCAGGACCATCTACACAAAATATCTCTGGATTATCCAATAAAGATTTTGGTAGAATAAGTCCATATTTTGATGAACAACATATATTCAATGTAGACACCGTAATCAGGAGTCTTCTAGTTTTTTATAATGATTTCATAAATGGATATGAAGACATATTATCAAATATTGACGGAAGAATTGTTGGTGGAAATAATGGTAGATTTAAATTTGATGGATTAATAAATAATCCTCCTAGATTAAATCAATCATCAGTAACTAATGATATAGATGATAATATTAAACTATATGATAGTTTTAATTTTACTGGATTTTTCTCATTCAAGTTAATTCCGGTTTATGGAAATCTAGCAAATCCGAATAGATTATCTAGATTATTTCCTACATATGCTGTTCAATCTGCTGCAATAAATTCTAATGTTGGATCAGATAATCGTGGTAATCCAATAGGGAGTCTTTCACGAAAAGATATTAATAGTGTTCAATCAATTAATACGTCAAGATCAAGATCATTTTTTACTACAAAATATGGTAGTAAGTCATTTACTATCAAAAATAATGGTGATCCATTAAATGTTGTTCCTAGATTTGAAACAGGTCAAGACGTATCTATACATACTCTTGATGGAGTAAAGCAATATACAGATAAAATCATATCTGTTAGTTCAAGTACACCAGTAGTAATAACTTTAGGTATATCGTCTAATTTAATAGAAGGAAGTATACTGCAAGATATTTCTGATACTTCAAATACCATTAATCATTTCTACATACAAGGTAGAGATCTTGTCGTAGATATTGATAATGGTCAAATTATCAATAATACATATTCTTTTCCACTCAATAAATTACAAAATAAAGTATATGGTAATGAAATTCTTGATTTTATAATAACATTAAATAATAACAATATTAAGCCAAATCGTATCCCAGTACTAGATGGGGTAGAAAAGAATGATGATGGTAATATTCCTGAACCTCTTTTACGAAGAAATAATGAATTAGATTCATTAAGTAAAGAATTAATTGCATTTTCGTCGTTTGGTTTAGCTAAAATAAGTTCTGATCTATTAACAGCAACTGATGTTACAATTCCGGTAAGTGTTGGTAACGAAATAACATTTCTTGATGGCCCAAATTCAGGGTATTCTAGAATAGTTAAATCTGTTGGATCTCAATCATTCTTATTAAGTACTAAATTACCACATATTGATCCAATAGGAAGTAATTTTAAATTAAAATTATTATATGGGTATAAAGATGCACTTTTAAATGAGATTAAAGTAACTTCTACAAATATTGTAAATGGTCCAGTATCAACAGGTTCTAAAATAACTACGATAGACTCAAATAAGATAGCTGTAAATAATATAACTAAATTATCTAGCAATAATATACTATCAGGAACAGGTATTGTAAATACCAATACCCTTACAAATACTACATCAGATTTTTCTTTGATCGGATTAATACCGGATGATTTAATTTATATATCATCTTCATTAAATCAAGGATTATATAAGATTATTTCAGTTACACCTACCATATTAACGATAGATACTTCATTACCTTTCCAACAATTTCCGGTTTCATCTTCTGTTTCATATAGTATTTTAAGATTATTACCGTTTATTGGAAAAGCACACTCTGAGTTTTATGCCGCGTTTATTAGAGAAACTTATGAATTTATTAAATCAACTCAGTCATTTCTTGATACACCTACTGATTCCGGAAAGATTTCAAGATCAAAGACCATATCAAAAAGAGTTAACTCTCTTAAGTCTTTTACGTCGCAAATAGAAGGAATTCTAATTGATGATAATCTTTACGAAGTGAGATATTTATGGATAGATCAAAGAACAAACAGGAAAGACGGGACATTAGTGATGCAGAATCATGCAATATCGAGAAGAAAAGAATCTCTACAAAAAATAGTAGAGAATCAACACAAACTCCTAGTGGCCTCGTCAATATGAATGATCATGATAAATGGGATAATAATCACAATTTAAAATTTAAAGAAATGAAAGTTTTACTTGAAACTATTAAGGATGGAATAGAACGTTCAATTAAGGAAAGTAAAGATTCATTACGTAAAAAAATGGATGAATTAAATAATATAAAAGGAATATGATTAATAATAATGTCTAAATGGCAATCAGTAACATTTAAATTTGATATTTTTGAGCCATTAAAACCGCCATTAAAAGCGGCTTTAATGGCTCTTGAAGCCATAGAAGCTATACTTGAAGCATTTCTTGATTTAGTGAAAGCATTTATGCTTGATTTACTAAATCCATTAAGGTCAATGGTTGCTTTACTTTTAGCTGCAATACGTGCTTTAATAAATCAAATAAAATCATCAGGAATTTCAATATTATTAATACATCCAGATTTTAGCCAGATAGACTTCGGAAGTGTATTAAATTCTGTATACGGAGGATATCCTGAATTTGAAACAAGAGTTATAAGCAAATTTTACGATACATCAGATATATTTCGTCCTCAATACCCTCCAGGGTCTTCAGTATCAATGTTAATTTTTTATATTGGCGCTGATTCTCCTGGTGATTTGATGGGATTACTCTTTTCGTTGCTAGCATTAATAAAGCATCCTGTTACATTATCAGGTTTACCTGCACCGATAGCTGTTAAAGTTCTTCCAATAAATAAGGGTGGTGATACGATATCACAATTTAAAAATTTATTTGAACCATCACTTGATCAAGCTTTGTCAGTTGAATGGCGTATGCCTCAATCATCGTCCGGAGCAAGTTCCTACGGATTTATGAATCAACTTGTTGCATTTTACGATGCATTTAGATTTCCAAATTTTATAATAGAAAGACACGGGCCATTTCCACAGGATAAAGGAGATAAACAACTTGATCAAAATGGTGAAATTTTACAAATAAAAACAAACTCTAGTAATCTAGGAAACATTGTTGATGCCATAATATCAAAATATAATTTTCCTGAAGTGAATTCACTTGTAGCATTACGAGAAGATGATGGTACAGTGCACCACATATTTAATAGTAAACAAGCTATACAATTTGGTGGAGATGGTACAGCAAAAACTAGTAAACCAGTTGGTGCAGTTACTAGCGCTTTAGCTTCAGATACTGATTTAATATCTGGAATAGCAACTGGTACATATCGTTTTCTTGATAAAGATCCTACTTTAATCCCAGGAAGGACTTATTATTACAGAATAAGAGCTTTTTTTGGTGATGCGACTAATTATGTATTATTCACAAAACCAGATATAGATCTAGCTAAAAATGTTGGAGTTGTTAGGGCAGAAAATTACCAGATCTTAAAAACTGCTCCAAAGTTGACTCTTGGAAAATCTAGTACCATAGTAAGGGCATATGTTCCTAAAGATATAAACATAAATGAGCAAGCGTTTAATGTATATAAAGATATATATGACGGAATAATTGCAGGGATACTTTTAAATTTTGATCTACCATTTTCAAGTACAAAAGATATTTTTAAACGAGAACAAAAGACAGGATGGGGAACATTAAGCAATATTGGTGGACAGATTGCTGCAGCTAAACTTACTACTGTTTCATCAATTATAGAAAACGAACAATTAATTGAACAGAGATTAAAAAGTATTGGAGGTTATTTTCCAATAATGGTGCAGTCGAATAACGTTAAAGATAGTATCATAGTAAAAGCAGTTGCTAGAAGAATGGCGAATTCAGTTGTTGATAAAATATTTTCCGATTCAACTTTAGCAGGATTATTATCTGACAAATGGAATTCAGGAGTAAAAGAAACTGTTGAGGGGATACTATATGAATCTAGGGGTTGGCTTCTTCCAGCAATGGCAGGTGGAATAACTCCAGAATTTTTAGTACGTATAGATAATTATCTTGAATTAGAAAAGAAACTTGAAAAATCTGATAATATATCAGTAACTGGAAGTCTAATTCTAAGCCCACTTCCAGTTACTGGATCATCTCCTCCTGCAGTTTTAGAACAAGATCGTCAAGATCTTGCTGATTTTTTACGTATGGCATTATCATTTATGGGTGCATCATCAGGGTACTTATCATGGTATTCAGTAACTGTAGGAGATTTATTCCCATTCCTTGCACCATTTATGTATGATTTTGAAAATTTTTTAATGGCTTTTCTTAAAGCTGTTGAGAGTGCTATGAAGGAGCTTACTGATATTATTGCAACTTTAATTCAAAAAATAAAAGCACTAGAACAAGCACTAGATACAATTTTGTCTATTTTAAATATATTAGATATTAAAATTGTAGTTAGCGTATTATCTGCATCTTCTCCTAATGGTAGTTCTAATACTTTAGTACAGCATCTTATATCATCAATAAATAAACCAAGTTACTCTCCATATGGTTTATATTCAGGGATAGTCTTGGTTGCCGGTGGTCCTGGTGAAGGATCAGTAGCCGCCGTAGAAGCAATAAGATTTCTTTTAGGTATACGTGATTAAGAGGGTACTTTGGCATTTAATTTTTTTGGAACTTTCACGACAGGACAATGGGAAGACTTTAAAGCTTTCTCACGAATTCAAGCAATAGAATTAAGACTTCGTAAAAGTTGGTTAAATAAAGAATTACTACGAGTTGGTATATTTATTACAACATATAATGGTCCTTATCCAGTAAAATTTACAGCAACTGGTTATGCTGGTAAATTACTGCGTGCATATAGAATTCTTGGTGGTGTTCCTGAACAAACTATGTTATTAAGGACAAGGGATAAGCCAGTATTTAAAACTAGATCACATGATATGGTAGTAACAGAAGAATCTACTATATCTGGTGGATTTTCTGATACGTATTCAAATGGCAGAAGAGAACGTGGAAGTCAGAGATATGATCGAGATATTGGTTTAAAAGTAGAGAATTTGAAGGCTTGGCAATTGGAATCGATAAAATTTAAGCGCGAAAGACTTGAATTTAAAATAAAAAGGGCAATGGACTATTCTGATCAAGTTCAACAAGAAATTGATTTAATAGATAAATTACTATCCACTGGGTTAGGATCATTTGAAGATCAATTAGTATCAGTTGATGTTTTAATATCTAGACCTGAATCAGCTAACGTAGTACAGAATCTTGATGATAAATTTGGATTAAATATAGGAAAACCAACTGATTTCACACTTTCTGATGCTTTAGATCGTCAAAAAGCTTATAAGGAGAGAGGAACATGAGTTTTGATTTTTTTACACAAAGAATATGTCCGCATGAAGTGTGGTTTGAAACTATATCCCTAGATCCATTAGATCATAAAACAGCAGTGTTTGTTAAACCACCGTCAAATAGTAAAATTCATGTGTACGTTGATAATGAAGAAATACCAATTAATGGTTTATATTCATATGCTGAACTACCATTTTCTAAAAGTGGCCCGTACAATATAAAGGCAGGAATAAATGATCTTATATACATATCAATTGGATTTGAAGCGCCAAAATTTGTTCAATTAATAACTGGAAAAATAAGCGCCATTGATATGGCAAGGTATTTACAAAAAAAACTACCTGATTTATATATATATGTTAAAAATTCTCATGTAGTAATACGTTCAAGAAATCGGGGGAAAAAAACCGCATTTCAATTTCATGATCCTAGATGGACCGATACTACTAGTTCATTAAAGACTACTAAAAAGATTCTAGAAGCATATAAAATAGTAGGTATTATTCCTGGTAGAGCATCAATGGGTAAGTTGTTAGTTCCAGGATGGTCAATACAATTAGATAGATTTGATCCTCTCCATTCAAGAAAGTTACTTGTTTTTGTGTCGGAAATACTTAATGAACATCCTTTACTTCAAACTAGTTATGTAACAAATGAAATAGATTGCCGTCGTTGCCACGGTACAAGAATTGAATATGACTATCAAATAGAAAACAATGATTATATAGAAGTTAGAAATACTGATTTATTAGCACAAGAGTTCGATAAGTTCCTATTCACTAAA
>ENA-ORDP01000758-ORDP01000758.1-marine-sediment-metagenome-genome-assembly--contig:-NODE-758-length-19543-cov-11.993175_pt1 | contig 19543 bp, 20 predicted proteins | sample MGYA00248627_ERZ508539 | MGnify/ENA primary metagenome ERZ508539 (study PRJEB26208, sample SAMN05571518) | marine sediment metagenome | biome: deep sea; feature: Hydrothermal vent; material... | reverse complement strand
AGGGTGAGGGGAGCAAACAAAGCTAAGACACTGATTTTATTATCCCCTCATCCCACCTTCTCCCGGTGGGAGAAGGAATTATCAATTAATAGAAGTTCCCTAATGTAAGGTCAATCAGAGTCTATTATAGATAACGCAAATAAAACAGGTATAGCCGTTCAAACATGTTCTTGACGGTAATGGACTTCCGCGAATGACGTGAAAAATATTCCAGAACGACGGTTTAACGTCATTCGGATCGCGGCGGTCAGTGTGCCAGTGGGATGGGCAGTAATTTTCGTACTCCTTTATAATGGGCAGCAGTGACTTCATAACCCCCTGGCTAGCCATGCGGATTAGAAAAACATCCCATCCTTTTTACGGCCGGGCAGGCTCATGCCCGCATACGGCAGATGAGGTATGCGCCTGTTTGCCGACGCTGCAGGAGACACCGGATAATTTACAGCAGTTCATTGAGGGTGATGAACTTTACCAGGCTATGTTGGCCGATATCGCATCCGCGCAACAGCGCATTCAACTGGAAAGTTATATTTTCGCCGATGATGAAATAGGCCGACGTTTTGCCACTGCGTTGATCAAGCGGGCACAGGCCGGCGTGGATGTGAGGGTACACATTGATGCAGCCGGTTCCCTGTTTCTGGCATCGCGCCGTCTGGTGCACGATTTACGCAGACACAGAGTTCGGTTGCGCTGGTTTCACCGCTGGAGCTGGCGAAAACCGTTACGATATAATCGTCGAAATCATCGTAAGTTACTGGTTGTAGATGAAAAATTCACATATCTGGGCGGCTTTAATATCCACAGAGAATCATCACAGGAAGTGTTCGGCAAGGACCGTTGGCGTGACACCCATGTCCGATTTGAAGGCCTGCTGGCTGCACAGGCCGCGCAACTGTTTGACCGATTCTGGCGAGGTGACCGTCGCTGGATGCCGCCACTGACACCGGATGCACTCAGTGAGCTGATACCTAATCATTCGCGCGGCTGCCGGGAGCAATTGCGCTGCATTTTTACAGACATGTTTGCTCATGCTAAACACTCAATCCATCTCACCACACCCTACTTTGTTCCGGATCGGCGCACCCAGCGTTTGCTCAAAGCTGCTGCAAATCGTGGTGTTGATGTACGCCTGCTGGTACCACGCAAGAGTGACATCCTACTCGCCCGCTGGGCGGCTCAGGCTGCCTATGCCGGGCTCCTGGATTGTGGTGTCAGGATTTATGAATACTTGCCACGGATGCTCCACGCAAAGACTATTGTGGTTGATGGTAATTATACAACGGTAGGTACCGCCAACCTCGATTACCGCAGCTTCTTCCTGAATTATGAGCTGAACCTGTTTACCCGTGATTCCACTCTATGTAGCAAGCTACAGGCACAGTTCTATACAGACCTGGAAGCTGCAGAGGAAATAAACCTGAAAAAATGGAGCCGGCGCTTCTGGGGGGGCCGCCTGTTTGAACTGGCTGGCTGGATGGCGCGTCGCTGGTTGTAACAGAAGACTCGTCGAAGAACATCGATACTTTTTCGATTTTTTTCGAGCAACGGTTTTTGAAGTGTTCAGGAACTAAGGGGAACCAATGAACTTGTTATTGACGAACGTCTGTAGGGGCGTTTCACCATTGGCGCAAGGTTCAATAGTAAACAGTATGTGATCCTCGGTAAGCAGTTTAGCGGTAAGTCTGGCGACGGCGCCATAGAAGGATACCTGCGCTTCCTGTTGGAGGCGGTCGCAATAGTCCGGCACCCAGGCCAGCAAATGGTGTTCAAGGAATGACAGTTGTGCGGCGCGTATTTTCATGGCCTCAGTAGTTTTAGCCTGTTGCCAGGCGGTTGCCTCATCATGGCACCGCAGGGCCATGAACTTCAGTTCGGTACCGAGGTGGTCCTGAGGGCCAACGTTTTCTTCCAGCATCCCATAGCCTGCTTGTTGATAGTGGCGTAACACGGCCAGGGTCGCCTCCCCCATCAGGCGGTTTTCGCGGTACAGGGATTCATAAGGAGGCGGTGGCCCATAGCTCTGTTTGATGCCGCGCAACAGCCGGGTGTATTCCAGCCCCAGCCGGGTAGCCAGTTGAGATGCCTCGGTTGACAGCAAGCTGGATTGCAGCAATACCATGGCGTCGTTGTTAGATAAGTGCCGCTTGATCCGCTTGTGCGAGACTGTCCGCCAGTGACCTCAGAAAGCTTTCATTCGGCCGACGCAAAAATAACTCGGCGACAAACCAGTAACTCTGGCTGCGTTTTCACAACTCGATCCGGCGGCTTTCCCAGTTTTGCGGTGTAAAGTCGGTGGTCAACTCGACATAGAGGTCCCGTGTGCCGTCACGAATATGCGTCCAGGTGGCCGGCACCAGTCCCTTGGGTACATGGCAGTCGGCGCAACCGGCCTGGATACCTGTCGTGGTGGCACGATGGGTAGAGCGTTTGTAAGCATCCTGCTCGGCAACAATCTGCATGGCGTGGCAGCTTGTGCAAAAACGGTCAGTGGTGGTCAGATAATCGAGTTGCTCGGCCACCAGGGCCAGTAGCACTCCCAGAAAAATGCCTACGGTGGCGGTTATTAGCAGAGGGCGCCTGAAAAATCGCAACATATTTTATCCCAGGGTGCGGAGTTTGAAACTCACAGTTCATGTGGCCAATGTTTCGTACGACATTTAACGCGCTAGCGATTCTGATAACGGTTTAGGTCAAACAATCCGGCCAAGACGGGTTGGTTTCGCGCATACTCATCCTGAAACCAGTCGGCCAGTTCCCAGAATGCAGGATTGGTACGTCTTATGCCATATTGACCGACAAATTTTTCATAGTCCCCGTGATTACGGATCGCGGCGCAGCGCTTGGCAAAGGTATCAATTTCTGATAATGCCACAGAAAAAAAGAAATTGGGATAGGAACCTTCCAGCCATTTCACCACGGTCATTGTATCCTGTTCGATATCCGAGCGACCCCGCTGGCGTTCGTCTGCAAGAAATGAGGTAACGTTTTTGTACGCCTTGTTTCGGATCAGGGTATAGGCTATATCCTGATCCGGATTATCCGTCCTGACTCTTACGAAGATGACATCCGGGAAGGTGTGCAGATGGGTGCCCTGCATCTGTGTGATCATCTCCATTGCGCTATCCACTTTCGCAATGTTTATGTCAATCGACGGTTTACGGCATTTGTTAATACCACATCGGTTCATAGTATCCGCCTGCTGTGCTACACCCGCGATACGGCCCCTAATGTATTGGTAAAGCTCACGTTGTGGATCATCGGTTCGATAACCGCTCACGGAGTCAACCTGCAACCAGTCTTGTGGTGCGACAAAGAATTTTTTTACATTGATACGCAGCCCGGCATACCAAGTATCGCGTATCGCCTTGCGCCGATCTGTAGGGAGAAACGCCAGGAAATGATCCTCGCCTTCCATGCGCAGAAAATCCATATAGATTCTGGTGTTCACCTGGTGGACCACATTGCCATACACATTGAACCCGGCGACCAGCAGGTAATGTATCCGTTCGAACAACGGATAATCGATGATCCAGGCAGTCTCCGGATCATTGCCCACCAATCCATAGGCCACCGAGCCGCTATCGAAATGCCGAAACACCGTCAACGCTGCATTGGGATTGCCGCCGTCACCATCCCAGATATAACCCAGTGCATGATTGATGTCGTGGGTATTGATCTTCTCGAACAAGGCTTGCTTGGTTGCCATGTAACGTCGCTGGCGCTGCCAGTAATCGGTCCAGATGCTGAACAGGTTCAATGAACTGCGACGATCAGCCGGTAGCTGCAGGTCATCGGCTATGTTGCCAATGAATTGGGCATCATTGGTAAATACCTCCTGCTCTGGATCGAAAAATAACACCCAGAACCGGTCTTCAATAACACCCAGTGCGATCTGGTCACGACAGACCGGACCTTTGATAAAACCCTCGATAAAGAACCGCGCATCATCAAGCAGAAACCGATAGCGTGATTTGAGTGGAAGATCGATAAACGCCTTGAACGGGTTGGAAGCGACCTCCGGTCGGTAGGATGGCAGTTCACGCACGTCGTATTCGGGGTTCAGGAAAAGTTCACGGTAACGTTGCATGCGCCGACCGGAGAACTCATACACAATATGATTCTTTGCGACAATGCTTGGGTGATACCTTATCAGTCGATAATAAAAGGGAGGGCGGCCGGGGTCGTCATAGGGCCGCACCGTCTGGATCTCATCGACCGCCTGTCCAGGAGGCGTGGTAGAGCGTACCAGACGATAGAATTCTCGCGCCGGTGACCCGGTAAAATGGATATGTGCGTGAAACAGGTGTTCATAGAGGTAACGGCTGGTCAGCCGTTGCTTGCGGAATGACTGGTTCAGGAAGCGCTCCCATTGTTTAATCTGCGGAAACACTGTGGTGGAGGGGCCGGGCGGTGTCGGCACCACCGCACCCTGGGCCAGCCAGGAAACGAGTGTCCGGTATTCCTGCTCCGGCAGGTTTGGCATGGCATAGGGCATGCCCCACAGAGGGTGCTCCTGGGTAAATTTATCAACGGATTCCAGCGTCGGACACGTCTGTTTGCGGTTAAGCCCCAGGCTGAAGCTGTCCGGCAGCAGGTTTGATCGTGGCTGTGGATGCTGTTGTTTCAGTTTTAATAGGTGGTATAGCACAGAGTCTTCCAGATTATTTTCGGAGGTCTGTTGCCCCTCATTGAATACTGGGTGAAACCCGCGGGAACGCCATTGTGCTGTGCTTTTGGCATCCACGAACAGGCGTGTCGGCTGCATGGGTGTAATACGTGTGGGATTGTAGATGAGTTCTTCGCTGGCTCCTCGCCGCAGACCTTCGTCCGAGGAGAGTTTCAATTGGCAGGGTGAATCGTAACAACCGTGACAGACCACACAGCGTCGTTCCAGAACAGGCCTGACTTGGTGTTCGAACTCTACCGGACCATCCACCAGGACCTGCGGCGGCTCCAATTCAATGTTCGGCGGTTTGCTTTCCTTGATGAGCAGAGGCGCCAATATCTTATAGACGAGAACGCTTGCCAACAGGGCACCAGATATAATCACCAGTGCCCGTTTGCTGTTCGATATTTTGCGCCGACCCGTCACAGGCGGTATGTTAACAAAAATAGTCTACAGGTTGTGAGGCCCCTTGTTCATGTAAACGCCATGATGTGTTTCCGCCGTCTCCCCCTCAAGTCCTTTAATACACTGTCGGTGTGATCAACATCAGGATGTTTTGTACAGCATTTTTCACCACAGAAATCGTAGGGTGGGCACTTGTGCCCACCGTGTACGGGCCAACTATCCCGATCATGCCATTGCGTTGCGTGGGCATGAATGCCCACCCTACACAGGACGATTTATGCAATGATTGGGTAAACCTGGTTTCTAATGGTGCTGTGAACCCAGTCCTATATACTAGGGGGCGCTAGCAAACAGTAGTGACAATACACGACGAGGGGAAGCAGCATGCCGGTTGAACGCAAACACTGTCAATGTCAGGACACACAAACCCGTTTTCTGGAACGGGCGTTCGAGTCGCTGCAACTCGAGGCTGCACAACGGGAGTTGCTACTGTCGGCGTTCCGGGAAACGACCGTCAGCATTCCTCTGCGGCCACACCGCACGGGTGATGATGGTGGTGAACTGCATACCTACATGGGTTACCGGGTGCAGCACAATCATGCGCGTGGGCCCTTCAAGGGCGGGCTGCGCTTCCATCCATCGGTCAATCTGGGTGAAATCCGCGCCTTGGCCCAATTGATGACCTGGAAGACCGCGCTGGTGGACATTCCCTTCGGTGGCGCCAAGGGTGGTATTGCCGTCGATACCAATCAGTTGAGCCAACACGCACTGGAAATCCTTACCAAGCGTTTTGTCCAGAAAATGTCGCCGCTATTCGGTGTCCACCAGGACATCCCGGCGCCGGATATGGGCACCAACCCACAGGTGATGGCGTGGATCCTTGAGGAATACAGCAAAACCCACGGTTATACCCCGGCCATCGTGACCGGTAAGCCCATGGAACTGGGCGGATCAGCGGGGCGGTTGGAGGCGACTGGTCACGGTATTGCCTACCTTACTGGCAAGGTGGCGGGTGAGATTCCCTTGTCTGTTAAGGACGCGTCGGTCGTGATTCAGGGTTTTGGTAATGTTGGGTTTCACACCGCATTGCGTCTTACCGCCATGGGTGCCCGGATTATCGCCCTGTCCGATGCCCGTAATGGAGTCTTCTGTAACAGCGGCATTGATGTTAAACGTGCCCACCGATACGTCACCGAAACCGGCTGGCTTGAAGGCCTGCCGGGCACGGAGACGATCAGTAATGCCGAACTGCTGGAACTGCCCTGTGACATTTTGGTCCCGGCGGCGGTTGAGGCCACCATTAATTGTGACAATGCCGAGGCTATCCAGGCCCGCTTGGTGGTGGAGGCGGCCAATATCCCGGTGACCTATCTGGCGGATATGACCTTACAGGAGCGTGGCATCACGGTGATACCCGATTTGTTGGCAAACGCCGGTGGGGTGTTGGCCTCCTATTACGAATGGGTGCAGAACCTGCAGGAATTTCCCTGGGAACACAATATCGTACTGAAACGCCTGGAGCAGTGTCTTGGCCGGGTCTATGAACAGGTCCGCGATTTGGCGCACCAACGCAATACGGATCTGCGTACTGCGGCCTACGAACTGGCCATTGGGCGGGTCAACCAGGCCATGGCCTTGCGGGGGTTTTGAATTTGTAGTGAATGCAGCGGTGTCACCATTTAAAGTATTGGCTTGGCCCAAAAAACCTTGACCTGTGCCCAAGGCATAGGTTGTAGGCTGTGTTGTAAGGATATTACATGCAGCGTAAAGGTGTTCATCAGGAGGTCAAATGCACACACTGACAGTCGCACAACTTGCCAATCGCAGTGGAGCTACTCCCCACGCTGTCCGTTATTACACGCGCATGGGCTTGTTGCGGCCGGAGCGTAATCCGGATAACGGCTACCGTTTATACGAGCACCGAGAGGTGGCTTGGCTGCGTTTCATCCGGCAGGCAAAACGCTTGGGGTATACCCTGCACGAAATCCGGGAAATCATGCATGACTCAGTCCAGAACCAGTCCCCCTGTCCGCGGGTGCGCGAGATTCTGCTACGGCGTGTTGATGAAAATCGCCGGCAAATGGATGAACTTATGGCGCTACAGATTCGTATGGAGCAGGCGCTGGAGGAGTGGAATGACATGCCGGATGGTGTTCCGGACGGACATTCTGTTTGTCATCTAATCGAATCATTTGCTAAAAATGACAGCGGAAACCCTGACAGAAAGCATTGACCTTACGCTAATAATTGTCTTGTTAATCGAGAAAACACAGGAGATAAAAATGGATGTATTGATTGTCGCGACCAAAAATTGCAGCCATTGCGCAAACTTGGCCAGGGAGTTGGATGATCTTGGCGTTGAATATCGGCTGGCCTATGTCGAAACCGAGCCGGAACTGGTGAAGAAGTATGCTATCCGGCATTCACCTAACCTGATCGTGGATGATGAAGTAAAATTTCGTCGGCAACCGACTGAACACGAATTACGTGAGTGCCTGAATTGCCAATAATTGCGTCAGGAATTCTCGGGTGAATACCACTAAATTATGATGTTAACCGAACTAAAGAATAAAGGAACGACAATGTCAAAACATATCGATGAGTCAGAAAACACTGGGACACAGGCGCTGGATCCGGTCTGCGGCATGCAGGTTTCCGCAGACAGCGAACACCGGCATGAGCATGAGGGCAAGGAACACTTGTTTTGCAGCGCCTCCTGCCGTGAAAAATTTATCGCAGCGCCCGATCAATACCTGAAAACCAGCGAGGGTCACGGCAGTTGTTGTGGTGGCGGTGGTGGACACGGTACGGCAACAGCACAGACCGACACGTCCCTTTATACTTGTCCCATGCACCCGGAGGTGGAACAGACGGGACCGGGGGCCTGTCCCAAATGTGGTATGGCCCTGGAACCCAAGGGCGTACCTCTGGTTGCCACTAAAACAGAATACACCTGTCCCATGCACCCGGAAATTGTTCAAGACCACCCTGGCGCCTGTCCCAAGTGTGGTATGGCCCTGGAATCGCGCACCGTAGAGGCAGATGAAGACACCAGTGAACTGGATTATATGTCGCGACGCTTCTGGGTCAGCACCATTCTTGCTATTCCGGTGTTTTTTAGCGCCATGGCGGCCGAGTTCTGGCCGGAGGCCATGGCGGGAATCATTCAACCTCACATCCGTCAGTGGTTCGAGCTGATACTGGCAACCCCGGTGGTGATCTGGGGTGGCTGGATCTTCTATGTGCGCTGTTGGCAGTCACTTGTCACCCGTAATCTCAATATGTTCACCCTGATTGGGATCGGGGTGGGTATCGCCTGGATATACAGTGTGATGGGAACCGTCTTCCCGGATATTTTTCCAGCATCGGTACAGAACGAGATGGGAGTTATACCGGTTTATTTTGAGGCCGCCGCCGTTATTACTGCCTTGGTGCTATTGGGGCAAGTGCTGGAGTTGCGCGCCCGTAGTCAAACCAATGCAGCCATTAAGATGCTGCTGGGATTGGCGCCCAAGACAGCGCGTATCGTCCGCGACGATGGCACTGAAGAAGATATACCCATGGAGCATGTTCAGGTCGGTGATATCCTGAGGGTGCGCCCTGGCGAGAAAATTCCGGTGGATGGCACTGTGCAGGACGGCGAAAGCAATGTGGATGAATCCATGGTCACAGGTGAACCCATCCCGGTGGAAAAAATGTCCGGTGAAAAACTGATTGGCGCGACCGTTAACGGCACCGGCAGCTTGTTAATGCGCGCCGAAAAGGTAGGTGCAGACACACTGTTGGCACAGATCGTACAAATGGTGGCCGAGGCGCAACGTTCGCGTGCGCCGATCCAGAAGCTGGTAGATGTGGTAGCCGGTTACTTTGTCCCGGCGGTGGTCTTAGTGGCCATCATCACTTTCTTTGTTTGGTGGAGTTGGGGACCTGAACCCGCCCTGGCCTTTGCCGTAATCAACGCAGTTGCGGTCCTGATCATTGCCTGTCCCTGTGCATTAGGATTGGCGACACCCATGTCCATCATGGTCGGCACCGGCAAAGGCGCCATGATGGGTGTATTGATCAAGAATGCTGAGGCACTGGAAGTTCTGCGCAAGGTGGACACACTGGTGGTGGATAAGACCGGCACCCTGACCGAGGGCAAGCCGCAACTGGTGTCGATTGTTGCGGTCGATGGATTTCAGGAGCATGACATTTTGCGTCTGGGTGCCAGCCTGGAACGGGCCAGCGAACATCCGCTGGCAGAGGCCATCGTGCGCGGAGCAGAAGACAAGGATGTTGCCTTGCTGGCAACCGACGATTTCAAATCCATTACCGGCAAAGGTGTGACCGGTAAGGTTGACGGCAGAACGGTGGCGCTGGGCAATCTGAAATTGCTGCAAAGCCTGTCCATCGATTCAGGTGAACTGCCACAACTGGCAGAAACAGGGCGTGCCGAAGGTCAAACGGTCATGCTGGTTGCGGTTGACGGTAAGGCTGCCGGGCTGATCGGTGTGGCCGATCCCATCAAGGATTCCACGCCGGAAGCGATTGCCGATCTGCACAAAGAGGGGCTCAAGGTGGTGATGTTGACCGGCGACAACCGCACAACCGCCCAAGCGGTTGCTGGCAAGCTCGATATAGATCAGGTGGAAGCAGACGTGCTGCCTGACCAGAAGGCGGAGATTGTGAAGAAACTTCAGGAAGAAGGCCGGATTGTGGCCATGGCTGGCGATGGCATTAACGATGCTCCTGCCCTGGCCCAGGCCCAGGTGGGTATTGCAATGGGCACGGGCACCGATGTGGCCATGGAAAGCGCCGGTGTGACCCTGGTCAAGGGTGACCTGCGTGGCATTGTGCGGGCGCGGCGCCTGAGTCGTGCGACCATGCGCAATATCCGCCAGAATCTGTTTTTTGCCTTTATCTACAACGCAGCGGGTGTGCCCGTTGCCGCCGGTATATTGTATCCATTCTTCGGTTTATTGTTGTCACCCATTATTGCCGCAGCCGCCATGAGTTTCAGTTCGGTATCGGTGATTACCAACGCATTACGCTTGCGTCGCGTGCGCCTATAGATAAGGAATGAATCGATTAAGTGCCATTCGGGTATGAAGTGACCTATACAGGAGGTGAACGATGGAAGGTTTGTTGTCGTTATTGCTGTTTGCCGGGTTTTTCTTCCTGATGATGCGCTTTGGGTGTGGCGCGCACATGGCACACGGTGGGCATGGAAATCATGGTGACGATCAGCCTGAAAAACATGTTGATCCCGTGTGCGGTAAGGAAGTGGATATGAATGAAGGTTACGGCAAGATGCATGAGAAAAAACTGTATCGTTTTTGCTCCCGCGATTGTTTGGATAGTTTTGAGAACCAGCCGGAACAATACATCCAATCGGCGCAGCGTCTGACAGGAGGTGAATCATGAAAAATGGCGTTTCGTTGGCGGCAGTAGGTCATGCCACCAGTCTGTTTATTGCAATTAGTTTCGCGCTCTGTGTGGGTTTCGATCTGTTGTTTCCCGAGCACGCCATGTACGAATCATGGCGTAGGTTGTTGCCTGGATTCAGGTGGTTGAACTGGCAGAGTTTTCTGCTGGGATTGGTTGAAAGTTATGGCTATGGTTGGTTTTTCGCTTTAATCTGGGTTCCGCTCTACAACTACTTTGATAATAGGGCGAAATCAAAATAATCTTATTTGTCTCAGCCAGTAGATGTACGCTTGCCGGCAGTATCCTTGTTGCCGACGGTCTCGAAAAAATATATCGGGCAACTGTTTAGCGTCATTCAGGGGGTTCCATAAGTAATAACCAGATTTGTTGAGGCATATTTGTGATGATAAAGAGAACCAGGCATGTTTTGATATTCGTGATTGTGACAAGCTTGGTGTTTGGCGCCCTATTCATATATTTTTCAAAACCTGCGTGGTGGCATCATGGATTAATGGGTGTCGCGCATATGACGGGGATGCAGGGTCGTATGCACGAAATGATGCGCAGTGATGCTACCCACGATAACCGTTCCAGGGTTCGGGAAATGATGGGTGAGTTGGTACCCATTGGTGTCAAACCGGAGCTATTGGTTGATGCGGATTCAACAGGCGCCTCAACTCTAAAAAGATATTGCGCCCAGTGCCACAATCTACCCGCGCCCAAAATGCATACTTCATTGGAGTGGCCTGCAATAGTCTCCAGAATGAAAGAACGCATGGTTATGCATGGCCAGATGATGGGAGGGATTATAGTGCCCACCGCGCGGGAACTATCTGGTTTAGTTGATTATCTAAAGAGTAATGCCATTGTACCGTTCGATACATCTCGTGGCATGGATCTTGGCTCACCAGCAGGTCAGGTTTTCAGTAGAACGTGTTCGGCCTGTCACGGGTTGCCAGACCCAACAAAATATGCCGCCAAAGATTGGCCAATGATCGTCAGTCGAATGCAAGCCAACATGAAAGTAATGGGAAAGAAGCCCATCGGTGATTCAGAATCTCAAATGCTAATCGAGTACCTACAGGCCCAATCTATGGCAGGCCAGAATAGAGGGGTGCAGTAGCGTGCTATATAGGATGGTTTTATTTTTTTTCTTGGCGTTTAGCGCTGTGACTGAAGCTGAGGATACAAGTTTTAACGCCCTATATAACGAATTTTTAAAGACCTATTGGCAGCCCAGTGTGGTGATCCACGGTATTCAGGCTACGGTATTTAATTATGAAGCGATGAAACGGGATGCCGTGAAGCCAGGGTCTCTTTTCGTAAGAATCGAAAAGAAATTGGCCGCCATGGATCCTCGAGCGCTGGGCAAAAAAGATAAGGCGAAGGCGTTCTGGATAAATGTTTACAACTTTGCCGCGATGCGGTTGGTTATCGACCAGTATCCAGTAGATTCAATACGGAGCATGAAAATCAGCCTATTAAAGTACCCGTGGTCAAAAGACGCAATAGTTATCGGGGGTCAATCATATAGCCTTAAACAGATTGAAAAGGACATCCTGCTAGCCCAGTTCATGGACCCACGTATCGTATTTGCAGTGAGTTGTGCTGCTTTAAGCTGTCCGGATCGTACAAACGGTGCGTTTGTGGGTGCGCAGCTTGATGCACAGCTAGATGGAATGATACGAACGTTTCTACAGAATCCGGCAAAGGGAATGTCGCTGAATAGACCGGCAAAGATGCTGACACTCTCGTGGATATTCAAGAAGGACCAGGCAATTTTTACCGGTTATCCGGGCGGCATCATAGGCTTTGTCGCGCCCTATCTATCGTCTAATGAGGGTGAATGGATCCGCAATAATCGGGTTAATATCAAATACTTTGAGCATGATTGGGGCTTGAATGACTTGGCGTTGGCCAATGTTCGCTAGATCATTCACCTGGGCAGCATTGTGCACCATAACAACCCATGCAGCACAAAATCGATTTACACAAATGCTACATTAGGTAAAGCAAAATGAAAAAGAGCATCCTGTTTGGCACGTTCGTGATCATGCCTATTGTTCTTCAGGGCTGTGATATGCCCGATCCAGAAACGGTACGGGCCAATCTTCATTTACCACCACCGGATTTTGTGGGCAATGAGGTTATTGGACAGCAACTATTTGTAGCAAACTGTGCGCGTTGTCATGGCGCCAACGGCCAGGGGACAAATCAAGGACCGCCATTGCTTGATAAGACCTATCGACCTGGACATCACCCAGATATTGCGATTCATATGGCCGTCAAGAACGGCGCCAAGCAGCACCATTGGGCATTTGGCGATATGCCACCCATTGAGGGTCTTAGCCCGGAAGATGTTGGCCACATGGTTACTTATATACGCATAGAGCAGAAGAAGGCAGGTATATTTTGATTAACCAACACTCGGCAGAAAAACCACATTGGTTTTACACGGCACGGATTGCGCTGGTCTTGGTTGCGATTATGGTGGCACCGGGGCTATTTGCGGCCTCGTGGGAGTATATGAACGAGACCACATTGTCTTGGCGAACGTACGGCAAAAAAACTTATGATGAGGCGAAGAAGCTGGACAGGCCACTATTTGTCTTTATTTATGCAGATTGGTGTAAGTGGTGTAAAAAATTTGAGAAGGAAACACTTGAAACGCCGAAAATAAGAAAGCTATTACAGGATAAATACATCCCGGTTACAGTCAACTATGATAAGCAGCCGAAGTTGGCAAAGCAACTGGGGGCAAAACTGGTGCCCACTGTAGTTTTGATTGCTCCCAATAACGAAAAATTATTGAGATTCTATGGTTTTCTTGAGAAGGAAGATCTTGCGGACACACTGGAGCAAACAATGATGGCCTGGCGTAAGGGTGAACTGCCTGACAAAGAAGTCAGAGAGTTCGGTGAGGCCGAAACATGTTGCCCGCTTGTGAAGCCTAAAGAAAATTGACAGATTTCCAGTGGTTTGGTGCTTATGGTCTTGACAGCCGTGGGTGGTTTTGCCCGGAATGGCAGCGCTTGGCCGATACTGTTGACCAACTCAGTGTAGGGAACCTGCAAGCCAAGCTGATGCTTGTCAGTTCATTTACTTCCCTTGTTTAAGGTGTAAAATGACAGTATCTATTATGATTCAACAATTCGGGAAGAGGCGAGAAATATGGATACCACACTAATAGTCATTCTGGTTGTTATCGCTCTGGTCGTTTTCTATGTGATCGGTATATTTAATAAGCTGGTTGCACTTAAGAATCGCTACAAAAACGCTTTTGCGCAGATCGAGGTGCAACTGAAAAGACGTTACGATCTGATACCAAATCTTATCGAAACCGCCAAGGGCTACATCAAGCACGAACGTGAAACCCTGGAGGCAGTGGTCAAGGCGCGGAATGTGGCGGCAAGTACGTTATCCAATGCTGCGGCCAATCCGGCCGATGCCGGGGCTATGAAGGACCTGATGGGTGCCGAAGGCAAACTGGCTGGCGCCTTGATGAATTTTAATATGGTGATGGAGGCCTATCCGGATCTGAAGGCCAATCAGAATATGATGCAATTAAGTGAAGAGCTTACCAGCACCGAAAATAAGATTTCCTTTTCTCGTCAGGCCTTTAACGACCAGGTGATGGCCTATAACACTTTTAAGCAAAGCTTCCCACCCACGTTTTTTGCCCCTATGTTCGGGCATGCGCAGGATGCGACCTTGCTGGAATTTGAAGACAGTGAAGCCATTCAAGCAGCGCCAAAAGTGTCATTCTAATTTCTATATTGTAACCCGATACTTACAGGAATGAATTTTTTTGAATCACAAGACCGTGTGCGTAAAAGCACGGTCCGGCTTGTCTTGCTGTTCTCTCTGGCCGTGGTCTCCCTGATCATCATGACCAATCTCCTGGTCATGATGGTGTTTGGTTATATCAGTAGTGAACAAATGCAAGACAGTGGGACGTTGCTCCAGCAAATGGATTGGCAAACATTTGCCGCCGTCAGCCTAGGTGTCGGTGTCGTGGTGTTGGTGGGCAGTTTATACAAGATCATGGCTTTATCGGCAGGTGGTAAGGTGGTTGCCGAGGCGCTGGGTGGAAAGTTGATCCCGCAAAATACTGATGACCTGAAACAACGTAAATTGTTGAACGTGGTGGAGGAAATGGCCATTGCCTCCGGTACGCCGGCGCCACCCGTTTATCTGCTCGCGGATGAATCGGGTATTAACGCTTTTGCAGCCGGTTTCTCGCCACGCGATGCTGTTATCGGAGTGACCCAAGGGACAATTGATCACTTAAATCGTGATCAGCTGCAAGGTGTCATTGCCCATGAGTTCAGCCACATTTTTAATGGCGACATGCGCCTCAATATTCGTCTAATGGGCATACTCAATGGCATCCTGATTATTGGCATTATTGGCTACTACATAATGTATTCCACTTCTTTTTCGAGGCGCGGCCGGAGTAACGATAAAGGCGCGGGTGGAATACTGGCGCTGGCAATTGGGCTGATGGTTATCGGCTTTGCCGGTACCTTTTTCGGTGGTCTGATCAAAGCTGCGGTGAGTCGTCAACGGGAATACCTGGCGGATGCCTCAGCGGTTCAGTTTACCCGTAACCCGGACGGAATTGCGGGCGCATTGAAGAGAATTGGTGGGCTTGAGTTTGGCTCAAAAGTGGAAAATCCTGGCGCACCTGAAGTCAGTCATGCCTTTTTCGCCCAGGGTATTTCGGGTTTTATGCAATCATTGTCTGCCACGCACCCGCCGCTTGCCAAGCGCATCCTGCGCATTGATCCCCATTGGGATGGCAAATTTGATACTTCTGATAAAGCAGGCTTAGCTCAGGATGAGGAAAAGACTGATAAAAAAGAGGGTATGACTCGAGAAGAGCTTGCTAAAAAGGTCGCCGCTGTTGTCACTGGCGCCGCAATGGCCAATGCAATTGATCAAATTGGCAACCCTAAACAGGAGACAATAAATTATGCTCGCACGCTTTTATCAGAGTTGCCATTGGCCATTAAAGAGGTTGCCCGTGAACCTTATGGCGCCCGTGCCGTTATTTATTCGCTGGTGCTTGACCCTGGACGGGAGGTACGTGGCAGGCAGTTGAACTATTTACAGGAGCATGCCGATCCGGATGTCTTGGTGTTAACGCATAAATTAATAATGGATATGGATGGACTGGATATCAAATATCGGTTACCCCTAATTGATATTGTTATCCCGGCGCTGAAGCAGTTATCAATCGATCAGTATAAATCATTTAGGAAGAATCTGATCGCGTTGATTAAAATGGATTCCAGGATCGACCTGTTGGAATGGTCATTACAGAAAATCCTGTTTAACCATTTGGATGGGCAGTTCTTCAAGCTGGCACACATGAAAGTGCGCTATTCTCATCCTGGGAAGCTCAAGAAAGAGATAGAACTGATGCTTTCTATAATGGCCTATGCGGGTCACCAGAATCGGAGCGATATTGAGCAGGCATTTAGTGCAGCAGTAGAAGTGCTGGGGTTAAGCGGGCTTAAGTTGCTGGCTGAAAGTGAACTCAGCCTTTCAGGTCTGGATCATTCCCTGCAAAAACTTACAAAGCTGAAACCCCTGGCCAAGCCACAATTATTGGAGGCCTGTATCGCCAGTGTCGTGCATGATGAAAAAATATCTCCCGTTGAAATAGAATTATTACGGGCCTTTTCGGATGTCCTTGATTGTCCCCTGCCGTTGATAATCCCGTAAATTATTAGGGAAATTCTGATCAATTGAACTTGAACCGCCAAGATGCCAAGAATTTTCTTTATAAAAATCAACATGCTATTAGCTTGGCGACCTTGGCGGTTGAGCGTATTAATCAGAGGTTCCTTAGGTATTCCCAAAGAAAGATCGTGGGTTATCCTTATTGGCTGATTAGGGTCTCAATTATCTTAACCAAATTAGGGTCATCCCATTCGCGCCCACCGATGGCCCGGTAAACCACATAACCTTGTTTATCGACAATGTAGGTAGTGGGTAAGCCTCGTACTTTCCATTGTCGGGTGACACGACCGTCGTGGTCTAAGAGCAAGGGAAAGGTGAGGGGGGTATCCAGGGAGAAGGTAAATTCAAACACCAAGTCTTCGTCTTCCCCCATGTTTACCGCCAGCATGGTAAATTTATGCTTATCCATTTTATCATAGAGACGCTGCATGGAGGGCATTTCTTTGCGGCATGGAGGACACCAAGTGGCCCAGAAATTTACCAATACCACTTTGCCAACCAGATCTTTTATATTGATCAGTTTTCCTTTAGGGGTTTTTAGGGATAGACCGGGCGCCAGATCTCGCCGGACCGAGGTCATACGTTGTTTGAACGAGACATTTTTGCTTATTGCTGCTTTTGCGGGTTTCTTGGCTTCTCCATGGCAGCGAATATCTTTGATTACAGTAGACCGTGTTTTATTACCCGATTGCCAGATCACTCGCAGGTCGAATTGGGTGGCGGCAGGTAGGCCATAGACCGTCATGCCCATATTCCAGTCGCCGGGCTTGAAGTTTTGGGTGGTAGGGAACAGGGCCCATTGAAACGCCAAACGGGCATCAGAGCTGATTCCACGGGCGGACCATTGTTTTTGCCAATGGCGCTTTAATTTAAGCCCCTGTTCACCGCTGGGCAGTAGAATGCGCCAATCCGCCAAATTTAATTCGATATTCGCGGTGCTGTGTTCGTTGTGCAGTTCGGTCTGAAATACACAGGCGTCGGCAATGATTTGCGCACTTTTTGGATCAAAGCCCCGGCCCTGGTAAAAACCGTTGAGTTGATCGGGCGGGATCTGGGTTAACTTGATGCGGATACCCTGGTCACGGTGCTCCCAGGTTTCTGCTCCCGTACTAGGGTTGCGGCTGTATTGTGTGGCGTCACCGCAGCCCTGGAGCAATATCAGTACGGACAAGGCCCAAAGGCCGGGAAATTTTTTTCTAAGCACATGGAATTTCACTACAAGGCCTTACCGCCCACCGCTACGATGATAGTCACTAAACCGATGATTAGATTGATACCCACCAATCGGCGAATCTGACTCAGTTGTTTCCCCGCAGCGGGGATGTCTCCAGCCCCAATCGCCTTATTCATTTTTCTATAGGGTGCAAAAAAGATGTGCATAAAAATAAGTATCATGACGACGGCCAGGATTAGCATGATATACACATAAATACCCACGTTGTCTATGCCCCCCACCCCCCGGATTAACCATAGGCCCGTCAGCGGAAGAATAACAATGGTGGCCCACACCCAGGGGAAAAACCGGGCGAAGGTCCGTGACCAAAGGGGTAGCCGCTGTGGGGGTTCTAGCCCCAGGGCAGCGGGGCGAAGCGCCATGTAGGCGAAAAACATTCCGCCGACCCAGATGACGACGGAAAGTATATGCAGGGTAAGTGCAATGATCATTAGGACTCCTTGGAAGAAGGCTCTTCAGTAGAATTTTAAGTTTACTAAGGGTAACCAATGAACTTAATTTAGGGTACTTCTACGACTTTATTAAGGAACCCATGATGATTGTCCTGTCATGTGGACCGGCTTGGTACTTTGCCACAAGGCTTTAGATTGCGCTACCAATGGATTCCCTGGGGGCGGGTCGCTATAGTGTGATTTCACCCAGCGAGCGTACAGGGAGTTCCCACAAGGTGGCACATGCTTGAAAGCGTGAATCAATATGAAAAAGAAAGCGACAAGTTTCAATTACAGTGATTGGTGGACCGAGCTCAGTGATGCCAGGTTATGGCCCGAGCTAGCGGTGATGGTGGCTGTGATCGGTATTGCCTGGGGTATCAGCTTTGCTGTGGAACGCTACTTTGTGGTTCTGCTCGGAGATAAATCCGTCACCGGGCTACGGCGAACGGCTCTGCGGGGCGTTCACCGTATGGTGTTCCCATTCAGCCTGCTGATACTGCTGCTGGTGGGTCGTGCTGGATTGGAAAACTTTGGCCAGGACGTTCGCCTTATTGATTTGGCGGTGCCGGTGGTGCTGGCCCTGATGATTATTCGCTTCGTGGTCTTCATTTTACGTCGCAGCTTTCGTCATACCCAGGCACTTTCTGCCTGGGAAAACTCGATCACGGCACTGATATGGGTAGCGGTGACCCTGCATCTGCTTGGCCTGATGCCGCCGGTGTTATCGGCCATGGATGATTTGGCGATACAGCTAGGTGATTCCCGTATCTCCTTATTGGCAGTGACTAAGCTATTATTGTTTGGCGCCATCGCCCTGGTCGTGGCGTTTCGTCTGTCCGATTTTATCGAATATCAGCTGATGAAGACCCAGACTTTGACCCCCAGTCTGCGGGTTGGATTTGCAAAGTTCGGAAAATTTTCTTTAATTACCCTTGCCATCTTGTTGGTGCTGGATGGCATCGGAATAGATCTGACTGCCCTGACAGTGTTTGGTGGCGCTCTCGGTGTAGGTATTGGTTTTGGTCTGCAGCGCATCACCAGTAATTTTATTAGCGGGTTTATCCTGGTTTTCGATAGATCTATTCGGCCAGGTGATGTGATCAGTGTTGGTGATAGCTTTGGCTGGGTGCAGGCCTTGCGGGCTCGTTATGTGGTCATCCGCAATCGCGATGGCGTCGACACGCTCATTCCCAATGAGAAGTTGATCACTTCAGATGTGATCAACTGGAGTTATGGTGATCGGAATATTCGCATCAAGATACCGATACAGATCAGTTATGTCGACGATCCGGAACAAGCCATGGGAATCATGATCGAGGCCGCCAAGGCCGAACCGCGCATCCTGGGCGATCCAGAGCCGGTGTGCCGCCTGTTGGGTTTTGGCGACAATGGAATCAATCTGGAGCTAAGGGTATGGATCACCGATCCGGAAGAAGGATTAAATAATGTGCGTTCCAGCGTCAACCTGATTATTTGGCGCAGTTTTAAGAAAAAAGGCATCACCATTCCCTATCCCCAGCGGGATGTTCATGTTCAGCATGTGACGGAAAATCGACGGGATGATAAATAATAGGGCACTTCTATTAATGCCCTCTACCCCACAAGCAACTGTGTTTAATGTCAAGTTGTGGTAGCGGTTTTATGGTG
>ENA-ORDP01000757-ORDP01000757.1-marine-sediment-metagenome-genome-assembly--contig:-NODE-757-length-19549-cov-35.258438_pt1 | contig 19549 bp, 17 predicted proteins | sample MGYA00248627_ERZ508539 | MGnify/ENA primary metagenome ERZ508539 (study PRJEB26208, sample SAMN05571518) | marine sediment metagenome | biome: deep sea; feature: Hydrothermal vent; material... | reverse complement strand
CGGCGCCCTGACAATGCTTCAACCCTCTCACGAAAACGGTTATTCCCCAACACCCAGGCCTTGTTGGTCGCCTCTCGGATGGCATCGACATCCGCTTTGGCAAGTTGTGACCGAAACAGCTGACGATAAGTTGACTGCCGGGCATCGGTCTGGCGATCAAGACGACGGTAAAGCGAATGTGGTGTCAGTAGTCGATGCTCGTGGACATAGGCATGAATCGCGCAGCCATGGCGCTCTGCCGCTTTCTGCAAACAATCAAGATAAAACGAGTAGTCTGCGTCACTGGCAAAGATCGGCTCTCGATTGTTGCCGCGTTGGATCAGGTGCTGGGGTTGTCCTTCAACGAAGTAACAAAGTGCGGCTCTCATGCAAGACCACGCAGCGCCAGATCTGGAATCTCTCGTAATGGCAACACTGAGATCCGGTCATCCAGTTCGTAGCCGTCGCTTCCCGGATATACGATCCACAGGTGTTCCAATCCCAGATCCGCCAACGCAATGCGCATTGATCGGGAGGTGCCCGGTGCGTCACCAACCTTGAATTCGAAGCCATAGCGTTTGCCATGGATGATTAGCATCAGGTCGAGTTCGGCACCGCCATGCGTCGCCCAGAAATAAGCCTCGCGTGCCTCGAATGCCGCCAGCAACTGTTCGATCGCGAATCCTTCCCAGGATGCCCCCAGCTTCGGGTGTGAAGCCAGATCAAGCGCGGATTCGAGGTGTAACAAGGCGTGCAGCAGGCCGGTATCGCGGACATAGATTTTCGGAGCCTTGACCTGGCGTTTCGACAGGTTTTCGAACCACGGTGGCAGCACCCTGACCATGTACGCACCGGACAAAATGTCCAGGTAACGCCGGGCGGTGCCTTCGTTAGCGCCCAGGGAACGAGCAAACTCTGCAGCATTCCATATTTGACCATGGTAGTGAGCGATCATGGTCCAGAAGCGGCGCAAGTTCTCGGCGGGTATGGTGATGCCCAGTTGTGGTATATCGCGTTCCAGGAAAGTGCGCACGAATCCCTCGCGCCAGTCGAAGGAGGCTGGGTCATCGGGCGCTAGAAACGAGCGCGGAAAACCGCCCCGGGTCCACAGCATGTTCTGGGCATCTGTTCCGGTCTCGCGCAAGTCGAAGCCAGAAAGATCAAGAAACCCTACCCGCCCTGCCAAGGACTCCGACACGCTCTTTATCAAGTCCGGTGATGCGCTGCCTAGCGTCAGGAACCGAGCCGGCTGATCGGGTCGATCAAGCAGTACTCGAAGGATCTCAAACAGGGCGGGCATGCGCTGAATTTCGTCTATGACCACAAGGCCATGCAGCCCCTCAAGGGCGCGCTGTGGAGCTGAAAGCTTGCGCAGATCCAGCGGAGATTCTAGATCGAAGAAGGTGAAATTCGATTCTGTCGCGTCCATCATCCGAGCCAGCGTGGTTTTACCGCATTGGCGGGGCCCCAGGATGGCGACGCAGGGATGGCTGCGAAACAGCGCTTGTATTCGTGACAGGGCATCGGGGCGCTCGAGCATATCTGCAGTATATTCCTTGAAATTCCACAATACAATTCAGTATTTTCAAGGATTATGCTGAGCACGGCACCCTTTATAGGCATGGCACAATAAGGGCACAATAAGGGTCAGACTCGAATTATTAACCACCATTCACATCATTACGCGGCCGGCCTCGGGCCTGCTGTGAAGCACGGCGTCCTGACAAGGCTTCAACCCTTTCACGAAAACGGTCATTCCCCAACACCCAGGCCTTGTTGGTCGCCTCTCGGATGGCATCGACATCCGCTTTGGCAAGTTGTGACCGAAACAGCTGACGATAAGTTGACTGCCGGGCATCGGTCTGGCGATCAAGACGACGGTAAAGCGAATGTGGTGTCAGTAGTGGATTCTCGTCGCCCCGCGCATGGTATCGGTAACTGCTCCAGGGATAGTCCTCCGGATGGGGAACCATACCGGCTCGTACCGGATTAAGTTCGATGTAGCGCATGCAGGTTAACAGGTAGCGCTCGCTATCGATAAGCGTTGCCTTGTAGCGCCCTTCCCACAGGGTCCCCGTGCGGTCGTAAGCATAGTTGAAGTACTGGACATAGCGGCGCCCTACCGATTGCAGGGTTTTGGGGAGACTGTACTCGGTCTCCGGTGTCACTAACAGGTGAACATGGTTAGTCATCAGGACATAAGCATGAATCGCACAGCCATGGCGCTCCGCCGCTTCCTGCAAACAATCAAGATAAAACGAGTAGTCTGCGTCAGTGGCAAAGATCGGCTCTCGATTGTTGCCGCGCTGGATCAGGTGCTGGGGTTGTCCTTCAACGAAGTAACGGGGTAGACGCGCCATCGGGATAAGCCTCTTCCGAATGGCGCCATCATATCAGCTCCCGTCTATTAATTCGAGTCTGACCCTATTTACTTTAAGTGATTAAGTGAGCAGTGTCCCTTTCTTTCTGTCTGACCCTATTTACTTCTTGGATACCAGCCTTCGCCGGTATGACGAACTGATCAGAGTTTCCTTAAGTGATTAAGTGAGCAGTGTCCCTTTCTTTAGAAACTTCGCGACAGCGAGAGCATTCCCTGGTAGCGCGTATAGCTGTACAAGCCACCGATGTTGGAATCGTTCTGCGTCCGTTCCCAGAGCAGGTTGGCCACCCACCCTTTCAGCAAGTCGCCCGGCTCGTTGTACTCGTGGCTGAGACCAAAGGTACTACGGTACTCTTTTTCTTCCCTGGCCTTCAGACCTATTGTGTCTTTGCCATCGTAGTCGAAATAAGCAAACCGTTGGCGCACATAGGCGGAACCATTGCGATAGGTCACGGTGCTAACGCCGGCACTCACCTGAAAGCCGGTGTAACCAAACTGATCGTCATCCGCCAGGAATTTTATGAGTCGTCCACCCGCCGTCGCCGAAACACGGCGCTGATCAAAGTAACGTCCGAGCGTCATACCTGTCGCCAGGTAGTCACCCTTACGGCCATCGTCAACATTGCGGTTGTAAAAACGCCGGGTGTAAATAGCATCCCAGTTCAGTTCGCCATTATTGAACTGCCACGTTACCGAAGGATTCACGGAGCTGAACCAGCCCAGCGCTTCTTTATTGAGGGTGAGAAAATCCGTTTTCACTTGCAATGAAGCACGCCAATGCCGCAACACCAACAGCGCCGGACCGGTACTGAGACTGGCAACCCCGAGATCAAATTCGTTGAATTTGTGGTAATCCCGATAGTACACGCTGGCGCTGCTCTGCCACATCAGCATCCCGGTGGTTTCGCCCACTTCGACATGCTTCCCGGTTTGATACAGGTGGTCGACGCCGATGTTGTAGATTCCGGCGTTATCACTTCTCTTCAGAGACCCCTGCGTCAGTGATATGGGGGTATCGCCGATACGAATATCAGCGGTAGTCGGTCCGACGTTGATATTGGAATCGTGCATGATGCCGGCGGTTGCATACGAGGAGAAATTGTTTTTCTTTTTAAACTGCTCTGCATCCCGCCTGAGCTGTGCCAGGAAGGCCAGAACGGTAACCCGGACTTCCGCTGGAGTCGTTGGATTATCCAGTACACTCTGAGCCAGTTTTTCGGCATTTTCATAGCGCATGGAACGGTAATAGGCCAGCGCCAGTTCCAGCCTTGCGCGGTCCAGTTCAGGCTCTGTATCGAGAATTTTGCTGAAGGCCCGAATCGCCGACTTCAGCCTGTCATCCTGCAGTGCGTCCATCCCTTTCTGGAACAACGCTTCGCTTTCCGGATTTTCCTCAGCAGACCTCACTGTCGCCGTCGCAGCGAGCAGCACGAGTCCCAGCAAGACACCGACCCAGAGCTTTATCATTGTTTTTACTTGAATCATTGTTCGTCCCCGGTTAGTTTTAGGTCACTTTGATTCTTGTATGAACTTTTTGTGACTCTCTAGCCAACTACCCATTATAAAGAATGGTCAAATAAACACAATTGGATACTCGGCCAACATATCTGCCTTTTTACCTGCTTTTTGCCGCTGCCTGTAGCGTTTTCGTACTACCCGTCAATGCTTCTACATTCCCTGCCGGCCTGTTCGGATACCAGCAGACAGAGCAACCGGATATTCAGGTATTTGGTCAATGGATTCAAGCGCTTGAACGTCATTTAAAAATTGATTTACCGGAGGGCGATTGCTCGGAAAAAAGGCTGAACCGTTGCCATCTGAGAGACTGGCTGGCGTTCCTCGACACGCTGCGCGACCTGCCCCGCGCCCGGCAGCTGGAAGCGGTAAACAGTTACGCCAATACCCGGGAATATGTCCTCGATATCGACAATTACGGGCTTGAGGACTACTGGGCGGTACCGCGTGAATTTCTGTATAACAACGGAGATTGCGAGGACTACGCTATCACCAAGCTGTTTTCGCTGCGCTGGCTGGGCTACCCGATTGATGCCGTGCGTATCGTGGTACTCCAGGATACCAATCTGCGCATTCCACACGCGGTACTGGCGGTAGCCACACAGAACGATATCATGATCCTGGATAACCAGATCCAGGAAGTGATCTCGCACCACGATATCGTCCACTACGCACCCGTATATTCGATTAACGAACAGCATTGGTGGATCCACATACCGAAGTAATCAGGCGTTGCATGTCACCCGATAAAATGAGCAAACCCATTCGCGCCGGACTGGTGGCGCTGGCTATCCTGCTGGCAGCCGGCGCCTTCCTGATCAATGCCTATATCCAGAAAGAACGGCAACGCGATCTCGACGACTGGTCTATCCGCCTGGGGCTGGTAGCCGAGACCCGTGTTACGGCCATTGAAAACTGGCTGGATGATCAGACCCTGGCACTGGGAGAGCTGGCTAATAATGCCTCGTTACAGCTCTATCTCTGGAAACTGACGCAGCAGGGCGATAAAAATACAGACTCGATCATTGAACCCGCCCAGCTGAGTTACCTGCGTAACCTGCTGCTGGCCGGCGCCACACGCTACGGCTTCGCGCCGCCACAGGAACAGCAGAAAATACCCGCCAACCTGCCACAGCAACAAGGTTCGGGCCTGGCCCTGCTGGATGCCAGGCAGCGGCTGGTGGTCGCAACCGCCGGCATGCCGGAAATAGGCAACGCGTTCCAGGCCGCTATCGATGCTGCCCTGAACAGCGGTAAACCGGCGTTCAGCAAACTGGTACTGGATTCGCACGAACGTGTTTTGCTGGGTATTGCAGTGCCGGTCCCGGTGGTGCTGGGTGCACAGGACAACTGGGCGTATGGCGGTGTCGTGCTGGGCGTCCACAGCGCCGAACAAAAGCTTTACCCGCTACTGACCCGTGGCGTACCCATGACCAACAGTGACGAAACCCTGCTGGTACGGGAAGAAAACAGCCAGGTTGTCTACCTGTCGCCGACCCGTGGCGGGGGAACCCCGACACGCAAGTCGCTACCGCTGGACCGCAGCGATCTTGCCGCTGCAGCGGCAGTCAAACGACCGGGCGCGTTTGGCCGCTTCCACAATTACCAAAACCGCGAGGTACTGGCCACCAGCCGGGCACTGCGCTCCGTGCCCTGGATTCTGGTGCAGGAGGTCGATGCAGCCCAGGCTTTGCGGGAATCCAACCGGCATCGGCAATTTCTGATCACCACATTCTCGCTGCTGCTGTTCTTTTTCGCCGCAACTCTGGTAGCCGCCTGGCGCCACGGTAGCAGTGTGCGCGCCATGCAGAGTTCCGCCGAACTGCGCAGCAAGACGCTGGCGCTACAAAAACAGACAGAACTTCTGCGCGCGGTAACCGACAACGCAGAAGCCTATGTTGTATTGCTGGACAAGCAGCAACGTGTTTTATTTGCCAATGCGCGCCTGGCCGAAATCACCGGCACAGAGAAAGATGAGCTGACGGGTAATTCGCTGGCCGGTGTCATTGGCCCGGCCAATGCACAGCCACTGGCTGATTCCATTGTGCAGTTACAACAGGATGGCAGCATCCACCGCTGTACCCGAAAAATGACCGTGGGCAACGAAGAACGTACCTTGCAGTGCTCGCTGGTTCCGGTGGCGCAGGTTGGAGAACGCGACAATGCCATCCTGCTGGTCATGCAGGACATCACTGAATTCCAGCGTGTGCAACAGAAACACGCAACCCTGTTGCGCAAACTGGTGGATGCGCTCATGCACGTCGTCGACCTGCACGATCCGCACTCGGCTAATCATTCATCACGCATGGTCGAAGTCGCCAACGCTATTGGCCGCGAACTGAAACTGGGCGAAGAGGACAGTCGCACGCTCGATCTGGCGGCCAGCCTGGCCAACCTCGGCAAGATTTTTGTCCCCAAGGAAATCCTCACCAAAACCGAACCACTTACCGAAGCCGAACAGACGCTGTTACAGCGTCATGTCTATTTCGGCAGTGAATTGCTGGCCGATCTTGACTTCGAAGGGCCGGTGCTCGATACCATCGAGCAAAAACATGAACACCTGGACGGCAGCGGTTATCCGCACAATCTGAGCCATGACGAGATCCTGCTCACCGCCAGAATACTTGCGGTAAGTAACGCCTTTGTGGCACTGGTCAGCCCGCGCGCGTACCGTGATGCGGTCAGTATTGAGCAAGCGTTGAATCAGCTGCTGAAGGAAGCCGGCAGCAGGTACGACCGGCATGTCGTCGCGGCGCTGTTCCATATTGCCGAGAATCGCAGCGACTGGTCTGAATGGCAGGAGGACTAGAGTAGGAGCGCCGGCCTTCGGCGCGATGGTTACGGCCTGCTATCGCGGTCAGGAGACCGCTCCTACAGGGCGAAACCTGTACGCCGCGGCAGGCACAGCGAATGAATAAAATCTGATTCCGCATTTTCCGCATGGCTCCGCCAGGAGCCTGGTTCAGATCAGCGCCGTCAGCCGTTGATGAATATCCCTGTGAATCTCTATCAGCCGCGCCTTGTTCTCACCCGGCAGGCTGTCTATTGCATCTACCCGTTCCGGGTAATTCTTTGTCAGCGCCAGCAATTCACTGACGATATCTTCAACGTCGCTTTTCGCCAGACTCAGACTGGCGGCAAAGTTCGCACAGGCATGTAACAGCGCATCACCCTCTCCTGCGTCTTCACCGTAGCCACCGAAGGGTACCGCACATAACATGTTGTGCATGCTGTAGGCGCGCATCGGCGTAGGGTCATACACCGGTGAGAACTGCGCCTCACCAGCCACGCCTATCAGTGACAGGTTTTCCAGGTGCAAGTCACCGTTACCGGTCAGCAGGGCCAGCAGAACGCGCTTGTACAGATGCACACGCGCAGCTTTCCGGTCGTTGACCAACAGCGGTTCTGCAAGATCGATCACTTTGGCGATACGGTCCAGTGTCCCGTCCGTATGCCGCACGATATCTTTGGCACCCGCTGCCAGAATGGCGTAGAGACTTTCCAGAGGCACCGGTACACACCTGGGATCACGGTCAAACCTTTCCACTGCCAGCGCCGGCAACCCGCCCACCTCGGCATGCCAGTAACGCGGGACACTGAACCCCGCTTCCTGGTGCAGGTCCAGCGCCATAGCCTCAAGCGCAGCCAGACCGGGATAAGCCTGCGTGCGTTCGATTTTCAATACCACGTCGATACGCGTGCTCCGGGTTTTATTGGGAAGACTGATGCGCCCGTCCCAACCGTCTTCCGGTATCGCCACTAACAATTTCGGGATAGCACCGCCCACCGATGGGGTAGGCCCCAGGCTTTCGAGAATAAACCGGGCATCGGCATCCAGCCAGGAAATCATATCCTTGAGGGAAAAACCGAACTGCTCACCAATCGGAACCAGTGGTCCGCTGTCCGTATTCGCATACCAGGCTTCTGCACTCGCATCGTCGGCAAACACATCCACATGTCCGATACCCCCGTGTCCGGTGTGTGCCAGCAAGGCCAGGTCTGCGTCAAACGGACTGGCGGGCTCGATACCTTTTTCGCGCAGAAATGCCAGCATGAGTTTGCGCTGAAAGTTCTGTTCGTCGGCAGGCGGGATCAGGGCGCGGAAACGCGGGTGCAGGGAACCACTCAGGTGATGAACAATGGTGCTGTCACGAAACAGATCGGGAGCATAAACCAGGCTAAGACCGGGTAGCGCGTAATCAGGATACTCAGACGTGTAGGAAAACCGGGCATCGATATCGGTGACATACAACGCACCCATCTTCACCGCGTCGCCACCGGCCCGCGTCCATATACTGAGCTGGGTATCCTGCATCAGAACAGCTCCCCGCGAGACACTTTCTCGGTGTAGTCACTGTCCGGCACCAGCGTCAGGCGCAGACCCACAGCCGTGGCCAGCCTGGCCAGGGTATCCAGGTCCGCACGGCCGGTTCGCTTGATACGCGAAATACTGGAATCCGGCAGCGCGGCGCGCCTGGCCAGCACGGCCTGCGACCAGCCACGCGCCCTGGCATGGTCAAGAATTTCTGCCATCAGACTGGCAACCACCGAGTCATTTTGTGTGATCAATATTGTCATATGTGACAAGTATAGTCTATTTTATCACTTGTCGTATACGGCAAATTATCGTTAATTATTGATATATTTTAACCTATACGCTAATTATTATTAGCGGCTATCCATAAGTACTGATTATTTTCTCGCAAAGACGCAAAGCACGCCAAGGCAAGATATTAAAATGTTTCTAAAACAATCAGTTAATACTTTGCGAGCTTTGCGTCTCTGCGAGAACTTATTCGCTCAGTACTAAAAAAAGGGGCCTATCGCTGCAATTTACGCCGGCGGCGGCGTTGCCGAATCTGGTACAGGGTCAGAACAGGCCCCGATATGGCGTAAATGAGGAAGCCGATGAACAATACACCCGGCGGGTGACTGGATATGACCACGAAGACGATAACGATCATGAAAAGCGCGACAAACGGCACCCGGTTCTTGAAATCGACTTCCTTGAAACTGTAGTAACGGATATTACTCACCATCAGCGCACCCAGGGAAGCCGCCAGAAGCGCACCCACCACCCACATGTCGCCACCGTTCAGCCCATTATCTTCACTGAACCAGACCAGCCCGGCCAATACGCCCGCCGCGGACGGACTGGGCAAACCCTGGAAATAACGCTTGTCGGCACTGCCGACCTGGGTGTTGAAACGCGCCAGCCTTAACGCCGCACCCGCGGTATAGACAAATGCCGCCAGCCAGCCGAGCTTGGACCACAGCCAGCCCTGTTCGAGCATGCTACGCAATGCCCATTCAAAAACTACCAGCGCCGGTGCCAGACCGAAACACACCATATCTGACAGACTATCGTACTGAACGCCGAACTCGCTGGTGGTATTCGTCAGGCGCGCGACCCGCCCGTCGATACCATCCATTATCATGGCGACAAAAATAGCAATGGCGGCGGCCTGGAAGTCGCCGTTCATAGCGGCAACAATGGCATAGAAACCTGCGAACAGGCCTGCCGTGGTAAACAGGTTGGGGAGCAGATAGATACCCCGGCGACGCTTTTCCGGTGCCTTGTCTTCGTCCATTTTGGCCCCTACTTGTGAACCAGGGTGGCTATTACATCAGATCCGGCTTTTACGCGCGAGCCGCTGGTAACCTCGACACGGCTGCCGGCAGGCAGATACACATCGACCTTCCCGCCCATCTGGATATAGCCACAACGCTGTCCCTGCCCCACCCGGTCACCGATGCGCACATAGCAGCGCGGCGAATTATGCAGCGGGCCGCGATGCATAACCACGATCAGGTCATCGTCTTCATCGGTTTTCAGCCACACGCCATGCGGCGGCTGATCGCTGTCGACGGTATGCTTCGGCTCCAGAATCTTGCCCTCAACGGGACTGCGTGTGCTATAGACATCGGCATATCCCATTTGCAGACCGAGCATAATCGCCTCGCGATCAAGGTAGGGATCGTGCACCTCTGCTATGGAGGTAACGATGCCATCGGCGGGACTGACGACCGCCAGTGGGCTGGATGGAATGTCTCGATCAGGGTCGCGGTGCAGGTAAACCAGGAAAATACAGCCCAGCCAGAGTGGCAGCGACCAGACCCAGCCAAGGTAGTGCGCAACCAATACTGCCAGTCCGGCGCATACCAGAAACGGCAACCACCCGATGCGTGAGAAATAGGGATAACGGCCAGTAGCCATAATAAAAGGGGGGCTGCCGAGGCAGCCCCTGTCTATCAGTTAACCTTCTTGTCGACGATTTTGTTATCGCTGATCCAGGACATCATGCTGCGCAGCTGCTCACCCACCTTTTCGATAGGATGCTCGCGTCCCAGACGCCGTTTGGCCTTCAGCGTCGCGGCACCGGCCTGGTTCTCCAGAATGAACTCGCGGGCGAATTCACCGTTCTGGATCTCTGTCAGGATACGCTTCATTTCTGCTTTGGTCTCATCGGTAATAATGCGCGGTCCACGGGTCAGGTCACCGTACTCGGCCGTATTGGAAATCGAGTAGCGCATATTGGCGATACCGCCTTCGTACATGAGATCCACGATCAGCTTCAGTTCGTGCAGGCATTCGAAATACGCCATTTCCGGCGCGTAACCGGCTTCCGTCAAGGTTTCAAAACCGGCCTGCACCAGCGCAGTAGCGCCACCACAGAGTACCGCCTGTTCACCAAACAGGTCAGTCTCGGTTTCTTCCTTGAAGCTGGTCTCGATAATACCGGCCCGGCCACCGCCGTTGGCGGAGGCATACGACAGCGCAATATCCCTGGCCTTGCCGCTGGCATCCTGAAAAACAGCAATCAGCGAAGGTACACCGGCACCCTGGGTGTAGGTTGAACGCACCAGGTGACCGGGGCCTTTGGGCGCAATCATGATCACGTCCAGATCGGCGCGCGGCATGATCTGCTCATAGTGAATATTGAAACCGTGTGCAAAAGCCAGCGCCGTACCCTGGCCGATATTAGGTTCGATCTTGTCGTGATACAGTTTGGCCTGGTGCTCATCGGGTGCCAGGATCATGACCACGTCGGCACCCTTGACCGCGTCTTCAATCGATTTGACGGTCAGACCGGCATTCTTCGCCTTGGCTTCGGAAATGGAACCGGCGCGCAAACCCACGATAACATTCACACCCGATTCTTTCAGGTTATTGGCATGCGCATGCCCCTGCGACCCGTAACCGATAACGCTGACCTTCAATCCCTTGATAATGGACAGGTCCGCATCTTTGTCATAATAGATATTCATCGTCATAGCTCTGTACCCTAACTAAAATTCAGTTTCAAATTACACATGCAAGGCTCTTTCGCCCCGCGCAATTCCGGTCACACCAGAGCGCACCACTTCGATGATGTCGGTCTGGGTAATCGCGCCAACAAAGGCATCCAGCTTTTCGCTGGTACCCGTTACTTCAATGGTATAAATGGTGTCACTCACATCGATGATGCGGCCGCGGAAAATATCCGCCAGGCGCTTCACCTCTTCGCGTGTGGCACCCGCTGCACGCACCTTGATCAGCATCATCTCGCGCTCGATATGCGGCCCTTCATGCATATCCATGAGCTTGACGACATCGATCAGTTTATTGAGCTGCTTGGTAATCTGCTCAATGACCTCGTCAGTACCGGTGGTTACCAGCGTCATACGCGACAACGACTCATCTTCCGTCGGCGCAACGGTGAGCGATTCGATATTATATCCGCGCGCCGAAAACAGGCCTGCCACCCGCGACAGGGCACCCGCTTCATTCTCCATCAGAATTGAAATGATATGCCGCATAGCTAGTCTCCGTCCATAAACCTATGATTCCCCCTGATCCCGTCATTCCCCCGGATCCCGTCATTCCGGCGCAGGCCGGAATCCAGTAAGCTGCTGAAACCTCTGGATCCCGGCCTACGCCGGGATGACGGAAGTGCGGGTTTATGGATGGACACCAGCTACACCAGGATCATTTCATTCTGACCCGCACCCGCCGGAATCATCGGATAGACGTTCTCTTTCTTGTCGGTCAGGAAATCCATAAACACCAGCCGGTCCTTCATCCCGAAGGCCTCCTTCAGGGCGGGCTCCACATCCTCGGGTTTGGTGATCTGCATGCCCACATGTCCGTAGGCCTCCGCCAGCTTGACGAAATCCGGCAGCGACTCCATGTACGACATGGCATAACGGCCGTCATAGAAGAATTGCTGCCACTGGCGCACCATACCGAGGCAGCCATTATTCAGGTTAATAACTTTCAGCGGCAATCCGTACTGCTTGCAGGTGGACAACTCCTGTATGCACATCTGGATGCTCCCTTCACCGGTGATGCAGGCCACGGTCTCCTTCGGATGCGCAATCTGCACACCCATCGCCGCGGGGAGACCAAAGCCCATGGTCCCCAGACCGCCGGAATTGATCCAGCGGTTCGGCTTGTCAAATTTATAGAACTGTGCCGCCCACATCTGGTGCTGACCGACGTCCGAGGTCACGAACGCCTTGCCCCCGGTGACATCGTACAGGGTTTCCAGCACATACTGCGGTTTGATCAGTTCACTGTCACGGTCATACTTCAGACAGTCCATAGCGCGCCATTCCTCGATCTGTTTCCACCAGGCTTTCTGCGCGGCCGCATCCGGTTTCTGCTTGCTCTCTTTAAGCACCTTGAGCATTTCCTTGAGCACCTGGTCGACCGGCCCGACAATCGGCACGTCCACCTTGACGTTCTTGGAAATGCTGGCCGGGTCGATATCGACATGGATCACGCTGGCCGTCGGGCAGAACTTGTCGATATTACCGGTAACACGGTCGTCGAAGCGCGCCCCGATGGCAATCAGCACGTCGCAGTGGTGCATCCCCATGTTGGCTTCGTAGGTCCCGTGCATGCCCAGCATGCCCAGGTTCTGCTTGTGCGTGGCCGGGAACGCGCCCAGCCCCATCAGTGTGTTGGTGAGCGGATAACCCAACAGCTTCGTCAACTCGGTCAGCTGACTGCTGGCATTGGCCAGTATCACGCCACCACCGGTGTAAAGCATCGGTCGTTTGGCCGTCAGCATCAGATCGATCGCCTTTTTGATCTGGCGCGGATGCCCCTTGGTCACAGGACTGTAGGAACGCATGCTGATGCGTTTGGGATAATGGAATTCTGCCCTCGCGGCAGCGACATCCTTGGGAATATCGACCACCACCGGGCCAGGCCGACCGGTCATGGCCACATAAAAGGCCTTGCGGATAGTGACCGCCAGGTCGTTCACATCTTTCACCAGGAAATTGTGTTTCACACAGGGACGTGTAATACCCACGCTGTCCACTTCCTGAAAAGCGTCGTTGCCAATCAGGGCGGTCGGCACCTGGCCGGTAAATACCACCATCGGAATGGAATCCATATACGCAGTGGCAATACCGGTCACCGCATTGGTGGCACCCGGACCCGAGGTGACCAGCACCACACCGGGTCTGCCGGTGGAGCGCGCATAGCCGTCGGCGGCATGAGTCGCCGCCTGCTCGTGGCGTACCAGCACATGCTCCAGCTCGTCCTGTTGATACAGGGCATCATAAATAGGCAATACCGCCCCGCCGGGATAACCGAACACATAGTCGATCCCTTGCTCTACGAGGCTGCGTACAAAAATTTCAGCGCCAGTCAGTTCCACCTGTTTTGTCTCCCGGGTGACGGCAAAACCAATAACCAGAAAAAAAGCCCGTATATCGGGCACATGCGCAAAGCGCAGTTTCAGAACTGGCTAATGTTGCCACTGTTGGAGGGCAGAATCCAGTATCTAAAAGGTGATGTATGGCAGGGCCGGGCCGCCAACTCGAAAGTCCGGAGAGACTCCTGCACAGGTCTATTCCGCCACGATGAGACGCCTGCACTTGTCGAGCCACCCGCAGCGTGGTAAGTAACTGATATCCCAACAGCAGCAGAGGAAGCATGATGCGCCTGACACTCACGATAACGCTACTCGCAGCGGTGCTGGCATTTCCCGCCAGTGCAGGCATGTATAAATGGAAAGATGCAAACGGCAAAACCCAGTACGGCCAGTTTCCACCGGCCGGGGTCAACGCAACACCCATGAAAGCCAAACCTGCTCCACACTCGGCACCGACACGCAAGCCCTTGCAGGATCAGGTAAAAGAGCTGGATAAGCAGCTGGAAGAACGGGCAACCGCCAAAACAGAAGCGGCCACCAAAAAACAAAATATCGCTATAAGAAAACAGAACTGTGAAAATGCCCGCAACAACATTACCCAGCTGGGTTACGGTGGAAACAGGCTTATGCATATGCCGGACGGCAGCTACGCCAGGCTCTCCGAAAAGGAAAAACAGGCAAAAATCAAAAAGAACCAGGACGCCATCAAAAAATTCTGTGACTGAGGAGTGACTCCATGCCGCTGTTGAGAATACAGACCAATCGGCCCATGGACGCCAGTACACAAAAGTCCCTGATCAGCAGGGCGTCGCTGGCCGTGGCCGACATGCTCGGCAAGCCGGAACGCTATGTCATGGTGAGCATCGAGCACAACCCCGCCATGCTGTTTGGCGGCAGCGACGAACCGCTGGCCTACCTGGAACTGAAGAGTATCGGCCTGCCCGAATCCGGAACCAGAGACTTTTCCCAAACACTGGCAACCCTGCTGAATGAGGAGCTGGGCCTGCCTGCGGATCGTATTTATATCGAATTCGCCGATGCCCCGCGCGCCATGTGGGGCTGGAATGGCGGGACTTTCTAGCCCTGGCTGGCTACAATCGCGCGCTCGATTGCAGCCGGATACCCGATAATGAAAGTTTCACAGTTCCCTCTCGCCACCGTCAAGGAAACACCTGCGGATGCAGAAATCATCAGCCATCAGCTGATGATGCGCGCCGGCATGATTCGCAAAATCGCCGCCGGCATCTACAGCTGGCAGCCGCTGGGCCTGCGCGTACTGCGCAAGGCGGAAGCCGTGGTACGCGAGGAAATGAACCGCGCCGGCGGCCTGGAACTGCTGATGCCGGCGGTGCAACCCGCCGAACTGTGGCAAGAATCGGGGCGCTGGGAACAATACGGGCCGGAGTTGTTACGCATCCGGGACCGGCACCAGCGCGACTTCTGTTTCGGCCCTACACACGAAGAAATCATCACCGACCTGGTGCGCCGCGAACTGCGCAGCTACAAACAGCTGCCGGTCAACTATTACCAGATCCAGACCAAATTCCGTGACGAGATCCGCCCGCGTTTCGGTATCATGCGTGCCCGCGAATTCCTGATGAAGGACGCCTATTCCTTTCACCTGACCCCGGCATCGCTGGACGAAACCTACCAGTCGATGTACGACACCTATAGCCGTATCTTCACCCGGCTGGGGCTGGAGTTTCGCGCCGTGAGTGCCGACAGCGGAACCATCGGCGGTGCGCTGTCGCACGAGTTCCACGTACTCGCCGACTCGGGGGAAGACGCCATTGTATTTTCCAGCGACAGCGACTACGCCGCCAACCTGGAAAAGGCCGAAGCGCTGGCGCCTGCAGGCGAACGCCCGCAACCCGCGGCTGATCAGCAAACCGTCGACACCCCCGGGCAACACTCTATTGAAGACGTCTCAAAGACACTGGGCGTAGCACCCCGGCAGTGCATCAAAACACTGCTTGTGGAAGGCAGCGAGGGCGGCGTGGTGGCACTGTGTCTGCGCGGCGATCACAGCCTCAACGAAATCAAGGCCGCCGGACTGGAACAGGTTGCCCGGCCGCTTGCCTTCGCCAGTGACGCGCAGATCCTTGCAGCCGCCGGCTGCGCCCCCGGCTCACTGGGTCCGGTCGGACTGACCATACCCGTCATCGCCGATCGCTCCGCGGCCCACCTCAGCGACTTTGTCTGTGGCGCAAACAGTGACGGCAAACATCTCAACGGCGTCAACTGGGGACGTGATTGTGCCGAACCGGTGGTGGCCGATATACGCAACCTCGTCGCTGGCGACCCCAGCCCGGATGGCAAGGGCACGGTACGCATCGCGCGCGGCATAGAAGTCGGCCATATCTTCCAGCTCGGTGACAAATACAGCCGTGCCATGAAGGCCACCGTGCTGGACGAAAACGGTAAGGAAACCCCGATGATCATGGGCTGCTACGGCATCGGCGTGTCTCGCGTAGTGGCCGCTGCCATCGAACAAAACCATGATGATCAAGGTATTACGTGGCCCGAAGCACTGGCGCCCTTCCAGGTCGCGCTGCTCGGCATGAACCGCAAAAAATCCCGACGCGTGCGCGAAGCCTGTGACGAGCTGTACCAGGAGCTGCTCGACGCCGGTTTCGACGTCATTTTTGACGACCGCGAGGTAAGGCCCGGGGTCATGTTTGCCGATATGGAACTCATTGGTATACCGCATCGGGTGGTTATTGGTGAGAAAAACCTGGATCAGGGACTGGTGGAATACAAGGCGCGGCGCGGCGGGGATAACGAAAACATCCCGCGCAGCGAGATTGTGGCCTATCTCAAGACACAGCTTGAAACGCCACATTAAGCCACTATTGGCGGTACTGCTGTGCCTGGCCGGCGGGCCGCTATCGGCTGCCACCCAGGAGCGTCCGGATGACCGGATGCGTGCCGTACTGATTGACGCCGTTCAATCCTCGGACAGTTTTGAAGACCGTTTCCACGCGGAAGTCTGGCTCACCGATATGTCGCAGCGCCTGAGCCACAAGGTGTCCGATCCGCAGGAGCGCCTGCTCATCCTGAAAACCGTCCACTACGAAGCCGGCCGTGCCGACCTGCCACCCGAAATGGTGCTGGCCTTGATCGATGTGGAAAGCAACTTCGACCACTTCGCCATTTCATACGCCGGCGCCCGCGGTCTGATGCAGGTCATGCCTTTCTGGCTGGATGAAATCGGCCGACCCAACGATGACCTGTTTGACATCCACACCAACCTGCGCATGGGCTGCACCATCCTGCGGCACTATCTGGAGCGTGAAAAAGGCGATCGCACCAAAGCGTTGGCCCGCTACAATGGCAGTGTCGGCAAGGTCTGGTATCCACAACGGGTGTACAAGGCGCTCTCAAGGCGCTGGTATCGGCAATAGGCCCGAGCCAGTATCGCCACCGAAGCCGAACGTTGAGAGAACCTCTGATTAATTCGTACAAACCTGTCATTCCGGCGAAGGCCGGAATCCAGGCGGCTTAACCAGGCCTTATGGATTCCGGCCTGCGCCGGAATGACGAGGTCGTTCTTCCCCGATTTGTCACCACACAGCGGGGTGAGTTGCTCGCAATGAACGAATTAATCAGAGGTTCCTTAGTATGAAAGCACACGAAAAGAATTTATTGTTACAGGAAAAGTACAAGCTAACGGCATCTTTTTACGACATTCTGGATTATCCATGGGAAAGGATATACAGAAAATGGCGGCCGACACTGGTAGGGGATCTAAGAGGAAAAATACTGGAAGCCGGCGTTGGAACCGGGAAAAACCTGAAGTTCTATCACGAAGATGTCGAGTTGACCGGAATCGAATTAAGCAAGGACATGTTGAGTAAAGCCGAAAAACGAAAAGCAGACGCCAGGTGCAAGGTAAACCTGGTGAATGAAGATGCCACCGTAATGCAGACAATAAATTCGAATCAATACGACTGGGTATTTTCGACCTTTATGTGTTGCGTAATGCCGGATGAAATACAAAAACTTGCTATCGAGCAATTCACCAGAGTGTTAAAACAAGGTGGGCGATTCCGGCTTCTGGAAATGGTCTACTCAAAAAACAAAGCGATAAGAAAACGACAGGACTTTTTTGCGCCATTTGTTGAAAAAGTCTATGGCGCAAGATTTGACAGGGATACGCTTCGTCACATCGAACAGTCATCAAACCTGAGAGTTACAAATACCTCTTTCCTGAAAGATGACACTTATCTGTTAATTGAAGGTACCCGCGTATAGAAGTGGCTAACCGTACAGGCGGCTGTACAACCCGTCCGCGCCCAGCAACTCCTTGTGCGTACCCTGCTCGGCAATCCGTCCGTCCTCGAAAACATAAACCTGGTTAGCCTGTTTTATCGCACTCAGGCGGTGCGCCACGATCAGTACCGTGCGCCCTTGCAGGAATTTTGCGAGCGCTTTGTGTAAACGTGCTTCGGTTTCGGCATCCAGCGCCGAGGTGGCTTCGTCGAAGATCACCACCTGCGGATCATTCAACAACAGGCGTGCAATAGCCAGTCGTTGGCGCTGCCCACCTGACAGTCTGACACCCTGCCGTCCCAGCATTGATTCGAGTCCGTCAGGCATCGCCTGAATAAGTTCTTCCAGTTGTGCGCATTGCAATGCCTGCCACAGGGCCTCGTCGGAACACTCCCGACCCAGCGTCAGGTTATTACGCACCGTGTCGTTGAACAGCGAAGGATGCTGTAACACCGTGGCAACGTGCTCACGCACCACTTCCAGCCCGATGTTTTCCACCGCGACATCATCAAAGGCAATCTGGCCCGAGGTCGGGGCATAAAGCCCCAGCAAGACCTGCACCAGCGTCGATTTTCCACCACCGCTGGCGCCTACCAGGGCGACCCGCTCACCCGCCGGGATATCGAGGCTAACACCGTTCAACACCGGTTCGCCCGGCCGGTATTCGAAGCGGATATCACGCAGACTGACCGACACACCGCGGTTGCCGGCAAACGGGTCTACGCTGGCAGCATACTGCGGCTCTTCATTCAAGCCCAGGATACGGTTAACACGGTCGAGGGCGGCGCGCGCACCAAAGAATGAATACTGGATATTCAGCACTTCCTGCACCGGTCCCATCATGAACCAGAGGTAGGCAAACACGGCCATCATCTGTCCCACCGACAGGCCCGAGAACACCACCATCAGCATGCTGACCGCGCGGAACAGGTCAAAACCGACCAGGAACACCGTGAATGACAGGCGGCCGGCCGCGTCACTTTTCCAGGCGAACGCCGCGGAGTCCTGCCTGATCTGCATAGCCTTGCCAATAACGCGTTTGAAATAATAGCCTTCGCGGTTAGCGGCACGGATTTGCAGGATGGCGTCCAGGGTCTCTGTCAGCGCGCCCTGGAACAGCTCAAACGCCTTGTTTTCACGGTGTTTCAGGTGCTTGACGCGCTTACCCAGCACCACGGTGAAATACACCACCAGCGGATTCAGAAACAGGATAAACAGCGCCAGTTGCCACTGCATCCATAACAACACGGCGGCGGCACCGATCAGCGAGAACACGGCAATAACGAATTTCGCCAGTGTCATACCGATGAAATCGTCCACCGCGTTCAGGTCGGTGACAAAGTGTGATGTCACTTCACCGCTGCCGACGGATTCATACTCCGCCATCGAGATACGCTGCAAACGTAACAACAGGTCGCGGCGAATGCGGAACACCACATCCTTGGCAATCATGCTGAACTGGCGGGCCTGCCAGACACTCAGCAGCACGTTTACAATGCGCAACGTAATACTAAGCACGAGTACTGCACCCACATAGAGCACTGCGCCGTGCCAGGCATCAGGAAATATCCTGTCCATGAAACCTACCAGAGAAGCCGGCTTCTTGAGCAACACTTCGTCCACCAGCAGCGGCATCAACAGCGGCAGGGGTACAGCCACAAGCACCGCCAGCAGACCGATAGCGTTTGCGGCATACAACTCGCGACGGTGTTCTTTGACAATGTCGTACACCCGGCGCCAGCTATAGTTCTCC